>Ga0075163_10011337_pt1 | contig 11621 bp, 11 predicted proteins | sample JI1023141ADNA_FD_71478 | JGI IMG/M metagenome (GOLD analysis project Ga0075163, IMG submission 71478) | Wastewater effluent complex algal communities from Wisconsin, to seasonally profile nutrient transformation and Carbon sequestration -... | ecosystem: Engineered > WWTP > Effluent > Algae... | reverse complement strand
TCGTTCTCGGCAAAGGTGATGCCGTTGTAGGTGTAGTTGTTGCCGATCGAACCCATGAAGGTTTCGCCCGGCACCGATCCGCCCTGCAGGTTCTGCGAGAGCAGCGCGTAGGCGCGGCCGATGGTGGCGTTGGCGTGGTTGTAAGGGCCCATGGCGCCGATGCCGCAGTTCATGTTGATCTGCTGGCGGATCGGCCCGTTGACCACGCTCATCACCGACGCGGAACTGGACGTGGAGCCACGCGCCGAAATGCCGGTGGCGGCCAGCGCCAGGATGATGGGGAAATACTCCGGCTTGGCGCCTGCCATCACCGCATTGACCGCGACCTTTTCAACCGTGTACTCCCACAGCCCGCGATTGGGCGTGGGCTGCATGCGGCCCACCACCTCGTCGGGTTTGCGGCTGGTGCCGGCCAGCATGGCGGCGACGCGCTCTTCGGTCGGCAGCACGATGGGCAGGTGGTCGGTCCAGAGATTTTTCTCGAACAAGGCGTGCAGGTTTTCTTCGGTATCGGGCTCTTCCAGGCGCGGCGTGGTGCGCGCGTAGGGCTCGTCACCGGCCAGGCCGGCGCCCAGACCCTTGGTCAGGCCGTCGATGATCTCCTGCATGACGGGTTTGCCGGTGTAGGGATCGTTGCCCTCCACATAGGCCAGCAGCTCTGCCGGCGATTTGCCCATGACAGGCTGCGGCACATACACCATTGGCGCCTGCGCCAGGCCGCCCATGCGCGTGACGGACTGCGTGACCTTGACGAACTTGTCGGTGTGGATGGCGACCGTGGGGATGGCGTATTTGGACTCGAGCGTGATCGCATGCGTGGACACGGCCGGCGCGCAGGTGCTGCAATGGCCGACGCCAAGAATGGCGGCGTGGCCCTTGGTCTTGATCTCGTTCCACAGCTCAGGGTCGTCCTTGCCGTAGTAGCTGGCCATGGAGCGCAGCTCGGTTTTGACGCCGGGCATCTTGCGGGCGAACCAGGCCTGGACCTGCTTGAGCAGCTCGATGGAATCGTCGAAGCGGCTGTCGACGAGGTAGATGGTTTTGCCGTCCAGCGAGTCCAGGCGCGGAGCGGCGGACTTGCGGGAAATCTTGGGCGGATAGCCCACGGGGTTGTGGACCGTCTGGATATTCTTGACTTGAGTCAACATTGCTTTCTCCTGCGAAAAAAGGGCTGTCATGCCGAACTTGATCCGGCATCCACCTCACTTTGGCCAATACCTGGGCCAACGAGGCATGGATTGCGGGTCAAGCCCGCAATGACAGCCGGGATTGGTTAATGGGCTGCCCTGCTGGGCGCGCCGGCTTTAGCAAGCTGCATGGGTTCGAATTCGTGGACCTTCTCCGGCCGCAGCAACCGATAAGGCGGCGCGACAGACCGGTCTTCATCAACCAGCGTGATCCTGTCGATCTCCGTCAGATCTTCCTCAGTGAACTTGATGTCCAGCGCCTTGACGTTCGCCGTCAAATGCTCAGGCCTGTCCGCCCCCGCAATCACCGTGAACGTCGCCGGCCGCGACAACAGCCACGCAAGCGACATCTGCGCCAGCGTCCACCCCCGCGTCTGCGCAAACACCTGCAGCTTCTCAGTCACCGACCAGTTCCGCTCAGACTGCCAGGCCGCCGTATTCGGGTTCTTGTCCTGCCGCGACCCCGGCACGATCGCATCGCGCTTGTGCACACCGGTCAACATGCCGGCCGCCAGCGGAAAGTAATGCGTCATCCCGATCCCATACTTCACGCAAAACGGCTCGAACCTTTTCTCAATATCGCGGTACAGCAGGCTGTAATGATCCTGCGCCGAGATGAACTGCGACAGGCCATGCTTGTCCGCCGTGAAATACGCCTCGCACAACTCCCAGGCAAAGAAATTGGACGCGCCGATATAGCGCACCTTGCCCGCCCGCACCAGGTCGTCCAGCGCGCGCAGCGTCTCCTCGATCGGTGTCGCATGGTCGGGCCAGTGCACCTGGTAGAGATCGATGTATTCGGTCTTCAGGCGCCGCAGGCTGGCTTCGCAGGCATTGATCGTCGCCATCCGCGAATTGCCGATCTCGTTGGGGCCGTCGCCCGTGCGATTGCCGAACTTGGTGGCGATCAGCGCCTGGTGCCGCTTGCCGCCCTGCAGCGCCAGGCCCAGCGCCTCTTCGGATTTGCCGATGCCATAGCTGTTGGCCGTGTCGAAGTAGTTGATGCCCAGGTCCAGCGCCTGGTCCACCACCGCCTGCACGCCGTCCTGCTTGACGTAACCGCCGAAGGGGAAACAGCCGATGCCAATCGCCGAAGCGATCAGCCCGCTGCGGCCGACGTGGCGGTATTGCATGCCACTGGCTTTGGGCGTCAACCCGATAGCCGTCACCCGTTTATCCAGATCATCCATATATATAAGTGCCCCCGGCTGTCATACCGGCGAAAGCCGGTATCCATTGCTCCCGGACTTCAAGCGTCCATCTTGATGCCGGATTCCTTGATCACCGGCGCCCAACGCGTCCTGTCCGCCAGCACCTTCCGATGAAACTCCGCCGGCGTCCCACCCACCGGCACCAGCCCCATCTTGGACAAGGCCTCCACCACCGGCGCACTCCCCAGCGCCTCCGTCACGATGGCCGCATATTCATTGACGATATTCACCGGCGTCCCGAACTTGGCGTACAGCCCAAACGAAGTCACAGCCACATATCCCGGGTACCCCGCATCGGTGATCGTCGGAATATCCGGCGCCAGCGGCGAGCGCTTTTCGCTCGCGTGCGCCAGCACCCGCAACTTGCCCGCGCGATGGTGCTCCAGGTAATCCGGCAAGATGGACCCGCTGGCCGGGATCTGGTTGCCCAGCAGGTCGGCCAGCAGCGGCGAACCACCGCGATAAGGCACGGCCTGCAACGGCAGCCCCAGCTGCTTGCCCAACTGGTGAATCACCAGCGCACCCATGCTCACAGGCGAAGGCACGCCGATAGACCCCTTCTTGGCATCCTTTTTCACCGAATCGAAATACTCGGCCAGCGTCTTGACGCCCGAGTCCGGATGCACGGTAAACGCCATCGGCGCCGACGCACACTCCACCACCGTCATCAGCTGCGTCTCATAGTCGAACGTGGGCTTGGTCGCAAACAGCGGCAACAGCGACACCGCCGAATTGGGCGCCATCATGATGTAGGAGCCATCGGCGTCGAACTGCCGCATGTGCTGGATAGCCACCAGCCCGCCCGCCCCCGACTTGGACTCGACCACCACCGTGCGATTGAGCTTGGCCCGCAAGCGCTCCCCCAACATCCGCGCCAGCGTGTCCGACGAAGTGCCAGGCGGCACAGTCAAAACAATCGTCAGCTGCTTAGGCTGAGCCCGAACGATAGCGGGAGCAGCCAGCGTGGCCGCGGCGGCCACAAAGTGCCTGCGAGAGAGCGTCATATTTGTCTCCAACTTATTAGGAATTCGGCTGTCATGCCGGACTCGATCCGGCATCCATGTCACCTAAGGGTTAACACCCCTTATCCACCCATTCTGTCCCTGTCACCCACCCCAGGCAATTGAAATAAACACCCCCACCGTTAAACTCCGGTTAACACCTGCAAGGCCCCTCCAAATGAACCTGCGCCAAATGGAAGTCTTCCGAGCCGTCATGTTCTCCGGCGGCGTCAACTCCGCCGCAGAGCTTCTCCACGTCTCCCCACCCGCGATCAGCAAAACCCTGGCCCAGGCGGCCAAAACCAGCGGCCTCATCCTCTTCGAGCGCGTCAAGGGCCGCCTGATCCCCACCCCCGAGGCGCACACCCTCTACGCCGAGGTAGACAAGTTCTGGCACGGCGTAGAAAAAGTCCGCGACGCCAGCCGCGAACTGGCCCAACCCTCGCAAGCGACCCTGCGCCTGGTCTGCTCCGCCAGCCTCGCCCCCTATATGGTCTCCCGCACCGTCGCCCAGCTCTACGAACGATTCCCAAGACTGCAATGCCGCGTACAGGTGGTGGCGCCCGACATCCTCAACCAGCAACTGCTGGACCGCGCCAGCCACCTGGGCATCGCGCTGGCACCGCACGACCACCCGAACCTGGAGACGGTGAAGGGGTACCAGTGCGGGCTGGCGTGTGTGATGCGCAGCGACCATCCGCTGGCGAAGAAGAAGCTGATCAAGCCGGCGGACCTGGAAGGAATCCGCGTGATCTCGTCGCCGGAATCGGTGCCGTTTGGGCAGACGCTGAAGAGGGCGTTTGGGAAGTCAGGGGAGAAAATGCACAAGGACCTGGAGTGCACGAGTTCGACGACGGCTTGTTGGTTTGCGCAAGCGGGGGTGGGGGTGGCTGTGGTGGATCAGGTGGCGATTGCCGGGGGAATCTTGGAAGGACTACAAGTACGCCAGTTTCAGTCTAGCGAGAAGTTATCGGTGAAGATTATTCGGAATAGGTATCGGGCCATGGGCGTGGCAGAGAGGGCTTTTGTAGATACGTTTGAAAAAGTCTGGCTCACAACGGGCCGCCACTCGATGGCGCTCAATAGATAATAGTCAGGACACGGCTAGCGACACTCGTTCGCCCATGCCTACTCAATTGACTGTGGCTATGAAACTCAGAATTCATGCAGAGGCTCGCCGGAACTTCAATCAGAAGGCTACAGATCTGATCCAGCTGGTTAGAGGTGCTTCCGATCAACAGCAGAGTCTCAAACCTTACAACAGTGAGGTGCCGGTTGGCTCGATCATTCGCGACGCAGACATCATCGGCGAAATTCGGATGACGACTACTGATTACAGAGGCCGAATTGTGGCCCGAGAGTTCTGGAACGACGGCGCCCATTTTGAGATTTCCGAGCAAAACTATCTGCTATTTCTGCAGCTAGCTGAGAAGATTCAAGCCCAGCCCGAAGTATTCGGAATGCTAAGCAAGCAGTTCGTAGAGGAGTCCCTGTTTCATTGGGTGAAAGTCCGGCATATTGACTCCAACTTGACCACATCATTCATGGATTTTCTAGATGAAGAGGCGCTGGGCGCCGTTGACAAACTAACAGTGTGGACACCCGTTTCATTCCTTGAGGTCGAATCAGCGTTCTCCGTCGCGTCGTCAGAAATCCGACCCATTTCCCGAGCGATAGTCTCGACTTGGAAACAGCAGGTTCTCGATATGAACCCGACCACCAAATCCGCTCGTGATGCGCCCGAGATCATTCGGTCTTTCGAAGTTCTCATGAGTCGTATTCAGGGCCTAGCGGCAGTTGTGACGACTATCGAGGCGGAACCTCAGAGAGCAAAAGAATGGGCCCGAGAAGAAGCAGAACGGGTAACTTCCGCCCTTGCTTTGTTTTCAAAGGGCGCCTTTCTTCCCGACGTTAAATGCGTTTGTCGCCCCAAAGGGATGGAGCACGTATCGCAATCCCTGGCTGTACTGGTGTCCGAAGGGAGATTTTTGACAGAGGAAGCGACGGTTGATCTGCCGTCCGCAGGATTCTGGCGATTGGACAACAAAGAGATCGCATCAATGCGATCATCGATTCTGGACAAAGTCTCTTTGCTTATGCAGAAGCGATCTCCAAACGCTTTTGAGAAAAGCGTATTGAATTCGATATTTCTCTACGCTAAATGCGCATTCACGGCTGAACCTGTAGAAAAGCTTGTTTATGTTCTGTCCGGACTGGAAAGCGTCCTATTGAAGAACGAAACTGAGCCCATTCAGCAAAACTTGGCCGAACGCTTGGCTTTTTTCTTGAAGAAGGGTCTGGATGAGCGTAAACGAGTAATAAAAATAGTCCGTGGCGTTTACGGGATGAGGTCTCGCTATCTGCATCACGGGAACTCGCTGAGTGACCTTGAATTGATGACCGATTTCCTGAGTATCGCGTGGACTTTCTATTTTCAACTACTAGTTAACGTGACCAAGTTCCAGACAAAGGACGATTTTATTTGCGCCTTGGACGACGTAAAGCTTGGGGGAACGTCTTAACTATGGAACTGGACTGGTCATCAATAGTCGCGGCGATAGTGGCGTTTCTTGCTCTTATGGCGAGCGTATTCAGTGCTGCATCAGCGGCTCGCTCCGCTGACGTCGCCGTCCAGGCTGAGAAGCGCGCAGCAAGAGCCGCGAGAACGGTAGCAGAACGAGAGTTCACGCGAACGCTGGGACAGATTGATTTGGCGGTCCAATCAATTTCTCTGTCGTTGGAGGCTTCGGATCGACTTGCAAAGTCAAATGCATCTTTTTATCGAGATTCAGCAAAGTACGCATCTACAAAGGCCGAAATTGCAAGCCGTAGAGCAGAAGTTGACGCACTCGTTACGCAGATTCGACGAGATCAGTTGTCCGATTTGGACGATGAGATGTTTGCAAGGATTCAAATTGAAACGGACCGTTTGCTCTTTAAGCTGGATGCGCAACGCCTTTGGGCGGAAACGCGCTCCGCTCAGCTAATGGAGTCCAATAGGTTGCTTGCAGATGATCTAACGGCCGAAGAGCGCGCAAAAAGCATTCATCAAAGGCGCGACCACGAAGGAAAGATCTATTGAGCTCGAAGCGTGATCTAAGAAGATTCGCGCGTGGACACCTGCCCTCACTAGGGCATGGCAGCGGCGCCCTCAGACGATCGAGGAATCCCGCCATGCCCAGCCGACTGCACAACCAACAAGTCCTCGCCCTCCTCATCGACGCCGAAAGCACGCGATGCACGCTCACCCCGCAGCTGCTGCGCCGCGCCGCCTGCTACGGCGAACTCATCGTAAAGCGCGCCTACGCGAACTGGACCTACCCCGACATGCGGGGCCGCCAGGATTTGCTGCAGCGCTACGCCATCGAACCCGTCCAGCTTTTCCGCCATGCCACCGGCAAAAACTCCGCCGATATGCCGCTCGTGGTCGATGCGATGAAGCGCGTGAACACTGGCCAGGTCGACGGCTTTTGCATCGTGTCCTGGGACAGCGACTTCACCCCGCTCGCGATGCAGCTGCGGCATGAAGGCGCGCGGGTGATCGGATTCGGCGAGCAGCAGACGCCGGTGGCGTTTGTGCAGGCTTTCAGCAAGTTCATTTACTTGGAAGATTTGCTGACCATGGCAGCTGTGTCATAACATCTGACGAGATCGCGCCGGGAGCGGCAATCAAGGAGAACATGAAAAATAGGCTACAACACCCTGAAGCCGGCAATTGGCTGGCGGCGCGAGCAGATCGGCTCAAAGATCGCTTTCAGGTACACGCCAGGTTCTACGCGTCGTCAAAGGATCTGCGATGCAGGGACGAACTCTTGATTACCGCTGTGCGTCCCATCGGAAGGTCGGCGCCGCAGCTCGCTGACGCCGTGTTCGTCATGATGAACCCGGGTGATTCGAAACCCCTCACAGGCGATGATGAGTCCGCTCACTCGAAGGCGTTACATGCGCCAACGCGGCCTGATCTGACGCAATACCAATTGATGCGCGTGATGGCTTCGTTCGACTGGGATTTTGTGCGGGTGCTCAACCTCTCCGACCTCCGGACGCCCAAGAGCGCGAAGCTTCCTGGTTTGATCGCCGAATATGAGCAGAAAGAGGGCCATGATGGTCATTCGATATTTTCCCCTCGCCGCCGCGAAGACCTGGAAAAGGCACTTGTTCGGCGTGACGGAGCTCCGGTCATTGCTGCGTGGGGAATAAGGACGAATTTGCGACCACTGGCGGAGCGGGCCCTTTGCGCGCTACAAGATTGTCAGATACTCGGGTTGCGCCATTCAACAGCTCCCTGGAAATTTCTTCACCCTCTGCCCAGAAAAAACTCGGCGCAGATGGCGTGGTGCAATGGCGTCAACAGGTTGGTGACTGGCCGCCCCGCAAACTGTTAGGCCCGAGGCCCATTGGCCTTACCAAAGCTCATACGGGGCGACAGCGGCGCCAAACAACTCTGTCGTCCATTTTGATAGGCTCTACCATGCCTTCGGCCGCCAGTCGCTCCAAAGCTACCTGAGTGACACTCATGGGAGGTACCGGTTCTGACCATTCGATCCAAAAACCATGAATGCCTTCGACAGTGTCGTGACGGGCCGATGCTCTTTGAATGGCGTACCGGATGAATCGCATGGCATAAACGACATCGTTCTCGTTTATCGACATATGTTCTCCATCTTGCGCAAGAGAGTTCACAAGGCTATTGGGCGCCCGGTCCACCAGCAATCGCTGCCTCAAGTGCTGCTGTCGGCAATCCGCTCTGCAACATCACCGACAGAAATGCATCCTCCACTGGATCGCCGCCGAACACCCGCTCGACGAGCACATCCTTGAGTGGCAGCAGCGCCGCCCTGTCCAGGGCGGCGGCGTAGGTTTTGTAGAAATCGAACACCTCCTTGCCGGCTTGAGTACGTCGCTCTTCCGCATTGAGTTTGCGGGTGGCTGGCATGAGGACGCTATAGTTTTTGGAGAGCGTGTTTTTTTTCGAGTCCACCTCATTCACCGTGGACCAGCCCAGCGTGCTTTTGGTCCAGCGGCCAATCATCTGGTTGGTCAGCGCCTTGCCAAACTGTTCGCACAGCCCATCGTACGCGGAGCGTCGCTGTCGATCACTTTCTATGGCGAGCAGAACGTCGTCGATGATGTTCTCTGTGAGCGGGGAAGGTTGCGTGCGCAGGACATCCTGTACCAGGTCACGTATGGGTTTGGTTTGGGGATCACTCACGTCGGGCTCCTTTGCTTGTTGCTTTTCGATGGCCTGAAATCGATCTGGATACCTGCGATTTCCCGCTGCACCTCTGGGCTCAATGCCGCCAGCTGCGCAGCTGGGATGATTTCACCGAACAGCTGTGACCGCAGCACCTTGGCCCTTTCGGTGACCACGGCGGTCCGCAGGTCGTCGTAGGTCCCTTCGATGGCCACGGTATGGACGTTAATGGTGGGAAGCTCCCGGCCGTGGTCCAGGGCGGCGATGCAGGTGACCATCCAGTCGCTGCCCTGTCGATCGACACGCCCGATCTGTTGCTCAATACGGCCGGGATTCCAGTCGAGGTGGAAGAGCACGACGTCACGGCACGCGCGGTGAAGATTCAGGCCCTCGCTCATGACTGCGGACTGGCCGATCAGCACTTTGGGATTGAGGGCTGAGTTGTTGAAGGCGCCCTGACGGGCACGTCGTGTGGCCGGCTTGGTGTCACCGATGAGCAGTTGTGCGAAGGGGCTAATTCGGAAAACGACGCCGTTGGCGTCGGTTTGCAGATCCGTCGCCAGCTGCGCGACGGTTGTAGACCAGTTTCTTGACGAGTCCTTCTCCTCAGCTTCCTCTTCGTCGGTTGGCCCTGGCTTCCGGGCGCAGGAGGACGTTGCGCAGCAGGCGTGAGAGCCTGGTGACGCGGGTGGTCTCGGCCTTTTTCTCACTATCTCTCACGTCGTCGCCTGCGCGACCTTTATGGGCCTCGTCGATGACCAGCAAATCAAACTCGCCTACCAACTGGCCGACGAGACCCTCAAAAAGTTGGCGGTTGGAATCGTCGTCAAACGCCTTGGGTGACAATTTTTTCAACGCCGCCAAACGCTCCTTGTTTTGACTGGAGCCTTGTTCAAAAAGCCACGTGACTGCGTCTCGCTGAAATTCGCCGATGTCGAGTTGCCCGGCGCCCCAGACTTCGCGGCCGCCGAAAAACTTCTTCTTCAACATGAATGGCAGTCCCACTTCATCGGCGACCAGCACGCCCTGTTCGACCTGCAATTGGTCGTGAAGCCAGTCCAACGACTGGTCTTGTCCCGATCGCCACAAATCGGGTATTTGCCGCAATTCTTTCAACCTTTCGAAAACCAGCTCCCACTTCATGCTGGCCTCCCCGGCTGCGCGCACCACGCTGCCCGCAACAACTCGATCACCGCCGCGTACTGGCTGGCAAGCGCTGCTTCCTTGTCCAGAAAGGCCGGTTTGAAACCTTCCTGCATGAGCGCATCGAACAGATCGACGCCGAGGCCGCGCACGCTTTCGCGATCGGCGTCGCTGGCCTGCTCCAGCAACAGGACGCGCATCTGGCTTAACCAGTACGCAAATGCCTCCTTTTCCACACACATGTTGCGGCTGGCGATTGCTTCAATCATGGAAGCGTACGAACGCAGTGGATAGGGCGACGCCTTTATCGCGCGCCGAGCGCGACCACCTTTTCCTGCCTCGCCATTACCGCCTTCTTCGTCGTCATCTTCGATCGCGGTAGGCGGCACCGCGGGAAACGCAAGCAGGGCTTTGAGCACGCTGGAAAAAGTCAACTGCGGTACTGGCCGCTTGCAGTAAAGGCCTTCATCGGAAAATACCGGAACCTCCCATTCCTGCCCGGCCGACCTGCCCGGTTCCGCAGAGCGGACGCGCAGCACTGTGGGCGCTGCAGGCCAGGCCCAAGGCATGCTCACTGCATCTGGCATAACAGGCACCCATCGACCTTCTGCGTCCTGTATCCACAGCGGATGTGCAGGTACTGCACTTCTCTCCAGAACCAGTCGCGCAGGGCTCTGATCGGACTCGGCGACTTGCCGGGCAAACAGGATGGGTAGCGGCTCTTTGGGCACGAATATGTCCTCCCCCGGCCCTGCGGTCAGTTCAGAGGAAATGTCGCCGCTCATGCAACCGCCACAGGCCAAGGCCCGGAAAACATCCCTGTACTTCCCCAGCGCCGTGAGCACCACGCCGGCTTCCACGTTGCCCAGATTTCCATCGTGAGGCTGCGCGCCACGCCCACCCAATCGAGCGGTGCTCATGTAGCCGGCTTTGGACAGGTTGCCGGAGCCCAAGTAAAGGAACACAATCTTGCTGCTCCATTTGTTTTTTCCTTCGTCACGCACAGGTCCCAGTCCTGCCAGGTACTTAGCGTGGAGGTTGGTGCGGCCCTGTGCAGGGTTCTTCTGCAATGGATCGCGGAGATTGCAGAGTTGCCAGCCGTCAATGCTTCCCTTTACGAGTTTCCGCTTGCCCACCCAATTGGCGATCTGCCCTGCCTGGGTCATGTTGAAGACGAGGTAACGGGAGCCGGGCTTGCCGAGCTTTTCAAGCTCCTTCAATACGGTCGGCCTGTCTGAATTATTTTTCAGGGCCTGCTCGAAGAACCCCGAGCCGGCGACAAGCGAGTTGACACCGCTCGCGGGGAATCTGCCGTGAACCTGTGTCGCGATGGACGCGTCCAGTGTGTGGATGAAGCGCGCAGGCGGCAGGCCACCGGCTTTTTTAGCGCCCCGCGTCAGAAGCTTGCTCCATAAATCAAGCCAGTCGATTGCCATCGGCTGGGATTTCAATTTAGCGGTGGCGTCGCCATACAGGCGGTCCAGCAACCTGCGGAAAAACCCGAAGGCCGCTTGTACGTCGGACAGCTCCTGCGATTTTTCCTTGTCGTCGACTGCCCAGTCCGCAGTCCAGAAGAAATCGATCTGCGCCTGGCGTGACCAGGTTTCATCCGTCCAGTTGCCCGTGCTGACCAGCAGGCGCCAGCGCTCGGGCGCCGAGCAACGCGTTTCGCCAAAGCCCAGAAGTGCCACCTTGGCATGCATCAAGGTCGTGCGCTTCTTCCACTCATCCACCACGCACTGGGACATTTGCATGAGACCGGGCACTGCAGTAGGTGACAACAAACCAGATGACGCATCCAGCAGCAGCAGGCAGCGCACCAGACCGGACGCCTGGCGCACCACTGGCGTTTCGGCAGTGAAGGTGGACATGATGCGCTCAAGTA
>Ga0075163_10011336_pt1 | contig 11622 bp, 7 predicted proteins | sample JI1023141ADNA_FD_71478 | JGI IMG/M metagenome (GOLD analysis project Ga0075163, IMG submission 71478) | Wastewater effluent complex algal communities from Wisconsin, to seasonally profile nutrient transformation and Carbon sequestration -... | ecosystem: Engineered > WWTP > Effluent > Algae... | reverse complement strand
TCCGCGGCGGTACGTTCATGCACATGGGCGTGTGCTCGCGGCCGGAGGCCGACGGCCATCTCGAGCCGCTCTACATCAACCCCACCACCAGCACGCGCTTCGATGCGCTGATGCCCACCGTGATCCGCCACTTCGGCCTCACCGCCGTGGGCGGCAAGGGCGGACTCGGTCCCGGCTGCGTCGCGGCGATGCGCGAGGTGGGCTGCGTGTACTTCTCGGTGATCGGCGGCGCCTCGGCGCTGCTCTCGGATGGCCTCGAGGCGATCGTCGAGACCGGCTGGGACGACTTCATCATGCAGTTCCGGCTGACCCGCGTGCGCCTGAACGGCTTCGGCCCGGTCACCGTGGCCATCGACGCCCACGGCCACAGCCTCTACGAGCAGCTCGATCAGGCGGCGCGGCAGCGCGTGGCGGCGCTGCTCGCGGAGCCACGACGCCAGGCATGAAGGCGATCGCGATCACGCGTCCGGGCGGCCCCGAGGTGCTGGCCGTGGTCGAACGTCCGCGGCCCGGGTGCGGCCCCGGCGACGTGGTGGTGCGTGTGCAGGCGGCCGGCGTGAACCGTCCGGACGTGCAGCAGCGCCGTGGCCTGTATCCGCCGCCGCCAGGCGCCACCGATCTGCCGGGCCTCGACGTGGCCGGTGTGATCGACGAAGTGGGTCGCGATGTCACCACCTGGGCGGTCGGCGATGCGGTGTGCGCCCTGACCAATGGCGGTGGCTACGCCGAGTTCTGTGCCGTGCCGGCGCCGCAGTGCCTGCCGATCCCGCGCGGCTTCGACGCCGTGCAGGCGGCCGCGCTGCCGGAAGTGTGCTTCACGGCGTGGAACAACGTGATGTGGCTCGGCCGGCTCGCCGACGGCGAGACGCTGCTCGTGCAGGGCGGCACCAGCGGCGTGGGCCTGGTGGCGATCCAGATCGCGAAGCTGCTGCGCCAGGCGCGCGTGGTCGCCACGGCCGGCACCGACGAGAAGGTGGCCGCCAGCCGCGCCATCGGCGCCGACGTGGCCGTGAACTACCGCGGCGACTGGGTGGCCGCGATCGAACAGGCGATCGGCCGGCACGCCGTCGACGTGGTGCTCGATGCCCAGGCCGGGCCGTACACGGCGATGCAGCTCGGCCTGCTGCGCGCCGACGGCCGGCTGGTGCTGATCGCGTCGCATCTGGGTGAGATGGCCACCGTGAACGTGCGCGAGATCGTGCGCCGGCGACTCACGCTCACCGGGTCGACGCTGCGGCCGCGCGACGCCGAGTACAAGGGCCGTCTTGGCCGCGAGCTGGTCGCGCAGGTGTGGCCGCTTCTCGAATCGGGACGCCTGCGCCTGCCGATCTGCGCCACCTTCTCGTTCGACGACGTGCAGCGCGCCCACGCGCTGATGGATGCCGGCGATCAGCTCGGCAAGGTCGTGCTGACCCTGTAGGAGACCCATGGATCGATCGTTGACGCCCGGACAGGAAGCGACGATGACCCGCATCGTGTGGCGCACGATGCCGCTGGTGATGCTGGTCTATCTGATGGCGGTGATCGACCGCGCCAACGTCGGCTTCGCCAAACTGCAGATGGTGAAGGCGCTCGGCATGTCCGAGACCACCTACGGCTTCGCGGCCTCGCTGTTCTTCGTCGGCTACCTGGTGTTCGAGGTGCCCTCGACGCTGGCGTTGAACAAGTACGGCGCGCGGGTGTGGCTGGCCCGCATCCTGGTGTCGTGGGGCGCGGTGACCGTGGCGCTGGCGTTCACCGCCTCGCACACGATGTTCACGGTGCTGCGGTTCCTGCTCGGCATCGCCGAAGCGGGTGCCTATCCCGGCATCATCTTCTTCACCACGCTGTGGTTCCCGCAGGCCTATCGCGCGCGGGTGATGGCCATCGTCACGCTCGGCAGCGCCTTCGGCAACATGTTCGGATCGCTGGTGTCGGGGCCGCTGCTGGATCTGAACGGTGCCTTCGGTCTGGCCGGCTGGCAGTGGATCTTCATCGCCACCGGCGTGCCGGCGGTGCTGATCGGCGTGGCCGTCTACGCGCTGCTCACCGACACGCCGGCGAAGGCGACGTTCCTGTCGGACGACGAGAAGCGCTGGCTGCAGGACATGCTGGCCCGCGAGGCCCGCGACAAGGCCGACCACGGCTCGATCTGGCAGGTGCTGTGGGACGGCCGCGTGCTGTTGTTGTCGCTGGTCTACACGCTGATCCTCACCGCGCTCTACGGCGTGATCTACTGGATTCCCACCGTGGTGCGCGCGTTCGGCGTGACCGGCACGCAGAACGGCCTGCTCAGCTCGCTGCCGTGGGCGCTGGCCGCGGTGCTGCTCATGGTGATCCCCGGCCGCATCCGCCGTCACGAGACGGCACTGGCCAGCATGGTCGTACTGTCGGTGGTCGGCGTCGGCGCGTTCCTGGTGAGCACGATGGCGACCGACAACACGACGCGGATGATCGGCATGGTGATCGGCACGCCGTGCATCTCGCTGCTGCTGCCCAGCTTCTGGACGTTGCCGTCGCGTTTCCTCAGCGGCGCGCGGGCGGCCACCGGCATCGCCGCCATCTCCACGGTGGCGAACCTCGGTGGCTTCGCGTCGCAGAATCTCATGCCGATGGTGGCGGAATGGGGCGGCTTCCCGGCGGCGGCGATGATCGTGCCGACGATCTGCCTGGGCCTGCTGGGCATCGGTGTCGCCGTGGCGGCGGTGAAGGCGCGGACGCCGCAGACCGCCACCGCCTGACGTATCCTCTCGCTCGCGAGGTGTCCATGAACGCTGTCCTCTCCCGTCGTGCGCTGCTGTCGTCCCTTGGTCTCACCTCGCTGGCCGCTCCGTTCCTGGGCGGCGGGGACGCGTTCGCCCAGGGGCGCTGCGTGACCACGTTCGGGGCGGCCGAATGCGTCACCTCGTCGATCCCCGAGGTGTTCGCGTCCACGGGCTGGAAGACCGCGGCCCTCGACCACGTCACGTTCCAGCTCGAGGACTATCGCAAGGAAGCGGCGTTCTACATCGCGCTCATGGGCTGGACGCTGCGCAGCGACGACGGCACGCAGGCCGTGCTCGACATGGGGCCGTGGGGCACGGCGGTGTTCAAGCAGGCCGGGCCGGGCGCGTTCGATGTCCTGAACGCGCAGCCGAACCGGCGCGGCGGACCGGTGCGGGCGATGGTGAGCGGCTTCGGCTTCGCCATCACGCCGTGGAACGCCCGGGCGGTGGAGCAGGCCCTGAAGGCGCGCGGGCTGTCTCCGGTGGCCGAGCGTGGCGCCGGCGGCGCCGAGAGCTTCCTCGTGAAGGATCCCGACGGCTTCGATCTGCGCCTCACCAACGGCGCCGGCCACCCGCAGCAGCGGACCACCCCGGCCACCGCGAAGTTGAACGAGCCCCTGCCGTTCGCCGCCACCGGCTGGAAGACCGTGTGGCTCGATCACTTCTCGTTCAACGCCGCCGACTACAAGAAGAGCGCGTCGTTCTACCAGCAGCTTCTCGGCTGGGCGCCGACCTACGACGAGGGCAGCCAGCACGAGCTGATGATCGCCGAGGCCGGCGACATCATCATCCGCGGCGGCAACGCGCTGGCGCCCGATGGCGGGAAGAACGGCGGCCGCGCCGGCGGACCGCGCATCGACCACATCTCGTTCGGCATCTCGCCGTGGGACACCGACAAGGTGAAGGCGGCGCTCGAGCAGCGCGGCCTGAAGGTCACGGTGGATACGTCGAGCCGTCACAAGGGCCCCGACGGCACGTGGGTGCCCGACGAGATCCACACCGCGGCGTTCAAGAGCTACCATACCGACACGCCCAACGGGTACAACCTGCAGATCAGCTACGTGACGCACGACAACCGTCTCGCGCTGGCCAACGCCGTGAATCCGAAGAAGGTCTCGGGCAGCAGCCAGCGCTGACACCGCGTCGCCGAGGCGTGCGAGTAGTATCTCGACGTGCTCACACGTCTCGCTGCCGCCGCCCTCGTCCTCGTCGCCCTCGTCGCCTGCCAGACGGCACCACCTCCGCCCGCGGCACCGCCCGCGCCCGCCCTGCCGGCGGCGCCGCCGGCGCTGCCCGCGCTCACCGTGGAGAGCGCCTCGAACTTCGCGCAGATCACGCTGCGCTGCGTGGCCAAGGCGTATCCGAGTCAGCCCGGCTACGTGCTGAACGGGCCCGCGGACGTGATGCTGCCGGAGAAGGCGCATCCCGCCTTCTACGGCTGCTACGACTGGCACTCGTCGGTGCACGGCCACTGGATGCTGGCGCGGCTGCTGCGCCTGTTCCCGGCGATGCCCGAGGCGCCGGCGATCGTCGCGGCGCTCGATCGCAACCTGAGCGCGAAGAACCTGGCGGTGGAAGCGGCCTACTTCGGCAAGCCGGGCACGGCGGCGTTCGAACGCATGTACGGCTGGGCGTGGGTGCTGAAGCTGGCCGAGGAGCTGCACCGCTCGACGTCGCCCGAGGCGACGCGGTGGGAGCAGGCGCTGCAGCCGCTCACCGACGCGCTGGTGAAGCGCTACCTCGACTTCCTGCCCAGGCAGACCTACGCGATCCGCACCGGCGTGCATCCGAACACCGCCTACGGACTGATCTTCGCGCTCGACTACGCGAACGCGTTCGGCCACACCGCGCTGAAGGACCTCGTGGTGTCGCGCAGCCGCGACTACTTCCTCGGCGACACCGACTATCCGGCCAAGCTCGAGCCGAACGGATCCGACTTCCTGTCGCCGGCGCTGGTCGAAGCCGACCTGATGCGGAAGGTGCTGCCGCCGGCTGAGTTCGCGACGTGGTTCGACGCCTACCTGCCGGCGATGAAGGACGGCCAGCCGAAGAACCTGCTGACCATCGCCGTGGTCACCGACCGCACCGACCCGCAGCTCGGCCATCTCGACGGCCTGAACCTGAGCCGCGCCTGGGCGATGCGCAACGTCGCGTCGGCGCTGCCGAAGGACGCACGCGCGCGGGCGTTCCTCGCCGACGCCGCGCACACGCACGCCGTCGACGCCCTGCAGCACGTGGCCACCGGGCACTACGAGGGCGAGCACTGGCTGGCGTCGTTCGCGGTGTTCCTGTTGACCGAGACCCCGTAGCGAGGCCTCGCCTTCGTCACGCGCTCACTGGCACGTGCGTGTGTTGCACTTGGTCACCCGCAGCCGCGGCGCCGAGAAGTCGAGGTACGCGAGGATCGGCAGGCCGTCGGTGCCGACGGCGATCGCCATCGAGAGGCCCACGTTGGTGGTGTCGATATTGGCGGCCGTGACGGCGGTGCAGGCGACATCGGTGCAATGCGCCGTGCGTGGGCTGCCAGCCGTGGAGTCGTAGTAGGCGATCAGGGCGAGGCCGTCCGAGCCGATGGCGATCGCCGGTTGCTGTGCCGAGGCCGCCGTGTCGACGGGGGCGGAGGTGACGTTCGCGCACGCGACATCGAGGCAGTGGGTCACCCGCGCCGTGAACTGCGGAGAGTCGACCGACACGATGATCGGGAAGCCGTCGCGGCCGATGGCGAGTGCCGAGAACGCCCCGACGTCGCCCGCGCTCACGACCGTGCGCGTCGTGGCCCCGTTGCAGGTGACGGTGTCGCAGTGCGCCACCCGCAGGTCGAGGCCGGTCAGATCCTGATAGCTGATCACTGGCAGGCCGTCGGCGCCGATGGCGATGGAGGTGTATTGGCCGACGTCGTGGGAGCCACCGGTCTTGGATCCGGTGACGAAGCCGTCGTCCACCGCCCGCGAGACGGCCGTGCTGCAGACGACGTCGTTGCAGTGGGCCACGCGCAGTCGGCCGTTGGTCGCGTCGTAGTAGCTGATGATGGCCAGGCCGTCGCGTCCGATGGCGAGCGACGAGTCGCGACCGACGATGTTGGCGGTGTCGATGGCCGTGGACGTCGCCGAGGTGCATTCGGTGTTGTTGCAGTGCGAGACGCGCAGATCGCCGTTGGTCTCGTCGAAGTGGCTCACGATGGCGAGCCCGTCGGCGCCGATCGCAATCGAGGTCCCGATGCCGACGGCGTTGAGGCTGTCGACGTCCCTGTCGACGGCGACGGTACACGCCGCGTTGCGACAGTGCGTGATCCTCAGATTGCGCCCCTGCGAACCGGACTGACTGATGATCGGCAGCCCGTCGCGTCCGATCGCGATTGACGCGTCGTTGCCGCCACCGATGCCAAGGGCGCTCGCAATCGGTGGCGTACCGAAGGGCTCGCAGAGTACCGTGCCGGCCGCCTGGATGCCGCGAAGGTACTGCCCGACCGGACAGGTGCCGAATGCGACCGCCGCGGCGGTGAGGGCGCCGGGCGCCAGCTGCGCCGCTGTGATCGACCCTGGCGCCAGCTGCGCCCCGGTCAGGCTGCCCGGGGCGATGCCGCCGGGTGGCACCGGACGTGGGCTGCCACCCGTGCCAGCGCCGCCGGTGAACGCGAAGGTACCGCGGTTGCCGGCGCTGTCGGTCCACGGACCGGAGAGCGTGCCGACGTTTATGCGGGCATCGATATGTACCGGTGCGGCGCCGCTCGTGCTCACCGTGGTCAGCCCGAAGCCGAGGCTGCCGTCGGGGTTCGGGAAGGCCCGTCCGACCACGCTGGCCTGACGGCCGGCCCCGCACTGGTCGTCGGTGCCGTCCACGTGATACTGCCCGCCCTGCTGCACCACGGCGACCGTGACGACGTTGCAGAACGGCTGCAACTGCCAGCGGAAGGTGCCCAGGGGTTGGGCGTGCGCGGTGGAGACGACACAGGCCAGCAGGAGCGACGCGAGGACGCAGGGACGGTTCATTCAGCCTCCGGAGGCGAATCGAGCCTCTCTACGTCCTAGATCACCGAACCTGGACGAGATCGGACATCCCGGCGCCGGACCCGGCCAGGTCGGGCGTCGCGAACCGGGCGTCAGAACCCGCTCGACGCGCCGCCGCCGCCCGAGCGTCCACCCGAGAACGGCGGGTCCTGCGATTCGGGCACCTGGCGCACGTGCGCGGGCTGCATCGCCGTGGCGGCGAGGCTCGCCAGCTGCAGCGCGGCGCTGTCGCGTTCCACCAGCGGCTTCGCCGTGAACCCGTGCCGCTCCCCGTCGGGACCCGCCGCGAGCCATCGCCGCAGCGCCAGGGCGACGACCGCGAGCACCACGCCGAGCAGCATCGGATCCCACGGCTGGCGCGACAGGCCGAGGTACGCCTTGTTGGTGTAGAGCGACGCCAGCGTCATGCCGAGCGCCACGCGCAGCAGCCGCGGATCGCGGTCGACGACGGCGGTGCGTCCGACGACGTACGGCAGCAGCCACGTCGTCACCCACGAGGCCCAGCGGAACCAGGCGTGGTCGGTGTCTGCCAGCACCTCGCGCGTGAGCATCACGTTCAGCGCGAGATAGGCACCCGCCGCGGCGGCGGCGCGTACCACCTCCGCGTCGGATCGCGTGATGTCGTCGTCTGCCTGCCGGCGCCACGTCGAGGCGTAGGCGTAGCCGCCCGCGAAGACCAGCGCGGCGACGACGCGCCGGGCATCCACGCCGATCGCCTCGATCGCCATCGGCACGAGCGCGATGGCGACCAGCGCGTCGATCGCGGCATGCGGGAAGCCGAAGCGGCGATACACGTGGATGGCCGTGATCGCCACGGCCGTCATACCGGCCGCCCAGGGCGCCGCGCTTGAGTTCGATCCGAAGACCTGCGCGGCCACCATGGCGCCGCTCACGCCGACGAGCGCCACCGCGCCCATGGCCAGCGCTTCTTCCACGCCGTAGCGATAGAGGCGGTAGCGACGCACGAGCCACGACGCCGCGGCCAGCGCGGTGGCACCGAGCACGGCGGTGGTCACCGCGATCGCGATCTCGGACGTGAGATCGGTGACCAGCATCACCAGGCCGATCGCCGCCGATCCGGCCACCACGGTGAACGCCGCCAGCCCCAGGCGCAGCATCACGCCGGTGCGACGCAGATCGGTCTGGAGATCGGCGCGCAGCGCGGTGTCCTGCTCCGCGGTGAGCAGGCCGGCCTTCGTCCAGTCGCGCAGCTCGCGTCCGAGCCGGACGCGCAGCTCGTCCTCGATGGCATAGAGCCTCACGACGGGCGTCCCATCCGGCGCGACAGCACGACCAGGCCGAGAATCATCAGCGTCGACGACACCACCACGTAGAAGAACGACGCCTCGACGCCAGGCGAGTGCGGCAGCAGCACGCGACTCACGCACAGATAGCCGGCGAATGCGCCGTAGACGACGAAGCTGAGACGGCGGGCCCGCACCCCGCCGGCGACGCACACGGCCGATGCCGCCAGCGCCGCGAGCAGCCAGGGCGAGAGATCGTCGCGATCCATGACGCTCCACGTCAGCGTCGACAACACCACGATGGCCGCCACCTGCAGGTAGGCATCGAGGAAGTGGCGCTTGACGCGCATCTGCCACGTGACGCCGCCGATCGCCGCCACCAGCACGCCGAACCCCAGGGCCAGCAGTCGCGCGGTCGTGCCGCTGATCCATGCGATGCCCGAGGTCTTCACGCCGAACCAGCCACCCAGCGTGGCGATGGCGAGCGAGAGCACGAAGCGGTTGTCGAACCGATACGCCGCGGCGAAGTAGAGGAGGGACGACCCGAGCAGCAGCCAGTCCCATTGCGCCTGCAGCGCCGGAAACCGGTACTGCGCGTAGCCGAGTTCCACGCCGAGCACGAGACACCCGAGATACAGCACGTAGTCGACGCCAATCGACGGCGACGTGACGCGATCGCTGGAGTACACGGGCGCCTTCGCGAACACCCACGCGACGCAGCCGATGACCAGCGCGCTGGCCGGCAGCAGCAGGGCCAGATCGCCCCAGCGATCCGAATATGCCCGGGCCGTCCAGGCCAGGCCCCCCGCGAAGGCGATCACACCGAGGTAGAGCAGCGCGTTCAGCTCGCCGAAGAGCGACACCCGGCGACGCGAAGCCAGGGCGTCCAGGATGACGTGCTGGCGGCTGGTGAGTCGGCCGTCTGACACCCAGGCGTCGAGATATTGGCGAGTCGTACGCACGCGGCTAATCTACCAGCCCCTGCGCGCCTGGTCCGGATAGCGCGTCCTGTCGCACGAATCTGCACACAAGCGCCCTTCCCGGCTCTGTCGAGCCGGCTCTCCGGGTCGTCCCGATGTTGCCCTGCCTTGCCCGCGATGGGTCGCCGACAGCGGGGGACTGCATGGCATGCGTCGTGCTGCCGACACATTGGCCGACGCAGAGTTCGTTGAGCCGGAAAGCTGACCGCGCCGCCGACACCGGTGGCACGCGCGTGGGGACACGATGTTCGAGACGCTGAAAACACTGACGCGAGGCGCTGACGTCGAGACCGTGAAAGCGGCCTCGGCGGAGCTGATCAAGCTGGTCAAGTTCGCCCGTGAGAACAAGACCATGCTGGAGGCCGCCCTCAACCAGGTCGAGTCGCGCAGCTCCGGGCTGATGCAGACCGCCAAGTCGCTCGAGCGCGTCGAGAAGCGCGCCGTGGCTGCCGGCGGCCGCCTCGACGACCTCGACGAGCTGGTCAACACCCTGGTCTCGCGCGTCAAGACGTTCGAGGACGTCGGGCCGCGCATCGAGACGGTCACCAAGCAGGCCGACACCGTCGAGAGCAGCGTGATGCGCCTGCTGTCGCCGGAGGGCGACCTGCAGCGCCTGCGCGAGTCATTGGCCCGGCTCGAGGCCGAAGCGGCCGACAATCGCGCCGCCATCGATGCGCTGAAGAAGGAACGCAGCCAGGTCGACGAGGTGCGCGCCGAACTCCGGGCCTCGCAGCAGACCGCCAGCACCGCCACCGCCGAGGTGTCGCGCCTGCGCACCGAGGTCGAGAGCCTCCGCGCGCTCACCCCCGAACTGCGCACCGAATACGATCGCCTGCGCGCCTCGGCCCGCGAGGAACGCGAGTACGCCGACACGGTCATGGCCGCCGTCACCGAGATCGAGAAGAAGATCGGCGCCCTCACCGCCCTCGACGAGCTCAGCAAGTCCACCGAGGAACGCCTCGGCGCCCTCAACAGCCTGTCGGAGCACGTCTCGCTGAAGGTGAAGGCCCTCGAGGGCCAGCGCTCGGTCGTCGAGCGCGCCATCGTCGAGAGCAACCGCCTGAACGAGATGGTGTGGGCGATGGATGCCCAGATCACCAAGGTGGCCGACGGCGCCAAGCAGGTCACCCGCGCCGAAGAACTCATCGAGCGCCTCGAGAAGCTGTCGGCCGACACCAGCGCCGAACTCGAGACCGGCGCCAAGGCCAAGGACGACCTGGTGCGCGAGATCGCCCGCGCGCAGCGCGACAGCAAGGAATTCAGCGACTTCGCGCGCAGCTACCTCGAACGCATCGACCTGGCCCGCAAGGAAGCCGACGCCCTCGGCATCCGCCTGTCGTCGCTGCACACGGGCATGGGGGAAGTGGAGACGCGTCTCGATGGCGCCGCCGCCCGCGAACGCACCATCGTCGCCCTCGGCCAGCGTCTCGACACGCTGGCGGCCCGTCTCGACGACCTCGCCACGCAATCGGACGACCTCGGCCGCAAGCACGAGGGCCTCAAGGCGCTGGGCAGCCGGCTCGAGACCGTCGAAGACCTCTCGAAGCGCACCACCGCGCAGATGGAGACGCTGGCGCGCGTGCGTCAGGACGTCGAGACCCTGCGCACCGAGTTCCACGAGCTGTCGAAGCTCGGTCAGGAACTGTCGAAGACCCGCGACTCGCTGTCGAACGACCGCGCGTCCATGGAGCTCGCCGCGGCCAAGCTGGCGGCCTTCCAGGTGGAGATGCCCGGCCTCGACCGCAAGCTCGACGCCGTCGCCGTCAAGTTCGCCGAGATCGACGCCGCCACCGCCAAGGCGGCCCGCCTCGGCGAGGACGCCGCCGCCCTCGACCAGCAGATCTCGCGGCTCACCGCCCGTGCCGAGTTCGTCGACATGGTGCACGGCCGCGTCAACGAGCTGGCCAACCTGGCGGTCAAGACCGAACGTCAGCTCGAGGCGCAGCTGTCGCGCAAGAACGAGCTGGACCAGATGAAGACCACGGCCGACGGCCTGGTCGGCATGGTGGTCGACGTGCAGCAGAAGCTCGGCGCGGTCACCGCCACGCAGGGCCAGCTCACGCCGCTCACCCGCCAGATCACCGGCCTCGAGCGCCGCATCGCCAAGGTGGCCGACACCGTCACCCAGGTGCAGACCGCGACCGCCGCCGTCAGTGAACAGGAGAAGCGCCTCGCCGTGATGCTCGAGGACGGCCGGTCGCTCTCGGCCGACGTCGCCGCCCGTGGCCGCGACGTGCGTGGCCTGATGGACGAGGTGAAGCGCGCCGCCACCGTGAAGGACGAGATCGTCGCCGAGATCGGCCAGGTGCAGTCGCGCCAGCGCGAGGTCACCGCCGCCCTCGACGTCGCCGACGAGCAGATCAAGCGCGTCGAGTCGCTGCACGAGCAGTTCGAGGCGCGCCGCCTGCACCTGGTGAACGCCGAGAAGAGCATCGCCGCCGTCGAGGCCCGCGTCGACACACTGAAGGACACCTCGGCCGGCGTCGAGCAGCAGATCCGCGCCGTCGCCAAGCGCGAGCAGATCGTCACCGCGGTGAAGGCCCAGGCCGAGGCCGTGCGCGACGTGGCGTCACGCACCAAGGCCGACCTCGAGCAGGTGCTGGCGCAGCGTGGCGAGGTGGTGGCGCTGAAGCAGCAGATCGAGCAG
>Ga0075163_10011335_pt1 | contig 11625 bp, 10 predicted proteins | sample JI1023141ADNA_FD_71478 | JGI IMG/M metagenome (GOLD analysis project Ga0075163, IMG submission 71478) | Wastewater effluent complex algal communities from Wisconsin, to seasonally profile nutrient transformation and Carbon sequestration -... | ecosystem: Engineered > WWTP > Effluent > Algae... | reverse complement strand
TGAATCAGGAAAGGAGTTTATTCGTAGTTCGTATGAGAAGTTTATTTCGAACCCGCAATATTCTAAACGTCAATACATTGATATTGAAACCGCGATGTACGATCTTGGTTATAGAGAACACGTTCAGAAATTATATGCAGAATTAGAACCTAATCAACGTCTAATTTATTCAATGGTCGTACGAGACTTGTTCTTAGAACAATTCGGTTTTAACGAGAATATGACAATCAAGGTTGAAAATGCACGATATAGCATGGATTCTAATTCTACTGAGAATGATTATCATAAGCCAGTAGACATCCAGAAAGTCAAACACGATTTAAATGAAGTAGAAAAGAAATTAGCAGAGACAGCAAATCCAAGAATCCAGGCAGACTTGAAAGATCAGAACATTAAACTTAGAGAGTATCTTCCTAACTTAGTCGATAAAGCCAATCAACAGGGTCGTAAAGAAAAAGCAGCTGAAAAAGAAGTTGAAGGTTCAAAGGCTATAAGAGCTGCTGAGATAATAAAATCGGCACATAATTTCTGTGAGACACTGAGTACCGTTAGTCAAGGAGCATCTTTAGTGTCAAGACTCATGGGCAACAAAAAAGTAGCAAATCAAATCGTATGTTCGGCTGCTGGAGTTAGTCAGGTAGTCATGGGCATTTCGAAAATAGCTGCTAACGGATGGACTACAGGATCAGTAGGTTTGGCCTTGTCTGGTATAAATACATTGATAAGTGTATTCGATAATGATTCAGGGGATGAAACTATGGAATATTTAGTAGAGCAACTTAGTATCATAAGCAATCAAATACATGCCTTACACGAAGATATGTTGATGCAGTTTTCGCAAGTATTTACAGCGTTGGGAATTATCAATACCAATATAGTCCAGGGTTTTAAGCTTTTACATGAGAATCAAGAAAAGATTCTTTCGAACGTTCTGGTTTTAAGAACTTCACTCATGGAATTACAAGATAGTGTAAATACTATTAATCAGAACATTGAGAATCTAAGTTCCAAATTAGATGGTTATGTTTTAGAAGATGATCGTAAACAATTTAATGCCATTTTAAATGATATTAGGCAAAAATCGCGTCGTACATTCAATCGTACAAAACTTCATACAAAAGCAATATCAGCTTTCAAAACGTTTAATGAAGAACCGATCGCTAAGAAGCTTGGAAATGAGATGGTTAAATCAGTTGAGATTTCTAAGGCACTTTCCATGAAATTAGGAAGTGCTGAAGCTAATACTGGACTTCTTCTAAATTTTGCTAAGAATGTACTAGGTATAGAGGTACAACAACCAATTACGGATCCAGAACAATGGAGACACTGCGCTGACCTTCTCATTGATCTTACGAACAAGACCAACATAACATTTAATGATCCTGAAGTGGTTGGTGTTCAAGATTATGAAGACTTTAAGTATTTGAAAGCTATTGGTACGAATTGGCTTACCTTAATTCAAGACTTAACGTTTCTTAGAAATGACAATAATAATGATGACGACGACGACGACGACGGCAATGATAATCATTGCCATAATTCAAAACTTCATGTTCTTTTCGCTAGATATACGAAAGCTTTACAACACCTGTCGAAACTCTTGAATGACGAGATAGTGAGAGAGGAACAAGATGTAAAAGCTAAATCACCTAAATATGAAGGAAATATGGAAATGAAGAAGCAACAAGAATATCAGTTCGATTTTAGACGTAATGATGCTTACACTACATATACAGAGGATGCGAGAAATGGTCACTTTTACTATCCACCTCGGCATATGGGATATGATCAATTTAGTTCTGAATGGACATCACATGTAGAAAAAGTCAAGGCAGAAATAGCTGAAAAACTCAGACAATATGAGAATAAGTATGAAAGTGTGATAAAGGATATGAATGATCCTACATCAATAGTACCATTATTCAGTTCATTCACAAGGGAACGTAAACATGGTGTCAGTTGTTTTATAAAAGCTGAGAAAAACGTATCGCCGTTTTTCGAATTCACTCCTACGGGAGCACTATACGCTCCGCATAAAAATCCTCAGAAAAATTCAGATCAGATGATAAGTCTTCCTTTAAGTGATACTATTAAGCAAAAAGTTCCGACCATATTCCTTGAAGCAGAAATGTTAAATCTGGGTAAGATAGTCTATACATATGACTTAAAGATAGTTGAGGGTAAGTCGGAATTTCAAATCCTTATAAAGTTCGAGGAACCCGGGAGAGTAACACAAGTGGGACAGTGGTCCGTACCTATCATGGAGATGAAACATTTAAATGAAGCAGAAAACATATGGAATGCATATATGGGCGGAACTACCATAGCCGATGCTAATTACAAAGAAATCCAATGCAGAAGTACTTATTCAAATGGAGATTATTGGTGTAAACAGTACTGTTCCATGCCTAATATTGTTAATACAGTTGGTATATATAACCAAAGTGGATCCAACAACTTGATCAAAGAGAGATGGAATCAACAATTAGAAAATGAGTTAAAAACAATAGTTAATTCGAAGAAGGTGGAATTACGCTTAGCGATGACGAGAAGGATCATCCAGAACTTGGAATCAAATGATGTACGTAATCCATTTTCTTCGGCTCTGATAGAGGTGGATGCGAGTGCAAAAATCTTAGTGGCTTTCTTGTCAATTATATTTAGACAGAATTTCGTAAAGCCCAACTTTATATGGTCTAAAGAAGAAATTCTTAATTATTTAAAGGAATACACGGGCCATGACCAGTTTCTGCATACACAGCTCTTGACAAACGTTAGACTTATCGATGATATTGAAAAGGACTCATTTGAAAAGATAAGACTTCAGAAAGAGGCTGCGTTCACCCCTGTACTTCATACCTTAAAAAATCTACAAATATTCATGGACACATATGAAGCACATGTTATATCAGATCGAGAACTAGCTGCCAAAGAAAATGCCCGGGAACACAAGGACATAGTACTTTATGGTGCAACACAAGCGGCACTAATGCTTCAATCGGAATTAATACAGAATAATCATGTCGAAGCTGCAAAGCATATAGCTGGAATTCTCAACAGATATGGAATGGGAATTTTAACGATTACTGAATAATTATGTGGTGGCGGCAATGCTTGAACGGTAGCGAACAACAGCCGATGAAGATTTACAGATCAGCTCAATTAGTTTCATCCCATGAGCGATGACCACAAGGCCCACAATGGTGGTCGTTGAAGTAATCTGATCCATTACTATAGCAATAATTCTTTGGAATTTTTTCACTGCACTTTAGTTCTAAGTGCCACTCAGTAGCAAACCGTTTTTTTGCTGGTGCAGCTTGAATCCATTCTCTAGTTCTTAGACAAGCAGGACACAACTTGCTGTTGTCGACATCTTTTTCGGCATCAGCTCTTTCGCATTTGACGTTGAATCGTCTTATTTCCAAGTTCATCCAACCTGAATCGTTAATGTACCTGCTATTTATGTAGTGCATTGATGGTTTCCACTTAAAAAGCACATTGTGTTGTTGACACTTGGTAGACAATTCTGGCAATTCTATTATATTGTCTTGGATCTCATGTAAATAAGGAAGTCTTGGTCTTGCATCTGCTATAGTCATCTTATAGATATGAGTATTGCTCATAAAATGAGTATTGCTTATAAATCATCAGTTTCACTTTAAAAAAAAGTGACTCATATTTATCTGCTAAGATCATTAATATGTAGTTAACTACATGTAAATCAATAGCAGGTAAGATCCATTCGGTAATTTGCAGGTTTTCTTCTGGTAGAGACAGATAAAAACATTTTTTTTCTTAGTCTTTTTTTTAAGGGAGTCATTTATTCTAGCGCATATTTCAGGTGTATAAAGTTATTACCCGAATCGGTGTAAAAAGTATTAGGATACAAAGTATTTATTATTTGCTTTGATCAGCATACTTACGTGTACGCGTGAAAGCTCCCTCCTCGGAGGAAATTGCAATAAAACGTTGATTAAAAGTAATATGTTGAATAATAACTTTGATATGGAAAATACCCATAAGGATATGAATCGTTATAGCGACGACGATAGAATGGCCAATAAGTGTTGTACCAGTAGCTTGGCCAGTACCATTGACGTCCAAAGTTAGTTAATCCTTCAGCATTGGCCTCTTCGACTAGATTGGATGGGCCAGAGAGCATGTTGAATAACCAATACGCAACTAATCCGATAAGCAATAAATAAATAAGGTCTTGGGCGGTCATTATGTATATATTTTAGCCATTATTCTTTTTCTTTTAATTAATCTTCTTTTAAGATTAGTTTCTAGATAGGTAATTGATGTTGAAGATGTTCATCTGCCTAATCTTTCGACTTTAAGATTTCGATATGCCATTGATATATACCTATTGCATCATTCTCTGCCCAATGATCATGTGGTGTCATCTGCTTAACTCTATTCAAAATCTCCTTACTTTTCTTATTTGTAAGACCTCCAGATTTTTCAGATGGATCTTCCACTCTATTATACTGTCCTGACTGTGTATAACGCAATGGAAAGACATATTGATTACCCTGATTCAATCCCTTCTGGGATCCTTCCGTCTGTGTGATTAAAGCTTGATCAATAGATGAGATATCGAATGCTGGATTATCTGATAATAAGATAAGACGACGAGGTCCAGATCTAGTAAAAGGGCCCAAACGAGTATCTAAACTATAATAGTAGTTCATGAAATTATCCATCATCTGTTCCTTGGTATCAACTCCATTATTCTTAGCAGTCTCGCGAATACGTTCTAGAATATCTAGATTCTTGGTCCAGAACTCATTCCAACATCTCTGATCGAACTCTTCTTGTTTTGGAATAGGACCACAAAAGGCCTTAGATTCAATGATCTTGCCATTAACATCACCCAAACAGCAACCTATCATTAAGATCGGATCGCAAAATCGGTCTCCAGCCTTCTCAATGTCTAGAGCTAAATAATATTTCGTAAGACTGGACATAGGAAGTTGATAAGACAATTTCTGCAATTTCTGTGAGGATAATATGCTTTCATTTTTTCAGTTCTTTGTCAATTCCGTAGAACTCCTTATACCATTCAACTGTCTTACGCAATCCATCTTTTAGAGTTACTTTAGGGCTATAATTCAAATCTTTTTCGGATTCACTTATATCGGCATATGTCTCATAAACATCACCTTTTTGCATTGGTAGCAAGTTCATTATAGCTTTCTTACCGATATGTTCTTCCAAAATGCCTATAAAATCCATCAACTTTTCAGGTTTATTGTTTCCTAAGTTATATATCTTATGTTTTTGGGTTTCTGGCAATTTTACACCTAGACAGTTCAGGATACCATCTACAATATCATCGACATAAGTAAAATCCCGCTTAAGATTTCCATAGTTATATACATCTATAGGTTTACCCTCAATAATCTGCTTCGTAAACTTCATAGGTGCCATGTCTGGCCTTGCCAGCTTGCCATACACACTAAAAAACCTCAAGCCAATGGCCTCAAAATTATAAAGATGTACATAAGTAGCAGTCATTAATTCATCAGCTTTTTTAGTTGCGGCATATAATGAAACTGGATTATCCACTCGATCAGTAGTTGACATAGGACCTACTTTCCCACTATGACCATAAACAGATGATGAACTAGCATAAATCAAGCGATTAAAATTAGGAGTATTTCGACAAATCTCTAGTATATTTAAGTGACCCATTACATTACTGTGAATATAAGTCCACGGATTTTCCAGGGAATATCGAACCCCAGCTTGAGCAGCTAGATGTATAATTATCTTATAATCAGGAATAATAATCTTTTTTATGTCATCATAATTGGCAATATCGATTTTGTGGAATTTGAAATTAGCGTAATTCTGTAGCACAGATAGTCTAGCTTCTTTTAATTTAGGATCATAGTAATCATTAACATTGTCAATACCTAGTATTTGATAGCCTAATGTTAATAATTTTTCGGAGAGGTGAAAACCTATGAATCCTGCTGCTCCAGTAACCACGATTTTATTGCGATTATTTTCGAGATTCATCTTTAGTATTGACATATTTTTTAAACTTTAATTTCTTGCGCAAGAAAAGTGATGCATGTTTGCTGACTCCGTTTTGTTATAGCAAAAATTCTCAACAGCCGATAGAAGTAAGAAAGGGAACAGATGCTAAATTTCTATTTGATTGTCCATGTGGTCATGAAATGTCCCAGTCCCCAAATCAAATAATAAGTCAGGGCAGCTGGTGTAAGTATTGTTCGAATTGCAAAGACATGTGTTACGCTGTTGATTGCAAAATGTGCTTTGGTCCGATAGGTAGACCTGATATGGCACCTTTCATGTTCACTAAGAAGATCTTTGCTGGAGAACCTATTAATGTATTTAATTATGGAATTTGGGTAACATAATCCTGTTAAGTTATTGGATTTTATTACATTATTAGAGAAACATATTGGTAAAAAGGCACAAAAGATCATGTTGCCTATGCAGAAAGGTGATGTTTATGAAACTTTTGCTGACATTACAGAATCTCAACTTGATTTCGGTTTTAAACCGAAAATATCCTTAGATGAAGGTCTAGACAGACTAGTAAGGTGGTATAGAGAGTTCTATAAACCTGATGTGAGTGAGAAATAAAAAGTAGGTATAATTTAAGATGGTTCTAACCAATAAGAATGGATCTATTAAAAAGATAGTTGCAAGTGAAAAAATATCTATCGATGACCAACAAATTGAGACTTCTGGCTTCATAGTTCCTACAAAATCCTTTATGGCTAACGTTTTTCGAGCTAATGAAAGGTCTAAAGTTTCTAAGGCTAGAGGAGATTCTAAGGCTAGAGGAGATTCTAAGGCTAGAGGAGATTCTAAGGTTAAACAACGTTCGATAGATGATGGTGTGAATGGGGTATCCTTGGGAGCATTCAATATAAATCCGAATGATAATATTGGACCATTTCGTGGTGGCGCGGAAGTTCGTCGAAAAGGTTGTTGCTGTAATTATTTTTGTAATAAACGTGGTTTATTTACAGAAATAGATATGGCTTTCAGCAACTTTATGCAGTTAGTACCTAATACCAGCACTGCTTGTCGTTGTTGTAACAAACTTTATACTGCACCTATCTTCCAAGGTAGAAGTTGTGCTTGTTTAATAAGACCTCGAACTAGACCAGGTAGTTGTGCTAATTCAGCAGCTTATAATAATGCTAGAGGTTGTACTCCAGGACGATGTGGATGTAATAACCATATTTGGCAAGATATTTATGCATAATAAGATACTGTTATAAAGCATTTACAATCAAAAATAGTAGCAAAGCATTTAAGTTCTTTAAAGAATTTGGTTAGCAACTTTTTAAAGAGACATGACACTAATCTTCGACTTCTGATACGTTGGTACTGCTCGTATTAATGCAGTTGAACTTGCGAATTGTTCCACAATTCTCTTAGATCCACATTATGTTCTTCTAAGAGGTGAACATCAACTTCGGATAATCCTAGAAGTTGACAGATTCTTGTATGATTGAATTCTGGTCCCAAATATAATGAACTACTAGATACTATTTTCATTAGAAAATTATCGTATATTGGTTCTAAATGTCTGGGTAGGAAGTGTTGTTTCTGATCCACCATAAAATTATAAAAGTCATTCGTTGGGGCTGCAGATAAGTTAGTAATTAAATTCTTATAATCACCTAGAAGATTCTGAGGTACTTTCTGTTCTATAGCCACCAAATTTGAAATCAACTGTTCTAACCCTTTATTTGCATATGAATTTTGATTGTTACGTCTTGATGACGTACTTAACCACGTTCTGACACATCCATTCATTCTTTCTAACAACTGCTGTACATAAGCATCTAATAGGAGACCCAAATCCAACGTTGTTCCAGTTCTGCTATCTACACTTGGTCTAATTACTGGCTCTTCTTGTAGTTCTGATTTGGGTTCTGACTCTCGGTCTCTGTCTCGGTCTCGGTCTGGTGTTGCTTCAACATTTCGTGACTTTTTCTCCTTTTGTGTCCTATGTTTCTCACTACCTACTTTATCTGGTTTTGGTACCGCTTTCTCATGAACAAGATCATCATGTTTCATTTGTTTAGCCTTGAGAGATAACATCTTCTCCCTATCAATGTCATCACTGGTTTGTCTATTTTCTGATGATTCTGCAGCCACAGTAGGTTTATCAGCAGTCGTCTGATCAAGTTCGGCTGCGACATGAGCACGAGAAGAATTAGCATTATCTTCCACTTTCTTAAGATAATCCTTCCTGCTCATGTTCTTTGGATCTCTGCGATTTCGTGGCATATTAAGAGATCGTTGTACAGATTCCGAAAATTCCTGGTAGATTACCTGATCATCAAAATCCTCGAAGAACCCACATTCCGCCCATCTGTCCTCCGGATATATACGGAACTTTATCCTTAATTTACCATTCTCACGCGTTACCAAGCAACCATGTTTCTGAGCCAACTCTCTATCCTTTTCAAGTGCCGGAAGATATCTATTTGGATCCTCCTTCAAAAGCATGTAAAGTTCGTCTGGCGCAGAGTACTTCCATAAAGCTATTTCCTCTTGTAATGTAGGAGCTTCTCCTTCTTCATCTTCCCCATTTGCAACATTCTGTTCACTTTCTGTGCTTTCTTGATTCACTTTCTGTGCTTTCTCTAACGCTTCAGTACTACCTGCATCCTGTTCAACAACCGTTTCCGTAGCTTCGGGGTTTTGTGAGGTGTTATTGCTATTAGCCATGAATGGATTAGCGATTTCTTCAGGAGGTAAGAGCAATGACTTATCTTCCAACGTTGTTTCCTCAGTCGTTTTAGTTTTTGATTTACTCTGTTTCTTAACCTGTTCTGACTTCTCCATATAGCACAGATATTCTATTTCTTAAGTAAAGCTGACTTTATAAGACATCAATTTCGAACGAAATCCTTTATAATTAAATATCCATTCTGATGTTAGTACTGTACTTATGAAATTGGCTAAATCATTATAATAGTTTATTCTGCATGTTTCGAAACTGTGGTTATCAGGAAATAGTGGGTTTATTTATCATTAAAGCATCTGATAAATAAATGGCTGCTCTATCGATAGATACTTATTACTCTTTATCGCATATCAAAGTGGAAGCGGAAGTGGAAGCAATGCTCTGGGTTATACTGGCCAGCTTAAATGGTTATCTATGATTCATATGTTGCTCTAACTTGCGTTCAAAATTATATTTTGTTCTAAAGGAAATAGAACAAAGTATTAACTTAATTTTAATATGAGCCGTGAGGGAATCGCACCCTCTTCAACAGGTTGGAGGCCTGCCATAATACTAATATACGAACGACCCTACTGCATATATGCAGTTAAAAGTGGAAGCAGAAGGACTCGAACCCCCATTACCAGATTGCAAATCTGTTGTACTACCTTTGTACGATACCCCCTTTTGATAATTAAAAGCCCCCACCAGGAATCGAACCTGAATTACTTGCTTACTAAACAAGTGTTCTAGCCATTGAACTATAAGAGCTTATTATGATTTTTATAGGACCAGACAGAATCGAACTGCCAACTTCTTCGAGTCAAGAAGATGTAATACCTTTTTACTATAGTCCTTTATGAGTATGTCTCTGTACTCATACCTATAATTGAGAAAAAAAATTTCTTAACTTCAACGTATGAATATTAATTATGTTCCCTGGAATGGAATCGAACCACCCTCGTCTTGAGTTTACATTCAAAAATTGTAGAAAATGCTGTTAATACGACAATACGACGTATATTTACATACCTCCACCAGGACAGGGACTAGGAAATAGGGACTAGGAAATAGGGACTAGGAAATAGGGACTAGGAAATAGGGACTAGGAAATAGGGACTAGGAAATAGGGACTAGGAAATAGGGACAGTTATTCAGTTAGTTTAGTCTTGTGTCACATGACAATAAAAGGTTAAGTTAATTAAAGTGTATAGTTTCATTTTATTTCATCCATAGGATAATTTAGCCATAGAAACTATCCGATAGTTAAGATAAGCCTTTACAAATGATGTAGTCCTTCATAAACTTTTACTATAAATAAACTGTTGAAACCGAAGCTCTTTCGTCGCGACTAGTCCGTCAGGTAACGGTTTTCGATGTACATCGGAAACTTAGTTTACTCTTTAAGCTGTAGTTGCCTGAGTAGCTGTCTCAGCATCATCACCAAGAGTAGCATTCAATTCGGTTGCCTTGGTTTGGTATGGGGCACGCTCTGCCTCGCCGAGCGCCTTCCACATGTTACCAATTATGGTCATCTTCTCCTTCTGTGGTACGGTCTTCACCTTGGGATCCTGCATCATCTCCTTAACATAGATATTGTAGGCTGAGCTCTTGCGTGGCTTCTTAGGACCAGCTTCGGCCTTAGCCTTGCCTTTACCCGCAGCTGCAGTCGAGGACGCATCTCCTGATACAACGGTTACTGTCTGTTGCTCATTGTAAATGTGATAGTTGTTTAAGACTGCAAGAACTACCTCACTCATCGAAGTCATAACATCACTGTCTAACTGATAACGATCCATGACTTGGCTGGCAAACTGTTCACAAATTGCCTTGGGATCGACAGCCTTGTTTGTCTTCTTAGGAGCACGTGGCTTAGTAGGCTTGGCTGTTCCTTTCGTAGCACTGTCTGTGGCTGCTTGGGCGGTTGATGCTGTTGATGTGGGAGTCGCGGTTGACATTGACACTAAATCTATACTGAGTACCTTTTATTGCGCGGTCACAGGACTTTTTTACATCAAATTTTGTTATCCTCAATTTATAATAAAATATTTTTTGTTTTTCTTTCTCATATTTATTTTTCTGTTTCCCTTTTCCATTTTCCATTTTCCCTTTTCCTTTTTCCCTTTTCCATTTTCCCTTTCTGTTTCCCATTTTCCCTTTCCATTTTCCCTTTTTCCTTTTTGTACTCCTTTTTCATCTTTTTACATTTTGATATTCGAAACCATTTAATAAGATGAAATTGTTTTTTTAGAGCTGAAAGGAAAGCCCAAAGGCTGGGTAAGGCAGGATAATAAAAATAAAAAACACAATAAATATATAGAATGGCTACACGATTAGGAGTTTGGGATGATTTTTGGACAAATAGAAGTTCATTAGAGCATGATGGCACAATAATGAATGCAGTTGAGTTTTTGAAAGCACCTGGGATCAATACAGTAGAAGATTGGGGATGTGGTGTATGTATTCTAAAAAAATATCTTAAAGCTGATCAGACTTATATAGGAATAGATGGTTCGGACACTAAATATCAGTCATTAGTAGCCGATCTAACAACTTATAAGAGTAAGGTGGACGCCATTTTTATGAAACATGTTTTGGAACATAATGTACAATGGGAACCAATCCTTAGAAATATGCTGGAATCATTTACAAAGAGATGTGTTTTAATTCTATTTACTCCTTTCAGTCAAGAAACGCATTGCTTAAATACAGCCGCATATATACATTCTAATAAGAATGGAGAGATTGTTAATATTCCTGATCTTTCTTTTAAAAAGACAGATCTTACTGATATTATAAATTCCTATAAAGATATTAGTTTTGAATATGAGACAATCGCATCTCCCAAGACTGTCTACCAAATAGAACACATATTTTACCTTGAGAAAAAATAAATA
>Ga0075163_10011334_pt1 | contig 11625 bp, 9 predicted proteins | sample JI1023141ADNA_FD_71478 | JGI IMG/M metagenome (GOLD analysis project Ga0075163, IMG submission 71478) | Wastewater effluent complex algal communities from Wisconsin, to seasonally profile nutrient transformation and Carbon sequestration -... | ecosystem: Engineered > WWTP > Effluent > Algae... | reverse complement strand
TTCACGGGTACGTTCACCAACACCAGCGAACACGGACACGCCGCCGTGGCCTTTGGCGATATTATTGATCAGTTCCTGAATGGTAACTGTCTTACCAACACCGGCACCACCGAAGAGACCGATTTTACCGCCTTTAGCATAAGGACAGAGAAGATCAATAACTTTAATCCCGGTGATCAGCTGTTCAGTTTCCGTTGCCTGATCGGCGAAGGATGGAGCTGAACGGTGGATCGGGTTTGTGAGTTTCGCACCAATCGGGCCACGCTCGTCAATCGGGTTGCCGATGACGTCGATGATACGACCAAGAACTTCCGGGCCAACTGGAACGCGGATCGCGTCGCCGCTGTCTTTGACTTCTGCGCCACGAACCAGACCATCAGTCGAGTCCATCGCAATACAACGAACAGTATTTTCGCCAAGGTGCTGGGCAACCTCGAGAACCAGTTCTTTGCCTTCGTTCATAGTGGTCAGGGCGTTCAGAATTGCCGGGACGTCGCCGCCTGGAAATTGAACGTCGACAACAGCGCCGAGTACCTGGTGAATTTTACCGTTTGCCATTTTTAGTTCTCCTTAAAATTCTTAAATTGCTTCAGCGCCCGAAATAATCTCGATCAGCTCTTTGGTGATCGTGGCTTGACGGGCACGGTTGTATTGTTGAGAAAGTTTTTTGATCATGTCGCCTGCGTTGCGCGTTGCAGAGTCCATGGCGGTCATACGCGCGGCGTGTTCACCAGCAGCGCTGTCGAGCAACGCACGGAAGATCTGGATCGCAAGATTCTTCGGCAGAAGCTGCGCGAGAATTTCTTCCTCGCTTGGCTCGAAGCTATAAGGCGATGTAACAATTTCCTTCGGTGGCTCGGCCACTTTCGATTTTTTGTTCTGGTTCGCGCCCGGAGTTGTTTCAATCGCGAACGGGATCAACTGTTGAGCTTTTGGCGTCTGGATCAAAACCGACTGGAAGCGGTTGTAAACCAGAGTGGCAACATCAAAGCCACCAGTGTTGAAATCAGCCACGATGTTTTCAGCAATCGAGGCCGCATCCGCGAAAGTCAGTTTGGTTTTGCCACCAAGACCCATGACGCTGTCAACGATATTGGCGCTGAAATCACGTTTCAGGATATCGCGTGCCTTGCGGCCCACGGTGATGATTTTCACATCTTTCCCGGCTTTGATCAGTTGACGGATTTCGTTGCGGGCGAAGCGCGACACGTTGCTGTTGAAGCCACCAGCCAGACCACGGTCTGACGTGACGACAATAAACAGATGTTTCTGATCATTTCCCGATCCAACAAGAAGTTTCGGCCCGGCATTGCCGGAAACACCTGCCGCAACGCGGGCCAGCATTTCAGACATCGCCTGCGCGTAAGGCTGGGAGGCTTCCGCCTGCTCCTGCGCACGCTTGAGCTTGCTCGCCGCGACCATCTTCATGGCCGAGGTAATTTTCCGTGTCGATTTCACGGAAACGATGCGCTCGCGGTACTGTTTTAAGCTCGGCATGTCCGATCCTTAAATTATGCTGCGATTTTTGCAGAATAGGTTTTTGTATAGCCGTCGAGGAACGCGGAGATCTCGTCTTCGAGAGCCTTGTCCATCGCTTTGGCAGATTGCAGTTTCTCAAGGATCGCAACACCGCGACCACGGAGTTCAGCCAGCATCCCTGTTTCGTAGTCAGATACGTTGCCAACCGGGATCGTGTCGAGGAAGCCACGGGTCCCTGCGAAGATCACAACAACCTGCTCTTCCACAGTCAGTGGGGAGTATTGCGGCTGCTTCAGCAGCTGGGTCAGACGGGACCCGCGGGCCAGAAGTTTCTGCGTCGAGGCATCGAGGTCAGATGCGAACTGAGCAAACGCTTCCATCTCGCGGTACTGAGCAAGTTCAAGTTTGATCTTACCGGCAACTTGTTTCATCGCCTTGATCTGAGCAGCAGAGCCAACGCGGGACACTGACAGACCGACATTGATCGCCGGACGGATGCCTTTGAAGAACAGGCCTGTTTCAAGGAAGATCTGGCCATCAGTGATCGAGATGACGTTGGTTGGAATATAAGCAGAGACGTCACCAGCCTGGGTTTCGATGATCGGCAGCGCGGTCAGAGATCCGGAGCCTTGATCTTCGTTCAGTTTGGCAGCGCGTTCGAGCAGGCGGGAGTGGATGTAGAACACATCGCCCGGATACGCTTCGCGGCCTGGCGGACGACGCAGCAGCAGAGACATCTGGCGATAGGCCACAGCTTGTTTGGACAGATCATCATAAACGATCAGAGCGTGCATCCCGTTATCGCGGAAGTATTCGCCCATCGTGCAGCCGGTATAAGGAGCAAGGAACTGCATCGGAGCAGGATCGGAAGCGGTCGCCGCAACGACGATCGAGTATTCCATCGCGCCAGCTTCTTCAAGCTCTTTCACGAGTTTGACAACAGTCGAACGCTTCTGGCCGATCGCGACATAGACGCAATACATATGCTCTTTGGCGTTCGGGGATTTGTTGATTGATTTCTGGTTGATGATGGCGTCCATCGCAACGGCAGTTTTGCCAGTCTGACGGTCACCGATGATCAGCTCGCGCTGGCCACGGCCAACCGGAACCAGAGCGTCAATCGCCTTGAGGCCGGTCTGCATCGGCTCGTGAACCGATTTACGAGGAATGATGCCAGGAGCTTTGACTTCAACGCGGGAGAATTTGGTAGTTTTCAGTGGGCCTTTGCCATCGATTGGGTTGCCGAGACCGTCAACCACGCGACCGAGAAGTTCCTTACCAACCGGAACCTGAACGATCTCGCCAGTCCGTTTAACGATATCGCCTTCTTTAATATAACGGTCATCACCGAAGATAACGACACCGACATTGTCGGCTTCGAGGTTCAGAGCCATGCCTTTGATGCCGCCCGGGAATTCAACCATTTCACCGGCACGAACCTGATCAAGGCCGTAGATACGGGCAACGCCGTCACCGACGGACAGAACCTGACCAACTTCAGCAACGCTGGCTTGAGCGCCGAATTCAGCAATTTGTTTTTTCAGGATTTCAGAAATTTCTGCTGCGCGGATTTCCATTTTTATACGGCCTCTTTCGTAGGTGCGTTTTGATTAGATTGTGTTTGCATGATGTGTTTGAGACGCTCGAGTTTGCCCTTGACCGAATCGTCGATCATGCGTGACCCGACAGTGACGACCATGCCGCCCAGAAGGGAGCGATCCACACTGAGGTCAAGCTGGACATTAAAACCGAGAGATTTCTTGAGGGAGTCTTGAAGCATGCGCTCCTGTTCCGGAGTCAGTGGGAAGGCTGATGCGACTTGAGCGCGGACTTCGCCGCGACGCTTGGACAATTCTGCCGTAAACGCCTTGAAGATCACAGCCAGAGCCGACAGGCGGCGGTTATGAGCCAGGACGCCGATAAAGTTGATGGTGATCTGATGGAAGCCTGCGGTTTTTGCAAGAGATTGCAAAGCCAGAGTCTGCTGTTCGCGATTATATAGCGGGCTGGCAATCAGGGAGGTCAGATCGGTGGACTGGGCGAGCATCGAGGCCAGCTGGGCCATATCTTTTTCGACGGAATCAAGAGCCTTGGCCGTTTCGGCCGTTTCGATCAGCGCGGTCGCATAGCGGTTAGCTATAACGTGTGCGGCCGAGGATGATTTTGTCACTCCAGAACCCTTCTCTTTCATATGGTTTTAGATGGCGCTTCGATAGCACACGCACCCCCTATGTGCAAGCGTTTCCGCGCTATTGCGGGGGGATATTTCGCAGCCGCGAAAACCCTGCAAAACAGGGGCTTTTTGAAGCCCCTGAAAGTGCCGAAATCAGGGATGTTTCATCCCGGACAGGCGGAAGGTCATTAACCTTTAGACAGAGAGCGAATCCCCCACCCCTTTTACCGGATCCAGTCCCAGGCAAAAAAGCCATGATGTTGGTATCCATAATACGCTGCCACGGCCTTGAAAATGAGCAGGTGAACAGCATAAATCTCAAGCGTATACCGACCCATGAACTGAAGAGGTAACACCAGAAACGCCAGAAAGCGATTTTTGGCGGTCTCGAGCTCAACAGGACGGAACAAGACCATCATCAAGCTGGTGCCGCCGACCAGCATTCCACAGAGCCGCGCACCCTGCGCGCTGAACTGGAACAGCATAATCTGGATCAGCGTAAAAATGGTGACCATCGAGAGAATAAAGAATCTCTGACCATACACCCCGATAGGAATATCTTTCTGGTGCCTGACCATGACGCCACACAGAGCAAGAAGAAGAACGGACGTTCCGTATTCAAACAGCGGCATCGTCGGGATGATGAGGATGCTGAGGATCACCGAGCTGTAAAGCAGAGGTTCCCATCCCTGCAACATCACCCGCGCCGCGCGGTCAAGCACCAGACGCACGAGCATAATCGTGAACAGCATCCCGAGAGGCAGCACCTGCCCGCCAAAGACAAAGTTGCTGGCGAATAAGACAACAGCCCAGAAGATGATATCTTTGCTGATCTGGCGTGTGGTGGCATAGCCGATCAGGAAACACCAGATCGGAACACAGGCGCGGCCTATGATACGGAAAATCTCGGTGTCGGGATAGAAATAATAACCGATATGATCGATGACGGTGAGAATGATCGCCAGCGTTTTGACGAGATCATATGAGGTCAGATTTTTACCGTGATAATGCGGCATGGAGACACCTTAAAATGAAGACGATGTGAGAACGAAATGGAACCAGTTGATAGGCTCGCTTAAGAAATAGGGAGCAGCAAGTTTAAACAGCGTCAGATGAACGACATAAATCTCGAGAGTACGCCGCCCCATGAATTCAATGGCAAAGCTGATCGGGCGCGGAAGTTTCGCGTTGAGGTCAGGAAAATCCTGTGCCTTGAAATTATACAGGAAGTACCTAACAACCAACGTGCCAAACAGCACGAATCCCAACTGGATATTGTCGAAGAGATACACAAATTGCTGGGTAAAGACGAAGGAAATGAGGGCAAATAGCATATACCAAAACGGCAGGTCTTTATGGATCGCCGCAAATTTCGCGCGGTGCCTGACAACATAGCCAAATATTGCCGTGATCATCGCCTGCGTGCCATATTCAGTCAGCATCAAAGTCGGGAAGACCAGAATAAAGAGCCCTGCTGAAATGATCCAGATCGAGATTTTTCTCTCCAGAACCGGGATCATCAACTTATCGATCAGAAGACGGATCAGAATGATGGTAAACAGGGCATTGAGGGGCAACAGGTCCATTCCCGTGACCAGATTCATCCCCAGAAGGAAGACCGCCCCGCCCCACAGGATGCGGGGGATCGAACGGCCTGATGAATACCCGACCAGGAAAAACCAGACAGGGAACCCGATCCGACCGACGGCTCGCCACCAGTTGTCGTCGGGGAAGAAATAATGTCCCGTATGATCAATGATCATAATAATGACGGCAAAAGCCTTGATCAGATCATAAGACGTGATGAATGGTGAAACAGGCTTGCCTGTGGATGTAGATGTCAGCGCGGCTTGAGGGGTGGAAACATCGGTCATGACGGGACGTCTTCGGAGGTCAAGGAAGGTGGAAGGTATAAGGTGAAGCTGTGAAATACCGGACAATACTGGGCCAGAGTATCTCACATTTCCCAAAACCAAACCATCCCTCCCCCTCTCGTCCTCTGCCCCCTCTATACGCCTCTGCTGATCCCCCTTATGATAAGACTTGGTTTATCCCGTTCACCGCCCATAGTTTAGGCAGTTTATCCATGCGCCCTCTTCGTCCCGCCGCTGTTTTCATTCAAGTATTCACCTTTGCCACCGGGTTCCTGATAGCCGCGAGCCTTGTCATCTCTCTGCGCATGCTGATCAGCTATGTCGGCACCAGCCTTGATGTCCGAACAGTGATGACAGGCAGCTTCCTCTTGGCTCTTGCGGCAGGTGTCAATTTCGCCGGTCGTATCCTTCCGGGCAAAGCCGCCCTGCGGGCGATCCTGCGCCGGGATTTCATGGTGATACTGATCGCTCTGCTGGTCGGGCTCTCGCTGCTCTCTCTGTCCTTTATTTTCGTCAGCCTCTATCAAGTCGGCGTCATCAGTGTTCTGCTCCGCGCCGTCGTCTACGCATTGATCTTCCTTGTGCCTCTAGGGTTCTGTCTGGGCCGCGCCGGGGCGCTGCTGTTACGCGCCAGCCCCGTTCCTGTCCATGGTCTGGCAGTGGCGCTTATAGGAACCTCATTCGGGGTCGCGGTCCCTCTTCTCCTAACGATGCCTGTTCTCGGGGTGAACCTCACCGTTATGCTGCTTCTCGCCTTCACCGCAGTTCTTCTGGATGCCGTGTCACGGCGCGTGACGATCAAACAGCGCGCACTGGTTGTCCTGTTGGTGCTCGCCGGATTTGCGATGAACTCGAATGTGGTTCTAGGGCTGATGGGGATCGTCTCACAAAACGCACATAATACCGTGGCCGTTACAACGACCGCAGAAGGCGGAAAGTCCTTGCTGATCAACAGCTATCCTGCGGATGGGTATCAGCCGGATAAAGATGATGCAGGACAGATCACGGCCAAGGCCGAAGCATTCCTGCTGACGCCGGCGTCGTCCCCGCGAGATATTCTAGTGCTTGGTAATCCAGGCCTGACCTTCGGGCGCAATGACACAACGGATCGTCTGACCTATGTGCAGGATGATCCAGCATTCAAAGAGGTCGTCGCAAAAACTTTCCTCGGAGCTGAGGCCGGAGACAACAAGAGCTTCGTCTCTGCCCCGCTGCGTGGCTACATCAAGGATGCTGTGACCGATGGGCGTCAGTATGACGCGATCTATGTCGATGCCTTAAACGGAGCTGTCTGGTTGCCGGATGATCTGGTCAGTACCGATGCATTTATGGCCCTGCGTCGTCTGTTGAAACCAGATGGGGCCGTTGTTGTGACCACCTATGCGTCACCAAATTTCGCCAATCGCTATTCTCTCGATCTTGATGCCGCCTTCCGGTCCGCCTTTCCGGTAGCGACGCGCTTCCCTGTCATGACAGACCGTGAAGGCATTACGCCTGTCTCAAACGGGGCACCGCTGCTGCTATCGAGCTACCTTTATATTGGTTATGCCAGAACAGCGTCTCCAGCCCCTCGGGATGTGACAAATGGCGGGGTCTGGAACAAGCCTCCCAGCCGGGACCGTTAACCTTTTGGCCACCCTGCTTTATATTTGACATAACTATAAAACTCCCGTATAACCTTTGCATACTCAGGCCCAGAGAGGCCATGTGATATTAAGAATTCAAAATTTAAAGGAGTGTGTCCCATGTCTTATCTGAAACAAGCCGCCGCCATCGCCGGCCTGACCATCGTTACTGCAACCGCCAGCGCCCAGACAGGTGGCTCACAGCAAAACAATTCGAATTCAGCAGCAGACGCATCAGCCCGTGCTGCTGCAAATGCCACCGCAAAAAGTGGGCGAGGCGGCAACGCGACATATATCAGACCTAATGCACAGCTCGAGGGTTCTGTATACAACGATGGTGGTTTCAAGGTTCGCATCAATGAAGGCCCAATGGCCGGGCAAACGCTGACGATCAACCCAAAGGAAGAAACTTATTCAGTCACGACCTACCCATATAACAGCCCTGTCATTAGCGTCGGCGGGAATCTCAGCACCCCTGTTAACAAAAAACCTCATCAGACGGGCCTTCTGCTGGATGCTAGCTACCAAACCAAAACAGGCGATATTGAGGCCAACTGCACTGTCAGCAAGAATGTCTCAGCATTTACCATCCCTGACCAGAAGCCGATCATGGAGCCTCACTTTATTTCCTACTCGTTCGACTGTAAAACCCAGTTCGGTGCCGCATCTGTAAGAGTGACCCCGCACAATAACAAAGGAACCTACATCTACAATACGCAGACCATCATCCAGTCCGACCCTGTAACTGGAAGAATCACCAGCATCGAGACACCTTGGCCACAAACGGATATTACCTTCAAAGCAGCACAGCCGTCCTAAAGGAAGCTCTGCGGATCAATATCAACTGCTAATCTGACTTTCGAGGGGATCTTGATCCCCTCGAGCCATTCCGAGATCATCTTCTGAATATTGACCGATTTGTCGGCCTGTACCAGCAAGCGGTGGCGATAATTTCCACGGATGCGGTACATCTGCGCAGGCGCAGGCCCAAGCACGCGAACCCCCTGCCCTTGCGGCGCGGCGCGGCCAATGTCCTGTGCCACTGTTTTCACCAGAGATTCATTTGGCCCAGAGAGAATAATTCCGGCGAGGCGGCTGAACGGCGGCATCTTCGCCCGCTTGCGTTCCAGCGCTTCGGTGCGCAGGAAATTATCGCGGTGGTCATGCGCGATCATCTGGATGACGCGGTGGTTCGGATCATAGGTCTGAAGATAGACCTCGCCTTTCAGCTCGGCCCGTCCGGCGCGGCCTGCAACCTGATGCAGCAACTGGAACGTCCGTTCAGAGGCCCTCAGATCACCACCCGACAACCCCAGATCAGCATCGACCACGCCAACCATCGTCAGCTTCGGGAAATGGTGGCCCTTGGCGATGATCTGGGTGCCGATGATGATATCGACCTCCTGATTATGGATGGCCTCGATCGCCTGCTTGAGCTTCTCATGCGTATCAGTGACGTCGCTTGCGAGGATCAGCGTCCTGGCCTCGGGGAAATACTCTTTGATTTCCTCGGCAATGCGTTCAACACCAGGGCCGCAGACCGCGAGGGAATTATGATCGTGGCAGGACGGGCAATCATCCGGGGTTTTGACGGAATAGCCGCAATGGTGGCACTGGATTTTCCCGGTGGCCTTGTGTTCAACCAGCCACGCCGTACAGCGGGGACATTCCAGCCGATGCCCGCAGGTACGGCAGAGCGTGAGCGGCGCATAACCACGGCGGTTGAGGAACAGCAAGCTCTGTTCGCCCTTGGCAATCGTCTCGGTGATGGCGTTGCGGATAACGGGCGACAGGAAGCGCTGGCGCTCAGGCTTGTCTTCGCGCAGATCGACGATGCGGATATTGGCATGACCCGCCGCACCAAAGCGATCAGGAAGATGGAGCAACGTGTAACGTCCAGCCCAGGCGTTTTGCATTGTCTCGAGAGACGGCGTCGCCGAGACAAGCACCGCCGGGATTTTTCCAAGATGGGCGCGCACGACGGCCATATCGCGGGCATTATAAAGCACGCCCTCTTCCTGCTTGAACGCCGGATCATGTTCTTCATCAATCACGATCAGGCCAAGGCTGCGATAGGGCAAGAACAATGCCGACCGCGCCCCGACAACAACCTTGGTGTCACCAGACACAATCCCCCGCCATGTCACACGGCGCTGGGCTGGGGTCAGGGAGGAATGCCACAAAGCCGGAGCCACGCCAAAGCGTTCCTTGAAGCGCCCGATAAACGAATTGGAGAGAGCAATTTCAGGCAATAAAATCACGGCCTGCTTGCCGTCTTTGACAGCCTGCGCAATCGCTTCGAAATAGACTTCCGTTTTCCCCGATCCTGTCACGCCATCCAGCAGGAAGGCTTCGTAGGTTTCGCTCGTAACACTTGAGGTCAGTCTTGCAGCAGCATCCGTTTGTGCTTTGGTCAGCTTGTGGCTGTTGTCGAGTGTTAAAGTCCGGCACGGCGCCTGCGCGAAAAGATCGATACTTTGCAGATGCCCATTTTTGACCATCGTCTTGACAACGCCAGCGGTCACGCCTGTGGGGGCGGTAATCTCCGAGAGGCGGCGCGCCAGACCGTCTTGCATCAGGTCGATGACTTTTTGATGCTTCGGGTTGATCTGGCCTGAGACATTACTCAAAATATACGCAACCATCGGCTTCTGCGGATCGAGAGCCTGCGGCACAGGAAGCGCCATTTTGAGAACGGACCCAAGGTCGGCCATGTTGTACTGCGCAACCCATGAGATAAAAGCGCGGTGGACTTGAGGCATCGGCGGAATATCCGCGAATTTGTGAAGAACGGTCTTGAGCTTTTTGGCGGGAACTTTCGGGGCATCCGGGTCTTCGTCCCAGACCGTGCCGATGACCTCGCGCGGGCCTAAAGGCACCAGCACATAATCCCCCGGCTCAAGGGTTTCGCCATCCGGAGGAAGATAGTCATAGGCCTTCGAAACTGGTGACGTCACAAGCACCGGATGCGGGGCATCGGTGCGTAAATCCTTGTCCTGTGGGGCAAAAAGATCGGGTGACATAACGTGGTTGATTTCCTTTGGGCGCCCCGTATAGTGCCCACATCCCAACCCTTACGCAATAACAGGCCGCAAGACGATGAAATTTTTTGTTGATACAGGTGATGTAAACGATATCCGCGAACTCGAAGCCACCGGGCTGCTCGACGGCGTCACCACGAACCCGTCACTGATCCTGAAATCAGGCAAGCCGTTCATTCCTTTGATCGAAGAAATCTGTTCTATCGTTAAAGGTCCGGTTTCAGCCGAGGTTGCCTCGACCGATTACGAGACGATGCTCAAGGAAGGCCTGAAGCTCGCAGACGTCGCTCCAAACGTCGCGGTCAAAGTGCCCCTCACCCCTGCTGGCCTCAAGGTCTGTAAACATCTCGCCGACAAAGGCACTCTCGTTAACGTGACCCTGTGCTTCTCAGCCGCTCAAGCGATCCTTGCCGCGAAAGCCGGCGCTGCGTTCGTCTCCCCGTTCGTCGGACGTCTTGATGACATCGGACAAGACGGCATGGATTTGATCGCTGATATCGTCGGCATCTATGATAATTACCCGAACTTCCAGACCGAAGTTCTCGTGGCATCCGTTCGCAATCCGATGCACATCGTCAACGCTGCCAAACTCGGCGCCCATGTCATGACCTGCCCGCCATCGGTTATCAAACAACTCTACCAGCATCCACTGACCGATAAAGGCCTCGCAGCCTTCGTCGATGACTGGAAAAAAACAGGCCAGTCGATCCTTTAAAGATCGCTGCGATTTCAATATTAAAAAGCCCGGAACATATCCGGGCTTTTTCTTATTTTCTGACGAGATCGAGTCCTGATTGAGCGATACGCTCACGGCGGAGGTCTTGTCCTTTAAAGTGGCGCAGCATGGTTTCATAGTGCGTGGCTTCTTCCGAACCAGGAATAGCATGGCGGTAATTGCGGGCAAGGTTTGTGCGCAGGTGCCAGGCATCGCGCCCTGTGTCGAGATTCAAAACGCCAGACTTCCAGTCATGCAGAAGTCGGGTTTTCACGGAAGAGTTTGGCTGGACGAACACAGCAAGTTCCAGCAAGGCTTCCATGTCTTCGCACTGCATCTCGAAATCATTGCGCCCGCGATTGATCTCGCGGTTGTGCGTGTTCTGGATATGGCGGGCGGCTCTCAGACGCCAGAAGGCTTCGCGCACGCATTCACCAGCGTATTCGGTTTCGACTTCGGGCGTAGCGTTGAGAATTTTGACGGCGTCATAGAGTCTGTCTTTATATTGACGGTACTCGTTGAAGGCCATCTGGGGATGGGTGACGGGGCTCACGGCGCGCAGGCGCTCTTCCCAGTCATAGGCAAAAGGTTTTTCGGTCAGGGACGCGATATAAGCCTCAATGGCGACATCATCACGCTGGGGAGGCTCCTTCGCGTTGCCTACTGGAGCAGCCGTTTCCACGGCGCGCCAGACAACACTCAAATGTCTGGAAGTCAT
>Ga0075163_10011333_pt1 | contig 11626 bp, 9 predicted proteins | sample JI1023141ADNA_FD_71478 | JGI IMG/M metagenome (GOLD analysis project Ga0075163, IMG submission 71478) | Wastewater effluent complex algal communities from Wisconsin, to seasonally profile nutrient transformation and Carbon sequestration -... | ecosystem: Engineered > WWTP > Effluent > Algae... | reverse complement strand
CGGCCGCCTGCCTGTGTGGGGTCCGGGTAACCTTGGTAGGCCGGCTGCCAACCTTTCCACCAGTTAGTCGCCCCGCAGGGGGGACTTTCAGGTCGTCCGGGCCTGGTCTGCTGCCCACCGCTTCTAGCGGTGGGTGCCCAAGTGACTTGAAACAGGCTGGTTTCCTCGACAGCCAGAGGCCCTCGAGAACCCCCGAACCTTCTCTTGGTCGCCATCGACTTGTGACGAGTCGATAGACGTTCACGCCTACGTCTAAGTACGTGATCGTCGGCGGCGGCTCGGAAAATCGACCGCGTCCGTCACGAGCGGACGGCCAGCCGGCCACCCACGGGGGAACGCCCCCTTACCCCGAGGAAGCCGGTGACCATGCCCCCCGCTCGGACTCCGCACGTCGCTCAGCCCATCTCCCTTCGCCTGGCATGCTTGGCGAGCCTGGCACGCTCGACACGCCTCGCGCTGCTCGCGTCCCTCTCCCTCCTGGCGCTCCTGGCACTCGTGGCGCTGCCGGTGCCGCCCGCCCACGCCCAGCCCAGCGGCGCGCATCCGCGCGTGCTCCTGCGCGACGACGTGGTGCTGGCGTGGCGGGCGCAGCAAGGCGATCCGGACTCGCCCGTGGCCCGCTCCATCGCGCGCTGCGACGACGCCATCGCGAACCCCGAGGACTACGTGGACGGGCAGTATCAGGGCTTCCGCTGGGTGGAGGCGCTGACCGCGTGCTTGGTGGCGCACGCCACCACCGTGCTGCCCGCGCACGAAGCCGCTGCGAAGGTCTACCTGAACGCGCTCTTCGACGACCAGAGCGCCATCGGCGATGGGCTCGGGCCCAGCTACAACGACGGCGTGGGGATCGTGTCGCAGGACACGGGCTACTCCATGCGCACGCACGGCGTGTTCGCGGCGCTGGGCTACGACTGGCTGCACGACTCGCTCTCGAGCGACGAGCGCGAGAAGGCGCGCACCCGCTTCGCGCAGTGGGTGGCCTTCCACATGGAGCCGGACACCTATCAGCGCGCGCAGCCGGGCGCGAACTACCACGCGGGGCACCTGCTGGCGCTGACGCTGATCGCCATCGCGCACGCCGACGAGATGAACGCCGACAGCGCTGGCTCGGGTACGGCCCTCTACGATTACGTGGTGGACGAGATGTGGGGCGAGGTGATGGCCGACGGCGTCGCCGCGCGAGGGGCACTGGGCGGGGGCGACTGGCTCGAGGGCTGGCAGTACGGGCCGCTCAGCGTGGCGTCGTACGCGCTCGCCGCGCGCGCGATGCACGAGCAGGGCGAGAGCTTGCCGTTCATGGACGGCTACCTGGCGGAGGTGCTGCAGCGCTACGTACACGGGCTGACCCCCGACGACCGCATGTTCGTGGGCGGCGACACCGGTGACGACACGCCGGCCCTCGCGCCGAGCGCGCTGGTGTTGAACGCGGTCATCGCGGGCAACGTGGCCGAGAGCGTGCGCGCGCAGGCGCGGGGGGAGCTCGCGCGGCTCGACCTGCCCGGCGCGCGCGACTTCATGCTGTTCTACGAGGCCCTCGCGTCCGCCGAGCCGGGAGAGGCTTCGGCGATCGATCGCGGCATGCTGCCCACGGGCTACCTCGCCGCCGGCGCGGGCAACCTCTACGCACGCACGGCGCACGACGCCTCGGCCACCTGGCTGGTGAGCCAGTGCCGCGGGACGATCGTGGACCACCAGCACCAGAACGCGGGCAACGTGGTGATCACGCGCGGCGCAGACGACCTCCTGGTGGACCCGGGCCCCTACGGCTCGCTCTCCACGCTGACGGGCAACGCACCCACCATGCTGCAGCCTCACTTCAACGAGGAGTACCAGCCGAGCCAAGGCGCGTTCGGTGAGTGGTGGGGTGGCGAGCGCGTGCCCGCGAACGAGGCCACGCGCTTCCTGTTCGCGCGCTCCACGGAGTCCGGCGTGCACGCCACGCGCTGCGACTACGGAGGTCAGTTCCGCTTCCGCGACGTGCCCTCGCCCATCGTGGACTCGAGCGTGCGCGACGTGCTGCTGCTGCCGGGGGAAGGCGGCGCCACCGCGCTGGTCGTGGATCGCGTGCGCACGCTCGCGGCGTACAGCGCCACGCCGAGCCCGCTGCTGCTGCGCTTCCGCGCGCTGAACGAGTGGACGCGCGACGGCGACGAGGCCACCACGCAAGAGGGCAGCTCGCAGCTCATGGTGCGGCGCGTGCTGGGGGACGCCGACATGGACGTCGAGGCCATTCCGGTGGGCGAGTGCGACGGCGACCGCGGCGTCTGCCGTGCGGGGCGCTTCGCGTCGAGCGAGCTGTCGGTGGAGGTGGCCGGACCGAACCCGTTCACGGTGCACGCCCTCGACGTGGACGACGCGAGCGCCGCGGTGCCCGCCGAGATCACGGTCGACACGGAGGGCGCGCTGCACGCGCTGCGAGTCACGCGCGAGACGCGCCCCTACGTGGTGGTGTTGACCGAGGATGGTTCGGTGGTCGGCGCATACACCACTCCCGCGGCCGCGAGCACGCACGTGGTGCTGGACCCGCCCGCCGGTGCCAACGTGCGGGTGACGGCCACCGCGAGCGGCGACGACTGTGTGATCACGCTGGCGGCGGACGCCTCGGGCTTCGCGTCGGCGCCATTGGTGTTCGCGTTGACCGCCGCGTGCGCCGTGACCGAGGACTCCACGCAGCCTCCGGTGGTGACCCCGCGCCCGCCGAACCCGGGCGGACCATCGGGGAGCGGAGACGGCTGTGGCTGCCGGGTGAGCGCCGCCGCGAGCCTGCCTCATGGAACCGCGCTGCTCCTGGTCAGCCTCGGCCTGCTACTCGCGGCAAGACGTCGGCGCCCCCGCTGACGGGGGAGCGAGCCGGGCGCGCGCGGAATTCGTCACGTCTCCTCACGAACCGCGTGTCGCCCGGCCACCTACCCCGTAGCCCAACTGAACTGGGCGAAGAAGGAACCGCATCGTGACTCACCTCACCGCCACTACCCCTCGCAACCCGCATCGCCGCGCCTGGCAGGCGCTCACCCTCGGTCTGACCACGCTGCTCGGACTCGCCGGCGCGAGCCAGGCCTCTGCCCAGAGCGCCTCGTTGAACTTCGGGCTCGGGTTCGGGCTGCGCTTCGAGAACTCCACCAACCACGACGGCGCGGAGCCGGTGGGCCAGACCCGCCTGATGATGAACGCCTACGTGGACAGCGCCGTGGCCGGGCCCTACCTGCTGATCGTCGAGCAGGGCGGCAACGTCATCGCCTCGGGCGCGTGCGACTCCACCGCCGTGGTGTACTCGGGCGAGGAGCAAGAGAACCTGCGCTTGCTGAGCGAGTGCTCCACCGACAACGTCCCTTCGGCGTCCATCCGCACGAACGCGCCCATCTCCGTGGTGGTGGCGCTGGTGAACGAGGCGACCGACGCGCGCACCGAGGTGTACCGCGGCCAGTTCCCGGTGTTCGCGTCGTGGTGGTGGGACCGCAACGACGGGGACCGCGCCATCCACATCGAGCACCGCGCCCTGCGCATGGACTCCATGTTCGGCGCCGCCTTCGTGCGCCAGTACATCTCGGATCAGCTGCGCTTCGCCTACACGGACACGGCCGTGCAGAGCGACGTGCCGCGGGACACCTCGTTCCGCTGCAAGGTGGGCGCCGGCGAGTGGCGCGTGTACGAGGGCACGCTGTGGGCCCCCTTCGAGCACAACGTGCGCAACCGCGTGTGGCTCGACGGGACCGTGCACGAAGACGGCGCCGAGACGCTGATCACGCGCTACTACAACTTCGACACGCGCTCCATGCCCATCACGGTGGCGGGCTCCGGTATGCGCCCGTCGGCTGGAACCAGCATGGACGGCGCCTGGACCTGCGAGCTGCGCACCGGCTCGGCCGCCAACCGCGTGGTGGCGCGTGAGTTCCGCTTCGAGGTGCTGAACGGCTACATCCAGCACCACGCGCTCGAGGCGCAGTTCCCCGTGGGCCGCGGCAGCGCCATGGTCTCCATCGGGCTGAACCCCGCCAACATGCCGGCCGTCTTCGACCCGGCCCTGGTGCGCGCCACCATCGCGGGCCGCGCGCTGACCGGCGCCACGGCGCCCCTCGTGAGCCCGCTGCCCGCGCGCGCATCGAACCCGTCGTTCACCGCTCCGCGTGCCGCTCCGGCAGCGCGCGGCGGTGGTCGCCGCCGCTAGTCCCGACTTCCGACCGAGAGAGAGCAAGCCCCATGACGTCCCCCCGTTGGTGCTTGCTCGTCCTGGGCTTGAACGTGCTCTTCGCCAGCGTGGCGGGAGCGCAGACGAGCGCAGACGAGCGCGCCCAGTTCCACTTCCGCGCCGGCACCTCGTACTTCGAGGACGGTCGCTTCGCCGAGTCGGCCGAGCAGTTCGACGAGGCCTATCGCCTGTCGCAGCGACCCATGCTGCTGGCCAATGCGTCGCTCGCGTACGAGCGCGCGGGCAACTTGGCGGTGGCCATCGAGCGGCTCGAGGCGTTCTTCGCGGCCGACGCGGGCGACGTGGGCGGCGGCTACATGACGTCCAACGAGCGCCTCGAGGGGCTGCGCGCACGCTACGCGCTTCAGCTGGCCGCAGCGGAGCAAGAGGCCTCCGAGAGCGAGGGGGAAGCCACGTCGGCCCCGGAGACGAGCGCTGGCGGTGACGCCGACGCGGCCGCAGCCGGCGCGACGTCGCGCTCGCCACTGCGCCCTGCCGGTCTCGTCGTGGGCGCAGGGGGTGTGGCCCTCGGCGTCGCCGCGCTGGTGCTCGGGCTGCGCGCCCGCGCCATCCACAGCGACCTCACGAGCGCCTGCGGGCCGGACCGTGACGAGTGCCCCGCCGACCTCGGGGACGACATCGAGCGTGGCCCGCGGCTCTCGCGCAGCGCGGGTGCGCTGGGCATCACGGCCGGCCTGAGCGTGGCGCTGGGCGTGACCCTCTTCTTGCTGGGGCGCACCTCGGACCGCGACGAGCCCGCCACGCAGGTGGCCCTCGACCTCGCGCCGCGTCGCGCGCAGCTGACCGTCTCCGGGAGCTTCTGATGCATCGCCTACCCCTCGCCCCCTTCTTGCTCCTCCTGACGCTCTCCCCGTTGGCGACCGCCTGTGCGAACTTCGACGGCTTCTCGGTGAAGCCCGACGACCAGGGCGGCGACATGGCCGTGGACGCGGAGACCCCCTCGGATCAAGGCATGGATGCCGACCACGACCAGGGCGCCACGGACGGCGGCACGGACGGCGCAACGGACGGCGGCGACGGATCGGACGACCAAGGCACCGACGACCAAGGCGCCCTCGACCAAGGCGCCATCGACCCCGGCTGCGAGACGGACTCCGAGTGCCCCGGCGAGTACCGCTGCGATCCCGTCACGGACACCTGCCACATGGGGTGCACCGTCGGGAACGAGGTGGCGGCATGCAAGGCGAGCGGCTATTGCTCGGCCACGAACACGTGCGTGCCCGATGGCCTCACCGGAGCCGCCAACGCCTGCACGCGCGACGCCATGTGCGTGGGCAACGTGGGCTGCGTGGACGGCTTCTGCTGCACCGCCACCTCGTGCAGCGGCTGTCGCGCGTGCAACGTGGCCGGCAACCTGGGCACCTGCACGCCGGTCCCGGCGGGCATGGACACCCACGACAGCTGCGCGCCCACGGGCTGCACCAACGACGGCTCGTGCGACGGTGCCGGCGCCTGCCGCGCGGTCGCCGCGGGCACCGACCCGCAGAACGCCTGCGCACCGGGCACCTGCGCCAACGACGGGACATGCAACGGCGCCGGCGCGTGCCGTCGCGTGGCCGCGGGCACCGACCCCAACAACCACTGCTCCGGGACCGCGGCGTCGTGCAACAACGGGCTGTGCAACGGCACCGGTGGCTGCGCACCCGCTGCGGATGGCGTCGTGTGCGGCGGTGGCGCGTGCGGCTCGGGGCGCTGCTCGGGCGGCGGCTGCCTCGACATCTGCAGCTTCCTGGGCGAGCCGTCCTGCGAGTACTGCCCCGGCGACGACGCGCACTTCTGCGGCGGCTGCTGAGCCGGCGAGGCGCTCGGCCCACCCGTACCCGTAGCGGGCGTGGGCCGGGCGCTCGCGACGAATTCGTACGCCCCCTTGTCCCACCCGCGGCCGTTCGCGAGTTAACACGGACAAGATGCCCAGAACGCTCCCCTCCCTCGGTCCGCTGTGCGCCGCGCTGCTCGTCCTGACGGCCGCGAACCCCGCGCTGGCCCAAGACCCGCAAGCAGCCCCGCGCCTACAGCGGGTGGACCTGGCCCCCGACGCGCATGCGTATGCGCTGGTGGTCGGCAGCAACCCCGGCGGCCCCGGCCAAGAGCCGCTGGCCTTCGCCGAGCGCGACGCCGAGCGCATGGCCGAGGTGCTGACCGAGCTGGGTCACTACCCTGCCGGGCGCGTGGACCTCCTGCGGGCCCCCACCCGCGCCCAGCTCACCTCCGCGCTGCGGCGGCTGCGCCAGCGTGTCTCCATCCACGACGCGCGCGGCGAGCAGAGCGTGGTGTTCTTCTACTACTCGGGGCACGCGCAGTCGCAGGCGCTCCGCCTCGGAGGCGAGGAGTTCCCGCTGAGCGAGCTGCGCGCCGCGATCGACGCGCTGCCGTCCACGCTCACGTTGGTGGTGCTGGACGCGTGCCAGAGCGGCGCCTACTCCCGCGTGCGCGGCACCGACCCGGCCGCCGACTTCTCCCACAACTCCATCCAGCAGCTGCAGACACGCGGCGTGGCGGTGATGGCCAGCAGCAGCGGCGACGAGCTGAGCCAGGAGTCCGAGCGCCTGTCCGCGGGCTACTTCACGCACCACCTGCTGGTGGCCCTGCGCGGGGTGGCGGACGAGAACCGCGACGGGCGCGTGGCCCTCGACGAGGCCTATCGCTACGCCTACGCGCAGACGTTGCTGGACACCTCGCGCACGGCGGTGGGTGGGCAGCACGTCACGCTCGACACCAACCTGACGGGGCACGGCGCAGTGGCGCTCACGTACCCGGCGCGCGCTTCGGCGCAGCTGGAGCTGCCCGCAGCGCTCGAAGGCCAGCTGCTGATCACCCGCACCCGCGGTGACACCGTCATGGCCGAGCTCGACAAGGCCGCGGGCGCTGCGCTGCGCCTCGCGTTGCCGGCCGGTCGCTACCACGTGCTGTGGCGCGGCGAGGGCGTCATCCGCAGCTGCTCCGTGACCTTGCCTGCACGAGGGGTGCACGTGCTGAGCGCGAGCGGCTGCGAGGAGATCACCGAGGAGCAGGCCACCGCGCGCGCCGCCGACAGCGGCCCCAGCATGGCCTGGGGCGCCGAGCTCGGCTTCGGCTTCGCCATGGAGGGCCGCGACAGCGACTACACCGACCGCCTGGACGACTTCGGCTATCAGCCCGGGTTCTTCGATTGGAACTGGAACCTGCGCCTGTCCGCCGCGGTGGAGCGTCAGATCCGCCCGCATCTGAGCGTGCTGCTGACCTTCGACAGCCTCGAGAGCCGCACCTTCGACCGCACCTTCGTGGACGACTCCGAGGACACGTTCGCGTGGCGGGCCTGGGCCGTGGGTGTCCAGCTGCGCGGGACGCTGCCGCTCGCGGGTCACTGGCTGTACGGGTACGCGCAGGGTGGCGCCGGCCTCGGCATCGCGCGCAGCCGCTTCAACCCCGGCCGCGAGCAGGACCCCACCAACGTGCAGGTGGACTACGGCGTGCAGCTCTCCGCGGCGCTCGGCCTGCGCTTCATGCCCTGGGCCCACGCGGGGTTCTACCTGCAAGGCAGCTACACCTTCGCCCCGATCCTCCAAAACGATCTCGGTGACCGCCACGACAGCGGCGGGGTCGCCATCGTCACCGGCCTGCGGGTCCAGCTCTGAAGCGAGGCATCTCATGACCAAGACCAACGGCAAGCACCTCTTCGTCCCCTCTGCGCTCTTCGCCACGCTGCTCTCCTCGCTGCTCTTCTCGGGCTGCGAAGAAGACGTGGAAGACCCGTCGTTCCAGGCCTGGTGCGGCGACATGCTGTGCTCCTGGGACACCGAGACCGGCCGCATCGCGCGCGTGGGGACCTGGCACCCCAGCGACTACGGTGTGGAGCTGGTGGAGACGCCCACCATCCTCTCGCAGGTCACGGGCAAGCCCACCAGCGAGCTCATGGACGCCGAGGCCCTCGAGGTGGACCCCGACGACGTGGAGAGCACATGCAACCTGTTCGAAGGCCTCTACCTGCCGGACACGAACGAGTGCCTCTGGCAGGTCAGCACCGGCGGCGACCGCTGCAGGCGCTTCGAGGTGACCGCCGACGTCGCGGACACAGCGCAGGTGCAGATCGAGGTGGACTACGGCGCCGACGGCAGCGTGGACTACACGCAGCCCATGGTCGCGAGCGGGTGGGAGCCGGTGTCGTTCCTGATCAGCCTGCCCGAGTGGCCCGGACTCGTGCGTTACCGCATCCACAAGCGCGGCGAAGGACGCGCCGTGATCGCCCACTTTGGCGTGCACGCGACCAACGAGTGCGTGGATGTGGTCACGGTGGACGAGCGGCCGCTCGGCGTGGCCTGCGACATGGGCAGCCAGTGCGCGTCGGACGTGTGCGCGTCGATCGCCTCGTGGCAGGCGTGCAGCGAGTGCGCCGACGACACCGGCTGTGGTGCGGGCGAGACCTGCCAAGTGGTGATCGACGACGCACACCCCAACGGCGCCTACCGCGCTTGCAGGACGGCCCCGTAGTGGCACCTCTACCTCGCCGATGGACATCTACCGCCGCTATGGCCCCGCGCTCGTGCGCAAAGCGACGCGCCTCCTGGGGAACCGGGACGATGCCCTCGACGTGGTGCAGTCCTTGTTCACCGACCTGTTCGAGCGCGGCGTCATCCATGGCACGGCCGGCGTTCCCGGCACGGACGCCGAGCTCCCTTACCTCTACCGCGCGCTGACCAACCGCTGCCTCACCATGCTCCGCGACCGCACCACCCGAGCCCGCTTGCTGCAGCGCGAGACGCCCGCCCTCCGGCCGGTGGTTCGCACGCGCTGCGACGACCACGCGCTCGGCCAGGACCTGCTGCTCAAGCTGGTGGACCGGCTCGACGATCAAACGCTCGAGGTGCTCGTCTACCGCTACTGGGACGACCTCGATCAGACCGAGATCGCGAGCGTGATGGGCGTCAGCCGCAAGACGGTGGTGCGCCGCATGGCCGTGCTGCGCACCGAGCTGGTGGCGCTCGGCGCGATGTCCGCCGACGCGGCGAGTCGTGACGCCGCGGGGGACAGTGGCCATGAGTGAGCCCACCTGCATCGGGACGCCCGTGTCGTGGCTGCGGCTCGAGCGCTTGGCCTTGGGCGAGCTGCCGCGCGAGGAAGAGCGTGTGATCCAAGCGCACCTCGACGAGTGCGCCGCGTGCCGGGCCTGCGCCGACGAGTGCCGCGTGCCGGTGGCGCTCTTGCCGCTCCGCCGCGGCGGACTGCACACCACCGCAGCCGTTGCTGGCAACCAGAGCCCGCTCGCGCCGCCCGATCCGCGCGAGCAGGCTGACGCCCGCCCGCTGGCGCCCGTGGTCAGCCACCCGCGCTTCGCGGGTCGCGTGGGACGCGCGCGCTGGTTGATCCCCGTGACGTTGGTGGCCGCCGCCGCCGCGCTTGCGCTGGTGTTCCTGCAACCCGAGCCGGACGACCCCGCACGCGGCATCACCCGCGTGGTGCCGAGCGACGTGCCGGACGCTCCGCGCGAGACCGTGGGCGCCACCGACGCGGCCGCCCGTGCCGACGGACCGAGCCTCGTGCTCCTGCGCGAGCGCTCTGGCGCCGTGGTGGAGGACCCGCGCAGCTTCCTGGTGGAGGACCGCTTCGCCATCCAGCTGACCTGCCGCCCCGGCCAGGAGGGTCAGCAGCGCGTCGCCGTATACCAAGACGGCGAGTGGAGTCTGCCGCTCGAGACCGAGGGCCTGCGCTGCGGCAACCGCGTGCGCGTTCCGGGGGCGTTCCGGCTGACCGAGAGCAGCCCCGCCGACATCTGCGTGCTGTGGGGCGAGACTGCTCAGAAAGCTGCCACGGCCAGCGCCGAGCTGGCGGCTCCGGCAGCGCTCCGCGAGGCCGCCTGCCAGCGGGTGGAGCCCGTGGCGTTGCCACCTGCGCTGCGCTGAACCCTCCTGGCGCCCGGCGTCTCGCACCGCCGTCTGCAGCCGCTCCGTCCGGACGTGGCTGCGGCGTGCGTCCACCGCTCAGCGCCCGCGCGTGGCCAGGTAGCCGAGCCCGGGGAAGTGCTGCCCGAAGAACGCGCCCAGCTTGCCGTGCCCCGTGAACACGAACTCACGCTTGCGCTTGTGGATGCCGCGCACCATCACGCGCGCCGCCTTGTCGGCGGGCCACATCAGCTTCGCGGGGCGCCGGTCTTCGCGCTCCGCGTCGAAGTGCCCCTGGTTGTCCACCTGCGCGATCTCGCTCTCCACGAAGCCCGGATGAATGGTGGTGCAGCTGACCCCCGACCCGTGCAGCTCTGCGCTGAGCGAGGCCCCGATGACGCGCACCGCGGCCTTGCTGGCCGAGTAGGGCGCGAGCCCGGGCGCCGGGAAGAGCGCCGACACGCTGCCGATCAGCGCGATGCGCCCCTTGGTCTTCTCGAGGTGCGGCAGCACCGCCCGGCAGGTGGACGCCAGCCCGATCACGTTCACGTCGAACTGCCGGCGCCAGTCGGCCGCGCGCAGCTTCTTGATGCGCCCCGCCACCGAGAAGCCGGCGTTGGCCACGCACACGTCGAGCTTCCCGAAGTGGGCGATGACCGCGCTCACGGCCTCGTCGATGCTGGCCTCGTCGGTCACGTCGCAGGGCACCACCAGCACGTCCGCGCCGCCCGCGCGCAGCTCCGTGGCAGCCTCCTCGAGCCGGTCCCGCCGCCGCCCCGAGAGCGCCAGCTTGGCCCCCTCCGCCGCGAACTCCACCGCCAGCGCCTTCCCGATGCCGGTGCCGCCGCCCGTGATCCAGACCACGTTGTCCTGAAAGCGCTTCGCCATGCGGGGAGGTATACCAGCCCTGAGCCAAAAAAAACGGGGCCCCGTAACCTGTGGACAACCCCTGTGATCAGCGAGGGACAACCCCTGTGGGTATCCCGTGGATGGCGTTCCCCACAGCCCATCCACTTTTCCACCCACACCCCTGACTGTCAAACTTCGCCATTGATTACAATCACTTACGCCGCTGATCGCACTATCCACAGCCCCTGTTAAGACGACGAGATCTTTAAATTACCTTTCATGATCTCCTCTCCCTAGCCGCTCACCCCCTCGCTCACGCGAACACGCGAGTCCTTCCCCGCCCACCCCGTTTCGTAGTAGAGAGCGTCTCCCATGGAGTTCAGCATCAGCAAACGCGATTTCCTCCGCTGTCTGGCCCGCACGCACGCGGTCGCCGACCGGAAGAGCTCGATGCCCATCCTGTCGAACATCCTCCTCGCCACCGAGGGTACGGATCGCGTTCGGCTCTCGGCCACGGACCTCTACCTCGGCGTCACCTCGCTGTCGGTCGCCGACGTGAAGCGCGCGGGCAGCGTGGCCATCTCGGCGCGCACGCTCTTCGAGATCGTGAAGAACCTGCCCGAGGGCGAGGTGAGCTTCAGCGTGGGCCCCAACCACGCCTGCGAGATCCGCTGCGGCAAGGTGCGCTACAAGATCCCCGGCATGGCGGACGACG
>Ga0075163_10011332_pt1 | contig 11626 bp, 9 predicted proteins | sample JI1023141ADNA_FD_71478 | JGI IMG/M metagenome (GOLD analysis project Ga0075163, IMG submission 71478) | Wastewater effluent complex algal communities from Wisconsin, to seasonally profile nutrient transformation and Carbon sequestration -... | ecosystem: Engineered > WWTP > Effluent > Algae... | reverse complement strand
TCGTAGCCGATGCCGACGAGAGACTCGACTTCGATGCGGTCGGGCCCCCAGCAGGTGCGCTGCGCGGTCGGGCAGCAACGCCACCTGGGCCTTCCGCCGTTCTGCTCGGTGAGGAGATCCAGGTAGGCCCGCGGCAGTCGCACGCCCAGCGTCCGCTCGGCCCGCGCGATCAGCACGTCCGACACCTGCGGACCGCGGGCCCCTTCGCCCTCGTCGAAGAAGCCTGCGCTCGCGCCCTCGGTCATCGGCCGAGCGTACCGTGGGCCTCGATCACGATGTCGAAGACCGCGTCCTCGAACGTGATCACCGGCCGGCTGTTGCAGCGCGCCGTCCATGCGGTCTCGGACGAGCGCTCGACGTGCATCGCCGCGTTGCCGACCCAGGCCTGCATGAAGCCCCGGCGCGGCGGCCCCTGGCCCGCCCCCTGCGCCTCCACCCGCCAGCAGTTCCACACCTGGAGCGCGCCCCCTCGGCGCGCGACGACCTCGAACACCGTCTCGTCCGGGGCGGTGTCCCGCCAGAGCACGACGTCCCGCCATGTCTTGCCGTCGAGCCGCAAGCTGCCGCCAGCGACCGCCACACGGATCCCCTGCACGGGCGCGGCGACGCTGGCCCGCCACACGATCCGCACTCGATCGCCCTGCCCCACCGGATGCTCGAACATCGCCACGACCAGCTTGCCGTCGAGCTCGACGCCTCGCCCCTCGGCGCGCGCGAGCCGATCAGACAGTTCCATCGGCGACCTCGCGCGCGATGCCGACCCGCGCCGGCGTGATCATGGGCCGACAGACGTCGCGCCACGGCGCCACCAACGACATCGCCTCGGGCCTCGTGGGCGTCAAGGTCGCGACACACGCCGAGCCCGGTGGAACGCCAGCACCGCCTCGAACAGCCTCGACGCGGGTGCGAGGTCGTGGCCCACGTACGCGGCAAGATCGTGGCCCCATGTCACGCATTGGATGTCGTCGCCCTCCACGGTGAGTACGAATGCACGCGTGGTGCGATCGTCGTCTTCGAGTATGACGCGATACGAGGCTGCGCCGTCAGCCGATATCGATCGGAGCAGGGCGATCATCGAACCCCCGGCGATCATGGTGCCCCGCCGTGGAGGACGGCGCCGGCGTGGAGCGCGGCGGCGCCGGGGCCGCGGAGGGTGAGGCGGGCGGTGAGGCCCTCCTCGATCTGGTCGAGGTCGCGCTGGTAGGCCTCGATGCGGACGATGGCGAGGTGGGCGGGCGCGGCGGTGCCGTCGGGGGCGACGACCGAGGTGAAGACGGCGCCGACGCGCAGGACGCCGGCGTAGCAGCGGCCGATGACGGTGACGGCGTCGCCGATGACGGTGACGCCGTGGAGGCCAAAGGCGAAGCCGCCGGGGGTCACGTGGTCAGCGCGGCGCGGCCGGGGTCAGAAGGCGACCTGGCCGGGGTTGAGGGCGCCGAAGGTCTGGGCCTGGACGGTGGTGGTGGCGTTGTTCCAGTCGTCCTTGTCGTTGTCGTCGGTGTTGTCGAGGCGCTGGATGCTGGGGCCGCTGGCGGTGACGTCGGTACCGTCGAGGTCGAGGGCGGCGTGCATGCGGAAGTTGTCGTCGACGAACCCGCCGACCGGCGTGCCGCCGCCGACGATGTGCCACTGGTTGACCGCGGCCGCCGAGGCGGCGGCGGTCTCGGTCGCGGCCGCGGCGATGCCGGTCGCGGCCTGGGCGGCGAAGACGACGTCGACGATGTTGCCGGTCGGCCCGAGCAGGGTGAAGACGTTGTCGGTCGCGACGAGGCCGGTGTCGACGTTCCAGAAGTCGTAGGCGGTGTCGTAGTTGTTGGCGAAGGTGCCGGCCGGCTGCTGCATCGGCCCGGTGGTCTCGGCGGTGGCCGCGTTGGGGTTGCAGGTCGCGCTGCCCGAGGCGAGGTGGACGACGATGAAGGCGTTGGCCGGCACGATCACCGCCGGGAAGGTCAGGTTGAGCTCGCCCGAGCCGCCGACCCGCTCGGTCAGCTTCATGTTGAGCAGCGTGCCGCCGGTGACCACCCGCAGCTCGATGAGGTCGCAGCCGCTGGCGATGTTGGCGTTGAACTCGTTGATCCGCACCACCGCCGGGATCACGAAGCCGGGGAACATCGCGGTGACCGGATTGCCGAGCATGGTGCCCTGCAGGTCGCTGACGGTGTTGGCGACCGTGACCGTGTAGGTGGCGACGACGCTCTGGGCGCTGGTGGTGACGGTGACGGTGCGGCCGCTGACCACCGCGGCCGAGGCGGTCAGGCCGTTGTCGAAGGTGAACTGGCTGCCGTTGGCGAGCACGCTGCCGGGCATGATCCGGCGGCTGAAGGTGACGACCAGCGTGGTCGGCGAGGTTGCGACCGCGCTGACCACCGTCGGGCCCGGGCACATCGACACGGTCAGGTCGGCGGCGGTGAAGCCGGCGTACTGGACCTCGGTGCCGAGCCGGCCGAGCGGGGTGTTGTCGAGCGCGACCCGACAGCCGGCGGTCAGGTCGAGGGCGTCGCGCAGCGTCGACGGCACCCGCAGCTTGTTGAGCACGTCGGCCGGCACGCCGGTGGTGGTCATCTGGATCTTCTCGAACATGCTGCCGGCGGCGACGAAGTTGCCGGTCAGCGTGCCGGTGACGTCGACCAGCTCGCTCTCGTAGCTGCCGAGCGCGGTGACGACGTCGGCGGCGTTGGTCAGGTTCTGGACCAGGCCGTTCACGTTGAACCCCTGGGCCAGCCGGCTGTAGCCGCTGATCGCGGTCGCCTGGCGCAGGCCCGAGGCGGTGGCCATGGTCGTGATCGTGAAGCGGACCTCGTCGCCGACGACCGGCGGCGGGGCGAGCGTGGCGGGGTTGACCGCGATGAACAGCGCCGGGCCGGCCATCGAGGCCTGGACGGTGAAGCCGGCCGGATCGTTGCCGAGGGCGGGCTTGAGGTAGGTGACATACACGCCGTCGAGCGGCAGGGTCAGGCCGGTGCCGTCGGCGGTGTCGCGGGCCATCTGGATCTGATCGACCGTCGAGCCGTCGATGGCGGCGTCGGTCGCGGCGTCGGTCGCGGCGTCGGTCGGCGCGTCGGTGGGCGCGTCGATCGGCCGGGCGTCGATCGGCCGGGCGTCGATGGCGGCGTCGACCGGCGGCGCATCGATCACCGCGGCGTCGACGACCGCGGCGTCGGTCGAGGTAGGCGGCGCGAGGTTGTCGCCACAGCCGGCCAGCGCCGCCGCGACCAGGGCGAAGGCGACGACCAGGGAACGGCTCGGGCGAGCCAGGAGCCGACGAGCGACGGATAGGCTGCGCATTCCCTCGTTATACCGCCGACGGCGTCGGTGGGGGAGCCGGTTCCTCGGCGGTTCCGGGCGGGATCAGGCTGGCCAGGACCGTCGCGTACTGGTCATCGAATCGTCGCCGATCGGCGGCGAGGAAGTCGGGCGACAGCCCGTCGCGGATCAGGTCGGCGTGGAAGCGCAGGCGGGCGCGCTGCGCCGGCGTCGCCGGCCCGGCGGCGACCGCCAGGGCGGTGAGCAGGCGGATCGACACGGCGAGGTCGCCGCGGCCGTACTGCCGGAGCTGGTTGAACGACAGGTCGACCAGCTCGGCGAAGCTCGGCTGGGCGACGACCACGCGGACCAGGTCGCCGTCGCGGAGGACCAGGTTGGCGGGCGCGCGGGCGGCGATGTCGGCCAGCAGCGTGCCCAGCCGATCGATGCAGACGCTGGCGGTGCTGGGGTCGTTGACCGCCGGCGAGATGGCCTTGAGCGCGATGTCGACGAGCTGGCGGAGGCCGAAGCCGACGTCCTGCTGCATGGTGCGGACCGGGCCGAGGTCGAACGCCTCTCGGCAGGCCGCGAGGGTGGCCGGGCCGATCGCGGGTCCGCGGCGGACCAGGCGAGCGAGGGTGCGGCCGGGCGCGACGTGATCGCCGGCCTCGACCTCGACGTGGATGGTGACATCGGCGGCGCGGGCCAGCTCGGCGAGGCCGTCGTGGTCGACGAGCTGGAGGTAGCCGCTGGCGGTGGCGACGACCGCGGTGGCGTCGGCGGGCGGCGCGGCGACGGTCGGCGCCGGCCCCGGGCGGTAGACGTCGGCGATGACCGCGCGGGTCTCGGTGGCGACCCGGTCGACGAGGTGGTTGACCTGGATGCCGGTGGCGATGTGGTGGAGGAAGTAGATGAGGAAGACCAGGCAGGCCAGGCCGAGCAGGCAGCCGACCGCGACCGCCCAGGTCGCGACCCAGCCGGGATCGGTGTGGATCGACCGCATCACCAGCAGGCAGTAGACGAAGGTGCCGAGGAAGACGCCGAGGGTGCGCTGGCTGGTCCGGTCGCGGACGAAGCTGCCGAGGATGCGGGGCGAGAACTGGACCGAGGCCAGCGACAGCGCGACCAGCAGCACCGAGTAGACGATCGAGATGACCGCCATCATCGAGCCGGCGATGGCGCCGAGCACCGCCTGGGCCGAGGCCGGATCGTCGCGGAAGAACCAGCCGCCGCCGACCCAGCGGGGCAGGACGTCGTTCGACTCGAGCTCGACCAGCAGGAGGCCGGCGAGCGCGATCGCCAGGGCGATCACGGCGGGTCGGAGCAGCATGCCGCTGGTCAGGTCGTGGACGAGCTGACGGAGGCGGAAGCGGGCGCGGGCGTTCACGGCCCATCGTAGCCCGGCGGCGGCGGGCGCGATGGCCAGCGGTCAGCGGGGCGCGGTGACCAGGGGCGCCAGCAGGGCCGCGCAGTCGGCGAGCGCGAGCCGGGCGACGTCGCCGTCGTCGACCCGGGCGGCGCAGCCGGCGGCGCCGGCGGCGCCGAGGGCGAGGACGACCGTGCGGGGCGCGGCCGCGCCCGGGCCGGGGTCGAGGGTGAGGCGGAGGGTGCGGCGCACCGGGCCGAGGTCGGCCGCGTCCGACCAGGCGGCGGCGCGCAGGGTCGCGAGGCGGGCGCGGACGTCGGCGAAGCCGGGGGCGACGGCGGCGCCGGCCGGGGCGGTGACGTGCCACTCGTCGATCAGCGCGCCGCGGGTGAGGGTGGCGGGCGCGACGCCGGTGACCTCGACCGCGGCGAGCGCGACCGGATCGATCGTCACCAGCGCGCGATCGCGCAGGCCCGGGCCGATGGTGCGGACCGCGGCCGAGGCGGCGGGATCGAGGGTGAGCGTCACCGGCTCCTGCTCGCGCCGGAGCGTGACCCGGGCCGGGCCGCGCGGTGGACCGAGGTCGACGGTCCAGGTCTCGACGTCGCCCGACGGGCGGCGGAGCTGCCAGCGCACGGTGGCGGTCGAGGTGGTGGTCGGCACGGAGGACACGGTCGCGGGCGACGTGAGCGCGGCGATGGCGTCGCGGACCAAGGTGGCGTCGACCGGCCAGGTCCGATCGGCCCGGGCCAGGCGCCACCCGGCGCCATCGGGCTCGAGGCGGAGCGGCGGCGCGCCGCCGAGGTCGAGGGCGGCGACGGTGGCGCGATCGAACCGCTCGACCGGCGCGGCGGCGATCGCCGCGGCGGTGGCGAGCTCGGCGGCCCGGGCGATCAGGTCGTCGAGGGCCGCGGCGTCGACGCAGCCAGCGCCGGCGTCGGTCGCGACCAGGCGGAGCCCGGGGTGGCCCGGGCACGGCCCGGCGGCGCGCAGCGTGACCGCGGTCGCGCCGCCCTGGACGCGGACCGTGAGCGCGGCGGCGGGGTCGTCGGCGGCGTCGGGGTCGGCGGCGACGGCGACCGGCACGGTGAGCGCGGCGACGCGCTCGATCAGCGCGTCGCGCCGGGCCGGATCGAGCGCGACCCGGGTGCCAGCGTCGCGGCGGGTGAGCGGCGCCCCGGCCAGCACCAGGTCGACGCCGGGGGCGTGGAGCTCGACCGCGGTGATCGCCGCGGCGCCGGGGAACGGCCGGCGCTGGCGCAGGCTGTCCGGGTCCCGGACGATGGCGTCGGCCACCCACGATGGCGCCAGGCCGACCCGGCGATCGACGGCCAGCCAGGTCTGGCCGCTGGCCGGCAGCGTGGCCCCGACCCGGAGCTCGACGTCGGCGCCGGCACGGCGCTGTAGCCGCACCACCGCGACCGGCGCGTCGAGGCCGGCCCGCCGCCACGCCCCGGCGCCGGCGACGCGGTCGAAGCGGGCGGTGGCGATAGCCGAGATCAGGTCGCGGACCGCTCGCTCGTCGGCGGCGGCCGCCGCCGGCGCGACGATCCGGGCCGGGCCGCCGTCGAGGGCGACGGTGGTCGCCGCCGCGTCGCGGGCAAGCTCGACGCCGCGGAGGTCGTCGAAGCGCAGGCCGGCGACCAGGAGCGGCCGGGCGGTGCGGGCGCGGCGCTCGCCGGTGATGCCGACCGCGGCGGCGAGCAGCGCGGTGACGGCGGTGAGCGCGAGGACGCGGCCGACCGTCGGGCCGCGGGCCGGCGACGGGGGCGGCGCCGCGCGGCTCACCCTGCCCTCCGCCGGCGGCCGAGCAGCGCGATCAGCCCGACGATCAGCGCCGGCCAGGCGACGACCACCACCGCCGAGACCGCGCGGCGCTCGCCGACGGTCATCACCAGCCGGACCCGGTCGCCCGCCTGATCGCCGGCGGCGGCGGGCGGTTGCACCCGGCCGGCCAGCCACAGGATCGCGCGGGTCGCGAGCAGCTCGCCGCCGGTGCCGCGGCCGGCGGCGTCGGCCGCGATCGACTCGGCGCTGGCCAGCACCACCAGGCGGGCCGGGCCGCGCTCGATCGCGACCGCGAGCGGCAGCCGCCCGGTGGCGCCGCTGCCGTCGACGGCGTGGCCGCGCGGGCCGGTGGCGACCAGCACGGTGGCGTCGGTGCCGCGGACCGCGAGCGCGCGGGTCGCCTGCCACACCGTCGCCCGCCGCCCGGCGAAGCCGGCGGTGATCGGGTGATCGCCGTAGCCGTCGACGACCCGGAAGCCGAGCGGCACCGGCACGGAAGCGTCGTCGTCGACCACCCAGCCGGCGCCGGCGTCGACGCCGCGGGCGCCGAGCACCGCCTCGAGGCCCGAGGCCGGCAGGCGGGGCTGACCCGGGCCGCCGACGTCGCGGCCGGACAGCGCGACCAGCACCCGGCCGCCGCCCGCGAGGTAGGCGTCGATCGCCAGCGCCGCGGCGCCGGGCAGCGGGACGGCCGGGCCGATCACCGCCAGCACCCGGCACCGCGCCGGGACGTCGCCGGTCAGGTCGAGGTCCTCGACCGCGACGCCGTCGGCGGCGAGCCGGGTCGCGACCGGCGCCCAGCCACCATCGGCGTCGTCGCCCTGCCCTGCCCCGTCGTCGTCGCCGCCGCCGCCGAGCGGCAGCTCGCCGTGGCCGCGGACCCCGCACACCGTCACCGGCGCGTCGTCGAGCAGCTCGGCCAGCGCCTGACCGACCGCGGCCTCGGCCCGCAGCGACGACACCTCGGGCGCGGCCAGCGCGTCACGGCCGAGCGCGGCCAGATCGAGCAGGCCGATCGCCCGCTGACGCGCGCCGCGGGTGAGCACGATCGCGCCGCCGCGCACGAGCTGGTGCTCGTCGAGCGCCGCGGCCGCCGCCACCGCGGGAATCCCCGCCGGGTCGGCGGCCGGATCCCAGCGCACCACCCGCAGCGCCGGCTGGCGACGGGCCATGCGGGCGAGCAGCCGGTCGACCTCGGCGTAGATCGGCGCGAGCTGATCCATCCCCGGCCGCAGCACCGCGACCGTGACCGGCCCGTCGACCCGATCGAGGACCGCGATCGTCGACGCGCGCAGCGAGTTGCGGCCGGCGCGGCTGGCGTCCCACGGCGTGACCGCGCGGCCGGCCAGCACCGCGATCAGCACCAGCGCGGCGGTGATCAGCCCGCCCTCGATCGCACCGAGGCCGACCGCGCCGCCCCGCCGGCGACCGACGCCGCCGAGCGCCACCGCGGTCCGCAGGCCGCCGACGATCAGCGCGATCACCACCAGCGCGCTGTCGACGCGGACCTCGCCCCGGGCCAGCGCCGCCAGCACCGGCCGCGGCCCGCTCGCCAGGAGCGCCGCCGCCAGCGTCGGGTGATCGGCGGCCAGGCCCGGCACCAGCGTCGGCAGCTCGCCGGCCGCCAGCCAGGCCAGCAGCACGCCGAGGCCGGCGACGGTGGCGGCGACGGTGTTGACGGTCCACGCGCTGGCCGCCAGCGCCAGCGCCAGGCCGGCGGCGCCGATCGCCAGCTCGCCGGCGTAGGCGCTGATCACCGGCCCGAGGTCGATGCCGGCGCCGCCCGCACCACCGCCGGGCGCGTAGTGGATCAGCACCGCCAGGTAGGCCAGCGTCGACAGCCAGAGCGCGGCGTAGAGCAGCGCGCCGGCCAGCCAGGCGCCGACCACCGCCGCGCTCTCGGCCACCGGCGCGGTCACCAGCGCCTCCCAGGTGCCGGCCCGCCGGTCGTCGGCGAGCCGGCCGGCCAGCGCCGCCAGCACCGCGAGCTGGAGCGCCCAGTGGACGAAGCCGCCGACCACGTGGCCCTCGAGCACCGCGCCGAGCGGCGCCGGCCGGGCCGGATCGGCCAGGCCGGCGACCAGCGCCGCGAACGACACGCCCTCGAGGATCAGGAACGCGGCCGCCACCACCAGCGCGACCGGCGAGCGCAGGTAGCCGAGCAGGTGGCGGCGCGCGACCTCGATCACCTGCCCGGCCCAGCCGCGGGCGCCGCGGCCGATCACGGCGCGCCCCGGGCGTGGGCCGCCAGCGCCGCGACCGCCGCCGCCAGGCCGGCGCCCTCGGCGAGCCCGGCGGCCGCGATCACCTCGGCCGGCGCGCCGACCGCGACCACCCGGCCGCCGGCCAGCACCACCACCTGATCGGCGATCGCGCCGGCGTCGGCCAGCTCGTGGGTCGACCACAGCACCGCCCGCACCCCGGCCAGGTCGCGCAGCCGGCGGCGCAGCTCGGCGCGCTGGCCCTCGTCGAGCCCGCCGCCCGGCTCGTCGAGCACGACCAGCGGCGGATCGCCGAGCAGCGCGTCGGCCAGCCCGACCCGCTGGCGCAGCCCCTTGGACAGCCGCGCGATCGGCTCGTGGCGGCGGTCGGTCAGCTCGAGCGCGGCCAGCCAGCGATCGAGCTCGGCGGCGCGCGCGGCCCGGCCGAGCCCGCGCAGCCGGCCGCGGTGGTCGAGGTACTCGGCCACGGTCAGCTCGCCCGGCAGCGGCGTGCCCTCGGCGAGGAAGCCGCGCCGGGCCGCCGCCCGCACCGGCGCGGCCGCGACGTCGACGCCGTCGATGGTCACCCGGCCGCGATCGGGATCGAGGAAGCCGCCGATGATCCGTAGCAGCGTGGTCTTGCCGGCGCCGTTGTCGCCGACCAGCGCGCACAGCCGGCCGCGGCCGACGGTGAACCCGACGTCGGCGAGGGCGACCCGGGCGCCGTAGCGCCGGCCGACCCCGTCGACGATCAGCGCGGCCGGCGCGGCGGTCACGGGATCGGCGGGAAGTTGCCGCTCTTGATCATCCGGTGCGGGATCCGGATCGTGAACGTGGTCCCGCCCGGGCCGGTGTCGACCGCGATGGTGCCGGCGTGGTCGTCGACGATCTGCTTGACGATGGCGAGGCCGAGGCCGGTGCCGCCCTGCTTGTCGGACGCGAACAGCTCGAACAGCCGGGCCTGGATCGCGGCCGGGATGCCGGGTCCGTCGTCGGCGGCGACGATGACCAGCGACGGGCCCTCGAGCCGGGTCGCGAGCTTGAAGTGGCCGCCGTCGGGCATCGCGTCGGCGGCGTTGCGGGCCAGGTTGTGGAGCACGCGGAGGAACTTCTGCTCGTCGAACATCGCGGCGCCGTCGTAGGCGAGATCGAGCTCGATCGCGATCGGCCGGCCGGCGAACGCGGTCCTCAGCTGGGTCACGACCTCGTCGAAGAACTTGTGGAGGAAGACCTTGCGGATCATGAGGTCGCGATCGCCGCGGGCGAAGGCGAGGACCTCGCGGGTCATGCCGCTCATGATGTCGAACTGGCGGAGGATGTTCTCGACGTAGCGCTCGCGCTGCCCGGCGTCGTCGCACGACGCCATCAGCTGGGCGTAGCCGGAGATGACCGTCATCGGCGTCTTGAGATCGTGGAGCACGCCGGCCATCAGCCGGCCGATCGAGGCCAGCCGGTCCTGGTCGCGGCGCTCGGTCCGGCTGCGATCGAGCTCGATCGCGCTGCCGAGCTGGCCGGCGATCAGCACCAGCAGCTTGAGGTCGACGTCGTCGAACCGGGCCCGGCCTTGCTTGTCGATGATCTCGACCCCGCCGACCACGGTGTCACCCGAGAACACCGGCGCCACCATCAGCGTGTGCGGTTGCAGGCCGTGATCGCGGGCGAAGTCGGCGGCGTGGCGCGGGTCGGCCTCGGCGTGGTTGACGATCGCGGCCTGGCGGTAGGCGACCGCCCAGCCGATCAGGCCCTGGCCGAGCTCGAGGCGGGCGCCGCGCAGCCGGTCGGCGGCCGGGCCGAGCACGGTCTTGAGCTCGAGCGCGTCGCCGCCGGCGGTGAGCAGCGCGATGGTGCCGGCGTCGGCGTGGAGCAGCTCGGTGGCGCGGCGGAGGATGCGGTCCAGCAGGCCGTCGAGATCGACCGCCGCCGACAGCTCCTTCTCGACCTCGTACAGCACGTTGAGCTCGTGCTGCCGCTCCTCGAGCATCGCGGTGGCGCGGGCCAGCTCGGCGTTCTTGGCCACCAGCGACAGGTACAGCTTGGAGTTGTCGATCGCGATCGCGGCCTGGGCGGCGAGCGCCAAGAGCAGCTCCTCGTCGTCGGCGGTGAACGGGACCGGCTCGCCGGCCCGGTCGCCGGCCAGCTTGTTGAGGACCTGGACCACGCCGACGGTGGCGCCCTGGCTGTTGCGCATCGGCACGCACAGGATCGAGCGGGTCCGGTAGCCGGAGCGGAGATCGACCGCCGGCTGGAAGCGGGTGTCCTGGTAGGCGTCGCCGATGTTGACCACGTCGCCCGACGACGCGACCCAGCCGGCGATGCCCTCACCGACCCGCAGCCGGATCTCGCGCACCGCGCCGCCGTGGACGACCTTCGACCACAGCTCGTGGCCGTCCTCGGTCAGGAGGTAGAGGGTCGCCCGGTCGCTCTCCATGAGCTGGGTGACCTTGTCCATCAGCAGGGCGAGCAGCGAGTCGAGATCGGGTGCGCTCGACAGCGCGGCCGCGGCCTGGCTGACCAGCTCGAGCTTCTTGCGCTCGCGGCCGAGCGCGGCCTCCAGGGCAGCGACCGGCGCCAGCACCGCGCCGACGGCGGCGCTGGCCTGGTTGTCGCGCTCCAGCGCCCCGGGTTCCGACATGGCGAACCCCGACTGTACCTCGACCGCGGCGCCGGTGGGCCGCCGCGGCGGGCTACTCGCGCCCGCGGCCCGGGCGATCGCCGTTCATGGCGCCGGCTTCACGATCGCGTTGCCGTCCAGCGCCACCGCCGCGATCCGGACCAGCACCCGGCCGGCGACGGTCGCTCCCGTGCCGAGGGTGATCGCCTGGTCGGCCATGACGGTGCCGGCGACGACCGACGTCGTCCCCAGCGTCGCCGCGGTGCCGACCTGCCAGAACACGTTGGCCGGCCGGGCGCCGCCGGCCAGGATGACCTTGCGGCCGGCGGTGGTGGTCAGGGTCGACGCGGTCTGGAAGATGAACACCGCGTCGGCGTCGCCGAGCGCGTCGAGGGTGAGGTCGCCGGCGTCGATCAT
>Ga0075163_10011331_pt1 | contig 11628 bp, 8 predicted proteins | sample JI1023141ADNA_FD_71478 | JGI IMG/M metagenome (GOLD analysis project Ga0075163, IMG submission 71478) | Wastewater effluent complex algal communities from Wisconsin, to seasonally profile nutrient transformation and Carbon sequestration -... | ecosystem: Engineered > WWTP > Effluent > Algae... | reverse complement strand
TTCGGTTGGTAATACTGCATCGGTGTTTACATTAAGTGGTTCTGGACCTTGGAATTTAAGTATTAAAAACCAATCAGCATCACAAGATTTATTATTTGGTACTTCTTATTTCCCTGCGACTGGTGGTACATCAAGTATGATACATTTATTTGGTAATACAACAACACGTCCTAATATTTCGGTATCTCCACATAATAACGACCAAATAGGACCGTTGACATCATCAACATTAACTTTTAATAGAGCTTCTGTGCCAAATGGTAAATATGTAGTTACTGTCACGACTCAAATACCTTATTTATCTGGGTATATTAGTGGTGCTTATATTTGGTATATTACTCTTGCTTAATCAGTAATAAGTAACCTGATTTTCCGGTTTCTGTTTTTGAGCAATGACCCATAGCATCAATTTTGGTTTCCTTTCCGGTAAGTTTTATGCCGGAAAGTTTTTGTTTACCCAAAATACGTCTATCACCATTACATTTCTTACAAGGATTTAAACCAACTTTACCTTTACCTAAACAAAAATTACAATCTCCACCAGTATAATCTTTACCTGTACCATCACAATTGTTTACTAGTAATCCATCGATAGTATATTTATGCGTATCCTTAACTGTTATATTATAAACATCAGTTAATTCAACAGTCCTATTCTCAATACTTTTAATTTTTAAACAAATACCTTCTTTTATTTTCTTATTATATAACCCCATTTTTGATGAGTCGTTGCGATATGTTATATATACTCTATAATATATTTGATGATTGACACCATTTTTATCTACATAACTTGGATATTTACTAATAGATGCATTGTGCCCTAAGCCAAGTGATAGGTGTAAAACTTGATAAGCTAATTTTTTTGAAACAGTTGTATAGGTTTTACATTTTTTTTTAGAAGAACCATCACATAATATTAAAGTATCAAGCAATTTTTCATCATTTTTACCGATTATGTCATAATTTATGTACTTATTGATAGCGGTATGTCCACAAAATTCTCTTATAAAGTTTGATAACTGTGTATTGAATATTTCCATTTTTAAAACATATTGTCCCCACGATTCAGGCCTAGTAAAACATTTAATATCTAATTTTAATGTTAATTTAACATAATTTATTATAAAATCTATCAACTCTTTATCCTTCTCAATATGAAAAGTAAATACCGTAACTCGATTACCTCTTGTATTACCCTCTGCTATATAACAAGATATAAATTTAATAAAATCATCATCTATAACTATCTTTTCTAATTTAGATATTTTATTTCTAACGCTATTAATAGTAAGAATATCTTTTGGTATATAGCTTTGTTTTTGATATAACACAAAATCATCAATTTTTAAATCACATGCCGGAACTTCTAATATATTATAGTCATTAATTTTTATACGACCTTGTTTATTTCTATTAAATCTAACAATATTTAATTTATGATTGGGTGTAATTCCTTCTATATTTATTCCCGAACAGCTAATATCATATAATATACCATAATATTTTTTAATCATAGTATGTGTTACTTCATTATAGATATTATTTGATGATAATACATAATCACCGACCTGTATATTTTTTATAGATACTGGGCCTTTATTTGTTATAACTTTATTATGACCTTCAAAACAAAAGTCACAACCATCATCCGAATCAAAAGTTTTCAGCACTTTACCATCTTTGTCTCTAATAACGATTTTTGATGAGTGATCTTTTCCAGAGCCATCACAAGTTTTACATCTTACCCATCTTTCATAAGTAATGCTGCCGTTAAATGTATCATCAACTTTTAAATGTATATCAAGAACTTCATTCTTTTTAAACTTTTCTAATTGACTTTTAGAGTTTTCATATGAGAAGTCAAAGTCAATTTCAAATAACTCATAATATTCATTATAAGAATTACCGAATCTACTAGATGAATCATATTCTAATCGAGTATCTGCGTCTGATAATATTAAATATGCCTCATTTATAGCATGAAATAATAATTCATCACCATTTTTATCGGGATGATACCTTTTAGATAAACCATAATATGCAAATTTTATTTCTTTTTGAGTTGCATCTCTATTTATTTCTAAAATCTTATAATAATCTTTATTCTTATCCATTTATTTTCATCCATTTTCGTTCCATTAAAGGAATAAGTTCTTGAATTTTTCTATATAATAATTTTATTCTTGAATTAAAATTAATAAAAGAATTGTTTGCAATCTGGGAAAAAGAATGCCGTAAATATCATGCGAAATGCTCAATAAATAAAAATTTATAAAAATAGCCCATATATAAAATAAACACTTGTTTCTTTGAGTATTACGGTAAATTTGGGTTATCTATAATAATAGTTATATTATTTGATATTGGATTTGTTGGATTAGTAGGATCTGGCACATTGCAATATGGGTTATAATTATTTAATGTTAAAATAACACCAGATGCACTAACTTTAATAATACAATCTCTCTCTAAATTATTTAAAATATGATATATTCTATAAAAGCCTGCACCAATAGTAGTAGTCATTGCACTACTTGTATATAGTGTGGTGCCTACCGCAAAGTTTGCATCTTGCCAATAAACTGGATTATTAGATTGTACAATAAGGTTACACGCATTTAATCCCGATGATGAGCTATTTGATAATAATCCATTATAAACGTTATTACCACATAATTCAAGATTTTTTATAACACCAAGATTATTTATACTAATACTATAATTTTCTTGTTGCGGTGTTAAAACTTTCCATTGTCTAACAAATTCAGTTGTTGAGCCACCTATTGTAGCAACTGTTCCATCAAACGGAATTGTCATTGTGCTATCCGAGTAAACTACTGATTTATCCGCTAAGCTAGGAGATGCCGGATAAATCGTCACATCAGGAGTAGCTAAACTACAACCCGATGTAAATATAGGATTGGAATTCTCACTTATTTTAAATGTTTGTACAAATGGTACTACTAATGTTTTATATGGACTATAAGTTTGCGCAGCATCTTTTGTTCTAATACGAAATGTGTGTGTAACATTTTGAGTTGCCATAAATGAATAACTACCATAACCATTAGTTGTAGATATAAATGGTATTTCAATCCAAGATGTTCCAATTTTATATGATAACTCATATCCAATTATTGCATTTTCTAAGTCAGTAGCTCCTGTCCAAACTAAGTTTATTATAGGCATATTTTATTTTATTTTTATGAACAAGTAAATGTTACAGTTATATTACCATTCGTATCAATTAAACAAGGATAAGAAGGGTCATCAATATCAGCAATTGATGGTCTCACATTCCAATATAAATTGTTACCATTAAATGGCGTATCATTACTATTAAAAATAGTATCTCCAGTCTGTATGTAAGCAGTGGTTTGCATAAATACTTTACAGTTTTGTGGTGTTAACATTGCACATACAGTTCCAGCATTGTTCGTACCACTATTACTTCTATAAGATAACATCTCAGTCGTTGGTATAGCAGTAAATTGTATCTGCATTTGTACAATGTCACTTTCATTACCATTTGTATCATAAACAACGTAATTGAAAGAAGTTGTATAACTTATAAATGGACCACCACCAGAAGAACCTGTCGGCCAAAATTCAAATGCTGAAAATGCAATATCTACTAGATCAATTGAATATGGTGTAGTAGTTATATCACTGCCTTGTAACGTTATAGTACCCATTGATGGTGTGCTAATTATCTTTATACCAGCATAAGGCAATGAGTTAGTATTTGAATAACCGTCAAATACAAGAGCTTCATCCAGAGAAAGGAATGCACTTGATTGTACAGTAGTTTGTGCTTCGGTTCTTCCAAAGGCAACTGGCTGTGTAGATGGCATCGTAACTATCTCACTTGGATTATAATAGAATATATTAGAATATATTGTACTTCCAGTTACTTCACTTAATCTAACATACATGACACCACCTCCTAAAGAGATAATTCTATTCTGTGGACTTGTAATGCCTGATAATAAAAATGGTGTTGACCAAGTTGTACCATCAGTTGAAACTTCTGAATAAATGTTTGCAGGTGTAAAGTTCGTAGTAAAGAAAATATCATAATTAGCACCTGATGTGTTAACAACAGATGTTATTACAATTGCATTTACTAATGTACCTACTTCAAATACTAAAGGTGCAGTTGGTGGTTGATTAATTGAATTATCAAAATTCCAAGAAACACTATCTGCGTTTGAAATAGTTTCAACATTTGCTGATAAGCTATCTCTATAGAATATATTCCAGATGTGACAAGCGGCACTGTTACTCCAAGACATACCTCTAAATAGAACTTGTCTCGCATAATCATCTGTAATCTGACCATCTGGATCTAAATCAAAGTAAGATCCTTCCCAGTTACCGTTTCTCCAAATACCATCTTCCCAGAATACATTATAAGCATTCATATAGTTTGTTATACCATTTTGCCATATCATACCCACAGCAGTACCAGAAATAAAATTACCACCTTCCCATTCAGAAATATAGAAATCACTATCTTTCAATGTACCATTTTTCCATACAATACTATCCGCAAAATTAAATTGTCTTTGAGATGTATTAGCAGCTCTTCTAACATATGGATTAAATGTACTCTTATCAAAAGTTCCATTTTCAAATACACCGTTTAACCACACTGAATTTTGCATTGTTCCATTAGGATGACTAAATGTTCCGTTTTGCCACAAGACATCTCTAAGAACAGCAAATGCAGTATTTCTATTTGTGTCTGTCGAACGTCTTAAATCAGTATAGATTTCTCTATCGATATATCGATTTTTAATATTTGTAACATAACCATCTCTCCATAATCCAAAGTAGTTATTAGAAAATGGTGCAAATGATAAAGTAAATTCATTTGCTGGATCACTATATAATCCCCTATTAGTTGTAGGTAATGCTGTTCCACCAATAGCAGAATATGTTGCTCCACTACCAATAAATTCTCCAAAAGAGAATATACCATTATTCCAAAGCTTTCCTTTAAAATATCCGTTATTAAACTCACCATTATACCACGTAGAGTTTTGTCCTAAATTAGCAACGCTTCCGTTTCCAAATTCACCGCCATTAAATATACCGTTCTCCCAGGTATAATTATCAATAGATTCAATTCCTAAAGTAATTAAATCATTATATCCATATGCTGAATAGAATTTACCACCATTAAAAGTACCATCTTTCCATTTTGCAAATCCATTAAAATCACCACCATTAAATATACCGTTATACCAAATAGCAGAATTAAGAGTATTTGTACTAAATACACCTCTATTGAATGTATTTGTACTAAATACACCTCTATTGAATATACCGTTATACCAATTTATAAAGCGTGGTGTGTTATCGGTTGTTATTGGTTTAGTAATTAGTTCTGCATTTTCAACAGTTGTATAATTTATCTCCGCATTATAGATTGCAGTATCAGATGCACTCACAGATGAATCACCTATAATACCACCATTTATTATACCACCATAGAATTTAGAATAATAAAATTTACCATTATTAAATATACCATCTTCCCAATCACTCTTAAAGAACTCACCATTTGAGAATGTACCATTCTGCCAAGATAATCTATTATTAAATGCTGGCGAGCCTGAGATAGACGTTCTACCACTCTTATAAAAGCTTTGTATATTGTTAGAATTATAATCAAGTGTTGCAATATTATAATTGAATGTTTTAGAATTAAAGAATAATCCATTATTGAATATACCATTTATCCAAGTTGATTCTTTGATTAATCCGTTATTAAATGTTAATCCATTCCATATAGAATTATAAACAATACCTGTGTCCCAAATATCATTACCACCTACAAAATATGAATTTATATAAGACGCTTTAGATAAAATATTACTATTATTAGAGAATATGCTTTCACTAATAACTAATGTTCTCAATAGTTCAGTATTAAGAAAATCTTTATCACTTACATCATAAGAGTCATTTTTTATTAGAGAGTTTTTAAAATATGCTCTTTTAAATAAACCTGATACAATCTTAGACTTATTAAATTTCGTAGCGTGTAAATATCCATATCTATTATTAGCGTCATATGAGCTAAATACCCCATCAGGAAGTAAAGTAGGTAAGATTGCTGTCGAACCATTAGGTACAACTTCTGTTAGAGTTAATGTTGAGCCATAACTAACTTTATAAGCATCTGGTAGTCTTGTTAACGAGCCAGTGATACCAGTAATAGTAACTTGTGCATTTCCATCACCTGAATCAATTAACACTGTATTTCCAATTTGATAACCGATACCTGGGAAACTAATAACGGCATTTGTTATTTGACCCAAGCTTATATTAGTTACTGTAATTACACCCACAGTTGAACCATTTTCAATATTAATTGAATCACCAATTTGATAACCAAATCCAGCATCATTAATAACGAATGATAAAGGCGAACCACCTGATATACCACCATCAACTTCCATTAATAATCCGGTACCAGACCCACCCGTTGTTGGGTAAATGTTAACACCATCGTCATAACCCAAACCTGGAGTTGTTATTGAATATGTTAGTACTGCACCAATTACATTAGCAGTTATATCTACGAGTAAATTAATACCAGTTGTGCCAATTACTGAAACGCCTGGTTGTGTAAAATAGCCAGTTCCACCATTTGAAACGGTTGCTGCTGTAACTCTACCTCTTGTATCATAATCAACAGCATTTAAAAATACAATACTATCAGGTGATAAATAATCATTCTCAACTTCTGTAAAGCTATTGTTATTAATAATATTACCAACAAACATATTAGTAGTTCCTATATCAATACTTAGATTGTAAAGACCACCCTCATTTGAAGTTGTTGTAATATTATTATCAAAATTATTATTAATATAACTACCACTATTCCAATTAGAGTTTTCAAAGATACCACTTTCAAAATCTGAATTTAGTATATAAGCATTGCTAAAATCAACATCAATTGGATCAGTAGATTTAATAAAAATATCAATAGAATAACCGTTATCATTCTCAACTAAACCAGTTTGATTCTGTGATGTATTAACTGTAAATTGATAAGCATTCTCTTGAGGTGTTGATATAAATGCATTATACTCAGTAGGCTTTTTATAGAACGTATCAGTAGTTGTATTATAATCATCAGTGTATTCTTTCCACGGACCCAATTTAAATTTCTTATCAAAGAAATTTAGCATAGATGTATTAGAAACTTTTACACCTTTAAGATAGAATCCATCTTTAAATTTAAATTTTTGATAACTTCTCTTATTAATATAAAGTTTATAAACAAAGTGTGTAAAATTAGTTGTTGTACCATCATTATATTTAACAATATCACTTGCTAATACTTTGATAACATTATCACTTATATAATTTGAATTTTTAAATAAAGATGATTTATAATGTGTATTAATTGACTTAACATTAAATAATCTTGAATTGTTTACTCTTGAATTTTTAATAATTGAATTTTCAATATTTGCATTATTAAAACCGCAGTTGTCAAAAAATGCTTTATTTACTAATGTATCATTAAAATTTTGTTGTATTAATGCTGATGTTAAATTCCCAATAACATGTTCTTCCACAACAGCTATACTATTAGTTCCACCTAATATAGAATTACTAACGTTACCATTATTTATAACAGCATTTTGTAACTCAGAGTTAATAATAAAATTATATCCATATCCATCATTATCTGGGTTAGTAGACCTTTGATAAGGCAAACCATTTTTATCAAATTCTGCAATATAGCTTTCCGGTTGACTCCAGATAGAATTTAATATTCCCCTTTGCCAAACTGCATTTAATAACGTACCGGAATTCCATATAGATGAGGTTGAACCCCAAATAATTCTTTCTGTATTACTTCCATAAAGACCACCATTCCAAATACCATTAAATGTCCCTTTTCTAAAATTAGATTTTGTCATTATTGGAACATTATTATTCTCGTGCTTTACGTTAACCTCCCAATTATTACCATTCCATTTGTAAACTAAATCTTCTTTAAACTCAGTAGTTCCATTTGTAAAACTATCATTCAATATGATTACTTTATCATTTGAATATGTTGATGAGATAAATGATGAGTATGAACCTGACATAAATTCAGTAGTAACATTAATCCATTGTTGCGCATTATTCTTAATAAAGAAACCTGGTGAACCAGTCAGTCCTAAGTTAGCACCCCAACCAGTTGTAGCTGGGTAATCAACCTCTGTATAAATAATATTATTATGAAATGCATTAAACTTAAAGTCAACATTTCTAATTACAGGATCACCCTGTGTAGTTATCTGTCTATTAACGTGTAAAAATTCATTTGCATCATCAATGCAATAAACTTTGATAAAGTCATCAAAGTCATCATTAGGTAAATAATTTGAAGCAGTTGATGACAATAGTAAATTTGGAAGATTATTCATGGGTAATAAACCATTTCCTATAAACTCTATATCAAGTACAACTCTACATTTATCTACAAAAAGCACTTTATAACCATCGTGTCCTTTCTTATACTTATTAGATCTGATTAATTCATTGCTATCATAGGTACCATTAATTATAAATACTCTATCACCAACATTGAAGCCAGAATTAACCTCTGTATAAAATAGTGTATAATTAGTACCTGTAATATTATAAGGCTCCACCCAATTTAGTATTTTAGGACTACAAGGATTACCATATTTTAGTATATTTTCATCATTTTTACTAATATTGGTAACACGAATAACACCAGATAGAGAATTATTCTCTATGTTTATAACATCACCTATAATATATCCGGAACCACCATTTGAAATACTATAAGATAATGGTAATCCTGCTACATCAGCATTAATTTTTATTTTTAACCCATATCCGGAACCGGCACTGGTGTCATATATATTTATACCAGGAATATATCCGGAACCAGATGTAGTGATTACATAAGTCAAAACAGCACCGGTTATACTGTATAAATCCAATTGTAAATCATATCCAACTAAGTTTATATCCTGACCTATGTCTAATAGTTCGTCAGAAGTTAATAGTAGAGGTTTATTAAATATATTTTTCTTCATTAGTTATATATAAAATTCTTCTATTTACTACTTTTTAATACGAATAGTAAATACGTTAATAATATCACTATTATTAAATTTTTCCAACTCAGAAATTAATTTTTTATTAAAAACTAATGATTCGTATTCCTCAAAATATATTTCTACCTCTTTTAATATAAACTCGTCTTTTATAACTTCAACAAGTTGAATAATATTATCTTTAATATCATTATAGATAATAAAGGTATCAGATTTTATATCAATATCAATAAATCCATAATTTCTACTCCCCTTGTAAATTTTTCCATCCTCTCTTACAGCATCTTCACAAACTTCAACATAGTAATTTATTTCACTATCCATCATATATGCTATATGTTCTTCTACGAATTCCTTTATATCATTAAAAACCAATGATTCAAATTTTTTTAAATATCTCATTAAATATATATTAATTTTAAAAATTATTATTGTAATTTTGACCAAATATAATATGGGATAAATATAATTTAATATATACTTTATGATATTAGATAAGTCAATAGAGATAGAAGTATGTAGAGCAAATGTGAGATTCTATAAAGATATGTATAAATGTAAAGTTGGTGATGTAATTAATGTTAAAATTGAACATGTACCAACAGGAGTTGTAATACCAATATTGGTTAAATGTGATATTTGTGATGGTGAGAAATATCTTAGTTATAAAAAATATTTACAAAATATAACTAGAGGTGGTTATTATTCTTGCTCTTCAAAATGTGCAACCGATAAGAAAAAAACATCTTATTTTAGTAAAACTGGATTTGAACATCCGCTAAAAAATCCAGAAGTTAAAGATAGAATGAGAAACACATGCATTGTGAAATATGGATTTGATAATCCTAATAAAAGTCAGACTACTAAGAATAAGTCTAAAAATACATGCTTATTAAAATATGGTTCAGAAACATATGTTGGATCTTATAAATTTAAGATTGATATGAATGATAAATTTGGCGTTGATAATCCAATGCACTCTAATGAGATAAATTCTAAAAGAATAAAATCTTCATTTTTTATAAATGATTTAGAATCTATAAAGTATCAAGGTAAATATGAACTAGACTTTTTATTCTATTGTAGAGATAATGATATAGAAATATCTAAACCTGATTTTACAATTGAATATGTGGAAGATGGTAAGGTAAAGAAATATCTACCAGATTTTTTTATAAGAGGTTTAAATTTAGTTATTGAAATAAAGTCAACATATTATTACAATTTACATAAAGAAAAGAACATTTTAAAAAAAGAATATACAATTAAAAAAGGTTTCAACTATATACTAATTATGGATAAAGACTACGAACAATTTAAACAAACAATAAATGAAAAATATGACTTCTGAAACAATACTTGATGTAAATAAAATTACAATTGTTGATAGCAAAAACGGTTTTAAATGTATTGGAACATATTATACTGACATAAATAAAATTATGATTGAAATTGATTCACAACCCCCATATAATTTAACAGATGTTCATAACAACATGTCTAAGCGATTGAGAGATATTTTTATAGAAAAGCGTGATGAAAAAATTAAAAATATTTTAAACTAAATAATGATAGACTATAATCAAATATTAACTAACCTTGATAAACAAATTTTTAATGTTTCATTAAAAATGAAAAGAAAATTTATCATTAAAAAATTGTTTAAAATTAATTAATATATAACACATGGATTTACAACAACTTTTAAACAAATGGAACATCAAATGTGATATTAATACTTTACTATCTATGTGGAACGAATCACATAGAGTATATCACACATTAGAACATTTAAATGACCTAATTGAGCAAATTAATGAAAACAAATCAAAATATTCTCAAAGAGAATATGAAAAACTGGTTATAACAGCTTTGTTTCATGATTGTATATATGATCCAATGAAGAAAGATAATGAAGAAAGAAGTGCTGATTTTTTTATAGAATGTTCTAGCAATAAAGTAGATATCAATATTAATGAAATTAAGCAGATGATTTTAGATACTAAAACACACAAATCAAACACAAAACTATCAGAATCATTTAACCATTATGATATGAATATTGTAGAGCGTGATTTTGAAAATTTACTTAAATGGGAAAATGGTATTTACGAAGAGTTCAAAGCTTATGGCAATGAGCAATATAAGATTGGTAGATTACAATTTTTAGAATCTATTTTAGATAAATATACAAATAATACAGAAAATTTACTAAAACTAATTAATTGGGTTAAAACTAATTATTAATGATTAAAAAATATAAAACTAAAATAATATTTAGTTTTATATTTTTTTAATCTTGAAGAATATCAAATCTTATTGTTCTTTTCTTTGTTGCTCAGAAAAATCTAAACTTTCCTCCAATGAATCTAAACTACTATTATTAAATTTAGCACTTCTATAAGAAGAGGTATTATAAGCAACTGATTTAAAGGCAGCTGTTGTTCCATCCAGAGTAGCATTGTATGTCATGGCTCGACCACCTTTTATACCAATAGTATTACCAGTTTTAATAGCA
>Ga0075163_10011330_pt1 | contig 11628 bp, 14 predicted proteins | sample JI1023141ADNA_FD_71478 | JGI IMG/M metagenome (GOLD analysis project Ga0075163, IMG submission 71478) | Wastewater effluent complex algal communities from Wisconsin, to seasonally profile nutrient transformation and Carbon sequestration -... | ecosystem: Engineered > WWTP > Effluent > Algae... | reverse complement strand
CAGCCGAATGTGCGCCGCAGAAGCGGCGGCGCACCAGCTAGCAGGGGGCCTTAGCTCAATTGGTAGAGCGCCTGCTTTGCAAGCAGGAGGTCAGGGGTTCGATTCCCCTAGGCTCCACCCAAAGTGTCTTACGGGAACACGTGACATGCGTAGGCGTGTCGTGTTCCGCCTCCTTGCCTTCGTCATCCCTGGCCTGTGCTGCTTCGCGGATGATGGTGGCGAACGGTTCGCCGAGGCGGGGGCGGAGTTGTTCGTCGTCGGTGATGTCGAGGCGGGTGTAGAACGCTTGGCACGCGAGCCTGCGGTCGGCGTCGCCGGATCGGGCGTAGGCGTGGTGCGCGTCGGTGAGCAGCCGCAGCGAGTCGTGCAGGAATGCCCGGCCTCCGGTGTGGTGCTCGTCGTGTTCCGCGAGTTTGCGGTTCACGTCGGCAAGGCCCGCGCGGATGCGATCTTGATGCCGTTTGAGCGTCGGCAGGTCGATGGCGTCGGCGAAGTGCGCGGCCAGCAGCTTGTCGCTCTCTGATTCGAGTTTGGCGCAGTTGGCCATGAGGTCGGCGATCTCTTGATCGCGGCCTGCCATGCGCGTATCGAACGCGGCATCGACTTGGGCGGCGAGGTCGCGGTAGTCGGTGTCGCTGATCGTGATGCTGGCGTAGGAGTCCGCGACGAGGCGTTCCGCGACGGCGACGGGCACCGCTCGCCGGGTGCAGGTGGTTCTCTTGGAGGCACGGCCGGAGCAGACGAAGTAGGCGTAGGTGACGCCCTTGGGGTTGGTGGCGAAGTCCAGCAGCATCCGCGACCCGCAGGTGCCGCAGTGCAGCAGCCCTTTGAGGTGGTGGGCGTGCTGCACGTGCCTCGTCATCTTCGCGGTGCGCGCCCGCAGGAGCGACTGCACCTGATCGAACAGGGCAGGGTCGATGAGCGGCTCGTGCGCGCCGGGATGCAGGGCACCTTTGTAGCGGATCACGCCCGCGTAGTAGGGGTTGGTGAGTAGCTTGTAGAGCGTGTTCTTCCCCAGCGGCTTCGACGGGCGTTTCGGCGTCGGCACGGTGACCAGGCCGCGCGTGGTGAGGTCGCGCAACAGCCCGGTCACCGAGGTTTCGCCACCTGCGTACTGCTGGAATGCCCACCGGATCAGCGGGGCGCGTTCGGGATCGACCTCAACGGTGCGCATCTCGCGGCCCGCATCGTTGGTGCGGCGGACGTTGAGGTAGCCGATGGGGGCGCGCATCGGGGTGCCGCCTTGGGCGACTTTCTGCGTCAGCCCTTTGGTGACTTCGGTGGCGAGGTTGCGGCTATAGAACTCCGCGATGGAGGACATGATGCCGTGGACGAGCATCCCCGACGGGGTCTGATCTATGGACTCCGTGGCCGAGACGAGCGTGACACCGGCAGCAAGGAGGGCTTCGTGAATCTTCACGTCGTCGGCGCGGTTACGGGCGAGCCGGTCGAGCTTATGCACAAGACAGAACTGCACACGGGTCGCGGCGATGAACGCGAGCATCTCTTGAAGGCCGTCGCGATCTGCCGACCGCGCCGACTCTCCGGCGTCGATGAACTCGCGCACGACCCGCGCACCCAACTCGTCGGCCTTGCGCCGGTTCGCCTCGCGTTGCGCCGGGATCGAGAAGCCCTCTTCGGTGCCGCCGCGCTCGGCCTGCTCACGAGTCGAGACGCGCAGGTAGGACACCGCCATCAGCACCGGCGCTTCTGCGGCGTGGTCGTCGGTCACGCCAGACGACGCGCGGGCGAGGGTGGGAGCGGTCGTGGTGCTCATGCGGTGCTCCTTTCATCCAGTGGCTCGGGCTCCATTGTCACTCGCTCGTCTGCGCTGCCGTCGCGGGAATCGGTGGCCAGCTCGTCCGGTGCCGGGAGGTCGTACGGGTCGGGCTCCCCGGCCAGGTGGGCGTCGTAGCGGGCTTGGGTCATGTTCAGCACCCACTCCACCAGCCGCCGCATGTCCGGCTCGGCTCGCCGCACCACCCGCAGCCGCAACTGCGGATCGCTCCGTACTCCCGGCGCACCCGTGCCCTGCGCCGCGTGTCGCGGTCGCTGAGTATTGGTGGGTCGGTGCGGGTCACTCATCTCTCTATCTCACGCTATGGCAGATACGCTAGTTAGGTCTACGGTAACACATATATGGCGTAACGGCTATTGCGTGAGTTATGATGGTGGGCATGGTCGAGGACTTGGAGAGCGTGCCGCTGCTGGTCGCGGCGGACTTGCCTGCGGGCTGGCAGATGCCCGACCCCTCGCCCATCGACCCCGAACACGACAGCGCCCAACTCGACGCCGCGCTGCGGTACGAGCAGTGGGTCGATCCCGCGCCGGGGCTGGATCGGCGGCTGAACTCCGGCCACAACAACAACGATGCCGGGCGCTGGTTCCTGATCCAGCACGTCGAGTCGTCCACCCGGGTCCTGCTGCGCCTGCAACGCCAGTACCTGCTGGAAGAGGAACCCAAGGGCGAGGTGCGGATCACCGGGATCGTGTACCTGCCCGAGTGGGCGGGCGACCCGGTGGCGAGCCCGATGCTGCGCAATCTCCCGACCTCGCGGATCGAGGCGGCGATCAATCGCCGCCAGTTTGCCGTCACTGGAGCCAGCCGCTTCGAGGACGGCACCATGACGATGCCCTCCGGCCGGGTGCTGCGCTCGACCGAGGTGATGAAGCCGCTCGGGAACCCGAAGCGCACCCCGGACTTCTACGAGGTCGTCGCCCTGCAACACACCCGCCTCGTCGACGACGGCGAACCGAACCCGACCGCGCGCATGGCCGAACTCAACCGCGTGCCGCTCTCGACCGCGCAGGGTTGGGTCGCCCGCGCCCGCCGCAAAGGACTCCTCCCACCCGGACGCCGAGGACGGGCAGGTTAGGCCGATGGGAGCAGATCGAATCTCGGTTGCACTGACAATCGACGCGACACCTGAGCGCGTCTGGCACGCACTCACGACAGGGCGGCGCGAGTGGTGGCCCGAGATGGTGTTCGACGCGACGCCAGGTGCGACGTTGGTCGAGACCTGGGTCGAGAACGGCGTCACGTTCCAGGCAACAGGCGCGGTCGTGACGGTGCAAGCACCGCACTTGCTCGCGTTCGAGTGGAGTGAACCGGAGTGGCAGGGAACCCTGACCGTGTCCATCCGCCTCGCCGCCGACGACGACAGCGGAACCCGGGTCACAGTTGAGGAGCGCGGTTTCACCAGCATCACCGCTCCCGCGGCCCTGGCCTCTGAGCACGAGGCAGGCTGGGGCTACCACCTGAACCAGCTTCGACAAGCAACCCGCTAGCCACTCGCACCCGGTGTAGAGAGAGTCGAGCTGGACTCTTTCGCAGCTCGAGCAACGCCCATACCTGGCCCCTCACGGGTCACGCTTGGTGGCCCGTAGTGCCGGTACTCGAACGGGGTTGCGCCCATGTAGCGGCGGAACACGAGGGTCGCGTGCCCGCAGTGACGGCACCAGCCGACCTGATCGGTGATGGTGCCGATGAGCAGGTCGGTCTCGCGGATCAGGCGCGCCATTTCCTGCACGCGCAGGATCGACAGATAGGTGATCGGCGTCACCCCGAAAGACTCCTTGAACAGTCGGCTGAACTGGCTGATCGAGACGCAGGCGTGCGCGGCGAGTTCGGACAGCGACCACCGCTTCGCGATGTCGTTCTGCATGAGCGCCGCCGCGCGCGCAATCTCGCGCCGCACCGGGCGGAACTCTCGCCAGCGTGGAGGCGCGACCCTGACCGCGCGCTGCCTCGAAGTCAGCGGCGGAACCGCAACTGGCGCATGACGGACGAGCGGCGCAAGCGCGGCGAGCACCATGAACAAGAGCGCGTGAGTGCGGAAGTACGTGCTTGCCGAAAGCTCTTGGTCGGTGAGCGTTACGAGTTCATCGAGGATCGGCCCCAGCCGTAAGGCCTGCCGTTCCCCGAGGTGAAGCACCTGCGCCGGATCGGGGTAGAGCTTCGCAGCGAGTTCGCGCGCGGCCTCTCTGTCGGGGATCACGTCGAGGTTCTGCCAGTACAGGTGCTCAATGAGATAGTCCGTGTCGATCAGCAGAGTGGTCACCGTGACCCAGCCCTCTGGCTCGTATCCAAACGCATAAGAGGGAGCAATGAGAGCTGCATCACCCACAGTGAGCGGCTTGGCTTCCTCGCCGTGATTGAGCACCAGCGACCCGTCACGGATCAGGGCGACGGTTACGCAGTCGTGTGCGCGTGACCGCAGATTCCGCCGGGTGATGGTCGTCTGGGCAACCATCGGTATCGGGAGCGGTGCCGTCTGCATGGCTGACGAGGTAGAAGCGCCGAAGTCCTGCAAGTTGCGGCAGCGGACAAGGGCTACAGCAACCCGATCACGAGCGACATCGCCAAGAACAGCGCGAGCTGATAGCCGGTGTTGATGATGGTCAGCTTTGCGGGCTTCATCTCGAATGCGTTGTGCTGGACAAGCGTCGTCGCCGAGAACGCGAGCCATGCTGCGAGTCCGACCAGGAGCGCGACCCATACCGAATCGTTGCCGGTCGCCTCTGAAGTGATCGAGATTCCGACGGTGAGCCCTATGGCGGTCACGCCGTTTGCGATGAGGAGCTGGATCATGTTCCTCGTCCGAACGGGCTTGGAACGCTCGGGGGTGACACCCGTCAGCTTTTCCCAGGCGTTCGCGATGAAGCCCTTTTGATACCAGATGAACGCCACGATCATTCCCGCAATGAGAGCGAGAAAGACACCGAGCCAGTTGACTGCCATGACGTGAACTCCTTACTTCGTCTTGCGCCCGGTTCTCGCCTACAAGAACCAGGGAACGCATCGGTCAACCGTGCGCATCGTGAATGCGAGCGGACGCGCCAGCACTCCGACCGTCGCCCCGATCAGGCGCCCCTTGCGGCGAGCCGAGACGCGCGGCGGGAGCGTTGCGAACAGCGTGGCCGCGCCCGGCAGTGGCCTGCCGAACACGGTGATCTCTGTGATCAGTCCGTGCTCATCGAAGATCGCGTACAGCACGGCTCCGAGTTCCACGTTTCGGACGGACGCGGAGAACCGGAACGCACGCGTCTCATCGCCAGCCAACGGCGCATCGGTCTGGACGTTCTCAAGAACAGCGAACACGTCTCGCAGCAACGCGACCACCTCGTCTTTGCCCTCGAATCGTGCCCGAGAGGTGAGCGGCGAGTGGAACGAGACGTCGGGCGCAAGCAGGTCGGTGACGGCTTCCGCGTCGCCTCGTTCGGTCGCTGACCGCAGCACGTCGATCGCAGCCGACAGCGTGGCAGCGGTAGCGGCGGTGCGAGATTGCGGAGACAAGCTGAACCTCCCATCCCTGACAACACAAGTACGATTGATATAATCAACTGCGATGGATAAAGTCAAGCGCATGCCGAATCGTTCGTATGGTCAGTTCTGCGGTCTTGCACGCGCCCTCGACACGGTGGGTGACCGCTGGAACCTCTTGATCGTGCGCGAGCTGCTGCCCGGCCCACAGCGGTACAACGAACTCAAAGCGTCGCTGTCGGGGATCGCTACTAACCTCTTGGCCGCAAGGCTTCGAGACCTCGAAGCGAACAGGATTGTCGAACGACGACTCGCGGATGCGGGCGTCAGCTATGCGCTGACGCCCTGGGGCGCGGGCCTGCGCGAGCCGATTGAGGCGCTGATCAACTGGAGCGCACCGCTCATGATTACTGGGCGAGGCGACGACTCGTTCCAACCGCGCTGGCTTGCCACAGCCCTCCCCGCCCTGCTCCGAGACGTGACTGCCGACCCTACCGTCGAGCTCGGTATCCAGGTAGGCGACTTCCTCATGACCCTGCGCATCGACCAGACCGGCCCCAGCGTGGTCATCCAACCCGAGCAACACCCCGAGACGATTCTCATGGCACCGCCCGAGGCCGTTCTCGGGCTCGCCGCAGGCGCGCTCACGACCGACCAGGCACTTACGATCGGAGAGATGCAAGGCGACCGTGAAGTGCTTCTCACCGTGTTCCCATCGAGGCGTTCAAACGCAGCAGCCGCACTCGCCTCTGCATTGAACAGCATCTAGAGACGCAAGCGACAGCGCCACGAACGACACTTCGCCGCCTCCACCTGCCTGCCCTCTGCTGCGTCACGCCTTGTTCGTGACACCTGTGCGGCGCTCACCCTGAGTCACGAGTCATATCCCCTGTCTTTCTGAATGAACGTATGCTAACTTCGGTAGTGGCAGATACGCCAGTTAGTCGGGAGGTGAGTCGGATGCGTGGCGGCGTGATCCCGTTCCGGGGCACCGGGGCTGATGCGCTGCGCTATGTCGAGGCCGACCGTTCCCGTGCTGACGACTACTACCTGGGCAGCGAGGCGACGGTCGCGCAGTTCGTCGCGCTCGACGGCGACGGGTCGGTGACCGCTGAGGTGAGTCTTGACCCTGCGGCGTATGCGGGGTGGGTGGACTGGACGAACCCGCTGACCGGGGAACAGATGGGGAAGCCCCGCCGTGCTGGGTCGGATCGGCAGGCGTCGCCCCGGTTCATGGAGATGGTCATCAACACCCCCAAGTCGTTGTCGATCGCCGCCGCCTTGCACGCCGAGGTGTCGGCGGCGCTGGATGCGGCACAGCAGGACGCACTGAGCGAGATTCGCCGCTGGCTCGCGCGGCATTCGGTGACTCGTGTCGGGTCGCTGGGGGCGCAGGAGGTCGTGCCCATCGAAAGCATGCAGGTCGTGGGGATCACGCACCGCACCAGCCGGGCGGGCGATCCGCACCGGCATATCCACATGCAGATCGGCACCCGCATCTTCGCGGCCGGGAAGTGGCGCGGCCTGGACACCGCCGCGCTGTTCAAGCAGCAGGGCGCGATCCGCGCTCTCGGTACGGCGGTGATCGCTGCCAGCCCGGAGCTTGCCAACGTGCTTGACCGGCATGGCCTCACTCTCGACCCCGTGAGTGGTGAGGTGGTCGAGTTGGAGCCGTTCAACACGGTCATGTCGAAGCGGGGCGAGCAAGTACACCGCAACCTCGACCGTCTCGAGGCGGCATGGAACGCCGCGCACCCTGGCGAGAGCATGGGGCCGGTCGTCGCTTCTCGGCTCAGGGCGGAGGCGTGGGCGTATCAACGCCCAGCGAAGAAGCCGACCATGCTCCGTGAAGAGGAAGCGTGGGTATCGGAGTTGCGCGAGGCCGGCTACGACCCCGAGCACCTGGCGCGCCGGCCGGCACCCGCGCCGGCATCGACGGATGACTTGTCCGTGCAGCGGATCGCCTCGCGCGCGCTGGATCGGTGCGCTGCCGCAGAGTCGGCGTGGACTCGCCACACCGTTCAGGAACACGCGACCGAGATCATCACCGAAGCAGGCGTGCGCGGCACCTCGGCAGAGTTGCGCGAACTGATCGCGGTGGCAACCACTCTGGCGCTTCAGGATTGCTTCTCGATCCTCCCGCCTGATGCGGCTGCGCCGGAGCATGTCGCGCACTTGACGAGTTTGCGGGTGGTGCAGGTCGAGACGGAACTGCGCGACCTCATCACCGCACGAGCACCGGAACAGGAGCCGGAGCACGGCGATGTGCGCGAGCACGCGGCCGCGCTCGGGCAGCGCCTCGATTCTGGTCAGCTTGAAGCGGCCGCAGCGGTTGCCTCGTCTGATCCGCTGGTGGTCGTGGAGGGTGCCGCAGGTGCGGGCAAGACGACCATGCTCGCAACGGCAATTCGCGCCGCCGAGCAGCGAGGCGGCAGGGTGCGGGTGGTTGCGCCGACGAAGCGTGCCGCTGAGGTTGCGCACCAGGAACTCGGTGTACCCGCCGAATCGGTCGCCTCGCTCGCCTACGCGCACGGGTGGCGGTGGAACTCTGACGGCGTATGGACACGCCTCGCCATAGGCGACACCGACCCGGCGACCGGCGCAACCTATATCGGCCCACCCCGAGACGCGCGGTTGCGTCGTGATGAGCGGATTGTCGTGGACGAGGCTGGGATGCTCGACCAAGACACCGCCCTCGCCCTGTTCACCGTCGCCGCCGAAACGGGCGCGACCCTCGCGCTGGTCGGGGATCGTGCGCAGCTGCCCGCAGTCGGGCGGGGCGGCGTGCTCGACATGGCCGCGCAACTCCGGGGCCGCACGTTCGACATGGCCGAGGTACATCGCTTCACCGGCCCCACCTATGCCGAGGTCACGGTGCAGATGCGCGACCGACGCGACCCCGGCCAGGTGTTCGACCGGCTACGCGAACTCGGGCTGATCCGGCTGCACGGCGATGCCGACGAGTTGCGTGAACATCTCGCCACAAGCAGGCAGGAGGGCGAGGCGGTCACCGTGGCGTCGAACGAGGAAGCGACGCGGCTGAATGACCGCATCCGAGACGAACGCGCCCGCGCGGGCGTCATCGACGACACCACCACGGCGACCGGCAGCGACGGCCTGAACATCGGGCGCGGTGACCTGATCCAGACCCGCAAGAACCGCACCGACCTCGGGGTGGCGAACCGGCAACAGTGGATCGTGCAACACGTCGAGCAAGATGGGTCGCTCTGGGTGCGCGACGCGCACAGCGACCGCAAACGCGAACACACGCTGCATCTGCCCGCCGAGTATGTGCGCGAGCACGTCCACCTGTCCTACGCCGCGACCGCCTACGGGGTGCAGGGCGTGACCGCGCCCGCCTCGCACACCGTACTTGGCGAGCAGATGAGCGGCGCAGCGGTCTATGTCGGCATGACCCGAGGCCGAAACGAGAACACTCTGCACGTCGTCGCGGAGAGTATGGCCGACGCACGAGCGCAGTTCATCGAAGCAATGGAGCGCGACCGGGCAGACCGAGGACTCGCAGACGCGACCGAACGCGCAGCAGAAGCCGTGCGCGGACTCGTCGCTGACGGCCCGGTGAGCATGATGAACGCCGAGATTGCCCGGCTCGTGCGCGAGGCCGAGCGCGCCGAAGCAAGAGCGGAGAAGTGGGAGCGGATCGCGGAAAAAGTCGGCCAGCAGCGCGCCGCGCACAAGGCGGAGGACGAGCAGAACGCCGAGGCGATCCGTGCCGCCGAGACTCGCGCAACCCAGGCTCGCGCGGAGGTCGTGGCGGAGTTGGTGCCGCAGGCGGTCGAGGACGGCGCAACCTACCTCGCCGCCGTCGCCAGCGAGAGCACCGCATCGGAGCGGATCGCAACGGTGGGCAGGTTCGGGCGACGCAGAGCACGGCAGGAGCACCAGGCCGCGACCGAGCACACCCACACGGCACGCGAACAAGTACGCGACACCTGGGATACGCCGCCACGCAGCGGTCACACCCTCACCGAGTGGGCGGCGACCGCCGTCGAGCGCCGCGCTGAGGGCGACCCGCGCGTGCTCGACGCCGCCCGCAGCCTCGCCGCTGCACAGACTGAACACGCGGCGCTTAAGGATCGGCACGACCGGGAACTCCTCGCACTACTCGCGCAGGAGTTGGGAGCCGAACGCGTGCGCCGCGACCCGATACGAGCGAGGTTCCTCCGCCCCGAGCGCGAAGCCCGCAACGCGCACACGCAAGCAGCCGCCGTTCGCAAGGAAGCCGAAGACCTACGCGCGCTCACCCCCGCAGAAGCCGCCGCACTGGTCGAGACGAAGCGGGCAGCGGCAGAACATGCGCAACAGCTTGCAGCCGAACGAGAGCGACGGCTACGCAACTCGCTTGATCGCACGCACGTTGAGCCGAACCGTGACGGTCCAAGCCTCAGTCTGTAGCTGCATTACGCGCTCAATGATGCAGCGGCTTCGGCGATCCAGCGTCGTTGCCCGCGAGTCTCGACTGCTCGCGGGTGAAAGTGCTCTCGCACCCAGGTCACCGCGTCGTCAGGGGCGACACCGCTGAGCACGGCGAGCACCGCCAGTCCCGTTCCTGTGCGCCCGATGCCGCCGCTACAGGCGACCTCTACACGCTCGGACGCTGCGCGCTGGTGCGCCTCGCGCAACGCGGCCACCGCCTCGTCGGTGGAGTCCGGTAGCCGGAAGTCACGCCAGCGTACCCAGCGCGAGGGCCAGCCCTCGATGGTCGGGTCACGACCGAGCAGGTAGACGCCGAACTCCGGTTCGACGCTCCCGAGCGAGTTCTTGCGCAAGCCTCGACCTCGGATGCGCCGACCGTCGGGGAGTTCCACGACGCCCTGGCCCGCCTCCCAGGTGCTCATCTGCTTAGCCCCTGACAAGGAGCGCCCGCAACGCGACGGCCTGGCTCGTAGCGAACAAGGCAATGTCGATCGCCACCGTCACGACCGCAAGCACGATCAGCAGCGTCGCGGCGGTCGCTGAGGCGAACCCGACCGCAAGAGCAGCGAGCACATTGGCGACCATCACGAAACGCAGCGCGGAGCGCAGTGGCAGGCGTGCGAGCATCCACAGGATGCCGCCCGCCCACACCACGACCGCGACACCGGCAGCAGCAATGAGCAGCGCGGGCAGCGCAACGCCCTCAGCAATCTGCCCGGAGAACAGCGCCACAGCAGCACCGAGCACTACACAGTAGGCGGCGTCGAGGCGGAGGCTCCACCGTCCGAACCTCTCACCGTTGATGCGTCGCATGATCGAGCTTCCGGTCATGCCGTCGCGCTGTAGCGTTGGCGGGCGGCTTCGCCGCTGGTGCCGATTGCCTCGCCTACCTCGCGCCAGGACAGGCGTTGCTCGCGTGCAGCGTGCACCGCTTCGGCGAGCTCTTTCTCGGCGGCGTCGCGTCGCCAGGCGGCGAGCTTGACCGCCATCGTGGGCGGGAGGGGTGCGTCCTGGTCGCCGGGCTTCGGGTCGTAGTTCTCGAAGGCGTCGGCGAACTCGTTCGCACGGGCCGTGATGTCTTCAATAGAGCGTCGAGTCATGGTGGTTCACCTCAGATACTTGGTTCGGGCCGGGCGCATGGCGTGAGCGATGGCGATGACACCGTGCCACTCGATCACACCGACTTCCACGAGGGTGCCGGTCTCATCGGGGCCGATGAACATGGTCATCGAGTCGTCTTGCACGAAATGGCGGACAGGGAAACGAAGCGCATGGAGCATCGCCGCATCCGTGACGCCGTGCCGATGGGCACTGTCGAGGATGATGGGTTCCGGCTCCATGTCACAAGTTTACTTGTCGCAAGGGAACTTGCCAAGCGTCACCGAGTCTTCGCCCACACCGTGCCCCGGTGAACCCCGAAGCGGCGCGCCAGCGCGTTCACGCTCATACCCTGCGCGCGGGCTGTTCGCATAGCGTCCACTTCCTTGTCTGTCAGCCGTGTTCGAGGTCGTTTACTTGGTTCCGCCGACGCTCCGATAAACGGGTCGTCGGCACCGTTCTCGGACTCGGCATCCTCGCGGATGCCTTGATTCCACGCGGAAACCAGCCTCTCGACCCGTGGTCGCCTGTTCCCGCAGCGTTCCATTGCGTCCACAACTGAGAGGCCCCGCCACACGGCGGGGCCTCTCTTCGTTCCAGCGGGAGCTCGTGACGACGACACGCCAGTGAGTAAAGAAAACTTGACACGATGTACAACAGACCGTACATTCGTCCATGTCAACATTTCTTTACATAGGAGAACATCGTGTCATTCGAAGAGAGAGGCGTGTGGATTCTGCTGACGGTTGCCGTCGCTGCCTACGCCGTATACCTGTTCCTCATCCTCGGCGGGCCGGCCGACGTGCCGCTGGTCGACCGCCCCTACGTCG
>Ga0075163_10011328_pt1 | contig 11629 bp, 7 predicted proteins | sample JI1023141ADNA_FD_71478 | JGI IMG/M metagenome (GOLD analysis project Ga0075163, IMG submission 71478) | Wastewater effluent complex algal communities from Wisconsin, to seasonally profile nutrient transformation and Carbon sequestration -... | ecosystem: Engineered > WWTP > Effluent > Algae... | reverse complement strand
GCGGCTGCAGGACATCCGCCGCCGGCTCGGGTTCGGCCAGTTGTCCGCACTCGAGGCGGTCTTCCAGGCGGAGGCCGCGCTGGTCGGACACATGGCGCTGGCGTTCCTGATGGAGCCGATTGCCGCGTTCATCGGAATCGGCGAGGCGATCAAGAAGGACGGCCTCGAGGTCGACGAGCGCGCCGCCCTCGCCCAGCGGCGCCTCCAGGCCCTCGTCACGCAGGAACAGGCGCACAAGGACGAACTCCGCATGCAGGAGTCGCTGATCGGTGAGGCAATCCGGAGGAGCGCCGAGCTCCTGCAGCGCTATCCGTCGCTCCTGGACGCCCGCCAGGGGCTGCTCGACGAGCTCGAGCGCTACCAGAAAGGCACCAAGAACGATCCGTCGCTGCCGCTCGTCGAGGGCCTCGCGCCGCAGATCATGAGGTCCTGCGCGCAGGTCCTCCAGCGGCTGCTCAACCGCGTCACCGAGCTGCAGGCATCGGTCGCTACGCTGGCGGAGCTGGCCTCACGCGTCGACGTCCGCCCGGACCCCGAGCTGCTCACTCGGCTCGAGCGGCTGCGACAGGACGTGCGCGGGCGCCTGGAGGAGCTCTGGGTCGCGGACCCGACGCTGGCTGAGGCATCCGCCGGACTATGACGGCAGGGTCAGGTCAGGTCACATCAGCCGACTGCTGGCCACCAAGAGGCTGTCACAACTTTCCTGGAGCCAATCCTTATTTGCTACAGAATTCGTATGGGGCGGTATGTTGGGCTCTAGTTGTCTGGCGTAGGATGCGAGCAGCCGCTTCATGACGACGAAGACCAGACGGATTCTGGAGGCGCTCAACCGCGACGAGCTGCAGGATCTTGTGACGCAACACGGGCTCCAGGTTCGGGATCGACGTGTGCGGGACGAGCTGATCGAGGCCGTCATCGGGTCCCGCAAGGTCGACCTCGCGGCGCAACTCGTCGGCTTCTCCCGCGACCGGCTCAAGGAGATCTGCCGCGGCCTCGGGCTTGACGCCAGCGGCAAGGAGAAGGCCGGCATCGTCGCCCGCATCCTCGGGACGGAGCCCACGCCCGCCAAGTCAGCGAAGCAGACCGCCTTGGACCTCGAACTGGTTGAGGCGGCGCCAGCGCCGGCTAGGGCGAAGCGCACGGCCAAAGCTGCGGCGCCCGCGAGCGCGCCGAACGGCAACGTCGGCGACCTCGGCTTCGAGCGCAAGCTGTTCCAGGCCGCCGACAAAATGCGCAACAACATGGACGCGGCCGAGTACAAGCACGTCGTCCTAGGCCTGATCTTCCTCAAGTACATCTCCGACGCCTTCGAAGAGCTGCACACGCGCCTGGTTGAGCAGGCCGCCGAAGGCGCTGACCCAGAGGACCGCGACGAGTACCGCGCCGAGCGTGTCTTCTGGGTGCCGAAGGCGGCGCGCTGGTCTGGGATCCAGGCGAAGGCCAAGCAGTCCAACATCGGCCAGATCCTCGACGACGCGATGGTCGCCATCGAGAAGGATAACCCGTCGCTGCGCGGCGTGCTGCCCAAGAGCTACGGTCGCCCCGGCCTCGACAAACAGCGGCTCGGCGAAATCGTCGACCTGATCGGCACGATCGGCCTCGGCACCAAGGACCATCAGTCCAAGGACATCCTCGGCCGCGTTTACGAGTATTTTCTGTCGGAATTCGCGCTCGCCGAGGGCCGCAAAGGTGGGCAGTTCTACACACCGCGCTCGGTCGTGCGGCTCCTGGTCGAGATGCTCGCCCCCTACAAGGGCCGCGTCTATGACCCCTGCTGCGGCTCGGGTGGCATGTTCGTGCAGTCGGAGAAGTTCGTCGAGGAGCACGGCGGCCGCCACGGCGACGTCAGCGTCTACGGCCAGGAGTCGAACGAGACGACCTGGCGCCTGGCGAAGATGAACCTCGCCATCCGCGGCATCGAGGCCAACCTCGGCCCCGAGCACGCCGACACGTTCCACCGTGACCTCCACCGCGACCTCAAGGCGGATTACATCCTCGCCAACCCACCCTTCAACGATAGCGATTGGGGAGGCGAGCGGTTGGCCGAGGACGTGCGCTGGAAATTCCGCGTTCCGCCTCCAAGTAACGCCAACTTCGCGTGGGTCCAGCACTTTATCCACCACCTCGCGCCGACCGGCCAGGCTGGCTTCGTCCTCGCCAACGGCTCGATGTCCTCGAACCAGTCGGGCGAGGGCGAGATCCGCAAAGCCATCATCGAGGCCGATCTAGTCGACTGCATGGTCGCGCTTCCCGGCCAACTCTTCTACTCGACCCAGATTCCCGCGTGTCTGTGGTTCCTCGCGCGGGACAAGAAGAATGGCCGCTTTCGCGATCGAAGGGGACATTTTCTTTTTATCGATGCCCGCAAACTCGGGCGCATGATTGATCGTACTCAGAGGGAACTGACGGACGATGATATTAACCGGATCTTCGGCACTTACCACGCCTGGCGAGGTGATAAGAAAGCCGGCAAGTATGAGGACGTCCCGGGTTTTTGCAAGAGCGCGACGCTTGAAGAAATCCGTGCTCACCAGCACGCGCTCACCCCAGGGCGCTATGTGGGCGCAGAGGAAGTCGAGGATGAAGACGAGCCCTTCGACGATCGATTTCCAAATCTGCTCAGCAAACTGCGCAGGCAATTTTCTGATTCATCGATCCTACAGCAGACAGTTCTCTCTGCATTGGGGCGGGTTCGCCAATGAGATCGGGGGGAACCAAAGCAAAACTCGGCGACGTCGCAGAAATCATTACAGGATACCCATTTCGCAGCGTTGATTTCGTCGACGATGAGTCGGAACCACGGCTGTGTCGCGGTGACAACGTCGCACAGGGGTGGCTTCGCTGGGATGGCGCGAAGCACTGGCCTTTGTCAAAGACGACCGGGTTAGATGCCTACTGGTTGCGTGTTGATGACGTAATCCTGGCAATGGATCGCCCCTGGATCGAGGCTGGTCTAAAATTTGCATCAGTAACACCCGATGATCTCCCTGCGCTTCTCGTACAACGAGTTGCACGCCTGCGGGGCACGTCCCGTTTAGATACTCGCTTCTTGAGGTTTGTTATAGCCAGTCGCGATTTTACAAACTACATCCTTGGCGTACAGACTGGGACGGCAGTACCACACATTAGCGGAGGGCAGATTCGATCATATGAATTCGTACTCCCAGAACTCAGCGTGCAGATGCGCATTGCAGAAGTACTCTGTGCTATTGATAGTAAAATTTCGATCAATCGACAGATAAACGAAACCTTAGAGACGATGGTGCGGGCGCTCTTCAAGAGCTGGTTCGTCGACTTCGAGAAGGTGAAGATGCACGGTCTGGTCCCGCTCCCACTTGGCTGGCGTCACGGGGTTTTGGAGGAAATACAAGCCGACCAAGCCAATGCGATCACCGCCGGCCCTTTCGGGTCTAAGCTGGTCAGTCGTGACTACGTGGAGAGCGGTATTCCGGTGATCCGTGGCTGCAACCTCGGAGGACAGCCGGGGGAATGGTTTGCTGAGGACAGTTTCGTGTACGTTTCTGCAGAAAAAGTTCAGCGGGATCTTGCTTCATGCGTCGCTAGACCAGGCGACGTACTTTTTACGCAACGAGGCACACTCGGGCAGGTGGGCATGATCCCTTTCGACGCAACTCATGAGCGATACGTCGTTTCACAATCACAAATGAAGATGACTTGCGCTCCACATGTGCCGCCCGAATTCGTCATCCTGACGTTCAAGAGGCCGGAGACGCTTGCATATATCGAGGCGAACGGTGTTGCATCCGGTGTCCCTCATATCAACCTTGGGTTCCTTCGCAAGTTCCCGATCGTAATCCCTCCGCCTTCAATACTCAAGGAGTTCGGTGAAGTCGTGCGGCCTCTCCAACTTCTGATGAGGAAAAATGTCGTGGAAAATCGATTGCTTACGACCACGAAGGATTTATTGCTCCCGCGCCTGCTCTCTGGCGAATTGCGCGTCCATGATGCCGAGCGCTTCGTGGAGGCGTCCGTGTAACCTTCGAAGAGGGGGTATTTGGTGATGAGACGGGTAAAGGTATCCGAGGATGATGTTGAGCAACTCGCCATGCTGCACTTCGCGCAGCTTGGCTATGAACAAGCCCACGGCCCCGACATCGCGCCGGGCGAGCCGGCGAGCGAGCGGGCCAGTTACGGCGACGTCGTCCTGCACGGCCGCCTGGAGGCCGCCCTCCACCGCCTCAACCCGGAAGTCCCCCCCGCGGCCGTTGAGGCTGCGCTGCGCAAGATCCTGGTCCCTGAGGCTCCGACACTCGTCCAGAACAACCGCGCTTTTCACAAGATGCTGCGCGACGGCGTCGAGGTAGAGGTCGCCGGCAAGAAAGGTCAGACCCTGACTCCGCGGCTGCGCTTGCTCGACGCCGACAACCCAGACGAGAACGACTGGCTCGCCGTCAACCAATTCACGATCATCGAGGGGCAACACAACCGGCGCCCCGACGTCATCGTGTTCGTTAACGGCCTCCCGCTGGCGGTCCTCGAGCTCAAGAATATCGCCTTCCAGAACACCACGACCGAGGACGCCTTCCGCCAGCTCCAGACCTACAGGCTGCAGATCCCCTCACTCTTCACCTACAACGAGCTCCTCGTCATCTCGGATGGCATGGAGGCCCGGATCGGCACTCTGACCTCACCGCTGCAGCGCTTCGCCCCATGGCGGACCGTCGACGGCCAGGAAGTCGCCGACGCCGACCACCTCGAGCTGAGCACGCTCCTCACCGGCGTCTTTGAAAAGTCGCGCTTCCTCGAGCTCGTGCGCAGCTTCGTCGTCTTCGAGGAGGGCGACGACGGTGTCATGAAAAAACTCGGCGGCTACCACCAGGTCGGGGCCGTGCGCGAGGCGGTGGCCCAGACCGTCCGCGCCACCCGCCCGCGCGGCGACCGCAAGGTCGGCGTCGTCTGGCACACCCAGGGCTCGGGCAAGTCGCTGACCATGGCGTTCTACGCCGGCCGCGTCATCGACGAGCCGGACATGGAGAACCCGACCCTCGTGGTCATCACCGACCGCAACGACCTCGACGAGCAGCTCTTCGGCACCTTCGCCCGTTGCTCCGAGCTGCTGCGGCAGAAGCCGGTCCAGGCACGCGATCGCTACCACCTGCGCGAGCTGCTGCAGGTCGCCTCTGGCGGCGTGGTCTTCACCACGATCCAGAAGTTCCTCCCCGCCGAGCGGGGCGAGAAGTTTCCGGTGCTGTCGGATCGCCGCAACATCGTCGTCGTCGCCGACGAGGCCCACCGCAGCCAGTACGGCTTCCGCACGCGCGTGGTCAAGAGCCGCGACGGCGAGGCCGCCGACCTCGTCCAGGGCTTTGCGCAGTACATGCGCGACGGCCTACCGAACGCCTCGTACATCGGCTTCACTGGCACGCCGATCGAGCTGACCGACAAGAACACCCGCGCGGTGTTCGGCGACTACATCTCGGTTTACGACATCCAGCGCGCGGTCGACGACGGCGCGACGGTCCCGATCTTCTACGAGAGCCGTCTCGCCAAGCTCAGCCTCAGCGAGGACCACAAGGCCGTCATCGACGACGAATTCGAGGAGGTCACGGAGCTGGAGGAGGCAGGCCGGCGCGAGCGGCTCAAGTCGCGCTGGGCCGCGCTCGAGGCGGTGGTCGGCGACGAGAAGCGGGTCGAGCGGATCGCCGAGGACATCATCAAGCACTACGAGCAGCGTACCGAGGTACTCACCGGCAAGGCGATGATCGTCTGCATGTCGCGTCGGATCTGTGTCGCCATGTACAAGGCGATAACGAAGCTCCGCCCCGGCTGGCACGCCGACGACGACGACAAGGGTGCGATCAAGGTCGTCATGACCGGCTCTGCTGCTGACGACGAGGAGTGGCAGCCGCACATCCGCAACAAGCCGCGCCTCGAGGCCCTGGCCAAGCGTTTCCGCAACGACAAGGATCCGTTCCGTCTCGTCATCGTCCGCGACATGTGGCTGACCGGCTTCGACGCGCCGTGCCTCCACACGCTCTACGTCGACAAGCCGATGCAGGGACACGGGCTCATGCAGGCGATCGCCCGCGTCAACCGCGTGTTCGGCGACAAGCCTGGCGGCCTCGTCGTCGACTACCTCGGCGTTGGCGACTGCCTCCGCCGCGCCCTGGCGAACTACACCGAGAACGGCGGCAAGGGTGAGACCGCGGTCGACCAGGACAAGGCCGTCGAGGTCATGCGCGAGAAGCTCGAGGTCTGCCGCGATTTCTTCCACGGTTTCGACTACCGCAAGTTTCTTCACGGCAACCGCTTCGAGCGCATCCAGGTCCTCGGTCGCGCCGTCAACTTCGTCTACGGCAAGGAGGACGGCCGCGATCGCCTCGTACCCGTCGTCACCGCCCTCGAGCAGGCGTTCGCGCTCGCCATCCCGAAGGACGCCGCGATCAAGGCGCGCGACGAGGTGGCGTTCTTCCAGACCGTCAAAGCGATGGTCCTCAAGTCCTCGGTCGCCACCGGCGGTCGTCCGCAGGCCGACGTCGAGACGGCGATCCGCCAGCTCGTGTCCAAGGCGCTGATCGCCGAGGGCATCATCGACGTGTTCGAGGTCGCCGGCCTCAAGAAGCCGGACATCAGCATCCTGTCAGACGACTTCCTCGACGAGCTGCGCAGCGTCGAGCACAAGAACCTCGCGGCCGAGCTGCTTCGCAAGCTCCTGCACGACGAGCTCAAGACCCGCCGGCGCAAGAATGTCGTCCAATCCGAGGCGTTCTCCGAGAAGCTCGAGAAGACGATTGCCCGCTACCACAACCGCGCCATCGCCACCGTCCAAGTCATCGAGGAGCTGATCGAGCTGGCCAGGGAGATGAACGCAGCCAGCCGGCGCGGCGAGGGCCTCGGTCTCACCGAGGACGAGCTCGCCTTCTACGACGCGCTCGAGACCAACGACTCCGCCGTCAAGGTGCTGGGCGATCAGGTGCTTCGGCAGATCGCCCGCGACATCACCGAGACCATCCGCCGGTCGGTGACGATCGACTGGACGGTCAAGGAGACTGTGCGCGCGAAGTTACGGACGCTCGTGAAGCGCAAGCTCCGCCAACACGGCTACCCGCCCGACAAGACCGAGAAGGCCGTCGAGACCATCATCAAGCAAGCGGAGACTATCGCTGCGCAATGGGCGATGTGAATGCTTCGTCCCGGTTTATTTGCGGGGATTCGTTCTGGATTGCGTGCGGGGATTCGGGTCCAGTCGGGGCGACAGGATTGCTCGTTCCGGGCGTGATGCGCAGGTGGGCGGCGACGCGGGGGACGCCGCGGCTGGCGCGGACCATTATCCGCGCCGGGGTCGACAGGGCCAAGCCCAGCCGCCGTAAGCCGAGGTAGACGGTCGACGCGATCGACGTCCTCGATCGCACGTCGACCGCTCGGGACAGTCCGAGCGCGCTCACTGCCGCGCCGTCGCCCCGTCCGAGGTTGGTGGGAGTACGTGCTGACTTCATGCAGAGTCCGCGCCTCAGCGCGTCAAGTACGGTCGAGTGTATTCGGACTACTGAGCAAGGGCCCATCGAGTCCGGGTAGATTGCGTCTGGACACCGCGCGATTGCCAGTCAAGGCGCGCTGGAGAGCGTGAGAAGAAGGGACAAGTCCGGGTCAAGTAGTGCCCGATACGCGCCCGATACGTGCCCGCTCGGGTCCCGAGAAGCCCCCGATGTGGTCCCGGGACGTGCCCGCTACGCGCGCGCGTCGCCGACCATCCCCAGCGTCCAGGCGGTCGGATATCTTGTTTGGCGGGGGATTTGGATCATGGCGGGGAGAACGATGGACGGGCAAACGCGGCGGCCGCCCGCCGAGGTGAGGGCCGCCGAACTCGCCGAGCACTACGCCCGGATCCTCGGCCGACAGGTGGACCTCCGCGTGTCCGCCGTCGTCCGGACCTGCCTCCGCCGGCTCCCCGCGCGCCTCCCGATCCGCGGTGGCGATCGGCGCGCCGTCGAGGCGTTGATCGAGCGTGTGCTGCGGCTCGGGGACGTCGGCTCGCCGAATCTCGTCGGGTCGACCAGCCAGATCGACGCCGACATCGCCCGTCTGCTCGGTGAAGCGGCTGGCGATCCCCGGGGCGTCTACCGTGCGCTTCGAGCCATGCTCGGGCGCACGGCCCTCGTCGTGCGCCACAGCCGGCAGATCTGGGAGCTGCGCCTAGCCGGTCTCGCGGACGCCGCCTCCGAGGTCCACAGGGCGCTGGTCGCCGAGACGCCGGCGCTCTACTGCCTGCCGACGCCGGACGCGGTGCCGACCGAACCGGCGGCCGAGCAGGCCCAAGTCGCGCCGCCCGACTCGGACCGTTCGGCCGAGCTGCTCGCCGAGCTCGCCCGACTTCGCGACGAGCTGGCGACCGAGCGCCAGGTGCGAGCCGAGGTAGACCAGCGGCGGGAGGCCGCCGAGGCCGAGCGGGAGCTGCAGCGCCGAGTCCAGGTCGAGGAACGCCAAGCGCTCGAGGAGGCGGAGCGGCGAGCGCAGGAGGCGGCCCTCGCACTGGCCGAGGCCAGGCGGGAGCTGGATGGTATCCGGCAGGCGCAGGCAGCCGACGCGGACAAACTTCGGGAATTGGTCGAGGCCCAGCGAATCCCGGAGGCGGCGACCTACCTCGCGGCGCGTATGCTCGGCCTCAACCTTGATGAATCGGCTCAAGCCCTCCTCTCGCTCGTGCGATCCGCCGTCGCCGAGGATGCGCCCGCGGCACCCGCGGTGTCGACGTTGGACCCCGCGCCTGCAGTTACCCCCACGGTCGCCGAACTCCCTCCGCCGGCACTGGCATCCTCGGGCGCGACGGAACCGCCGCCGCCGCCGCGACGCTCGCCCGTGAGGGAGCGGCCGCTGACGAGCCAGGCGCCGGTCTTCGCAGCGGTCGGCGTCGACAGCGACCAGCCGCGGCCAGAGCCCCACCTGAGCCCGGGCAAGGTCGGGCGAAACTCTCCTTGCCCATGCGGGTCCGGCAAGAAGTTCAAGCGGTGCTGCGGTCCGCTTACGGGGTGAACGCTACATCCGCGGCTGCGGACATCGTTCGCCCCTCGACGCCGAGCCTTCGAGCGTTATTGACATCGTATGGTGTCGTTTGATATCGTTTCACCATGACTGAGTGGCTCAACGTCGACGAAGCGGCCGCCTTCCTGAGGATGGGACGGACCAGGCTCTACGCGCTCACGCGGGAGGGCCGGATCCCGGCGAGCCGTACTGGGAAGAAGTGGACCTACGAGAAGGACGCGCTGGCTGCCTGGCTCAAGGGAGGCCGCGACATGCGCGACTTCTTCCTCGACACGCCTTTCGAGATCGAGAGCAACACGAACCTGCGCGACCCACAGCGCGACGCCTACGTCGCGGTCGCCGACTTCTTCCGGCGTGGTGAGAGCACCGCCATCGTTCAGCTCCCCGTCGGCTGCGGCAAGTCGGGGCTGGCGGCCATCCTGCCGTTCGGTATCGCGCGAGGACGTGTGCTGATCATCGCACCTAATCTCACGATCAAGGAGGAATTGCTCAAGACTCTCGACATCACGAACAAGCAGAAGTGCTTCTGGCGCCGGATGCTCGTCCTTCAGGACGCAGACATGGCGCACGGCCCCTACGTCACGACGCTCGAGGACGGCAACATCTCCGTCTGCGAGAAGTCGCATATCGTGTTGACCAACATCCAGCAACTGTCGACCAACACCGATAAGTGGCTCAACAGGTTCCCCGACGATTTCTTCGACCTCATCATCGTCGACGAGGCTCATCATGGCGCTGCCGCGAGCTGGAAGAGGGTCTTCAAGAAGTTCTTCGGCGCGAAGGTGGTGAACCTGACCGCCACGCCGTTCCGGTCCGACCGGCAAGAGATCGAGGGCGCGCTCGTCTTCCGGTACCCGTTCAAAAGCGCGAGCATCAAGGGCTTCATCAAGAAGCTCCGCGCAAGCTACGTCGCCCCCACCGAGCTCACGTTCACTGTCGATGGCTCGGAGCGCACCTTCTCGCTCGACGAGGTCCTCGCGATGAAAGACGAGGAATGGTTCAGCCGCGGCGTCGCACTGTCGGACGCGTGCAACGTCAGCATCGTCGACAACAGCCTTGAGAAGCTGGAGAACCTTCGCCAGTCCGGGACGAAGCACCAGCTCATCGCGGTTGCATGCTCGATCCGTCACGCCCAGCGGATCCGCTCGATGTACCAGGAGCGCGGCTTCGAGACCGCAATCATCCACAGCAAGCAGGACGAGGAGGAGCAGAAGGCGACGCTGCTACGGCTGCGGAGTGGGGAGCTCGACTGCATCGTTCAGGTCCAAATGCTTGGGGAAGGCTTCGACCATCCGAAGCTGAGCGTCGCCGCGATCTTCCGCCCGTTCCGGACGCTGGCGCCCTACATCCAGTTTGTCGGCCGTATCCTCCGGGTCATCGTGCAGAACGATCCGATGCACCCCGACAACTACGGCCACATCGTCACGCACGTCGGGATGAACCTCGACGAGCAGCTCAAGCGCTTCAAGCAATTCGAGAACGACGACCAGAAGTTTTGGGAGGAGGTCACCGGCGGAGCCGAGCCCGAGCCGCCCCGCGGCGTCCTCAACGGCGATGCACGCATGAAGCTGCACGAGGACATGGTCGTGAAGAGCGAGATCGTGGACTCCCTCTTCGAGGAGGAATTCTCAAGCGCGGAGGACGCCGACATCATCCGGGACCTCGAGAAGAAGCTTGAGAGCTTGGGACTCGACCCGGCACTTGCGACGCAGATGCTGAAGCAGAACCGCGCCAGCCCCGGACCCCGCACCACGGCCGCCGCGCAACCCTTCACCGTGCTCCCCGCGAGGCGCTGGCAGGAAGCCAGGCGGCTCCTCGCCGAGGAGGCCAAGCGCACGGCAAAGCTCCTGCTTAACAGGACCGACCTCAAGCCCGCCGGCGTGGAGCTGCCGTACAAGCTCAAGCCGAGCATCGGCGCTACGAGCAACTTCATCGCGGCATTCCAGATGGTCAACGAGGGGCTCGCGAAGAAGGTCGCTAACGGAAAAAAGAAGCGCCAGGAGTGGACGATGGAGGAGTTCGAGGCGGCGATGAAGTTGTTGCCCGAGGTCTTGGACGCGCTCGTGCGCGAGATCAAGAAGTTGCAGAATGCCAAAGGGTAAGACGCCGTCCTTGATCGGGTCGTCGCTGGGCCGGCCGCAGAGCGCCGTGGCGAAGAAGTGCTCGCCGTGCAGCCGCTGCGACGTGGACATCACCATGGGCGAGAAGTGCTACGATGTTCCCCAGCCGAAGATGAAGTTCGCCTCGACGCGACGTTTCTGCGCGGCCTGCTACCGCGAAGTTCTGCTGCAGACGAGGCGAGACCTCACCGAGATGGAGGCGCTCTAAGGGCCTTCAGCGGGTGGTACGGGGGACCGCCCATGGGCCGAAGTCAGCAGCGCATAAGCAAGTCAGGCCGGATCGACGCCAGACGCTCCGGACGTCGGCGTCTCGTTCTTCGGCGGCAGCTTGTCGAGGGTCCCCCAGCGGGCGGCGATCATCTCGGCGATCTCGAGGAGGGTGTGACCGTACTCCTGCTCCTCGCGGATGAAGGCCGCGTGGTCGAGGGCGATCAGCGTCCAGCGGCACCGCACGCCCTGCTTGCCGTCGGAGACCATGACCGGCGCGGGCAGGAGCCGCATCTGCACGT
>Ga0075163_10011327_pt1 | contig 11630 bp, 7 predicted proteins | sample JI1023141ADNA_FD_71478 | JGI IMG/M metagenome (GOLD analysis project Ga0075163, IMG submission 71478) | Wastewater effluent complex algal communities from Wisconsin, to seasonally profile nutrient transformation and Carbon sequestration -... | ecosystem: Engineered > WWTP > Effluent > Algae... | reverse complement strand
GCTGCCAATAAAAAAATGAGTGCGTTTTTCATCGTAAAATCAATAATTTCAACAAGTTGTGCGCCAATCCGAAATCCCCAATCCAAAATCCCCAATCCCCTAATCCGTTTCCGGCATTTTGAACATCTTGGGCACCTCGTCTTTTTCCTCGATTTGCTGAAAAAAACTTTCCAGGTAGTTGATCACTTCATCCGAGCTGGCTCTGGATAAATGTTTGCTGCGGCAAATGTCGTATAAATCATCTTTTGCCGAGAGGATGATTTTGATCGCCCGTTTGAGTTGTTCGGTTTTGATGCCGCTGGCCATCATAAAGCGGTCGCGCACATTTTTCAGTCCCGAATCGGAGGATGGCGTCGCATAGGGGGCGCTGACAAGGCCGGAGAAATCAAAGTCGTACGGCACCACGAGCACTTTGCCGGTTTCGGGCGATTTAATGAGCCTGACGTTGCGCATCATGGCGATTTCCCAGTCGGTATTGCCGATCATGTATTCAAACACGGCCACCAGAGCGGCCTGGTTCATGATGAGGCTGTCGGGCAGGATGCCGTATTGCTCCACCAGTTCACCTTTCATGCGCGCGGCGGTTTCTTCTTCGTCTTCCACCATAATGGCATAGACTTTCCGGGATTGTTCCACGTGCGTATCGTGTATGTTGAGCCGGATGAGGCGGGCTCGGACGCTGGCGGAGGTCAGGTGTTCGAACATCCGGTAGGCGAGGTATTCCTTGATGACTAATTCATCGCCAAGGTTGGTATCATAGGCCGGCAGCACGAGTTTGATTTCATTGAGGGTATCAAATCCTTGCGCAACGAGGTCTTTTTTCTTGAACTTCAGTTTGAGCGGTGGAATTTCGGCAATACGGCGGCGGTATTTGCCCCTTGGTTTGACTTCGATCCGAAAGGTTTTGCCGTCGCTGGTGGTCAGACTTGCCGGGTAATACTGGTCTTTTTTTCTGTTTTCCAGGATGGTGGTCAGGTCCAGATCGATCTCCAATTTTACGGCCTCTTCCTTGGCCAGGTGCTCAAAAATCGTTTTGACGCGTGTCGATTTTTGCCCCGCGCCGGCCAGCGGCAGGAAAAGAACAAGCAAGCCAAGAAGAATGCCGGTTATGGAATGTTGTCCAGTTTTCATTGTACCAGAATTTAATTCTGAAATTTCACGCTGTTTTTGATGCATTGCCTAAGGTTTTGCTTGCAAGATACGCAAAAGCAAATTTAGGGGCAATTAAATTTGGAAAAAAATCTACAAACTGGTGGCTTGCAGAATTATTGCTAAGTTAACAAGGGGTATGACCAAAAGGGGGATTCTGTCGATGAAAAACGCCAGGCAGGCTACGGTCGTGGTATCCGGCTGACTGACTTTGTGGAATGAAAATAAGTTGCAAATAATAGCCAAACCCGACATTGTCGCACAAGGCGGCTAAGGTAAGTTTTCTAATTTTGCACATTCGTTTTACGCAGGTAAATAATTTAAGCGCATGAAAAAAACACTCGCCATCCTTTCCTTTGGTTTTTGCCTTGCAACGGCAGGCGCCCAACAATCGACACACGTTTGCGGCACCACCATAAATGACCAGTTGCAGTACGAATCCCGCCTGGATGCCAACCTCGCCGCTTCCAATAATATCACACAGGTTAAGGAGCGCGGCGTGATTCAATACGTGCCCATCCATTTTCACCTCGTGGGCGATGCCTCCGGAGTGGGCAAGATCAAAGAACGCCTGGTGCTGGACCAATTGTGTAAACTGAACGATGCCTATGCGCCGATGGACATCCGGTTCTATCTTTCTCCGCATCCCACCTATGGCTTGTTCGATTATTCGATCAACAACAACAATGTTTACAGCACCCAGACCAACACCTTGCTGATGAACAGCCGGAAACACGCCGGCGCCCTGAATGTATTTGTAGTAGATGGCATTTCGTCCGACAATGTTGCTGCCTATTACAATACCTCCAACGACTGGGTGGTAAGTATCAAGGATTACATCAACGGCAGTGATATCAACGGCACCTTGCCGCACGAAATCGGCCACTTCTTTTCCTTGTGGCACACCTTTCTCGGATTTGAAGGCGACCCCTTCACCACCACTTCGGCCGGATGGCCCATTGCACCGGTGATTTCACCCTACGACGGCCTTGGTACCATTTATACCGAATACCAGAACGGCTCCAACTGCGCTACCGCAGCCGACAAAATTTGTGACACGCCTCCCGATTACAATTTCGGCTCGCTGGTGGACAATTGCCTCAACTATAACAGCGGCGCCAAGGACCCGGGCGGTACGCTGGTGGATCCAATGGAGAACAATTACATGGGTTACTTCACCGGCTGCAATTATGTTTTTACTCCCAACCAGCAGAGTACTATTCTTGCCGACCGGGAAACAACCGAGCGCAATTATCTCGATAACAACTACAGCCCGGCTGCAACTTCCATCACCACACCAGCCACCGACGACTTTCTTGTCAGCCCGGCTGCGGGTGTTACCACGACTTACTTCGACGAGGTATTGCTCGAATGGAATGCCGTCGCGGGTGCTACTTACTATCTGCTCGAAATGGACTACCTGAGCACCTACAACACGGGTAATTACAGGAGTTATGTCCTGACGGGTACTTCCAAATTGCTCACCGATCTCGACGACAACCGCCAGTACTACTGGCGCGTGCGACCGTTCAACGAATACGTAACCTGTGCCGTGCCCCGCCAGCGGAGTTTCAAAACCTCCACCACTTCGGGTGTGCACAACATAGAAGCGCTCTCGGCGCTGCAGCTGGCTCCCAACCCGGTCTCGGAAGAGGCTACCCGGCTTTTTGTGAGCGCTGCCGATCCGTTCGAAGCCACGGTGCGCATCCTGGACGCCACCGGCCGACAAATGCTTTCCCTTGGCAGCCTGACGTTCAGTACCGGTGAAAACACCCTCGACCTTCCGGTGAAAGGGTTGTCCAACGGTTTGTACCTGGTGGTGGTAGAGAACGGAGAAGGCCGTGTGGTGCGCAAATTGAGTATCGCCCGCTGAGGCGGCTGTTTCCGGAAAAACAGTGGTGCCTGATTTTATTGACGTCTGGCAATGCGGTTGCGCATTGTTGCCTACTTTTGCGCGCTCATTTTCAGCGCATTCTTCTAAATTGTAAAACATGAAAAAATTCATTGCCCCGATGGCATTGTGCCTGTTTGCCGCCTTCCAAATGCAGGGCCAGCAAACGAGGGGTGTTTGTGGCACCACGATCGCAGATCAGGCCGAATCCACAACCCGGCTCCGGGCCAACATCGCCAAAGTAGCCGGCGGGCAGGCGGTCCTCGAACGCAACGTTACTCAGTATGTCCCGATTCACTTTCACCTGGTAGGCGATGCGACGGGCGCCGGCAAACACAAGGAACGCCTCGTGCTGGACCAACTTTGCCACCTGAACGAATTCTACGCTCCGCTGGGTATGCGGTTTTATCTCAAGCCCCACCCGACCTACGGCTTGTTCGATTATTCCATCAACAACAACAATGTGTACAGCAACCAGTCGAATTCGCTGCTGATGCAAAGCCGGCGCCACCAGAATGCCATCAATGTGTTTGTGGTGGACGAACCCGGCAACGACAACCAGCAACCCGGACAGGTGTTGGGTTATTACTCACCCACACCGGACTGGCTGGTCATGCGCAAAACAGAGGTGAACGGCACCGGCAATGGCACACTGGATCACGAAATGGGCCACTTCTTCAGTTTGCGCCACCCGCACTACGGCTGGGAAGGCGACCCCTTCGATACCGCTGACCCCAGCTGGCCCATTGCTCCGACGTATTCACCTCCCGAACCTTACGGAGCCATTCTGACCGAACTGGTGGATGGCAGCAACTGTGAAGATGCCGCCGACCTGATCTGCGATACGCCGCCGGATTACAACTTCGGGTTCGGCTGGCCCAACTGCAACTATACCTTGCCGGCCAAAGACCCCGCGGGCGCATTGGTAAATCCGATGGAAACCAATATCATGGGTTATTTCATCGGCTGTGATTACGTATTCACGCAAATGCAACAGGACATTGTACTGGCCGACAGGGAGACTTCCGACCGCAACTACCTCGACAACTCTTTCGCACCTGCTGCGGAAACGATCACCACACCTGCCACCGATGATTTTCTGGTTGCACCGGCCAACGGTGCCAATACTCCTTACTTCGATGAGGTGTTGCTCGAATGGAATGCCGTACCCGGCGCTACCTATTACCTCCTCGAAATGGACTACCTGAGCACCTACAACACGGGCAACTTCAGGAGTTACATCGTCACCGGCACTTCCAAACTGCTGACTGATCTCGACGACAACCGGGTGTACTACTGGCGCGTACGCCCGTTCAATGAGTACGCTACTTGTACCCAGGCGCGCCAGCGGAGTTTTAAAACCTCCCTCACTTCGGGCGTAAATTCCATAGAAGCCCTTTCTGCCCTGCAAATAACACCCAATCCGGTGTCCGGCGACGCAACTGCCCGGTTGTTTGTAAGTGCATCGGCAGGTTTTGAAGCCACGGTGCGCATCATCGACGCGACGGGCCGCCAGGTGCAGGCACTCCATAACCTGACTTTTGCCGCCGGCGAAACGACGATCGACCTGCCCACTGCCGGACTCGCCAACGGGATTTATCTCGTTTCGGTCGAAAATGCAGCGGGCCGTAGTGTGCGTAAAATGAGTGTTATTCGGTGATGGTTCTTGGTTCCTGGTTGTTAGTTCCTGGTTGGTGGTTGGTGGTTGAATGGGAATCAGTTGGTTGTTAAATGAAACACCCCGATTGGCTCAGCGCCAATCGGGGTGTTCTTTTTAAATCGATCCCAAATCCGCAATCCCAAATCCCAAATCCAAATCACCTGTTTTTTTCAAACGTACCTGCCAGCAGCGCTATCCACCCGGCGACGAAGCACAGCCCGCCAATCGGTGTCACGGGGCCTGCCCAGCCGACCGGGAAAGGCAATAATTCGCGGCAGGCCAGCAAGTAGAGCGATCCCGAAAACATCAGCATGCCTGCCACAAAAAGCCAGGCTGTGCGCGGCAACCAAACACTGCCAGGCCGATGCTGCTGGAGCAAGGCGACCAGGCCTAAGGCAAGGGTGTGATAAAACTGATATTGCACCCCTTTTTCATAAATGCCGAGCAGGTAACGGGTGTCGAGTTGCCGGGCTTCAAAAGCTGATTTCAGCCCATGCGCACCAAAGGCGCCAATGATCACAGCCGCAGCGCCGAATATGGCAGCCAGCCTGATGGTTTTTTCAAAAGAAGCAGTCATGGTAGTGTCGGTCGGTCCGTTTGGTTTTTAGTAGCCAAAAATATCGGTGAGGTTCAATTCCTGCACCTTTCCGATTTTGCGCAGGTACTTGAAGTCGATGCGTTCGCGGTCGCCGAGCACGAGCCAGGTAAAGTGGCGGCCCTTCACGTGCCGTTGCTGGAAATGAATGAGATCGGCAGCATCTGCATGCTCCAGTTTGTTGTACACATCCATGCGCAGGTCGCGGTTGAGAAATCCCTTGTCGCGGTTGGCGCGCCAGGTCCAGTAAAGTTCCGCTTTGGTGATGCGGCCGGCGGCAATTTGCTTCAGCACGCTCTGGCGGGCATTTTCCATTTGCGGCAGCGACACGGGCATGTTTTCCAGAATGGCTTCAAAGGCTTCTACTGCTTCCCGCAATTTGTCGGGCTGGGTGCCTACATACGCCTGAAGCCAGTGGGCGCGGTTTTTCTTTGCCGGGTTGGCAGCATAGGTATAGGCGGAATAGGCCAGTGCTTTCGATTCGCGAATTTCCTGAAACACGATGGAGGAAAGCCCGTACCCGAAATACTGATTGTACCATTCCGAAAAAACGTATTCATCCAGGCTGAATTTTGGCGTACCCTTGGAAAGCAACATCAATTCGACCTGCACGGTCGGGAAGTGCACGAACAATACTTTGTCCTTGCGGGTCGCTAATTCCGGATATTTTTTTGCTTTTGTTGGGGCTTTCAGCGGTGTAGCGGTCTTGTGCTGCTTCAGCACCTGCGCTACTTCACGCGGGCCCTTTGCCCCGCAGTAAAACACTTCATACCGGTGCGACAACAGTTCGCGCAGCAATTCGGTCAACTCTTCCGGCCGGATGGCCAGCAGTTGCTCTTTGGTGAGTTTGTCGGAAAACGGCGACACCGGACCGAATTTGGCGTAACTCGTCATGGCCTTGGTCAGCACCGTGCGCTTGTCTTTTTTGTCGTTGACACGGCGCAACAACACATCGGCTACCAGGTTCTCCAGCGCGGCGGCGTTGGGCTGTGCATCGCCCAGCAGGTGTTCCATCAGGGCCACGGCTTCTTCAAAAGATTCTTCCAGACCGGTGAGCGTAAAATGATAGTGCTCATCCTGACAGTTGGCAGAAAAACTCACACCGAGGCGATAAAACGCCTGCTGCATTTCGGTGGCTGTGTAACGGCTGGTACCGAGGAAAGGCAGATAGGATGCCAGCATTGCCAGCCGGCGGTCATTCAGCCGGCCCATGTCGAAGGTGTAATACAGCCTGAACAGTTTGCTTTTGGGTTGCCGGACCGCGCGCAATTTCAAATACGGCGTGATGGAAGCCTTTTTGATCGTTTTTTTGAAATCCACAAACTCCGGTTCTATTTCCGGAGATTCCATGGCCAGAAAATCCTGCGCATATCCCGACAAGTCGGTTCGATTTACCTCAATGGGGGTAATGGGCGGCTTTTCTACCTTCATCACCGCGCCGTCCTCGCCATGGTGTTTGTACACCACCACACAATTGTCCGGCCGGAGGTATTTTTGGGCAAAGGCCACCACATCAGCCTTGGTGATCCGGTCTAATTTTTTCCAGCGGAGCACCATGTCACTCCAGTCCAGACCCAGCACAAAGGCATTGACAATCGCCCCGGCCCGACCCTGATTTTTTTCAAATTCCTTGATTTCGGAATGTTTGAGGTCCTTCACCACCGCAGTCGGCAGCCAATCCTCAAAATTGCCGTTCCGGAGGTTTTCAATCTGTTTCAGGAAGAGTTGTTCCACTTCTTCGAGCGACTGCCCTTCGCGGGGTTTGCCGTAGAGCATGAGACTGGAAAAGTCCTCGTACACCCGCGGGTAGGCAAATGCTTCCAGCAGTTGTTGTTTTTGAATGAGGTTGAGATCGAACAGGCCCGCCTGGTAATTGTGCAACATATTGGCAATCAGGGGCAACATTTTGGCTTCCTCCGAATTGGCGCCGTCGAAGCGCCAGCCGATTTCGAGCCATTCGGCCTCGTTGCCGTACACATCGCGGCGTGTGCGGGCTGTTAGTTCCGGTTGTGGTTCGAACCGGAACGGAGGGAGTGGTTTCGACGGGTAATGCCCGAAATAACGCTCCGCCAGAGCGAGCGCTTCCACCGGGTCAAAATCGCCGGCCAGCACGATGCCCATGTTGTTGGGCACATAATAGCGGTCGAAAAACCGGTAAATATTGGTCTGTGAGGGGCTTTTCAAATCCTCGCCGCGGCCGAGGGTGGTCTGAGTACCGTAAGGGTGCGTAGGCGTCAGTACCTCCTGCATGGCCTTCATGGTTTTGCGGAAGTCCTTGTCCTGGCTGATGTTGTACTCCTCAAACACCGTCTCCAGTTCGGTGTGGAACAGGCGCAACACCGGCCGGCGAAAACGTTCGCTTTCGAGCTGGAACCAGTGCTCCAGTTCGTTGGAAGGAATGTCGTTGACATACACGGTCTGTTCTACCCAGGTGTAGGCATTGGTGCCTTTGGCGCCGATGGCACTTACCAATTTGTCGTATTCGTTGGCGGCGGCATATTTCGCGGCCTCGTAGGAAAGCCGGTCGATTTCAGCGTACAATACCTTTTTTTTGAAAGGGTCCTGTTCCTGTCGGTGTTCCTCAAACTTTTGCTCAATCTGGTCGAGCAGGGCTTTTTCTTTCGGCCAGTCCAGACTGCCGAGCCGGTCGGTGCCTTTGAACATCATGTGCTCAAAGTAATGCGCCAGCCCGGTGGTGTCAGCGGGATCGTGTTTGCTGCCTGCGCGGACGGCGATTTCGGTATAAACGCGCGGTTCGTCTTTGTTGACGGTAAGAAAAAGGCGGAGGCCATTCCGCAATGTGTGCATTTGCACCTGAATGGGGTCGCCAGGGATGGTTCGGAACTTGTGCTTGGGAAGGGCGGGGGAGGATGGAGCGTAGTCGTGCATATTATAAGAATAGGATGCGATAGATTTCGCAAAGTTCGCTAAAAATGCAAACCAATTGCAATCCCCTGATTGGATTGCTTGCGGGAATGCCGCGTGAAAACGCTGGAATGTTGTATTTGGTTTTCCCTGCAAAGCAAAGATCCATACCGCCCCTGATTTGGAAGACGGTATGGATCAATTGGATATGCAACAAAACCGGTCGGAAGTGTGGGAAAAAATCAGAAGCCGCCTTCCATGCCCTCTGTTTCGATGCGGGTATTTTTCCGGCGGAACAGCGAGGTGTCAAACTTGCCAAACCGGTAGGAGAAATTGAGCCGCACGAGTTGCGGGTCGCGACGGCGCCAGGTATCCTGGATGAAATATCCGGATTCGCTGTGCGATCCTTGCTTGCGTGTCCGGAGGATGTCCTGGACGTTGAGCGTCAGGGTTGCCTTGCGGTTCCACAAATCCTTGCGCACCGAAAAATCGACGTACCATACGGGTATGGTGTATCCCTGCGCAGTGTTGGTCGGGCCGCCCATCCAGCCGCCGCCGCCGCCACCGCCTCCGCCGCGCATGCCACCGCCGCCGCCGCCATCTACGGACAGTGCTGTGCGGCTTTGATACGAGCCGGACAACTGGACGGTAAAATTCTGGGGCAGTTTGATGTTCAGATTTTCTTTTACAAACCAGGTAAACTGTTCGTTTTTCAGACCTGATTCTATGTTTTCGGCATCAATGATCGAATTGTAAAAATTCCAGTTGGAAGTGAGTTCCACTTTTTCCCAGAAGGTGTTTTTCAGCGTAAATTCAAAGCCGTAGGCCATACTCGAATTGGAGTTGGCATACGACGACACCACCACCGTGTCATTGAACAAGTCATTGTATTCGAGAAACTGGTAACGGGTGATGAGGTCCTCGGAACGTTTGAAATAAACCGAAGTCAGCAAATTATGCCCTTTGGCGAATACGTTCTGGTACGACAGTTCGAGCGAGTTGGTGAATTCAGGTTTCAGGTTTGGATTGCCCCTCGAAATCTGGAGCGAGTCCGAAAAGTCGGCGAAAGGAATCAACTGGAAAAAATTGGGACGGTTGATGCGCCGGGTGAAACTCACCTGAAGATTATCTTCCTCGTTGAGTTTGTAAGTCACGAAGGCGCTGGGAAACAGCACAAACGGGTAGTCGTTGGTGAACGATGTGTCGAGGTCGATCAGTTGGCCGGTGTAGTACGAACTTTCGGCGCGCAGCCCCAACTGGTAGCCCCACTTGCCAAAGGATTGTGCATAGTTGCCATAGGCTGCAAATACCTGGTCTTTGAATTCGTAGTTGTCCGCAAAACCGGGTACCAGCACTTCTTCACGGTAGGTTTTGTTGTGCGTATCGAAGTTGCGGATGGCCGCGCGCGCTCCGAGTTCCATCTTGATCTTGTCGGTCAATGGATTGACAAAATCGGTTTGAATGGTCAAAAAGTCATTGGAGCCTTCATTGGTTTGACGCTGGTGCGATTGCAGGGGCGGAATCAGGTCGAGGTAGTCGGTGGTAAACAGGCCTTCGCTGTCCGAATTGCTGCGGTTGTAGTTGACATCGGCCGTCAACTCCTTGCCTTCTTTCGGGAAAAGGTGCTTGTAGAGCAACTGGCTGCCGTAATTGATGTAATTGCGGTCGTTGTCGGTGTTGCGCAGCGAATTGCTGCTGTTCACATAGGTATCGTAGAGGGTGTCGGTCAGGATGGTCTGCTCGTCGCTGGAATTGAACTGCCCGCGGTTGACACTGCCACTGAGGGTGATCGTGTTGCGGTTGTTGACAAACCAGTCCACGCCACCGCGCAACATCCCGAAAAAGCCCTTGAATTCGGTGTCGTTGGCCTGATAGATATTGGTGAGCGGGTTGCCGTACAGGTTCTGGCGGTCGGTGCCGCCCGAACTGAGTGAGCGGCGCTGGTTGAGGTTGGCGCCGATAAAGGCGTTGAATTTGCCTTCGCGCACATTGAGGTCGCCGCCGAGATTGAACCGGCCGCGCATATCCAGGCCGGCACGCACGCTGCCGTTGTAGCCGATGCGGCGTTCCTTTTTCAGCACGATGTTGACAATGCCCGCACCGCCGCCCGAAGCGTCGTATTTGGCGGAAGGATTGGTAATGACTTCCACGGTCTCGATGGCATCTGCCGGGATCTGGTCGATGGTGAGCGGGGTAGGGCGGCCGTCGACAAAAAGTTGGGGCGCCGAATTGCGCAGCGTCAGGTTGCCGTCGAGGTCCACGTTGAGCGAAGGAATGTTTTTCAGGGCATCTTCTGCGGTGCCGCCGGCAGCCACGCCGTCCTTGTCGAGGCGATAGACTTTTTTGTCGAGCGCCAGGGTGAACTGGGATGCTTCAGCGGTCACGGTTACTTCCTTCAATACCGAGGATGATGCTTTGAGCATGATGTTGCCCAGGTCTTTATCGACCGAAGCAGCAGCGCTGCTCATCCGGTCGCCGGCGGGGCGGTTGCCGGCATTGGCGCCGGGCATTTTGACTTCGAAAGCAACCTTTTGTTCGTAGGTTTCAAAACCCATGTAGGCGATTTTCAGGGTCATCTGCCCGCGAATGGGCAATCCTTCCAGGCTGAAATCGCCGTTTTCTTCGGTCAGTTGTCCCGCCAGCAACCCTTCTTTCATGGATTTGCTGACCGTATCGAAGCGCATGCCGGTCAGTTGGACCGAGGCGTAGGGCAGGGGCTTTTTGTTTTCGTCCACCACTTTTCCATAAAAGCGGCCGATGTTGAACTGGGCGGGGTTGATTTGTCCGCCACCGGGGCGATTGCCGCCCTGCGGAATCTGGGCCGTCAGCAGCATGGGCAGAATAGCGAACAGTGCCAGCGGCAAAATATGTTTGTGCGTCATTTCGTCAGGTGCAATAAGTATTAAAAAAACTACCGGTCACTTTGACCATAGAAACCGGAGAAGGTTATTTCAGGTATTTTAAAATGAAAGAGCCAGGTTTTGATAATGAGGTGATTGTGGTGGCAATCGCTTATTTTCTTTTCGGAAGCACCAGGCTGTCGGCCGGGTACTGCGCTTTCAGGGAGTCCATGTTCATTTGGGCCCAGTCGATCAGGCTTTGTTTCTGCGCCTCCGTCAGGATGGCATCGCGGTGAATCCAGGTGTAGGACGCCAGGGGCATTTCACCTTCCTTGACCATTTCGATGATCTCCTCGAATTTGTGGTTTTGAATGGCCACTTTTCTGCCGATAAAGGTGGAAAAGTTGAGGTGGCGTTTGCCGTCTTCCACGTGGGCAGCCAGCCAGGAAGCAACGGGCTGCACTTCCGCATACCAGGGATAAACCGTGTAGTTGCTGTGACAATCTTCGCAGGCAACCTTCAGGATGGCCCGAATGGAGTCGGGGACCGGGTACTTTTTCGAAAGATCGTTGGTGAGGTCGTTGGACTGATTTTTTGCCGGGCGAATGAATTGGGCCAGCAGGAGGATGG
>Ga0075163_10011326_pt1 | contig 11632 bp, 11 predicted proteins | sample JI1023141ADNA_FD_71478 | JGI IMG/M metagenome (GOLD analysis project Ga0075163, IMG submission 71478) | Wastewater effluent complex algal communities from Wisconsin, to seasonally profile nutrient transformation and Carbon sequestration -... | ecosystem: Engineered > WWTP > Effluent > Algae... | reverse complement strand
GCGCCCGCGAGCACGAGCGCCGCCGACGATCCCGCGGGCCCCGCGCCGACGACGATCACGTCGTGGTTCATCGCGCCGGCTCCGGCAGCGTACGACTCGTCTCGACGAACACGTCCTGCCCGAGCGACGCCGGCCCGGGAGCGCGCAGCACGAGCCCGAGTCCCGACCATTGCTCGACGAAGCGGAGACGTTCCTCGTCATCGTAGGCCTCGAAGCCGCGGAGCCACCGCACCCGATGCCGATGCTCGAGCAGCGCGAGCGCCTCCGCGCGCGTCGTCGTGGTCTGCAGCGCGGCGTAGGTCGCCGGCGAGACGACCTGGTTCGGCACGAACGCGGGCCAGAAGCTCGGGAGGTACGACGATTCGACCGGGTCGTAGCCGAAGCGGCAGTCGTACGTGTCCATCTGCCACGGCACGCCGAGCCATCGGGTCAGATCACCCGGCGCGACTCCGTCGAACACGCCGCCGGGCGCGCTGAGTCCGCGCGTCGCGAGGAACGCGCCGTGATCGACCTCGGCCAGGGCGCGTCGGCGCAGCCGGAACGGCTCGTCGTAGAGCGCACGGACGCGGATCGCGAAGCCGGTCTCGATGCCTGGATGGAACGGTCCGCCGGACGCCGCATCGAGCTGCGCGCGATCGAGCGCGAGCGGACGTTCCGCGAGCGGCAGCGCGTCGAGCTCGGACGGGAGCGACGGCCCGTCCGCGTCGTGATCGGCGACGAAGCGTCCCTCGGCCCACCGCGAGAGCGCCCGGTATTGATGCGGGAGCAGCGACATGTGCTCGTGCGCGCCGACGTCGTGATCGCCGTAGTACGAAGGCACCGCGAAGGGCGCACGGACACGCGACGACGGATTCCGGAACGTCGTGAAGAGCCGACGCCGCGTCGCGCGGGCCGCGGGGGACGCGTCCGAGAGCGACGCGACGAACGCGGGATCGCCGAGGGGGATCGCGCCGGTGACGCCGAACTGCTGCTCGAAGCCGGCGTTCACCCAGGGATGCCGCGCGAGACGCGCGACGATCGGGTGGACGTCGCGCGCGAACGAGGGCCGCGATGCCAGCGCGCCGCCGAAGGTCTCGCGTAGCCGATCGTAGAGCGTGACCGCCGCGCCGATGCCGGGCGCGAACGCAGGCGGACCGACGACGACCCAGGCGCCGATCACCGGGATCGCGCGGCCGCCCAGGCGAACCGTCGCGTCGACGGAACCGTCCGAGGTGTCGTCGTGCCATCCGTCGTTGTTGATGCCGTCGCGGAGCGGTCGCGCGGCGCCGATCGGATGCGACGCGCCGAGGCCGCCGAGTACGATCAGGCGTCCTCGATCGTCGGTGCGCAGCTCGCCGAGCGAGACGTCGCGATCCGCGAACCGCCCTCCGTCGAGCGGGGTTCGCTGCGAAGCGCCGCGGATCTCCTTCGCGCCAGGCCGGATCGCGAGCGACGCGCGCGCCTCGCCGACGAGCTCCGGGTTGCGGCGCGAGATCGGCTTCCCGGTCCTACGCGCCTCGGGCAGGTCGAGCGGGAGGTGGAAGTCGTACCAGGCGGCCTTGGTGTTCGCGACGTCGACGCGCCATCGGATCTCGGCGTCGTCGGCGGTGAGCTCGCGCACGACGCGGCCGGCGGCGTCGTAGCCGTAGACGCGGAAGCGCACGGCCTGGCGCGCGAGCCGGCCTTCGGAGTCACGGAATCCACCCTCGGGCGAGGGCACCGCGAAAGGGACCTCGGGGCCGAGGAAATGCTTCGTCCCGCTCGTGCCGATCCGCGCGATGCCGATCGCCGGATGGATCCGGCAGGTGACGATCTCTTCACCGAGCGCGCGCGCGAACGTCGGCGCGAGCGGCAGCGTGAGTCCTGCGATCAAGAACGACCGGCGCTTCATGGCTGCCGCCACGGTAGACGATCGCCGCGCCCCTGCGCAGCGCTTGGTTCGCCGCGCGAGCCGTGGTGTGATGTCCGCGAGGTCCGAGATGTCGCAACGTTCCCGCTCCATCCTCCCCGCCGTCCTCGCGGCGTTCCTGGGACTCGCCGGCTGCGGCGGCTGCGGAGGGGAAGACGGCGACACGACGCCCTCCACCTGCGGCGACGCGACCTGCGGCGGCAACGAGACCTGCGGCAACTGCGCGGCGGATTGCGGCGCCTGTCCGACCGGCCACTGCAGCGACGGGGCGCAGAGCGTCGGCGAGACGGGCGTGGACTGCGGCGGCCCCTGCCTCGCCTGCGATTTCGCCGGAGACCGAAGCGAGAAGCGCGGCGTCGCCTACAATTTCTGCGATTGGGATTTCTCCGAAGGTCAGGCGGACATCGACCTGCTCGTCGACGGAACCACCGCCGGGAGCGGCGCGACCTGGTTCTACAATTGGGGCGCCACGCCCGGCGGCTGCATCGCGGACTCGGCGAGCCTGCGCGACGACCTCGAGTTCGTGCCGATGGTCTGGGGCCTCTCGAACCAGGGCGCGACCTGCGCGAGCGGCGGCGCCTGTTTCACCGACGCACGCTCCCGCGATCAATACCTCGCGCTCGTCCCGACGACGGCGCGCTACCTGCTCGGCTTCAACGAGCCGAACTTCTCGCACCAGTCCGGGCTCACTCCGAGCGTCGCCGCGGCCGCGTGGATCCATCTCGAATACGTCGCCGACGCGCGCGGCCTCGAGCTCGTCGGCCCTGCGATCAACTTCTGCGACACGACGCCCGGGTCGAATCACGGCGGCTCGTGCACCGAAGAGCCGGCGCAGCGGACGGTGACCTTCGACGACTACACGGAGACCTTCCCCGCGGCGTACCGCTACAACGCCTTCGAATGGGCCGAACTCTTCTACGACGAGTGCAGCGCGGACGGAGTCGCCGGCCACGACTGCCGTATCGACTACCAGGCGGGCCACGTCTACAGCTATTGGGGCCTCGACTGGTTCGTCGCGATCTGGAAGCGGAAGGCCGGCCTCACACAGCCGACCGACGCGCACTGCAGCAACGGCACGGAGGACGACGATGAGTTCGGCGTCGACTGCGGCGGCAACGAATGCGCGGCGTGCAGCGCCTGGGCGCGCGCCCAGTTCGCGCACGCGCTCTGGATCACCGAATTCGCTCCGTCGACCGACGACGCCGGCAGCGCGCAGTCGACGCAGCAGCGACTCGATCGGACGAACGCCTACATCGACTCGCAGCTGCCGATCCTCGAGGCGGATCCGTTCGTGTTCCGCTACGCGTGGTTCATGCCGAAGACCGACATCGGCTCGCTCGACCACGTCGACCTCCTCACGGAGACGACGCCGGTCGACCGCACCGCGGTCGGCACGAACTACCTGAACGAGCCGCACGCGCCCTGAGCGGGCGACCTCACGCGACCTCGGCGACGTCCCAGGCCTTCTTGTAGGCCTCTTCCGCCTCCTGCGCGTACCAGTCCGGGTAGAACTGCTTGCACCACCGACGGAAGAGCCCGAAGGGTCCGTCGCCGTCGCAGAGCATCGGCCGCTCGAAGTAGCGCTTGTGCTCCCAGATCGGGCGGTCCTCCTCGAGCTGCCGCGCGATCTCGGCGGTGAACGCCTTGCCCACGCCGCGCGCCACGCCGGCGCCGTTGCCGGTGTGGACGGTGAAGGAGAAGCGGACGTGCACGTCGTTCTCGTCGATCGGCGTCACCGAGGCGATGACGGTCGTACGGACGAGTCCGGTGAACCGGCTCGTGCTGAAGCCGAAGCCGTGGCACTCGACGTCGAGCTCACCGCCGACCTCGCCCATCGCGGTCTCCATGATGGTCCGGGTCTGCATGTTGAGCGTCGGGTAGCCGGACTCGACGAGATGCGGCTCCGGCTTGATCTTCATGCCGTGCACGTACTTGAAGTGCGCGGTGTCGACGACGTTCTCCGCCATCTCCTGGTTGTGCGTCTTCAGCACCCAGTCGCGACGGATGTACGGCGTCCAGTCGGACGAGTTCCACTCTGGGATCTCGGGGAGCTCCCACTCGGGCGCCCGTCCGTCGATGTCGTGCCAGACGTAGAGGTGGCCGTTGCGCTCGCGCACGTGCCACGCGGGGATCGAGCTCTTGTTCGGGACGCGCGACGCGTACGGCACCTTCGTGCACGCGCCCGACGCGCCGAACTCCCACGCGTGGAACGGGCAGCGGAGGCTCTCGCCGACGACCTTGCCGCCGTGTCCGAGGTGCGCGCCGAGGTGCGGACAGAACGCGTCGAGGACGGACACGACGCCGCTCTCGGTGCGCATCATCACGAGGTCCTTGCCGAACACGCGCAGCGGCTTCACGTCGCCGGGCGCGAGCTCGTCGGCCCACGCGACCTGGAACCAGCCTCGGGGATAGCGGGGAAGCGGGAATCGGGGGCGTTCGGTGCTCATCGCGCGGTCTCCTGCGTGGGGCGGTGAAGATCCCGCATCTTCCCGGGCGCCCGATGGCCCCAGGTGCTGATGCGGTCGTGGACGGTGGGCACCCAGCTCGCGTCGTCGATCTCGACGCCGCCGTAGCCGCACTCGAATTCGAATCCGCTCGGCGTGGTGCCGTAGAACGAGAGCATCCGGTCGTTCGGATGCCGGCCTAGGGTCTTGGTGATCGCGACGCCGCGATCGAAGCAGCGGTCGTAGATCCGGCCGAGGTCGTCGAGCGATCGCGGCTGCACCATGAAGTGATGCAGATGCTTCGTGAGGCCGCGCGCGAGCGCGACGGTGTGGTGGCGCGGGTTCACGTGGAGGAACGTCACGTCGACCGAGTAGCCGCCGCGCAGCTCGCACCGGATCTCGTCGCTCAGCCGGAACCCGAGCACGGTCTCGAAGAAGCGACGCGACGCGTTCACGTCCTCGGCCCCGAGCGCGACGTGGCCGAGCCCCTGTTCGCCGAGCACGAATCCCTGCTCGCAGCGCGTCGTGTCGAGCGGAGTCGCGTCGTCGGCGAAGCCGTAGCCGACCTCGATCTCGAGGCCCGCCGGTTCGTCGAAGCGGACGAGCTCCTTCGCGTGACGGCCCCGCGCGTGGGCGTCGAAGCATTCTTCGACGAACGCGCCCTCGTCGCGGGCGCGCATCGCGACGTCCCACATCGCGCTCCGGGACCGCGCTTCGAATCCGAGCGCGACGAGATCGTCGGCCGCGCCGCGCGCGACGAAGATCCGAGCTGCGCGTCCGTCGAGACGGTACGCGCGGGTGTCCGCGGCGCTCGTCGCGCCTTCGGTGGCGCCGAGGCAGTCGACGAGCAGCGCGTGCCACGCGTCCGGGTCCGTGACTTCGAAGACGAGGTAGGCGAGTCCGAGGATCGAGTCGTTCACGTCCGTGCTCCGATCAGAGGAAGAGATCGCTCGTCGGCTGGCCGAGCATCAGGCTGCCGAGGTTCCGGCCGGTCTTCCGCGGGTTGTTCGCGTGGTGCGCGCGCGCGACGTGGACGTCCTGGAAGAAGCGGTTGATCCGTTGCGAGACGAACGCTGCGCTCCCGCCCGACTCCATGAAGAGGTCGTCGATCGCCTGCGCCATCCGGTCGGTGACCGCGCCCGCGTGGTATCGCGAGCGGATCCTCTCCTCGAGCGGCGGCGTCTGGCCGCGCTCCGCGTAGCGGACGAGCGCGTCGACGTCGCGTCGGCCGATCAGGCGCACTTCGTCGAACGCGAGCAGCGCGCGCGCGACCGCCTCCTGGCCCGCCGGATCGCTCGCCGCCGCCTTGCCGTCGGCGCGACCCGCGCGCGACGCGTTCATCGCGACGTAGGCGTCGATCGCGCCGCGCAGCATACCGATCGACGGAGTCGCGACGGTGCGGGTGAAGAGCTGTCCGAAGGGGATGCGGTAGAGCGCCGACGGGTTCAGTTCGTTGCCCGGGCTCGAGCAGCGGAAGCCGTCCACCATCCGGTGGGTGTGGACCTCGGGCACGAACGCGCCGTCGACGCGGATCGACTTGCTGCCGGTGCCGCGCAGGCCCGAGACGAACCAGTCGTCGACGATCGCGTAGTCCTTCTTCGGGACGAGGAAGGTCCGCATCTCGGCGACTCCGTCGCTCGATTCGGGCGGCACCATCGCGCCTAGGAACGCCCAATCACAGTGGTCGCTTCCGCTCGAGAAGCCCCAGGTGCCGCTCAGCGCGAAGCCACCGTTCGTGCGCGTGACCTTGCCGACCGGCATGTACGACGAGCAGATGAGGACGTCCGGGTCCTGCCCCCATACCGCCTGCTGCGCCTCGTCCGGGAAGAGCGCGAGCTGCCACGCGTGCACCGCGACGACGCCGAAGACCCACGCGGTCGACGGACAGGCGCTCGCGAGCTCGATCACGACGTCGTAGAAGACGTTCGGATGCGCCTCGGCGCCGCCGAAGCGCTTCGGCTGGAGCATCCGGAAGAGCCCCGCCTCGGACAGCGCGGCGATCGACTCGTCCGGCACGCGGCGCTCGGCGTCGCATCGCTCGACGAGCGACTCGAGCATCGGGTGCAGGTCGCGTGCTCGTTCGACGAAGGAACTCGATTCGGTCGACATGGGATACCTCCGGAGATCGATCGAATTCATTCCGCGGCAGCGGACACGGGCGGCGTGCGCTTCGCGTAGAACTGCCGGTACCAGCGGCGGAGCGTGCCGATGTCGCCGTCGCCGTCGCAGAGGATCGGGCGCTCGCGGAAGACCTTGTTCTCCCAGATCGCGACGTCCTGCAGGTAGCCGCGGCGGAGGTTGTCGATGTACTTCTCGGCGAACGCGCCGGTCCGGGCGGCGTCGTCGCCGTGCTTGAGCGACACCGCGAACCGGAGGTGGAGCTTGCCCTCCTCGATCGGCGTGTGCGCGTTGATCAGGAAGCTCTCGAGCACGCCCTTCATGTGCGTGACCATGTAGGCCGGGCCGTAGTAGGTCGCGGTGAGGTCGTAGGGATCGCCGCCGCCGCCGAGCGGATACGCGACGCCGGAGTTGATCTGCACGCCGACGTGCCCGTCGAACTCGTTGCGGAACGACTTCGCGTCGGTGCCGTGGACCGGCATGAAGTGACCGGTGTCGACGAGGTTCTCGACGATCTCGCGCGGGTGCGTCTTGATCTCGAGGATCGAGTGGTTCCACGCGCTGTACTCGCCCGAGGCGTAGTCGGGGAGATCCGGCACCTGCCAATCGGGACCGAGTCCGTCGGCGTCGTGCCAGAGGTAGATCATCCCGTTCTTCTCGACGACCGACCACGACTCGACCCTCGCCTTCGGCGGGATCTTCGTCGCGTAGGGGACCTTCGTGCACCGGCCGCTCGAGCCGAACTCCCACGCGTGGAACGGACAGCGGATCGCGTCGCCGTCGACCTTGCCGCCGTAGCCGAGGTGCGCGCCGAGGTGCGGGCAGTACGCGTCGAGCACGACGGGCTTTCCGTCCTCGCTCCGGTAGAGGACGAGGTCCTTGCCGAAGTAGCGCATCGGTGTGACGTCGCCCGGCGCGAGCTCTTCGCTGAATCGGACGACGAACCAACCACGCGGGAAGCCGGGGAACGATGCGAGCGGATCACGGGCCTGCGTCTCGGACATGGGATTCGTTCACGGTCTCGCGGCCCTCGAGGGGCTCGGTCGTCCGCGCCTTTCGGTCCGACCTATTTCAATCGCCGTGCCAACCCCCGCGAGCCGACCCGAACTAGAACATGTTTCATTTTTTCCGGGGGTCCCTGGATTCACGGTGGAAAATCGCCGCGCAGCTCCTGCGCGATCCGGACGGTTCACGTGCAAACCCCGCGCGTCGTGCGCCGTCACGAGGAGCCCGTTCCCGTCATGTCGACGGCGTCAGCGGTCAACGACGCGGGCACCTTCTCGGGCGAGCCTCGGTCGATGTCCTCTCCAGCGAACCTTCGTCGCGTCACGCTCGCGGCCGTTCTCCTCCTCCTCCTCGTCGGCTGTGACGACGCGGGCACCGACGTCGCCTACGGTCTGGCGCAGGGCGCGGACGCGGGCGTCCCGTTCCCCGCGGTCACCGACTTCGGCGCGCGCGGTCCGTTCGCGACCGCGCAGGTCGCGAGTCCGGCGAAGTGCAAGGTCTTCCATCCCGATCCACTCGGCGGATCGAATCGCCGTCATCCGGTGATCGTCTGGGGCAACGGCACGCTCGGCTTCCCCGCCGTCTACACCGGGATCTTCAACCACTGGGCGAGCCACGGCTTCGTCGTCATCGCCGCGAACACGGCGAGCGCCGGGACGGGCGCCGAGATGAGCGCCTGTCTCGATTGGCTGCTCGCCGAGGACACGCGCAGCGGCAGCATCTTCGCCGGACGGATCGACGCGACGCGGATCGGCGCGAGCGGCCATTCCCAGGGCGGAGGTGGCGCGATCATGCTCGGCCGCGATCCGCGGGTCATCACGACCGCGCCGCTCATGCCCTACGTCGAGGGCCTCGGGCACGACGCGACCTCGCAGTCGATGCAGCACGGGCCGATGTTCCTGCTCTCGGGAGGCACCGACACGATCGCGCCGCCGCGCCGCAATCAGGAGCCCGTCTTCGGCGCCGCGAACGTGCCGGTGTTCTGGGGACTGCTCGAGACCGCAGGCCATCTCGCGGCCCTCGGCGACGGCGGACGGTTCCGCGGACCGATGACCGCCTGGTTCCGCGCGGAGCTGATGGGAGACGCCACCGCGTACGCGCTCTTCCACGGACCTTCGTGCGGACTGTGCGGGAGCTCCCTCTGGACCGTCCGGCGCAAGGACCTCCCCTGAGAATTCCTGCATGAATTCACGGGGCTCGACAGAGAGGCATCCTCGTCGGGCTGCGCCCACGGTCGAAGCATGTATAAATGCGTGGCTCTGCGAACCGCGGCGGCGGTCGTCGACGATCCCCGGGCTGCCGTGCGCGCCCTGGGAATCCCGTGCCGGTCTACGACCCGTGCGGCGGACGTTCGCAGAGGGAGCCCGAGGAAACTACGTGAACCATCAGTATTCGGGCGGAAAGCGCCAACGCGAAGCGGACAAGGCGCGCAAGCGCCAGGACAAGCTCGAGGCACGCGTCGCGAAGCGCGACCGAGCTCCCGCACGCGACGAGATCGTCTCCGCCGAGTCCATGCACGGCAACCTCCCGTCGATCGAGGAAGCGATGCGCGCGATCGAGTCGCGGAGCACCTCGGAGCGTTCGGCGGCGAGCATCCCGGCGCGACTCTTCGTGGGCGGACTCTCGGAAGAGGTCACCGAGCACGATCTGCGCGCGGTGTTCGGCGAGCTCGCCAAGGTCGCGGACGCGGTCGTCATGCTCGACCGCATGACCCGTGCACCGCGCGGCTTCGGCTTCGTCACGCTCGAAGACCGCAAGGACGCAGCGCGCGTCATCGACGAGCTCCACGGCCGCGAGCTCAAGGGCCGTTCGCTCGTGGTCAACGCCGCGACCGACCGTCCTCGCTGATCCGTGGAGCGGGGTAGGACGTTGATCTCCGGATCGTTCGCGCGGATCCTCGCGCGATGCCGATCCGTCAGCTGATCTACCTCGTCCTCGCCGTCTTCGGGCTCGTGCTCCCCTGGTACCACAACCTCGCGTTCGCGCGGGAGACGGGTGCCATGGACATGGCCTCGTTCGTCGCAGGCGTGTTCGCGAACCACGCCTCCGCGTCGATCGGCTGGGACATCACGATCGGCTGTGCCGCGTTCCTGACGTTCGCTTCGACCGAGGCGAAGCGGCTCGGGATGAAGCACTTGTGGCTCTACTTCGTGCTCACGTTCGGCGTGGCGTTCGCGTTCGCCGCGCCGGTCTTCCTCTTCATGCGGGAGCGGGCGATCGCGAAGCAGCGCGCGGAGGCGTGAGCTTCAGAGGGAGCCCGAGACGGTGACGATGCCGCCGCCGGCGACGGTCTCGGCCGAGAGCGAAAGGCCGGTGCGTCGGTGCAGATGCGGCACGAGCACGCCGAGGCAGGAGCCGACGATCACGCCGACGGAGACGTCGGTCGGGAAGTGTCGGCCGGCGCGGACGCGGAGCGTGGCGACCGAGAGCGTGGCCACGGCGCCGGCACCGAGCAGGACGAACCGTCGCGAATCGCGGCCGTGCTCCGCGAACGCGAAGTAGATCGCGGTCGCGCTCGCGGCGGCGACGTTCGACGAATGTCCCGAGAAGAACGAGAGCTCGTCGTCGCGACTCCCGGCGCTCGGATCGTAGCCGGCATCGTAGGTGAACGGCCGCGGCCGACGCGCGCCGAGCTTCACGACGCTCGTCAGCACGTTCGTGAGCGAGATCGTCTCGACGAAGATCCCGACGCGACGTATGCGCTCGCGGCGTCGCTCGAGCCGCGTGCCCCCCGTATCGCCGAGCGTGAACGCCGACGCGATCGCGCCGAGCGCGACGCTCGAGACCAGCACGACGTCGCTCGACCGCCGCGCGAGCGACCGCTGCTCGGGCGAACGGGCGACGAAGCGATCGAGGACGAAGACCGAATCGACGCCCCGAACGGTCGGGCCCGCCGTCTCGTCGTCGGAGAGGTCGGCGCCGATCGCGATGGAGGACGCGAGCACGGTGATCGGCACGTCGACGAACGCCGAGTAGCGGTAGCGCGTCGGGGTCTCGGCGTCGGGGCGATGCTCCTGGGCGAACGCGACCGAGGCGAATCCGGTGGCGAGGACGACGATCGAAGCGTGGAGACGGGGAGTTCGCATGGGGATCACGCTGGAGAGGCCGGCTCGCCGAAGGCCTGGACGAGACCGCCGACGATCGCCGGGGGCTGCGTCGCGAGATAGCCCAGCAGCGCGACGAGCACCGCCTCGCCCGTGGGGATCCCGATCGCATGGAGCAGCAGCACCGCGGTGCCCTCGCGAACGCCCGCGCCGCCGGCAGAGATCGGGAGCAAGGTCGCGGCGACGATCGCGAAGCCGACGACGATGAGTTCCCCGATCGAAGCTTCGACGTGGAGAGCGACGCCGCTCGCCGCGTAGCAGGCTGCGGTGAGCATGTGCGAGAGCGTCGCGAGCACGCCCATGAGCACGAGCTCGGGGAAGGTCGGGGGTTCCGCATCCAGGCGCTCGGCGATCGCTTCGGCCTTGGTACGGGGCCCCTTCGGCAGGAAGCGCGCGATGCCGAAGAGCCGCTTCGGACGCAGGACGAGACCGAGGAGCGCGACCGAGCCGAGCGCCGCGCCGAAGGCCATCGCATGCGCGCCCTCGCCGAAGAAGCGCGCTGCGCCGAGCGGCAGCGTGATGATCGCCCCGAGCGCGAGGCCGAGCAGTCCGAACACCTTCTCGACGGCGATCGCGGTGGTGCTCTTCGCCATCTCGCCGGTGCGGCGTCCGATCGCGATCGCCCGGGTGACGTCGAGTCCGGTGGTGCCGGGCGTGAACGCGCCGACGAATCGTCCGACCAGGAAGACCCGCACGAGCTCGCCGAAGGGGCGCTCGAGCCGCTGCCACACGAGCAGCCGCCGCCAGCGCTCGACGCCGACGATCACCGCGCCGAACTGGAGGCCGATCGCGAGGACGAGCGCGAGGGGATCGATCGAGGCGAGGCGCGACGGAAGCTCCGCGATCCCGTCGGTGCGCGCGATCGCGACCGCGATCACGGCGAGCAGTACGACCGAGACGCCGATCTTCAGCAGCCGCATCGGGGGAAAACGCTTCGGCTCCGGGCTCGCCTCGCTCATCGGCCGACGACCTTGGGCGACCCCGAGGATCCGGTCAATTTCCGCGTCTGCAGGAGGCCTCCGCCCACGGAAACGTTCGACACGCGACATCCGGACCATGCTCTCATGCGCGGG
>Ga0075163_10011324_pt1 | contig 11633 bp, 13 predicted proteins | sample JI1023141ADNA_FD_71478 | JGI IMG/M metagenome (GOLD analysis project Ga0075163, IMG submission 71478) | Wastewater effluent complex algal communities from Wisconsin, to seasonally profile nutrient transformation and Carbon sequestration -... | ecosystem: Engineered > WWTP > Effluent > Algae... | reverse complement strand
TACGAAGAGGCCCGCGCCCGGCAGCGCGCGGCGGACTGAAGGAGGAAGCGCCCCATGTCGAAGCTCCTGCGCCACCCGACCGGCACCACCGGCAAGGTGCATGACATCGACCCGGTGACGGCCGGCTGGTCCTACGTCGGCTTCGGGCTCTATCGCCTCGCGGCCGGCGAGACCGCCGCCGAGCCGACCGGCGACACCGAGGTGATCCTCGTCCTCGTCGAGGGCAAGGCGCGCGTCGGCGCCGGCGACGAGGACTTCGGCGAGCTCGGGGAGCGGATGGACGTCTTCGAGGCGACGCCGCCCGCCGCGGTCTACGTGCCCGCCGGCTCCGGCTGGTCGGCGACCGCGACGACGCCCTGCACCCTCGCGGTCTGCACCGCCCCGGCGAAGGCGGGGCGCAAGGCGCAGGTGATCGGCCCCGCGGGCATCGCCACCACGGCGCGCGGCAAGGGTGCGAACACCCGCCACGTCAACGCCATCGCCATGGAGGACCGCGACATTGCCGACGCGCTCCTCGTCACCGAGGTCTACACGCCGCAAGGCAACTGGTCGTCCTACCCGCCGCACCGCCACGACGAGGACGACTTCCCGCGGATGACCTACCTCGAGGAGACCTACTACCACCGGCTGAAGCCGGCGGCGGGCTTCGCCTTCCAGCGGGTCTTCACCGACGACCTCTCGCTCGACGAGACGATGTCGGTCGCTGACCACGACGTGGTGCTGGTGCCGAAGGGCCACCATCCCTGCGCGGCGCCCTACGGCTTCGATCTCTATTACCTCAACGTCATGGCCGGCCCGTTGCGCAAGTGGCGCTTCGCGAACCACCCGGATTTCGACTGGATTTACCAGCGCGACCTCTGACCGCGAGCCGAACCCGGAGCGCGGGAGGCGGCACGGTGGGAGAAAAGTTCTGCCCGGACGTGGGGCGTGACGGTGACGCAAGGAGAATTGCATTTGGATGCGGCAAAGGCGACGAAGAGCCCCGGCCGATCGCTGCTCGCGACGGTGAAGCCTGCTGGATTTGGCGAGTGACAAATCCAGCCGCGCCCGCCCCTCGCGGGGGTGGGCGCGAGCGCCCACCAGGGGCGGGCACGGCTGGATTGGCGCCCTTCCGCAGAAATCTTCGCCCCTGACGGCCTACGCGCGTCCCGCGCTCCGAGCCGTTGGCCCGGCGAACGCAATGCGTTCGCTCGTCGGGCCAATGACTCGCGGGCCAAGGCCCGCTTCGGTCGCTCAGTGCCCCGCATCCAAGGCAACATCCAAGGCAACGCACTCGTGTCGGGTCGTGGTCCTGCCAAATGCGATCGCCCTGGCGGTGACGCAACGCGGACTTGTCCAGTGTGAGATCCGTCCGTCCCGGGCCAACGACTCGCGGGCCAAGGCCCGTTTCGGTCGCCTGGGTGCGCTCAGCCCTGCGCTGCCGCGGCGAGGCGGCGGCGCAGGAGCTCGACGAGGGCAGGCATGTGGTCGGGATAGTCCGGCGGGAACGTCCAGAAGCTGACCCCGCCGGGGGAGACGTCGGCAGTGAGGCCCCGCTCCTCCGGCGTCAGGTGGAAGAGCATCGTCATCAGCACGTCGTTGCTCACCCAGGGGTCATCGTACCAGAACGTGTGCGAGGTGGCGGAGAGGTCGCTCATCACCTCGGGATGCACCTGGATCACCTGCATCCGACCGCCGGCGGAGGCGGCGAGGAGCGCCTCGGTCTCCTCGGCGTCGAGCTCGCGCAGGTCGGGGCGGCCGGCGCGCGAGGCGCGGTTCACCACCTGGGCGAGGCGGAGCGCGCTGTCGCCCATGTTGACCGCGGTCGTGACCCGCCGGGCGACCGGCCCATAGGCCTCGAGGTCGGTGACGAAGGTGCGGAAGTCGGCATCGGGGGCGGCATGGTAGACCTCGCCGAGCCGGCCCGCCGCCTGGCCGGGATCGGCGGCGAGGAGCGCGAGCCCGGCGCTGCCGACCGTGCCGCCGGCGCTGTAGGTGAAGACGTCGACGTTCGCGGCCCGGGTGTGCGCGGCGAGCAGGCGCACGAGCTCGGCGAGGTGCGGCGCGCCCCCGAACGCGGTCTCGATGTCGCGGGGGTAGCGCAGGAAGTTCTCGGCCGTCGGCCAGGCGAAGAGCACGACCACCGCCCGCCCGGCGCCGAAGTGCAGGAGCTGCGCCGCCTGACCGGCGGCGCGCTCGACCGTGGTGTTGGCGCCGTGGACGTAGACGAGCACGTCCGTGGCGCCGCTCGCCGCGAGCGCGGCGTCGACGGCGGCGAACCAGTCGGCGGCGACGGCGGGATCCTCGTCGGGCGCGAGGCTCGCGGTCTCGTCCATCGCCTCGAGGTGGAGGAACGGCCGGTCGTCGCCGCCCCGGATCGTCCAGTCGACGAGGTCGTCGAAGGTCGTCCCCTCGCTGCCGACGCGCATGTGCGCGGTGCCGAAGTGGAGCTGCCGGTCGGGGGCGACGGTGTAGATGCGGGCGTCGCGCGGGCCGACGGGGAGGCGGTTCGTGGCGTAGAGCACCTCGATGCGGTTGCCCTCGAACATCTCGGGCGCGATGCCCACCACCTCGGCGCCGCCCATCTGGAAGAGGAGCGGCGGCGGCATCAGCCGCATCGGCGGGTGGTAGAGCGCGATGGCGAGGGTGACGCTCGCGATCGCCACGAGCCCGACGAGGACCCAGCGCAGCATCAGCGGCCCTTCCGTCCCCTGGCCGGCCCCGACGGCTTCTCTCCGCCCTTCTCGGGCGCGGCGCGGGCGGCGCGGGCGCGGTCGGCGGCGGCGTGCAGCTCGCCGGCGATCTCGTCGGCCTCGTCGGGCTCGAAGTCGAGGGGCAGCTCGAGCTCGGCCGTCTCGATGTAGAGGCGGACCATGCCGAGCGAGGTCGGGCCGATCTGCAGGTTTGCCGCCACGTCGCTCTCGCGGTTGATGCCCATGCGCCCCTGCCCTGCCTGCTCGCTGCCGCCCGGGCTCCAGCATTGCGGCGCGCGCGGCGCCGGCGCAAGGGCGATTGCACCCGGCGAGCGACCGGGATAAGGTGCCGCCAATCCGTTGGGGTGCCCCGTCGAGGGCTGAGAGGCGCGAGCCAACCCATCGAACCTGATCCGGACAATGCCGGCGTAGGGAACGGGAAAAGCGTCACCGCGAAGACCCGTTCCCCCCCGGCAGCCACGTGGGGGCGAGGCATGGTTGCGAAGGCGCTGACGATCGCGGGGTCGGACTCCGGCGGCGGTGCCGGCGTGCAGGCGGACCTGAAGACCTTCTCCGCGCTCGGGGTCTACGGCGCGAGCGTCATCACCGCGATCACCGCGCAGAACACCCGGGCGGTGACGGGCGTGGCGGAGGTGGCGCCGGAGGTGGTGGCGCTTCAGCTCGATGCCGTGCTCGCCGACATCCCGATCGACGCGATCAAGGTCGGGATGCTGTTCTCGACCGGGATCATCGACGCGGTGGCGCCGCGGCTGCGCGGCTTTCTCGGCGCGGTCGTCGTCGATCCGGTGATGGTGGCGAAGTCGGGCGATGCGCTGCTCGAACCGCAGGCGACGGCGGCGCTCGTGGCGCGGCTCGTGCCCGCGGCCACGCTCCTCACCCCGAACCTGCCCGAGGCGGCGCGGCTCCTCGGCACGCGGGAGGCGGGCTCGGTCGCCGAGATGGCGGCGCAGGGCGCGGCGCTGCGCGATCTCGGCGCCGGGGCGGTGCTGATGAAGGGCGGACACGGGCGCGGCGAGACCTGCACCGACGTGCTGGTGACGGGCGCGGCCGAGCCGGTGGTCATCGAGGCGCCGCGGCACCCGACGGCGAACACCCACGGCACCGGCTGCACGTATTCGTCGGCGATCGCGGCCGAGCTCGCCAGGGGGCACCCGCTCGAGGCGGCGGTGCGGCGGGCGCACGCCTGGCTGCAAGGGGCGATCGCGGCGGCGGACGGGCTCGCGGTCGGCGGCGGGCGCGGGCCGGTGCATCATTTTCACGGGATCTGGCCATGACCGCGACGATCCTCGGGGCGGGCGTCATGGGGCTCGCGCTCGCGAGCGAGCTCGTGGGCCGCGGCGTCGACGTGCGGATCCACGACCGCGGCGGGGCGCCGGGGCCGCACGCCTGCTCGTGGTGGGCGGGCGGCATGCTGGCGCCGTTCTGCGAGGGCGAGACGGCGGAGGAGCCGGTGGTGCGCCTCGGGCAGGAGGCGGCGGGCTGGTGGCGGGCGCACGGCGCCGAGGTGACGCAGGGCGGCACGCTGGTCGTGGCGCTCGGGCGCGACGCGGGCGAGCTCGCGCGCTTCGCCCGGCGGACGCAGGGGCACGTGAGCCTCGACGGCGAGGGCGTGGCGGCGCTCGAGCCCGATCTCGCCGGGCGGTTCGCCCGGGCGCTGCATTTTCCCGGCGAGGCGCATCTCGCGCCGCGGCAGGCGCTCGGCGCGCTCGCGGCGCGGCTGGCGGCGCGGGGCGTCGCGATCGAGACGGCGGCGCCGGAGCGGGTGGACTTCGACTGCCGCGGGCTCGCGGCGCGCGATGCGCTCGCCGACCTGCGGGGGGTGAAGGGCGAGATGCTGGTGCTGCGCACGCCCGACGTGGCGCTGTCGCGGCCGGTGCGGCTGCTGCATCCGCGGATCCCGCTCTACGTGGTGCCGCGCGGCGACGGCGTCTTCATGCTGGGCGCGACGATGATCGAGTCGGGGGAGCGGAGCCGGGTGACGGCGCGCTCGCTCCTCGAGATGCTCTCCGCCGCCTGGGCGCTGCATCCGGCGTTCGGCGAGGCGGAGGTCGTCGAGGTCGGCGTCGACGCGCGACCGGCGTTCCGGGACAACCTGCCGCGCATCCGGCGGCGGGACGGGACGGTGTATCTGAACGGGCTCTTCCGCCACGGCTTCCTGCTCGCGCCGGCGATGGCGCGGATGGCGGCCGACCTGGCGACGGAGGGCAGGCGGCCGGAGGTGATGGATGAGGATCACCCGGAGGTGGTGGAATGAGGATCGAGCTGAACGGCGAGGCGCGCGAGGTGCGGAGCCTCCGGCTGTCCGAGGCGCTGGCGGAGCTCGGCTTCGGCGAGGCGGCGGTGGCGACGGCGGTGAACGGCGCCTTCGTGCCGGCGGCGGCTCGGGGCGAGCGGGCGCTCGCGGAGGGCGACCGGCTCGAGGTGCTGGCGCCGCGGCAGGGAGGCTGAGATGCCGGTCTTCTATGGAGTCGAGGTCGACTCGCCGCTCTTGCTCGGGACGGCGCAGTACCCCTCGCCGGCGGTGCTCGCCGAGGCGTTCCGCGCCTCCGGGGCCGGGATCGCCACGGTGTCGCTCCGGCGCGAGTCCGGCGGCGGCCGGGCGGGGGCGGACTTCTGGGCGATCATCCGCGAGCTCGGAGTGAAGGTCCTGCCGAACACCGCCGGCTGCCACAGCGCGCGCGAGGCGGTGACGACGGCCGAGATGGCGCGCGAGGTCTTCGGCACGCCTTGGGTGAAGCTCGAGGTGATCGGGCACACCGACACGCTGCAGCCCGACCCGTTCGCGCTGGTCGAGGCGGCGCGGACGCTGGTCGCCGAGGGGTTCCAGGTCTTTCCCTATACGACGGAGGATCTGGTGCTCGCCGACCGGCTGCTCGAGGCGGGCTGCGAGGTCTTGATGCCGTGGGCGGCGCCGATCGGCACCGGGCTCGGGATCGTCAACCCCTACGGGCTCCGGGCGCTGCGCGAGCGGTTCCCCGGGGTGACGATGGTGGTGGACGCGGGGCTCGGGCTGCCGAGCCACGCGGCGGCGGCGCTCGAGATGGGATACGACGCGGTGCTGCTCAACACGGCGGTGGCGAAGGCGGGCGACCCGGTGGCGATGGCGCGCGCCTTCGCCCTCGCGGCCGAAGCGGGGCGGCTCGCGGCGGGGGCGGATCCGATGCCGGCGCGCGACATGGCGGCGGCCTCGACGCCGGAGATCGGGAGGGCGTTCCTGGAATGAGACGGGATCCGGGTTCCGACATTGGCGATGCCACGGCCCCACACCGGGCGGCCCGCGTTGCCATTGCATCGCCGAGCGACCGAAGCGGGCCTTGGCCCGCGAGTCTTCGGCCCGACAAGCGAACGCACTGCGTTCGCCGGGCCAAGGGTTGGAGCGCGGGACGCGCGGAGACCCTCAGGGGTGAAGATTTCCCCGGTCAGCGCCAATCCGTCCGTGCCTGCCCTGGCGGGCGCGGAATCGCGCCTGCCCCCGGGAGGGCAGGCGCGGACGGATTTGTCACGCGCCAAATCCGTCTGGCGTCAGCGTTGCGACCGGCGACCGGCCGGGGTTCTTCACCGTTGTCGTGCAGCGAGCGACTGCCGACCTCCGGACGGAGGGAAGCGGCATGAAATTGGACCGGTTCTATCCGATCTTTCCCGATGCCGACTGGATCGAGCGGACGCTGCCGCTCGGGGTGAGGTTCGCGCAGCTCCGGGTGAAGGACCGGAGCGACGACGAGACACGGGCGGAGATCGCCCGGGCGCAGGCGGCCTGCGAGGCGGCGGGTGCCCGCCTCGTCGTCAACGACCACTGGCAGCTCGCGATCGAGGAGGGCTGCGACTTCGTCCACCTGGGCCAGGAGGATCTCGACGACGCCGACGTGGCGGCGATCCGCGACGCCGGGCTCGGGATCGGGATCTCGACGCACGACGTGCCGGAACTCGACCGGGCGCTGGCGCTCGCGCCCGACTACGTGGCGCTCGGGCCGGTCTACGAGACGCGGCTGAAGGCGATGCGCTTCGGGCCGCAGGGGCTCGAGCGGGTCGCCGAGTGGAAGCGCCGGGTCGGCGCGGTGCCGCTGGTCGCGATCGGCGGCTTCACCGTGGCGCGCGCCGCCGGCGCCTTCCGGGCGGGGGCGGACGTGGTCTCGGTCGTCACCGACATCACCCTCGACCCGGATCCGGAGGCGAAGGTGCGCGCCTGGGTGGCGGCGACGCGATGAGCCGCTACGAGCGCCAGATCGTGCTGCCCGAGGTGGGCGCGGCCGGGCAGGCGCGGCTCGGCGCCGCGCACGCGCTCGTCGTCGGCGCCGGCGGGCTCGGGGTGCCGGTGCTCCAGTATCTCGCGGGGGCCGGGCTGGGCCGGATCACCCTCATCGACCCCGACCGGGTGGAGCGCGGCAACCTCCACCGTCAGACGATCTTCGGCGAGCGCCACCTCGGGCGCCCCAAGGCCGAGGCGGCGGCGGCGGTCATCGCCGATCTCAACCCCGAGGTCGCGGTGACGCCGATCGTCGGGCGACTGGATCCTGCGAACGCGCACGGGCTCGTCGCCGCGGCGGACGTGGTGCTCGACTGCGCCGACAGCTTCGCGGCGAGCTACGTGCTCTCCGACGCCTGCCTCGCGGCTGGAAAGCCGTTCATCACCGCCTCGGCCCTCGGGCTCGGCGGCTATGTGGGCGGCTTCTGCGGCGGCGCGCCGTCGCTGCGCGCGGTCTTTCCCGAGCTGCCGGAACGGGCGGCGAGCTGCGCCACCGCGGGGGTTCTCGGCCCGGTCGTCGGGCTGCTCGGCATGCTCGAAGCGCAGATGACGCTCGCCCACCTCCTCGCGATCGCGCCGAGCCCGCTCGGCCAGGTGGTGAGCTTCGAGGCGCCGGGCCTGCGCTTCTCCGGCTTCCGCTTCGACGGCGCCCCGGAGCCCGAGCGCCCCTTGCGCTTCCTCGCCCCCGCCGAGATCGACGCGGGCGACTTCGTCCTCGACCTGCGCGGCCCGGAGGAGGCGCCGGTGCCAGCCGCGCCGCACGCCCGTCGCGCCAGCGCGGCGACGGCGGCGGACGGCCCGCTGCCGGCCCCCGGCCAGCGCGCCGTTCTCGCCTGCCGCAGCGGGCTCCGCGCCTGGGCCGCCGCGCGGCGGCTCGAACGGGTCTGGGACGGCCCGATCCTTCTCGTCGCCATGGGCGACCCTCAACCGGCCAGGGAGGCCCCATGAAGCTCGCAACCGTCGCCCTCGGGCTCTGCCTCGTCGCCACGCCGTCGCTTGCGGCCGACAAGCTCACGCTCATCCTCGACTGGTTCGTGAATCCCGACCACGGGCCGATCGTGATCGCCGAGGAGAAGGGCTATTTCGCCGAGCAGGGCCTCGAGGTCGAGGTGGTGGCCCCGGCCGACCCGGCCGATCCGCCGAAGATGGTGGCGGCGGGGCGCGCCGATCTCGGCATCACCTATCAGCCGCAACTGCACCTGCAGGTGGCGGAGGGCCTGCCCCTGAAGCGGGTGGGCACGCTGATCGCGACGCCGCTCAACTGCCTGCTGGTGAGGGAGGACGGGCCGATCCACTCGATCGCCGACCTCAAGGGCAAGAAGATCGGCTACTCGGTCGCCGGCGTCGAGGAGGCGGTGGTGGGGGCGCTCCTGAGGCACGCGGGCCTCGGGCTCGACGACGTGGAGCTGGTGAACGTCAACTTCTCGCTCTCGCCGGCGCTGATGGCCGGGCAGGTCGATGCGGTGATCGGGGCCTATCGCAACTTCGAGCTGAACCAGATGGCGATCGAGGGCGTGCCCGGCCGCTGCTTCTACGTCGAGGAGGAAGGGCTGCCGAGCTACGACGAGCTCATCTACGTCGCGAACCGCGACACGATGGACAAGGGCAGGATCGCCCGCTTCCTCGCCGCCACCGAGAGGGCGACCGAGTTCATCGTGAACCACCCCGGGGAGAGCTGGACGATCTTCGCCGGCACCTCGCCGGAGCTCGACGACGAGCTGAACGCGCGCGCCTGGACGGACACGATCCCGCGCTTCGCCCCGAGCCCGGCGGGGCTCGATGCCGGCCGCTATGCCCGCTTCGAGGCGTTCCTGCACGACGCGGGCCTCGTCGAGACGGTGCGGCCCGTCAGCGACCTCGCGATCGACGTGGGCGCGGAATGATGGCGGCGCGGGAGTCGGACGAGCTGGAGTCGGTCGGGCTGGAGTCGGTCGGGCTGGAGTCGGCTGGGCCGGAGTCGGGCGGGCCGGAGTCGGGCGGGCTCGAGTCGGGCGGGCTCGAGTCGGGGGCGCGGGACTACGGCCGGGCGTTCGCGCTCTGGCGCGCGGCGGCGGGGCCGGCATGGCCGGGCTACACCCGGCACGCCTTCGTCGCAGGGCTCGGCGACGGCTCGCTGCCGCGGGCGGCGTTCCTGCACTACCTGCGCCAGGACTACGTCTTCCTGTTCCATTTCGCCCGGGCCTGGGCGCTCGTCGCCGCGAAGGCCGAGACGCTCGGCGAGATGCGGCTCGCCGCCGCGACGGTCGCGGGGCTCGCCGAGGGCGAGATGGGGCTGCACGTGGCGCTCTGCGCCCGGGAGGGGATCGACGCGGCGGCGCTCATGGCGACCGAGGAGGCACCGGAGAACCTCGCCTATACCCGCTACGTGCTCGAGGCGGGCTATTCCGGCGACGTCCTCGACCTCCTGGCGGCGCTCGCGCCCTGCGTGCTCGGCTATGGCGAGATCGGGACGCGGCTGGCGCGCGAGGCCGGCGACACGCCTTACGCCGAGTGGATCGAGGCCTACGCCGGGGACGAGTACCAGACGGTCTGCCGGGACGTGGGCGCGCTGATCGACGCGGCGGTGGAGCGCCGGCTCGGGCCGGACTTCGCCGCCACGCCGCGCTGGCGCCGGCTCGAGGCGCGGTTCCGCGACGCGACGCGGCTCGAGATCGGCTTCTGGCAGATGGGGCTGCGCGGCGGGCCGGACGGCGCATGACGGCGCCCACGGTCCGGCTTCAGGGCAGCGCCGCGGTCAACGGCGCTACTCTCTTCGGGCCGCTCGCGGTCGAGCTGGCGGGGGGCGCGTGGACCTGCCTGCTCGGGCCGTCCGGGGTCGGCAAGTCGACGGTGCTGCGGCTGATCGCCGGGCTTCCGACCGGCGTCGCCTTCGACGGCACCATCGGCGCCGACGACGGGCGGCCGCTCGCCGGGCGGGTCGGGTACATGGCGCAGAGCGACCTCCTGCTTCCCTGGCTCGACGTGCTCGGCAACGTGGTGCTCGGCGCCCGGCTCCGGCACGAGCCGCCCGACCGCGCGCGGGCCGAGGCGCTGGTCGCGCGGGTCGGGCTCGAGGCACGGGCGCGGGCGTGGCCGCGGACGCTCTCGGGCGGCGAGCGGCAGCGGGTGGCGCTCGCCCGGACCCTGATGGAGGATCGCCCGGTGGTGCTGCTCGACGAGCCGTTCTCGGCGCTCGACGCCGGCACGCGGGCCGACATGCAGGAGACCGCGGCGGAGCTCCTCGCCGGGCAGACGGTGCTGCTGGTGACGCACGACCCCGCGGAGGCGGCGCGCCTCGGCCGGCGCATCCTGGTGATGACCGCCTCCGGCGTCACCGCCGCCGAGCCGCCGCCGAGGGCGCCGATCCGGCCTTACGACGACGCCGGCACCCTCGCCTGCCAGGCCCGCCTCCTGACGCTGCTCCGGCGCGCGGCATGAGGCGGGCGATCTGGGCTGTGGCGGCCGCCCTCCTCGTGCTCGGGATCTGGCAGGCGGTCGTCGTTATCGCGGCGGTGCCGCCGTTCATCCTGCCCGGGCCGGGGCGGGTCGCGGCGGCGCTCTGGACGAACCGCGCGCTCATCGCCGCGAACGCCTGGGTGACGATCCTGGAGGTGCTGATCGGCCTCGCGCTCGGCACGCTGGTCGGGGCGGCGGTGGCGATCGGGCTTGCGGCCTCGGCGCGGGCGCGGGCGCTGGTGCGGCCGATCCTGGTCTTCTCCCAGGCGGTGCCGGTGTTCGCGCTGGCGCCGATCCTGACGCTCTGGTTCGGCTACGGCATCGGCTCGAAGGTGGTGATGGCGGTGCTCATCATCTTCTTCCCCGTGGCCTCGTCGTTCCTCGACGGGCTGCTGGCGACGCCGCCCGGCTATCTCGACCTCGCGCGCTGCATGGGGGCGCGGCCGGCGGCGACGCTCTGGCGCATCCGGGTGCCCGCCGCCCTGCCCTCGCTCGCCTCGGGGCTGAGGCTCGCCGCCGTCTATGCGCCAATCGGCGCGGTGATCGGCGAGTGGGTCGGGGCGTCGCGCGGGCTCGGCTACCTGATGCTGCTGGCGAACGGCCGGGCCAAGATCGACCTGATGTTCGCCGCCCTCATCGTCCTTGCGGCCTTCACGATCATTATTCACGCATTGATTGATCTCGCGGCGCAAAGGTTGCAGTCGCGCGCCGGCGGCGGCAGATAGAACTTGGATTTACTTAAAACGCATCGCACCTTGCGAAAGCGCCGAGCAAACTGCAAAACGCCTTACCCCTCATGCGTCAAAAGTAGGACTCAGGCCCGAGTCGCTTCAGCAATCTGGGCGAATCCAGCGCAACCGTATGATCTCTAAGGGGAGAATCCCCATCCGAACGGACATGGCATCATCCGAAAGGATGAGCCTCGTCGGGGCGTCACTCACTCGAAAAGCGACTGGGCTCTCTTTCGGGCAGGCCCCGGCGCCCCCCTCGGAGGGGGGAGACTCCTCAATCATGCCTCTGATTTGGCTTTAAAAATTACCCACCATGAGACAAACCATCCCACCCTGCGCCCATCTCAACTATTGGTAGAACGAACAATTAAGTTTTACGAGCGAATTAGTTTGCGCGAGCGATCACCCGTGGTAGGGTGCCAACGGGGATCGGGAGTGCCAGGGCGTCTAGCGACGGGACAGGAGCTCTCGGGGAATGGGGAAGTATTGAAGATGAATATGATGAAAGGCGATGCTTACATTGCCGAGGCG
>Ga0075163_10011323_pt1 | contig 11633 bp, 8 predicted proteins | sample JI1023141ADNA_FD_71478 | JGI IMG/M metagenome (GOLD analysis project Ga0075163, IMG submission 71478) | Wastewater effluent complex algal communities from Wisconsin, to seasonally profile nutrient transformation and Carbon sequestration -... | ecosystem: Engineered > WWTP > Effluent > Algae... | reverse complement strand
AAAATTAAATCGCGGAAAATCTGACTTTAAACGCTGAGGGTACCCAAGTGCATATTGAATTGGAAGCTTCATATCGGGCAATCCCATTTGGGCCTTCATGCTGCCATCTTCAAACTGCACAATGCTATGAATGATGCTTTGGGGATGAACAATCACATCGATTTGTTCTGGTTTCAAATGAAATAACCATTTGGCTTCGATCACCTCAAGTCCTTTGTTCATAAGGGTAGCAGAGTCAATCGTGATTTTTGCACCCATGTCCCAATTGGGATGTTTCAAGGCCTGTGCTTTAGTGACCATTGCCAATTCCTCTTTTGTTCTTCCTCTAAAAGGACCGCCAGATGCGGTGAGGTAAATTTTTTCTATTGGATTGTGCCACTCACCAGCCAGACATTGAAAGATGGCCGAATGTTCACTGTCAACCGGATAAATATTCACGGCGTTTTCACGCGCAAGTTGTGTCACCAATTCCCCGGCCACCACGAGTGTTTCTTTATTGGCTAGTGCTATATGTTTTTTGGATTTGATCGCATTTATCGTAGGTCGAAGTCCAGCAAAACCCACCAGAGCTGTGAGTACAATATCAATTTCATCCAATTCAACGACTTGCGCTAGAGCGTCTTTTCCAGCGTATACCTTGATATCATGCGACCACAAACTTTCTTTGACATGGTTGTATTGCGACTCATCACCGATGACCACGGCATTGGGCTTAAACTGAATCGCTTGTTTGATGAGCAGTTCAGCGTTGCGTTGTGCGGTGAGCAATTCCACCACAAAGTGTTCCTGTTGTGCGGCGATAACTTCTAGTGCCTGTGTTCCGATGCTACCAGTGCTACCAAGAATTGCAATTTTCTTTTTTTCCTGCGACATATTGACTGCAAAGAAACGAAAGAGAAGCTGTCATGGTTCATCATGATTTTGGACTATACAGGAAATTTTATGAATGACTTGTTCGAATCTTATGACTAACAAGAGTGCGATGTACTACAAAAACCCAAGCTCCAACTGTGCTTCTTCACTCATCATGCTTTTGTCCCATGATGGATCCCAAGTTATTTCCACCTTGCAACCATTTACTTCTTCGATCGTACCTACTTTCTCTGCTACTTCCGGAGGCAATGTTTCTGCAACTGGGCATGATGGCGATGTGAGTGTCATCAAAATAGTGACTTCACCATCATCTTCAATACCGATGTTGTATATCAATCCCAACTCGTAGATGTCAACAGGAATCTCAGGATCATAGATCGTTTTGAGAACCTTGATCACCTTTTCTTCAATATTTTTTCTTTGTTCTATATCCATTTCAACGGCACAAAAATGTCATGATTGTTTATTGGTAAATGCAAGTCCGTATAACTTCATTTGTTTGATCATACTCGCTAATCCATTGCTTCGAGTAGGTGAGAGGTGCTCTCCCAATCCTATTTCTTTGATAAAATACAAATCAGCACCAACAATGTCCTCCGGCTTTTCATCATTGAGAATTCTAATCACCAAGGCCACCAAACCTTTGGTGATGATGGCATCGCTATCGGCAGAGAACTGGATTTTTCCACCCTCGTTTTTTTCTGCATGAAGCCAAACACGCGATTGACAACCTTTGATCAGGTTTTCATCAGTGCGTTGGTCTTCCGGAATCAAAACCAAATCTTTTCCTAACTCAATGATATGCTCATACTTCTCCATCCAGTCGCTGAACATTGCGAACTCTTCAATAACCTCTTGTTGTTTTTCCTGAATATTCACTTGAGTAGTTTTATAGACTTGTGCAATGCCTTGATAAATATTTCTCCTTCTTCAAGCGTGTTGTAAACAGCAAATGACGCCCTCACAGAGCCAGGAACTTGATAAAAATTCCACAGTGGTTCTGTACAATGATGCCCGGTGCGAACGGCTATTCCCTGCTGATCGAGCAATGTTCCAAGATCATAAGGATGAATACCTTCAATCTGGAATGAAATTACTCCTGTTTTATTTTTCGACTTACCGAAAATGCGTAGATCAGAAATTTTTTCAAGTTCGTCTGTCACAAAATTCAAGAGTCTTTCCTCATTCTCCGAGAATAATTCCCAACCCGTTTCATTGATAAAGTCAAGTGCAGGACCCATGGCAATTACCCCTTCGATGTTGGGTGTGCCGGCTTCGAATTTGTGCGGTAGTTCGTTGTACGTGGTGCGCTCGAACGATACGCTTTTTATCATCTCACCGCCACCACGCCAAGGTGGCATTTTTTCTAATAATTCTTTTTTGCCGTATAAAACGCCTATCCCAGTTGGGCCATATAATTTATGGCCACTGAAACAATAAAAATCACAATCAAGTTTGCTGACATTGACAGCAAAATGCGATACCGCTTGTGCACCATCGATCAATACTTTTGATCCTACAGCATGCGCCTTAGAGATGATTGTCTCGATAGGATTGATCGATCCTAATGCATTGGAGACTTGATTAACTGCTACAAATTTTGTTTTAGCATTGATGATAGAATCGATCTGGGTCAGATCCATCTCACCATCTTGCGTAATAGGAATCACCCTGATGATTGCCTTTTTTTCTTCAGCTAGCATTTGCCATGGCACAATGTTGCTGTGGTGTTCAAGCATAGAGAGCACGATTTCATCACCATCAACAATATTCTGTCTTCCCCATGTTTGAGCAACAAGATTTATCGCATCAGTAGTGCCTGAAGTGAAAATTATTTCACTGGTTTCTTGAGCGTTAATAAATGCTCTGATTTTTTCTCGAACCGACTCAAATCTTTCGGTAGAAATATTGGCTAGGTGATGAGCCCCACGATGAATATTGGCATTTAGACGAGTATAGTATTCTTCAATCGCCTTAATAACACCAATCGGCTTTTGTGTGGTGGCGGCATTGTCGAAATACACCAACGGACTGCCGTGAATCTTTTGATGAAGTATCGGAAAAGATTTGCGTATATCCTCGATGTAAGAGTCCTGAATCATGCAAAAAGTAAATTTCTGGACGTCAACTCTGCTGTGACAAATTCTCTTACGGCTTCGGTTTTTATTTTGTCGAGAACATCATTGATAAAGGCGGTTGACAACAGCTTTCTCGCGTTCTCTTCTCCAAGTCCCCTCGATTTCAAATAGAACAATGCGGATTCGTCAATCTGTCCTGTTGTAGTGCCATGACTACACTTCACATCATCGGCATAAATTTCGAGTTCAGGCTTGGTATTGATCTGTGCTGTGTCGCTCAACAAAATATTGGCGTTGTTCTGAAATGCATTGGTTTTCTGTGCATCCAGGTGTACGTGCACTTTGCCATTGAACACACCATTGCTTTGATCATTGAGAATTCCTTTGTAAAGTTCATTGCTTGCACAATGAGGAAAACGATGATCTACCTTGGTGTGATTGTCTACAAACTGTTTGTCTCTTGGTAAATAAATACCATGAAGATTGGCCTCGATATTTTCTCCATCCAATGAAATGCGCAGATCATTTCTAACCCAGCCACCATCAATTGTTAACGTATTGATGGTGAAGTTACCATTTTTATCGATATGAATTTCTTCATCATTTATTAGATAATTCAGTGTGCCTTCCATCTGAATTTTGTCGTAACGGATATGAGCATTTTCCGCAACGTGAATATTTAATTTTCTATTGGTAAAAGATGATGATCCGCTTTTAGCAATAAAAGTTTCTACGATGGCAAGCTCTGAACTTTGATCAGCATTGATGGTGATCATCGGTTGACACAGCGCCATGTCTGTAGTAGCAAGATGAATGATGTGTAAGCTTTTTTCGGAAGTGGTATTTTTTTCGATATTGATACGAAGTGAAGATGAGCAAAGTGCTGCAGCGAGTGCTTTGAACATGTCGTTGAACGAACTTGGTGTTGAAGGATAGTTTTCGTCGATAGTAACTCCTTTTGGCAACTCTGAGGATGAAAGATCAATTCTGAAAATGCCATCTACAAAAACAAGTTGGCAGGCATCGAGATTGGCGATATCAAAATCAAAATCTGACACATCAGCATGAGACAGCGCGGGTGTCCATTCGCCAGCGCTCAGTCTTGCAGTTCGTGTGTATTTCCAAGCCTCTTGACGAGTAGTTGGAAACTCCATTTGATGGAGAGCGGAAAGACCTGCTTGGTTGTAAGTATTGCGCTCGCCTGCATTTTCAGCAAGGGTGATGAACCTTTGTTTATCCGATATGCCTGTAATTGTTTGCTCCATTTTTTATGCGTTCGCAGTTTCCACTTCTTCTTTTATCCAATCATAACCCTTTTCTTCTAGTTCAAGGGCGAGCTCTTTAGTTCCACTTTTTACTATTCTACCTTTATAAAGGACGTGGACAAAATCCGGTACTATATAATCAAGCAGACGTTGGTAGTGTGTAATCACTAGAAACGATCTTTCCGGTGAGCGCAATGCATTTACACCGTTGGCTACAATTCTTAGGGCGTCGATATCGAGACCGCTATCAGTTTCATCGAGTATGGCCATTTTTGGTTCGAGCATGGCCATCTGAAATATTTCATTGCGCTTTTTTTCACCACCACTGAATCCTTCGTTCACGGCTCTGTTGGCTAGTTGTCCATCGAGTTCTACAAGTGCAGATTTTTCTTTGACTAGTTTTAAAAAGTCTTTGGCCGTGAGTTGATCTTTACCATGGTGTTTTCTGATTTCGCCAACAGCGGCTTTCAAAAAATTCATATTGCTAACACCTGGTATTTCTACCGGGTATTGGAAAGCGAGGAATAGACCTTCACGCGCCCTCACTTCCGCTGGCATGTCGAGCAAGTCTTTGCCGTCGAAAGAAACAGAACCACCTGTCACTTCATATTCTTCTCTACCGGCAAGTACCGATGCGAGTGTGCTTTTGCCGGAGCCATTTGGTCCCATGATAGCGTGAACCTCTCCTGGTTTCACCTCCAGCGACAAGCCTTTGAGAATTTCTTTGTCTTCAATTTTTGCTTGAAGATTTTTTATACTGAGCATTTGCATTGCTTATTCTGTCTTTTAATCTTGTGTATTAACCTACGCTGCCTTCAAGTGAAATTGCCAAAAGTTTTTGAGCTTCCACGGCAAATTCCATCGGCAGTTTGTTGAGCACTTCTTTTGCGTAACCATTCACGATCATCGAGATCGCTTGCTCCTCGTCAAGACCACGTTGAAGGCAATAGAAGATCTGATCCTCACCAATTTTTGATGTTGTAGCTTCGTGCTCGACCTTGGATGATTTGTTTTTTACTTCGATATATGGGAAAGTGTGCGCGCCGCATCTATCGCTCATCAGGAGAGAATCACATTGAGAAAAATTTCTTGAATTTTCTGCTCCTTTGTTGATCTGCACGAGACCTCTGTAGCTGTTTTGGCTTTTACCCGCACTAATACCCTTAGAGATGATAGTGCTTTTGGTGTTTCTGCCAATGTGAACCATTTTGGTTCCTGTATCAGCCTGCTGATAGTTGTTGGTTACAGCTACCGAATAAAATTCTCCGATGCTGTGATCGCCTTTCAGAATGCAAGAAGGATACTTCCAGGTGATGGCACTTCCAGTTTCAACTTGTGTCCAACTAATTTTGGAATGATCACCTTCGCACATTCCTCTTTTCGTCACGAAGTTGAATACACCACCTTTTCCTTCTTTGTCGCCGGGATACCAATTCTGAACAGTGCTGTATTTTATTTCTGCATTTTGATGTGCGATAAGTTCTACAACGGCTGCGTGAAGCTGGTTTTCGTCGCGCTGAGGCGCAGTGCACCCTTCGAGGTAGCTAACAAAACTTCCCTCATCAGCTACAACGAGTGTGCGTTCAAATTGTCCCGTTCCTCCTTCGTTGATTCTGAAATAAGTGGAAAGTTCCATTGGACACTTTACACCTTTTGGGATATAACAAAATGAACCATCTGTGAATACCGCTGAATTGAGCGCCGCATAAAAGTTGTCAGTTCTAGGTACGATTGTGCCCAAATATTTTCTGACAAGTTCAGGGTGTTCTTTGATAGCATCGCTCATTGAACAGAAAATAATTCCGAGCTCGCCAAGTTTTTCTTTGAATGAAGTTGCTACAGAAACGGAGTCCATCACAAAGTCAACGGCCACACCGTGCAAACGTTTTTGTTCTTCCAAAGAAATACCGAGCTTGTCCATCGTTTTTCTCAATTCAGGATCGAGTTCGTCGATAGAATTAAGAGTTTGTTTTTTCTTCGGTGCTGAGTAGTATGATATCGCTTGAAAATCTGGCTTCACATATGACACGTGCGCCCATTCAGGCTCTGTCATTTTTTTCCAAATGGAAAAAGCTTCTAGTCGCCAAGTAAGCAGCCATTCAGGCTCTTCCTTTTTGGCTGAAATCATCCTGATTATATCTTCATTAAGTCCCGCGGGAGCTTTATCAGATTCTATGTTGGTAGTAAATCCGAATTCATACTCTTTCGAGGTTATGTTATCCAGAAGTTCGTCGCCGTTGTAAGCCATTTTTTTGATTTACAAGGTTTATATGGAGAATGATTCACCGCAGCCGCATGTTCTGCTCGCATTCGGATTTTTGAAAACAAAACCTTTTCCGTTGAGGCCGCCTGTGTATTCCAATTCAGTGCCTACCAAATAAAGGAAACTCTTGCGGTCAACAACCACTTTTACGCCGTTGTCTTCAAATACTTGATCGCCTTCTTTCATTTCGTTGTCAAAACGCAATTGGTACATAAGACCACTGCATCCACCACCTTCAACGCCCACGCGAACGAATGAACCCGTTGGGTGATTTTCCGTTTCCATCAGATGAGCCACCTGAGTTTTTGCACTTTCTGAAACTTTGATCATGTTCATGTTTGTTAAACCCCTGAAAGCCTTATAAGTTAGGCCTTGCCGCATTTATTTAGAGTATTTCTAAATAAAACGGGGCAGCAAAAATACCTTTAAAAAGGTATTAAGTCCAAAACAATCTGATTTTTTAAGCTCAAAAGAAAACACGCTCGAAAACCACTGTAAACATTGGCTTTTTGTGATATTGGAGTGATTTTTACCGTTTCGGATAAAATGATTTTCGGTGCACTTCGAGGTGCGATTAATGGGTTTTGGATTTTTCAAAAGAGGAGAAATAATCTTGTAACAGCCAGATAATCAGTGTGGTTATGCCCCGGGGGGGTGTTTGGAAATGCCCTCAATTCAATAAGTACTCATTTGAATGGTGAAACGTCCACCTTGGTTATTCCACTTTCAGAATACATATGAATGCCATAATTATTGAAGAGTTCGCTTCTAAGGGAATGTTATGCCATAAGAAGTGGGCATTTTGGAATAAGGATTTGGTTGCTGATGATTGAAAATTTGTTGGGCAAAAACGAACCTCGTGTTATTAACCTTTAATCGTACTGCCTAACCTGACAAATTGCAAAGATGAAAGAGAAGTTGAGTAGCGAAACAAAAGTTTTTCTTTCGGGAATCGGATAGTATTCGATACGCAACAAAGTGAAGTTTGTGATCAGCCAACCCGGAAGTGGATTTCGGGTTGGTTTTGTCAAAACGAATTGCGTTGAGATTTTGAATTGAAAACACACGAGATGTAAATGACCACATCGGGCTTTATTATGCGCTTCATCGCTTTAGTGTTTTTTCCGACGCTGTGTATAGGGAAAAGAACACACCCTGTTCAACGCATTAATAACTCGATTGGCTTTTTCTAACATGCCTAATGAGGTTGTCATGATTCGTTTTTGAAGTTGTTTAATTTTTAAATACTAAACTTTTTAATCTTATGAAATTTTACTCCTCCTTTTTGGGGTGCGGAGTGGCCATGCTCATGTGGCTTTGCTCCACCCAAATCCAATCGCAAGTGCGTTCGGTTTATGATCAAATGGATCTTTCGGATGTTTCTTCAAAGTTTTTTTATCCCCAAACATTTGCTCAGCGTCATATTCCTGATCCTTCGCTGGAAAATGATTTTATTGAGATGGATGAAAGCGCAGCGGTATTCGCAGCTTTTGATAAAGCATGTCTTGAGGAAAGCGCATACATCAATGACTTTGCAACTTTCAGAAATCAAATGCGTGATTATGCTGAAAGCATGGGCTGCCGAGCATTAGCCATTCTTGATATCAATTATCATGACTTCAAACCCTATGCCCTAGATAGCAATCTTATTTATTTACAAGATCAAAAATTCTATGATATTCCCAATAGACCGCAATCACCATATGAAAAGAAAGAGACGATGGTTCTTTGGATTGACCATTCAAGTTGTGAGTCAGGACAATATCAATACTTGCTTAGCTCATCAAGTTACATTACAAATCGTGAAGTGACTCCAACGAATATTGAAATTGATTTTGATGACGGTCTTGGATATCGCGATGTTTATTTTGATCAGCCAATAACAGTGAATTATCTGGATGATGCTGATGAACGCAGCATTCGTTGCAAAGTGAACTATAGCGACTCTACAGTTCATCATGCTGGTGTTCACAAAAGCGGCGGCGCCAATTTCAACGTATGTGCATCATCAACTTTTCCTTTTCCTAATGCGCCATTGTGGGATGTAGATAGCGGAACAGATTGGGGAATTTCTGTCGATTATTATGGTGAGATCATTAGCGGGAATGCATATACGTTGCACAGCGATGATGGTGTCTTCGATAAGCCATTCATTTTTGTTGAAGGTGTCGATTTTGGTGTGGATGAAGATGGATATGCGATTCACACTTATTATAGCCACGGCACTTTCGGCTGGTGTGAATTTAGCAGTGGATATCACGATCCTAATCCATATGACGATGAAGAATACGCTTACGATGATATTCAGAATTTGCCAATGGTACTTCATGAGTTGAGAGAGAATGGTTATGATATTATTCTTCTTGATTTTAAAGATGGTGCCACGGATATCGAAAAAAACGGCATGCTCTTGCGCAAGCTTATCACATTGTGCAATGACTACAAATCAGGATCCGAATCACTTGTCATAGCAGGAGCAAGTATGGGAGGGCAAGTGAGCCGATACGCACTTCGAACCATGGAGTTGGATGGAATAGATCATTGCACCAGACTTTGGATATCTTATGATTCGCCGCACACAGGAGCGAATATTCCGCTTGGATTACAACGTGCAATAAAGTTCCTCGCGAACAACGGCATTGATGACGCAATAAACTTTAAAGAAAAATATCTTTTGCGACCTGCGGCAAGACAAATGCTCAATCAACAGGAATTTAGTGAAATAAATATGCGTAATGATTACTACTCATTGATGGATATTTTAGGTTATCCGCAAAATTGCCGTTCGGTTGCATTCACAAATGGCAGTCTTGATGGCGTCGGCTTGGAATACAGTCTGGATAGAATGTTGGACTGGAATTGTCAAATTTTCGGTCTCTCACCCGTGAAGTTTTTCATCTACCCAAACTCTGGTGATCCAGGCCACGATCTTAGTAATTCTTGGAATAACCTTCATTGTATTTTTAGAATGCCTGTTGCTGGGTTTCATCAACTTGGCAATGAGTTCTATCCATTCTTAGGCGCATTGCCATTGTTTGCCGCGGACTTTATTGATTTCGAACAACAAACTTTTTATACCCCAACAAATATGGAGAATTTTGACTATGCACCGGGGGGTTATAGAAACAGCATCTTGAGTTTTGTGAAATCTATAAATGAATCACTTTCGAATAATAACGCTAACGAAGTTTGCGGCCTAATAGAACAACCAAATTACAACAAGTATCACAGTTTTGTTTCTACTAAAAGTGCTCTTGGATTGCCTGTAGAAAATGTGTACGAGAATATCGGAAACTTGCTTGATGCTGGAACCATCACTTGTCCGTTTGATGCTTATTACGGACCAACACAAGGCAATGAAGCGCATGTTGAAATCACTCAACTCAATGTGCAAAGAATTCTTGAAGAAATATTCGCGTATGAAAGATCTGGAATTACTGCTGAACTCCACAACGGCGTGCAAAACAATGGAGTCTTTAATTATGGGAAACAACCTTTCGTTGAACTTCATGATCTTCACATTCATGATGGCGGAAAACTTGTTGTCAACGGAAATTTTAATACACATTTTAGCGAAGCCAGCGATACTCCAACAAACGAGGGTGTTTACGAAATCGGTACTGTAGAGTGTTCGCCCGCTATCATCCGTGTTGATGATTTTGGCGCAATAGAAATCGGCGATTTTGCAAATTCTGCTTACGCAGGGAAAGTCGTTATACGTCGTGATAGCAAGCTCATTGTTGGTGAAAATGGATCATTGAGAATTTTTGAAGGCAGCACTTTAGTTATAGAAGATGGTGGTGAGTTGGTGCTTGAACCGGGTTCATTTGTCAATGTTTACAATGCGAGAATTGAGTTGAAGCCAGGATCTAAAATGACTTGTGCTGGAGAACAGTCTGGTCAAGTAACACATGTGTTGCAGCTGGCAGGTAGCAACGCTTGTTTGTCAATTGAAAACGGACAGCTCATCATTGAGTCGAATGTCACATTTACCCTTGATGATACTGTTTATGAAACAGGCTATATCGAAATCTTGCCAGGATCAGAGAATACGTTGCACACTTTTGTTGCAAGTGAGTTCAAACTGACAGGAAAAGGAACAGATGATATGGTCCTTAAAATTAATGATTTCGCACATCTGCAGAATGCAAATTTCGGCATGGGTTCAATAATTTTCGATAACTGTAAAGTGGACTTGTCGGGCTATGGTGCAATATGGACAGACCTTTATGTTTCTGGAAACAATACTTTATTTACTTCTACAACTAGTAACCAATATTCTGGTGGCGACATTCTAATATGGTCTGGCGCTGGTATGTTTACGAGTTGTCTTTGGGATCGTGTGAAACTAAAAGGTCATGCCGCAAAACTTTTTGCTCAAGACTGTGCATTCAGTGGCTCAACAGCTGGCATGGATTTATTTATGGGTGGTTATCAGGTTTATCGATCGACTTTTGAAAATGCCAGTTTGTATAGCAAAGCATTACAATTTACAAGCATTGTTGAACAAACCGAATTCGTTGATCATGTCGATGCAATGTTGTATGACAAGAGTTTAGTGGAAATTGAGGTACGCAAGTGCGCATTTTCCGAGGCTAGCCAAGAGGCTATACATAAAGTAGGAGGTAAGCTTACTATTTCATGTTCCAGTTTTGCGGATATTCATGGTGTGAAGATCGAAGATGGCGATTTGAATATGAGCAGTGGTGATCGAGGTGGCTACAATGTCTTTAATCAAGCTGATCCATGTATCATACTTGATAATGCAGCGAGTGTGAATTTGAATGAAGGATACAATGACTTATCAGGATTTTTGTATCACTGCATTGTTGGAACAATAAATCTTCCATGTGGTGGAAATTTTGAATGTTATCCAATTGTGCCAGCGAAAGGTAATTTTTGGGGTCTGCAGTTTGGTAATAATTCTGGTCCAATGCCCGATGAATTGGTGCAGCCAACAGAGGATTTTTTCGATATACATACTTCCCTTATCATACCGTGTGCAGGATATGAAAGTGTAAACTCGTGTAACGTTGTGTTTATTGATACGGCGCCAGAAAATGTTAAGTCATGTCCGGATAAGTTTGCTCTGCATGTTAAGTCAGCCGTGATTAATTCTGATGGTGAGAAAACTGAAACCACAAACGCGGTTGC
>Ga0075163_10011320_pt1 | contig 11634 bp, 8 predicted proteins | sample JI1023141ADNA_FD_71478 | JGI IMG/M metagenome (GOLD analysis project Ga0075163, IMG submission 71478) | Wastewater effluent complex algal communities from Wisconsin, to seasonally profile nutrient transformation and Carbon sequestration -... | ecosystem: Engineered > WWTP > Effluent > Algae... | reverse complement strand
AAGGCGTGTGTTCTCGTTGTCATCATTTGGAAGATGGCGGCATGGGAAATGGCTATGGCTTTGCTGATGGTGATTTTAATATTGGATTGGACGAGAATTATAAAGACAAGGGAATAGGTGATCTAGTAAACTCTTCAGATAAATCTGGAAACTTTATGGCTCCTGTATTATTGAATGTAGAATATACATCACCCTATATGCACGATGGTCGCTTTAAAACACTTGAAGAGGTGGTTGAACACTACAATTCAGGCATCAAAAATAATTCTAATCTTGATGTGAATTTAAGAGATCTTTCTTCTTTGGATGGAAAAACGGAAGAAGAGATATTTGCTTTGCTCGACAAAAACCATAATGGAGATATTGATAATGAAGAAGTGGCTTTGCTTCCGCCTTTAAGATTGAATTTGACAAGTGTAGAGAAGAAATGTTTAGTGGATTTCCTAAAAACGCTTAGCGACGGAAGCATCTTAATAGATAAGCGATTCAATAATCCTTTTGTAATTACTAAGTGATCAGTTGTTGATGGTAATGTAAGTAGTATTTACAGTAGCTAACTCGTACACGTATTTTTTGTTAAGAATTGTTCTGTTCGAATAATTGAAAGCAGTAAATGTCAAATAACCACTACCCGTGCTTAAAAAGCTGTTTAAGCTTGCCGAACTAAAAGTGATCGTTGGAGTGTTCTTGTCAATTTTAACCTTCACGCCAGACGAAGAGGATGATGAGAAGTTTGAGATATTCACGTACAAAGAGTCAAAATTTCCAACAATACTTGAAACGTTAAATGAAATACCGGCTGATTTACTGACCGATGTTGGAAAATTCGCAACATCTGTATAAACAGGAAAACCACGTGGAACCGTTTGATTGAACTGAACAAAGGGGCCATTACCGCCAATTGCCCAATTGGCTCCAAACGGAGGATTTATTGGCGGAGAACTTGAATAGAACAGACTAGAGTTGTAAAAAAAAGAAAAACCCGAGTTGGAACTGGTTTGCACAGCAGTTGAATTAAAGCTTAAACCATTTACACTGATATTAGGAATATCTGATTGACTTGAAAAATTTACAAAATGATTTGCTTTATTATAGCATGTCATCATATTGCGAGCCGGATCTGCAAATCCACCAAATAAATAAAGTTGAGCGCTCGATTGCTGATAATAATATTCTGCATACATATAACCATTAATTTCCGTGAAATTACCTGGTAAACCGTTAGCAAATTCGGTAGTTATTTTTTCTTCCTCTTTTGGAGTTTCAGATTTTTTTTTCTTGCAAGAACTCACTAATGTTCCGGCTATAGCTATAAGTATTAAAAAACGACTCATAGTTAAAGATAGTAATAAAAAAGGAAACCTGAAAATGTTGCTAAATTAAAAAGCCATCGGAGAGATGGCTTTTTAATTTATATATTATTTTTTATCGCAATGTATTATAAGGTGCCACGTAATGCCTGCTCCCTCTCAATACTCTCAAACAAAGCTTTAAAGTTTCCTGCACCAAAACCGGTGGCGCCCATACGTTGAATGATCTCGTAAAATAAAGTAGGACGATCTTCAACCGGCTTAGTGAATATTTGTAACAAATAGCCATCTTCATCAGCATCTACTAATATCGAAAGCTTTTGCAATTGAGCAATATCTTCTTTCATCATATCGCGGTGAACGCCTAAACGTTTTGGAATTTCATCGTAATACGCTTGTGGTGGCGGTGGTAAAAATTCAACACCTCTTGCTTTTAACTCAGCAACAGTTTTAATGATATCATCCGTAGCTAAAGCTAAATGCTGAACGCCTGCTCCTTCATAAAAATCAATGTATTCCTCTATTTGCGATTTTTTATTTCCTTTTGCAGGTTCGTTTATTGGGAATTTGATGCGACCATTGCCATTACTCATTACCTTACTCATCAAGGCCGAGTACTCCGTATGAATTTGTTTATCATCAAAACTTAAAAAGTTCACAAAGCCCATTACATCTTCATACCATTTTACAGTTGGGTTCATTTGATCCCAATCAACATTACCAACCATATGGTCAATAAATTTTAAACCTACCGGAGTTGGATTGTAATCGCTTTTCCACTCTTTAAAGCCTGGTAAAAAAGTGCCTTTGTAGTTTTTACGTTCAACAAACATATGCACTGTTTCGCCGTACGTATATATTCCGGCTCTAACTACTTCGCCATGTTCATCTTTTTCAACTACAGGCTCCATGTAAACTTTAGCACCACGCTTGGTTGTTTCTTCAAATGCCTTGCGAGCATCTTCCACCCAAAGTGCAATTACTTTTACACCATCACCATGTTTTTTTACGTGCTCACCAATGGGCGAATCACTTTTTAATGCAGTAGTTAAAATTATTTTTATTTTATCTTGTTTGATCACATAGGATGTGCGATCTTTTAATCCCGTTTCCAATCCTGCATAAGCAAACGATTGAAATCCAAACGCCGTTTTATAAAAATGCGCAGATTGCTTTGCATTACCTACATAAAATTCTACATAGTCGGTTCCTAATAAAGGAAGAAAATCTTGCGCTCCTTCAAATATTTTTTCTAAACCGTACTCTACATTTTTCACAACTTTTGCCATAATATTTTTTTTAATTTGAAATTACTTATTTGAAAACTTATTGATCGCCTAAAACGATGCTTAATGAATAAAACTCAATCCCACATCGCCATCGTAAGCGATCTAAGTTCTAATTTATTTTTTAAAATCTTTGATCTCATAGTTATTCCACCCAAGATTTATAATACTTCCCGTCATCAATTCCCATCGCGTCTTCCGTTACCATCAAAGGTTTAAATGTATCTACCATCACAGCTAGCTCTAAAGTGTCTTTTTGTCCAATGCTGCGCTCCATGGCTCCTGGTGCCGGACCGTGTGGAATTCCTTTTGGATGTAAAGTAATATGTCCTTGTTCAATATTATTTCTACTCATAAAATCACCATCTACATAATACAATACTTCATCGCTGTCAATATTACTGTGATTGTAAGGCGCAGGTATTGCTTTTGGATGATAATCGTATAAACGCGGACAGAACGAACACACAACAAACGTTGCAGTTTCAAAGGTTTGATGTACCGGTGGCGGTTGATGTACTCGTCCGGTTAATGGTTCGAAGTTATGAATAGAAAATCCCCAAGGAAAATTATAACCATCCCAACCAACAACATCAAATGGATGTGTTGCATACAAAACATCATGTAACATCCCTTCTTTTTTGATCTTGATCAAAAAATCTCCTTTTTCATCGTGCGTTTCAAGATCCTGCGGCAATTTCATATCACGCTCGCAAAATGGCGAATGTTCTAATAATTGTCCCGATGAATTTTTATAACGTTGTGGTGTATAAAATGGCGAATAGCTTTCAACGTAAAAAATTCGATTCTCATTTGTTTCAAATTCCATTTGATAGATCATGCCGCGAGGGATGATCAAATAATCGCCATATTCAAAAGGAATATTTCCCATGAAGGTTCTTAAAGTGCCTTTTCCTTTATGAATAAAAAGCATTTCGTCGGCATCCGCATTCTTATAAAAATAAGTTTTCATGCTTTGCTGCGGTGCTGCTAATCCAATGGAGCAATCGCTGTTTATGAGAACAGTTTTACGACTGTCTAAAAAATCGGGAGTTGGTTTTATTTCAAAGCCTTTTAATAAAAGTGCTTTAATGTTTTTATCGATGGCAATTTTTGGGCGAACATCTACGCTCTTTAAAATTTCTTTTACTTGAGTAGGGCGATGTGTATGATACAAAAGCGAAGAAAAACCGTTGAAACCTTCGGTACCAAAAAGTTGTTCGTAGTAATGTTTTCCTTGTTTCGATTGAAACACGGTGTGACGCTTTTGTGGGAAATTACCCAGTTTGTGGTAAATTGGCATAGCGTAAATTTAGTTAAATTTTAAAACCCATAACACATACATCGTCAATTTGATCTTTACTTCCCTTCCAAGCCTTAAAACGTTGTTCAAGCTCCGTTTTTTTATCATCAATGAAAAGAATTTCTGCCATCCATTGTTTAAAACGCTTAGTGGTTATTTTTTTATTCTCAGGTCCTCCAAATTGATCAGCAAATCCATCGGTTGACATTACCACCATATCGTTCTCTTCTAAAATAAGTTCATGTTCAGTGTAAACCTGACTATCAAGTGTATGCCCTGCAATTCCGGTTTTAGTGGCTTTTATTTCTTGTTTCAAACCTTTATCGTTAAATATTTGCAAAGATCGGTTAGCGCCACAGTAGGTTATCTTTCTTTCCTTGCTGTTTATTTTGCATAAGCAAATATCCAAACCATCTTTCGAAAAACCTTCCTGACCTTGATTAAGGGTATTTTTAAGATTGATGTTTAATAACGATAGTAATTCAGAAGCCGAACGAGTTTGCGTAGAAAGCTCATTAAGATTTTGAATACTCAAAGCACTCATCATTGCACCCGGAACACCATGTCCTGTACAATCGGCCACCGCAACAAATACCTCGTGAGCATTTAATTTCTTAGCCCAAAAAAAGTCGCCGCTCACAATATCCTTAGGCATGTAAACCAAAAAATGTTTTGGTAATAATATTTCTAATAGATCCAATGGTGGAAGTAAGGACTGCTGAATACGTTGAGCATAAGTGATCGAATCTGTGATCTCTTTATTTTTTTCGGTAAGTAAACCTTTTTGATAAGTGATCTCTTTGTTGGCTTTTTCTTTATTGCGGTTTGCGCGAATGAGCGATATCGAAAATCCAATGATCAAAATAAATCCAAACAGGGATACAAAAATAATGATGCGTTGTTGTTTTAATTTAGCTTCCGCTTTTTCTTGATCCCTCAGATTTTCAAGCTCGGCTATTTCTTTTTCTTTGGCAACGCTAATGGAATCTTTATGCTTTTCGTATTTGTAGCTTAATTGCGCTGCATCCATTAGTTTTTTTTCTTTCCCGTTCTTTTCGCTTAGCTCGTAATGTTTTTCAAAGGCAAAAGACGATTTATTGTAAACACCAAGCTTATGATAAAGCACAGCAATGGTAAGAAGCGAATTAACATCGTCCTCATCCATGTCATCATCTTCAATAAGGATAGTTTCAGACTCATTAAGATATTTTTTAGCGCCGGAAATATCTTTTAAATTGTAACAGATCTTAGCCATGTTCTGCTTCACTTGCTTTATCCACGATGCATCCTTGTACTTCTTTACGTGTTCCAATAATTCAAGATTAAATTCCTTGGCTTCTTTAAACTTATTTTGATCGGTTAACAGATTAACAAGATTGTAGGTAATATCGGCGTAATCATCTTTAAGACCATTTGTTTTGGCTAATTCGTATCCTATTCTGTAAACACTATCGGATGCTTTATAATTATTCTCTTTTTTATAAATGAGCGCAAGGTTGTTCAACGATTTGGCGTAACTATCCTTTTCCTTTTTCAATTTAACAAAGGGCATATTCCGGTACAGATATGTTTTCGCATTTTCAAGATCGCCTATCTCTTGGTAAAGTAAGGCCATATTGCCATAGAGCATTGGTAAACCATCACTCTTTAACTTTTCCATGATATCCTCACTTGTTTTAAAATAATTAAGCGATTCCGTATAATTTCGCGACATATAATGAACCGCACCCATATTCATGCAAAATGCACTCGTTAGTTCTGGCAAGCCATTTTTTTTACTAATGGCTATGGCCGAATCATAATACAGTATAGTTGTATTGTACTCCCCTTTGTAATAATACCATGTGCCGATTTTTTCATAACAGTAAGATAATAAGAAAGGCACATTCTTTTTAATCGCAAGGGCCATATTCTCTTTTTTTAGCTTAAAGAACGCAAGCGAATCGCCAGAAGCTATGTACTCTGTCATTTTTTCTATAGTGGCGCTATAGGTAGCTCTCGCCTTTTGAAATTCCGTGAGACGCTTTTCCTGAGCTTTACTATTGAAGCAAAACAAAAGAAACAGGAGTAATATGTGGATTTTTAACGACAAATTATTTTTTTAGACTTTTTTCTGCTTCTAATATCTCAGCCAAATTCGGCCTTAATCTGCTTTTGTAAACCGCTAAACACTCAGGACCATTTTTTACACGACCTTTGCGCAATGAACGTTGTTCATCAATTGGTAAATGGTAAATGCTTTTGCAGTTCTCTGTGCAACAGCCATCCATTTTAGAAGCACATTCTTTACACTGTATAAAGAGCAAATGACAATCATCGTTCTTGCAATTCACATGCACATCGCAAGGCTTTCCACATTGATGACAATTACTTAATACATCCTCAGTAATTCGTTCACCAATTCGTTCATCAAATACAAAATTTATTCCGCGAAATTTGCTTTCGAGTTGTTGTTCTTTAACTTCTTTGGCATACTGAATGATTCCACCATGTAAGTGGTTCACATCTTTAAACCCTTTGTATTTAAAATAAGCGCTTGCTTTTTCGCAACGAATGCCACCAGTGCAATACATCACCACTTTTTTATTTTCTTGTCCTTTTAAATGGTCTATCACCAAAGGCAACTCTTCTCTAAATGTATCTGCATCCGGGCAAAATGCTCTGTCAAATCTTCCCACTTCACTTTCGTAATGATTGCGCATATCTACCACAATTGTATTTGGATCTTCAATGGCAGCATTGAATTCTTTAGCGCTCAAATATTTTCCGGTATTGGAGGCGTCAAAATTTTGATCATGAATTCCATCGGCAACAATTTTTTCGCGAACCTTTACAATAAGTTTGTAAAACGATTTTCCATTTCCATCCACGGCGTGTTTAAAAGGAACATCTTTAAAATACCCAACGCGGTTTAGCTTCTCTTCAAATTCATCCCAATTATGTTCGGGCACGCTCATTTGCGCGTTAATGCCTTCGTTGGCAATGTAAATTCGTCCAAAGCAATCAAGCTCTGCCCACATTTTAAAAAGTTCGTCCCTTAAGATGTCGGGGTTTGAAATGTTCACGTACCTGTAAAAAGAAATTGTTTTTCTTTGGAAGGTCTCTTCTTTAAGACGTTGCTTAAGAACGCTCTTGTCGATCCGGTTTACTAATAATGCCATAAGTCTGATAAAAATAATTGCAGTTTATATTATCACTTTAAGTAAATAAAAGTTTTTAAAATACTTTCTAAATACTTAGGTTTGCAAAGATAGTAAATGTAGTTGATATGTCTGGTACACACGAAAAAATACTGATCATTGGAGCAGGTGGTCAAATAGGGGTAGAGTTGGCCGAAAGCCTTTCTAAAATGTATGGAAGCAGCAATGTTGTTACTTCCGATATTAAAGAATCACAGGCATTGGCAAACAATCCATTCGAAAAATTAGACGCTCTGGATGCAAAAGCCCTTTACGATATTGTAAAAAAACATCAGGTTACTCAAGTGTATCACCTTGCCGCTTTACTATCTGCAACAGGCGAACAAAATCCAATGTTTGCATGGAAATTGAACATGGAAAGTTTATTTCATGTGCTTGATCTTGCAAAAGAAAAACATATTAAACAGATCTATTGGCCAAGTTCTATTGCTGTATTTGGTCCAACTACACCAACCGAAAACACACCTCAGTACACCGTAATGGAACCAAGCACCATTTACGGCATTAGTAAACAAGCTGGTGAGCGCTGGTGCGAATGGTATTTTAAAAAATTCGGAGTTGATGTGAGAAGTATCCGATATCCTGGTTTAATTGGCTGGAAGGGCGCCCCGGGCGGAGGCACAACGGATTATGCCGTACATATTTTCTACGAAGCCTTAAAAAACGGCACTTATGAGTGTTTTTTGAGCGAAAACACCACTTTACCAATGATGTGCATGGAAGATGCGATTAGGGCAACAATTGAGATAATGCATGCCCCAATTGATAAAATTAACATTAGAGGAAGTTATAATTTAGCAGGTTTATCCTTCAATCCTAAACAAATTTCAGAGGAGATAAAAAAGCACCTTCCTAACTTTAAGATCACGTATAAACCCGACTTTCGCCAACAAATAGCCGACAGCTGGCCAAAAAGTATCGACGACCGAGAAGCCCGCCAACACTGGGGTTGGAAGGAAAAGTACAACTTAGAATTGCTCGTTAGCTCAATGCTTAGCAATCTAAAAACTAAAGAATGATAAAAATCATCAAAAAACCCGTTTTTTTGTAACCCTTACCCTCATCTGCCGTAAGAAAAGATAGAACAAAGTACACAACGGCACTTATCGATAAAATCAATTAATTAAGCTAAAAAACATTTCATATTGTTAAACAATCATTAAATTTGAGATAGGTATGAAAAAACTATTACCAATATTTTTGCTGATGTCTTTTGTAAGTTTTGCGCAGTCGCAAAGCCAAGAGATAGTTGGCACCGACACTCTCAATAAAATAGATATTGCGGGAAAGAAACAAGGTAAGTGGATCCTAAGAGGAAAACACAAACCGGGAACATGTTATACAGCGGAACAGAAAATCGAAGAAGGTAAATATGCCGACAATCGTAAAACGGGTGCGTGGATCGAGTATTTCTGCAACGGTAACATGAAGAATAAATTAACCTTCGTAAATGGTCGCCCTGATGGTTACGCTATTATGTACCACGAAAATGGAAAGATCAGTGAAGAAGGTAACTGGAAGATCAACAAATGGGTAGGAAAGTATAAATTATATTACGAGAACGGGCAAGTACAACACGAATTTGCATTTAACGCTGCAGGTAAACGTGACGGACCACAAGTTTATTTCTTTGATAATGGACAAAAAGCGATAGAAGGTAATTTTGCCAACGGAAAAGAAAGTGGTTTGATTAAAGAATTTTATGAGAACGGCGATATCAAGGCAGAAAAGAATTATGCAGAAGGAAATGTTGACGTAGCTACTATAAAAGAATTCCAACCTAAAAAGCCTTTGGTTCAGAAATCAGACAACCCAGTTGATAATGCACCAAAAATTGTTTTGAAACCGGATGAAAAACCAAATGAAGGCGCAGTAAAAGGTAAAGGACCAATAGTATTGAATGGTAAGTTTACATTGTATAATAAAAGCAAACAGATAACGAAGGATGGCATATTTAAAGACAATCGTTTAATGGAGGGTAAAGCTTACATTTACAATGAAGATGGGATCTTAACCCGTGTTAGTATGTACAAAGACGGTATTTATGTTGGTGATACCCAAATAGAAAACTAAGCTTATTTAAAGTATTTTAAGCCCTGACGGTCACCGTCGGGGCTTTTTTGTTTATTAGATTAAAGGCCTTATTTTTTCGCTTAAACTTTTTGCTTCTTTTAACCTTAAAAACTAGCTTTGATACAACTAACTGAAAATGAAGCAATTTATAACGTCCGTTTTTATTTTTTCAACGTGTGCCTTTAGCGCGCAATCGTTCGAGTTGTTACCAAATTCTAAAGACACCATTAATTTTATTGACCAAGTTGGAAAAAAACAAGGCAAATGGGTTTTAATGGGAAAACACAAACCCGGTAATTGCTTTAAGCCCGAACAAAAAGCTGAAGAAGGCGCTTACAAAGAAAATCGTAAGGTTGGAAAGTGGAATGAGTTCTACTGTAACGGAAACAAAAAGAATGATCTCACTTTTCAAAATGGCCGTCCCGATGGATATGCTATTATGTATTATGAGAATGGAAATAAAAAGGAAGAAGGAAACTGGAAGAATAATAAATGGGTAGGTGATTATAAATTGTATTATGAGAATGGGCAGGTTCAACACGATTTTAAGTTTAACGCCGGTGGAAAACGCGAAGGTGTTCAAACCTACAAATACGATAATGGTCAGGTAGCTGTGGAAGGAAATTTCGCGAATGGAAAAGAAGCAGGGCAAATAAAAGAGTATCACGAGAGCGGAGATATTAAAGCCATTAAGAATTACAACAACGGCGATGTAGATGTAGCAAGTATTAAAACGTTTGATGCCAAAAAGGAAGTTGCTAAAAAAGATGACGCCGCAAAATTTGCTCCAAGCAAATCGCTTACCGAGATCAAAAAAGAAGAAATTGCAAGCACAGGTGTAGGCACTAATAAAAGTGGAATCGCATCTTTAAACGGGCAACACATTCTTTATAATAAGAACAAGCAAGTAAGCAAGAACGGGACATTTAAAGACAATCGTTTAATGGAAGGTAAAGCTTACATCTACGATGATAATGGCTTACTTAACCGCATTGCAATCTATAAAGATGGAATTTACGTTGGGGATGGAACTGTTGAGAAGGAAAAATAATAAAACTCATATATACATTTAAAAAGACGGATAGCATTTCCGTCTTTTTTATTTATCGTATATTTACACCCTTATGCAACCGCTTTTTTTATATAATACACTAACTCGCAAAAAAGAAGAGTTTAAAGCTATTAACCCACCGTATGTTGGAATGTATGTGTGTGGACCAACCGTTTACAGTGATGTGCATTTAGGAAATTGCCGCACGTTCATTTCATTTGATCTGGTGTATCGTTACTTATTACATTGCGGATATAAAGTTCGTTATGTAAGAAACATTACCGATGCCGGACATTTAGAAGGCGATGGTGATGTGGGTGAAGATAAAATTAGTAAGAGAGCAAAATTGCAACAGTTAGAGCCCATGGAAATTGTACAAGCGTACACTGTAGATTTTCGTGAAGTAATGCGCCAATTCAATAATCTTCCTCCAAGCATTGAACCAAGTGCAACAGGACATATTATTGAGCAACAAGAGATCGCAGAAACGATCATTAAAAATGGATACGCTTACGAATCAAATGGCACTATTTATTTTGATGTAGAGAAATTTGCGAAAGAACATAATTACACAGCACTAACCGGTAGAAAATTAGAAGATCTATTAGAAGGCACGCGCGACTTAGATGGACAAGATGAAAAACGTGGACGTTTGGATTTTGCATTGTGGATAAAAGCAAAGCCTGAACATTTGATGAAATGGCGTAGCGCTTGGGGCCAAGGTTTTCCTGGTTGGCACATTGAGTGTAGCGCCATGAGCACAAAATATTTGGGCGAGAATTTTGATATACACGGCGGAGGAATGGATCTTGCACCAACGCATCATACGAATGAAATTGCACAAAACGTAGCGTATTGCGGAAAGCAACCTGCCAATTACTGGATGCATACAAATATGCTTACTGTTAATGGACAAAAAATGAGCAAGAGTTTAGGTAATAGTTTTTTACCTCGCGAATTGTTCAGTGGCATTCACCACTTACTTACCAAAGGGTATAGCCCAATGGTAGTGCGCTTTTTTATGTTGCAAACTCATTATCGCAGCACGTTAGACTTTAGTAATGATGCGTTGAGTGCTGCCGAAACAGCATTTGATCGTTTGCACGACGCCTACAAAACATTACGCACACTAAAAGCATCTGATAAGTCGACTGAAGACATTGCAGCCTTGCAAAAAGCATGTTACGATGCCATGAACGACGACTTGAATACATCGGTGATGATGGCGCAGCTATTTGATGCGGCAAGAATAATTAATTCTACCAATGATGGTAAATCATCATTAACAAGAGCTGATATTGATCTACTTCATACGATCTTCCAAAATTTTTTAGTTGATATTTGCGGCGTGAAGTTTGAAGAAGATAATGGAGAGGCCGCAACTGTACTGCATAATGTAGTAGATGTTCTG
>Ga0075163_10011319_pt1 | contig 11634 bp, 6 predicted proteins | sample JI1023141ADNA_FD_71478 | JGI IMG/M metagenome (GOLD analysis project Ga0075163, IMG submission 71478) | Wastewater effluent complex algal communities from Wisconsin, to seasonally profile nutrient transformation and Carbon sequestration -... | ecosystem: Engineered > WWTP > Effluent > Algae... | reverse complement strand
TATCACTATGACCCCAAAGCTGAACTAAAAAAACCGAGTTCTATTGAAGATGTTCAACAATTAATTAATGAAGCAAGCCGCCAAGGCATTAAAGTTATGCCTGTCGGTGCTGGTCGAAGTCAGGGTAAGCAGTTTTTGCCTGATGTGGGTGGGCGTTCTTATGTTTTAGATTTAGAGCAATTAAACACAGTAGAAATTAATGCCTCAGAAAAGACGGCAACTGTTGGTGCTGGTACACGTTGGGTAGATATTCAATTACAAGCAGATAAACATAAATTAGCGCTAAAAGTGATGCAAGCATCAAATGTTTTTTCTGTAGGTGGCTCTATTGGAACCAATATTCACGGTTGGGATCACAGGACTGGCATGTTATCTAATACAATTTTAGAAATAACGATTGTTAATGCACAAGGCGAGTTGCAAACACTGACGCCTAAAGATGATTTGTTTCATCATATTACGGGTGGTTTAGGGTTGTTTGGTGTGGTTGTTAAAGTAAAACTTCAATTGACAGATAATCTTTTATTAAAAGAACAGGGTACAGCGGTGTCAATTCATGACTATGTAAACTATTTTTATCGCCAAGTATTGAATGATGAAACACAACGTATGCATCTTTTTAGATTATCGTTAGATCCTGAGCATTTATTGAGTTCAGGGGTTGCGGTGAGTTATGTTAATGACCGAGACAATCCAGTGGGTGTAACAACGCCAGGGCTCAGTGCTGAAGGTGATAGAGGTACACGTTTTAATCAAATTATGGTAAATCTTGCTAGGCGATTTGGTTGGGTTCGTCGTTGGTATTGGCAAGGTGAGGAAAAGCGGTTATTAGCTAATAATACTAAGGCACAGACTACGAATGAAATTATGCAGCCTATTATTAAAGCGATGTTTAATCCCTCTGTGAGTGAAAGTGAATGGTTACAGGAGTATTTTTTACCGCCAGAGCAATTACCTCAATTTTTAGACCATTTAGGTCATATATTGATGAAAAATGAGGTGACTTTATTAAATGCATCGGTTCGGTTTGTTAAACAAAATAATCAAGCCCCGATGTCGTATGCTCATGCAGGGGATAGATTTGCTGTGGTTTTATGTTTTAACCAATCATTAAATGCACATGAACTGATTAAAGCCCAAAAATGGTTAAGAGAAGCGCAGCATTTGGCAGTTGATATGGGGGGGACCTTTTACCTGCCTTATCAACATGTGGTGTCAAATGACGATTTTAGTCGTGCTTATCCGCATGCGGGTCTTGCTATGGCGAAAAAAGATGAGGTTGATCCTAATGCGTTATTTACCAGCGGTTTATATCAGAAGCATTTAAAACAGATGCCTGAAACACGCAATCATTTTAGAGAAATCATGAAAAATGAAAGCTCAAAAAAGGCTTTTAAAGGATTCTTGACGACAGTATTTAAGCGATTAGAAGCAGATAAATTGTTTACCTTGCTTGAAGATATTTTAAAATACAAAGATACGCATGCAGAAATTTATGAAGAATTATGTCATCGTTTGCCGGAAGTGATGTCAGGTGTTGTTGGTGATTTTTCTGCGATTTTGACCTCATTGTCTGCGATTAAAGAAGATTTAGCAGCGCAAGCAAAAGTATTATTACCAGCCGAGGTTAAACACATCGATGGTTTGGTAGAAATTGGCTATCCCGGACGTTTTGTAACAGGCTTTACTGAGCAATTTAAAGTAAGAGGTGAGATTGTTGCGGTTTATGAAGCACCTTCTGTGACAGATTATATTCAAACGGGCTTCCCAAGACCGTATCATAAATTTGCACCGCTTGATTATCTAAAGCCAACATTAAGCACTTTAAAAGACAACAGTGCTGATGTGGTCACATGTTATGTGGGGTTGCATCATTTCCCAGAGGACCAATTACCGCATATTTTATCTGAAATTAGACGCGTGTTAAGACCAGGTGGGCGTTTCATACTTGTTGACCATGACGTGACCAATGCGTTTTCCATGAGTTCAGCTGTGATGGCACATACGATTTTTAACGCGGTAAATGGCACATCAGTTGAAGAAGAAATGCGAGAAATTAGGAATTTTAGACCTATTTCTTATTGGCGAGAAATGTTAAGTCAATATGATTTGGCAGACGCCACTGAAGGCCCAGATGTCGATATGATTCGTGATAATGATCCTAGCCGTAATCGCATGGTTATCTTTGAAAATGGTAAATCACTTGAGCCTCAACAAGCACCTATCAATCAAGATAGTGCTCAACCATTAGGAAAATGGAGAAAAAACACACCAGCCCCAAATTTAGCAAGTGCAAATTGCAGAGCATTTACAGCACCCGTTCAAGATAATGCTACACCTCCGTTCAGTAAGTTGTATTCAATGTTTTTGTAAAAGCAAATCTCAACGCCTACCAAGCAAAGGGCTTTATTTGCTTGGTAGGCGATTTCAATACATCTAACGTCACTATACAAAATTAAATTCAATACGTATAATTATACAATAACACGATAATTCGGTATAACAGCATGAACTTAATTGAAATATGGCACTATCACCGGCCCGAGCTTGCCAAAATATATTTAGATACGTTGAATGCAGGATTGGTTACATCTACCACCATATTTGCGCCGCGACGCGCGGGAAAAACATCATTTCTCTTGAAAGATTTGGCACCAGCAGCTGAGACTTTGGGTTATACAGTTGTTTATATTGATCTCTGGCAAACAAAGTTTTCACCAGGAGTCTCTATTGTACGTGCGCTAGAACGCGCATTAGAGCCTAAAAATTCTGTTGAAAGTCTGTTTGCAAAACTTCATACCCCTATAAAAAAACTAAAAGCAAAAGCTGAAATTGCAGGAACAAAACTTGAGGGAGAACTTGAGCTTTCAGATGTTGGAAAGAAAGTGCCGACAGAAATTGCGTTACAAATAGATGTTTTGATTGATGCCTTATGCAAAAAAAAACCTGTGTTGTTACTCATAGATGAAGCTCAAGAATTGGCGAAGACAAAAGAGCATGAAGCCGTTGCCACGGCACTTCGCACCTCAATAACGAGAAATCAAAATCGCTTAAGAGTTGTATTTACAGGGTCATCTAGGACACAGTTAGCACATGTTTTTTCAAATTCAAATGCACCACTTTATTCAACAGGATCAGCTATTGCTGACTTTCCTCAGTTGAATCGTGATTTTGTCGTATATATTGCAGAGAAGTTTGAACAGGCGACCGGGCGTAAATTGCCAATTGAACTTGCCTTTGAAGCGTTTGTTTCCTTTAAACAGCAACCAGAACCTTTTTTAGTTGGCATCGTTGATATGGTACTAAACCCATCTGTGACATTAGATGATGCTATGCAAGCTGTTTCTTTAAAGCTTGCCCAAACAGAGAATCACGAAGGCGCATGGTCAGCGCTTGATGCAACGCAAAAAGCCTTGGTTCGTATGCTGGCAGAAGACTCATCATTAAAGCCTTTTAGTAAAACAGTGGTTTTAAGACTTCGTACTATCATTGGCGTTGAATCCTTGGAAGTCACCCATGTTCAGCGAGCAATGTCTAAGCTTGCAAATATCGTATTTAAGTCGCCTAGAGATACGTATGAATTTGAAAATGAAGCTTTTGCACAGTGGGTTAGAACGCTTGCTGATTGAGTGAGAAAAGAAATAATGTTTTAGAATTAATGTGCTGGTGATATTAAATGGTCGGTGAGTATTAAATAATAATAATGGGTGCATAATGGGCTAGCGAGCTTGCTGATTACCTGTGCTATAATTATCACACAATTAGATTGTTTTAGAGGCAAATATGTCGTATCAAAAAATAGATGAAACAGGAAAGTATTGTCCATTTCCAGGTGTGACGGTTGTTTCAATGGTGAAGCCAGAAGATAGTGAATTTTGGAAAACGTTTCAAACTTTTTTAGCGCAAGATGCTGAAATCGCTCAGTATTTTTCTCCACTGCCTTCTGAAAGCTATCATGCAACTACCATGAATTTGACGACGGCGTCAGAAGTTAAAGGTAGTTTTGAGGACTTTATTAAAAATTTTGCATGGTTTCACCTAAAATTGGCTGAGGAATTAAAGCTAGATGCGAAAGATTTACCACTTGAATTTAATGGCGTACATGCGCAAGGCGTCATACAGCTTGTCGTAAATTTTCCAGAAGAACAGCGCCAACGAATTTTTAAATTAGCAGATAACTATGATATGCCTCAGAAGGTCCCGCCTTTTTTTCATATGACATTAGCTTATCAATTTCGTCTGTGTGACTCGGCGGTGTTGATAGGTATTACGCAACGCTTGAATGATAAGTTTAAGGTTTTATTTGAAGGTAAAAAGATAAATTTAATGCCGCCTGCGTTGTCTTCCTTCGAAGATATGGCCTCTTTTAAGCCTTGGAATGGAAGCGATTATCCTTTTAACAAAAAACAATCGTTTGAACCTCAATCGATGTTTCACCATGCCGCTAAAGGTAATTTAACGACAAGCGCGCCTAAACTAAAATAAATTGCTGGATTATTAACTTTTCTTATTCCTGCATAGCGAACGTCATCCTGAGCGAGCGAAGGATCTCCCTGACACAATCTGGTGCTAATGCAGGGAGATCCATTGCTATGCTTGGGATGACGGAGAGTGTCAAAAATTGTTCTATACTTTAGTCATAAGGTAATCAAGTCTGAGATAATTATGGCTAAGTTAGAAATATATAACGATGTTGCGTTATTAGCCCAGACGGGTGCTGGTTTTCAGATTGCGCCAACGGTTAATCAGCTAAATTTATTAATTAATTTCTATCATCAAGACCCAACGCCCCAAGGCCTTGCTACGATTGAGCAATATGTTCAAAATATTCAACTGTATTATCCCCAACAACTAGCAGCTTTGCCTGAATTAAAACAATATATTAAATCAGTTGCTGCTGAATCAAAATCTGCATCTGTAATGATACAAGAAAATGCAAAAGGCATTGTGATTTCTCCTGGGCAAGCGTTGTTAATCTTGATTAATGAATATAAAACAGATCCTGGTACTGTTGATGAATTAAAGCGTTTATATTTATCAGGGGCTCAATCAGAGGCTGATAAAGAAAAATTAACGTCTTATTTTAAATCTGATGTATTGAAAGATTATAATATTTCAACAGATAAAGCAGTTATTAATATCGATCCGACACGTCGATATTTTGAAACACATCTCAGTTATGAGACCTTAAAAGCAAGATTAGATACCATTCCTTTAGATGATTTAAAGCGTCATAGCAATGAGCTTTACATGGGCACGCAAGCAAGCGGCATGAGCCAAATTATTGCGCCTGTATTAGAGGGCATAACACCAGATAAAAATAGTCAAGCATATAAAACTTATCAACAATTGTATGACAGCAACTTATACAAGGAATATACCCATTATATTGCCAATATTAGAAATGGCAGTTTATTTCAGGATTTTTCATTCGAAGATAGGCAAAAAATTGACTTTATTGTAGCAAGTTCTTTTATGGGTGTTATCAATGCGCAATCTCATCCGCTACCTCTTAATATTTACGGTACAGGTTATTATGCTGATGCCAATAAAGGTAAAGATATGATAGGGGAGCAAGAGACAACAAGAAATATGAATTTAGGGTTGATGAAAGGTCAAATGCCCTTGCCGCAAAATGATATTGCCCGTGCAGGTGTTGAAATGCCTTTATTAAAACCTTCTGATCAAGCGACATTTAAAGAGGATTCGCTCTGGGTTGATCGCAATTTTGACGCATTGGTTCATCCCTTTTCTAATTCAATTTCAGGCACGATGTTATGTCAATTAAGAAATATGGCATTGTCTAAAGACTTTGGTAATACCACGATGACGTCTTCTGCAGAAAGAGTCAGTGATTACGCTAGTTTATTTACAGCTACAATGCTTTACGGCAGTGGCGGCCATAGTTTAAATGAGTTTGTGACACCCTTAACGTTACCAGAAACCAAAATGCAGTTTCAAGATATTCCAGGTTTTGATGGCTTAAGCTTAGAATCCATGTTTTATGTCGATAATATAGGGGCATTTGATGCGGCTATAGATGACACTATTGTTTATCAACAACAGTTGCAACAACGCGCGGCTTTAAACGCGCAAATTGAAAAAGGTCAGGGTGAGGGGTTAAGTTTCAAAGAACGATTGGCACAAATGAAACAAACTTCCGCTGAAAAAGAGGTAGACTTCACTGTTCAAGCGGGTGCAAATTCTGGTCCAGCTTGACAGAGCCGCGCGCGTGAGCAAGCGTTCACGGCATTATCCAACTGCAGTAAACGCTTGCTCACGCGCGCGGCTCTGTAAGTCAAGCCCACCTTGTGGCATACTACGTCCTTTCTTTATTTCTATGAGTAAACGATGGTTGACACGATAGCCATTCGTGGGGCTAGAACGCATAATTTAAAAAATGTTAATCTGGATTTGCCACGTAATCAATTAATTGTTATCACAGGCCTTTCGGGCTCCGGTAAATCATCACTGGCTTTTGATACCTTATATGCCGAAGGGCAAAGGCGTTATGTTGAATCATTGTCATCCTACGCCAGGCAATTTTTATCGATGATGGAAAAACCTGATGTCGATTCTATTGAAGGCTTGTCGCCTGCGATTTCTATTGAACAAAAAGCAACGTCTCATAATCCGCGCTCAACAGTCGGCACCATTACTGAAATTTATGATTATCTGCGACTGCTTTATGCAAGAGTCGGCGAGCCCAGATGTCCGACCCATGGGACGTCTTTAAACGCCCAAACCATTAGCCAAATGGTCGATACGGTACAAGCAATGCCAGAAGGTATTAAGGCCATGATTTTAGCCCCTGTGGTACGTGAGCGTAAGGGCGAACATGTTCAGTTGTTTCAAGAGTTGCAAGCCAAAGGTTATGTCAGAGCACGTGTTAATGGCGAGATGATTGAGCTTGATAATCCGCCAAAATTAGCTTTGAGACAAAAACACACGATAGAAGTGGTCGTCGATAGGTTTAAAACACGCGCTGATTTGGCAACGCGATTAAGCGAATCCTTTGAAAATGCACTGAACTTTGCTGAAGGTTTAGTGATTATTGCCCCCATGGATGATGATGCTTTTCAAGAAAAAATGTTTTCATCAAAATTTGCGTGTACCGATTGTGGGTATAGTTTATCTGAATTAGAACCACGTTTGTTTTCATTTAATAACCCTATGGGCGCGTGTGAGGTCTGTGATGGGCTAGGGGTTGACCAATATTTTGACCCTAAACGGGTGGTTCATGATGACTCATTAAGCATTGCTGATGGGGCGATTCGAGGGTGGGATAGCAAAACGACTTATTATTACCCCATGCTTGAAGCACTCGCTAAACATTATCAGTTTGATTTAAATGTCTCTTTTGAAGCCTTACCAGAAAAAGCTCAACAAGTTATTTTATATGGCTCATCAGATGTTATCGAATTTTATTATCCTCGCTCGCACGGTGGTTTTAGCATTAAGCGGCATGCCTTTGAAGGGATAATCCCTAATATGACGCGTCGATACCGTGAGTCTGAGTCTAACATGGTGCGTGAGGAGTTGGTCAAGTATATGTCGACCAGACCTTGTGAGCAGTGTTTGGGGGCGCGTTTGCGCATTGAGGCGCGCCATGTTTTTATCGATAATATTACCTTGCCAGAAATTGTCAGTTATTCGATTGAAGAGGCACATGCCTTTTTTTCGACGTTAAAGCTTACCGGTAATCGCGGTGAAATTGCGGCCAAAATTAATAAAGAAATCACGGAGCGACTGGGCTTTTTAGTCAACGTGGGATTGGATTATTTGAGTTTAAGTCGAAGTGCTGAGACCTTATCAGGCGGGGAGGCGCAACGCATACGTCTGGCCAGTCAAATAGGCTCAGGGCTTGTGGGTGTGATGTATATTCTAGATGAGCCTTCTATTGGGCTTCATCAACGTGATAATGAGCGTTTGTTAAAAACCTTAACCAGACTTCGAGATTTAGGGAATTCTGTGATTGTGGTGGAGCACGACCTTGATGCGATAATGTTGGCAGACCATGTGGTGGATATAGGCCCAGGTGCCGGTGTGCATGGGGGAGAGGTTGTGGCCTCTGGAACGCCAAAAGATGTGATGAATTGTGCCAATTCTTTAACGGGTCAATATTTATCAGGTAAATTATCAATTGAAACGCCTAAAGTGCGTAACCCCATTAATCCAGATAAAATGATAACGTTAAAAGGCGTGACTTGTAATAATTTACAAAATGTCAGTGTCTCGATTCCTTTAGGGGTATTAACCTGTATCACCGGTGTCTCAGGCTCTGGTAAATCAAGCTTGATTAATGACACGTTATATCCACTAGCAGCGAATTATTTAAATCGGGCTAATCTCACGATGAGTGCTGAGTGTGAGGCCATTCAAGGCTTATCGCTTTGTGATAAGGTCATTGATATCGACCAAAGCCCCATTGGGCGCACACCGCGTTCAAATCCTGCGACCTATACCGGTTTATTTACCACCATTCGAGAGTTATTTGCGGGCACGCAAGAAGCGAGAACGCGCGGCTATCAAGTGGGGAGATTTAGCTTTAATGTCAAAGGTGGGCGATGTGAGGCATGTCAGGGTGATGGCTTGATTAAAGTTGAAATGCACTTTTTGCCAGATATTTATGTCAGTTGTGATGTCTGTAAAGGTAACCGATATAATCGAGAAACACTTGAGATTTTTTATAAAGGCAAAAACATTCATGAGGTATTAGAGATGACGGTAGAAGAGGCCAATACCTTTTTTAATCCCGTCCCTATGCTTGCCAGAAAATGCCAAACGATGATGGATGTTGGGCTGTCATATATCCGTTTAGGCCAATCAGCCACCACCTTATCAGGCGGCGAGGCTCAGCGTATAAAACTTGCGCGTGAGTTATCAAAACGTGGCACAGGTTCAACGCTTTATATCCTAGATGAACCTACAACAGGGCTTCATTTTCATGATATCAAGCAATTACTAGGGGTATTAACCCGACTTCGCGACCAGGGCAATACCATCGTTGTCATTGAGCATAACTTAGATGTGATTAAAACCGCCGATTGGATAATCGATTTAGGCCCAGAAGGGGGCAGTAAAGGTGGTCGGATAATAGCGACTGGGACGCCTGAGATGGTTGCAAAACAAAAAGGGTCTTATACTGGAAGCTTTTTAAGTAAATTACTGTAATGCATCAACGCCCCGCCGCTTTTCGTGAGTGTGGTTAAAGGTATTTAAGTTATCTTGACTATTTCAAAGTGTCTTACAAAATTGGTCATATAGTGGATTAAATTTTAAATGCGCCATTTCACTTATGGCAGCTGAATCTTGAAAAAGTGGCCGATAAAACTTGAGTTTTGGCCGATAATGGCCGATAATGGCCGATAAACCACTTCAATTGGCCGATAACATGGAAGAACAATTACTAGCGATTTTATCAGTAGCTAATCAGGCGCTGTCTTTGTCTGATATTCAAAAACAAACTGAGCGTAACATCCCTGATAGAACATTACGGCGTTGGTTATCGCATTTAGTTGAAACGAATAAAATCATCAAATTGGGTTCAAGGCGAGATGCAAAATATGTGATTGTTAAAAATGAGCCTCATTTATTAAGTGATAGCATTTTTAGTGCAGAGGCTCAAACAATCATACAAAAAGTACAAGCGCCATTATATAAAAGAGACCCTATTGGTTATCAAAATGCATTTTTAGAAAGCTATCAACCCAACAAAACATATTATTTAACGCAGCCGCAACAAGCACTATTACAACAAGCAGCGGGAGGAAAAGAGCAAGACCTTCCTGCCGGCACTTATATAAAGCAAATTTACAATCGTTTTTTAATTGATTTATCATTTAACTCTTCAAGATTAGAAGGGAATACATATTCTTTGCTTGATACAGAGCGGCTATTGTTACAAGGTGAAGGGGCTGATGATAAGCTTGATGAAGAAAAAATTATGATTCTAAATCACAAAGAAGCAATACGTTGGCTGGTAGATAATGCGAACAGATATCAATTAACACCAGATGAACTATATACCCTTCATTATTTATTGGCGGATGGCCTTGTATTAACAAAACATGCTGGTAAATTAAGAGAAGAAGGGGTAAGGATTTCAGCATCTGTATATATTCCCCTCGAAAATCAAACCATCATTGCTGCAACATTATTAAAAATACTCAATACAGCAAAGCGCATTATTAATCCGTTTGAACAAAGTTTGTTTTTACTCGCACAACTGGCGTACTTGCAACCCTTTATTGACGTGAACAAACGCACCTCCCGTTTAATGGCTAATCTCCCACTCATCAAACATAATTTGGTGCCATTAGCCTTTAATGACGTTAATAAAGATGATTATATTTTTGCAATGCTTGCCATCTACGAGTACCAAAATATTTTACCGTTAAAAGAACTTTATATTTATTCCTATCTTAGAACGTGTAAAGCCTATGAAATTACAATGGCATCGATGCAAAGTTTTGATGCATTACGCGTTAAATATCGCCCATTAAGACGAGAAACCATACGATACATTATCCAAAATAAAATTATAGGCCAAAAACTTTTGCAAACAGTACAAATCCGTAGCGCGGAACTCTCTAAAGAACATCAAGAGAAGTTTCTCATCGATACCCTCACTGATCTAAAAGAAATGGCCCCTCATAGGATGGCAGGATTGGGCATATCAGCACAAGAGTTAGCGACATGGCTTAAGCTTGCGCCGCTGGATGGTGTCCCTATTCCCTAAGCCCAATGCCCTTATTTAACATAATTAAATTCAAGGCGCATAACGCAACAAACACCGTCATAATAAAGCTTAATGCAAACGTGATATTAACATTGGTATGTCCAATCATGGCATAACGAAAGAGGTTAACCATGTATAAAATGGGATTTAAGCTTGAGACATGTTGCCAAAAGGGCGGTAGCATATCTACCGTGTAAAACACCCCACCCAGATAGGTTAATGGCGTTAAGACGAAAGTGGGTATGAGCATGATGTCATCAAATGTTTTTGCAAGCATGGCATTGGTAAATCCTGCGAGTGAAAATACCGCTGAGACTAAGATAATCACTAAAAGTGTCATGGGGATATGGTTAAATTGCAGTGGCACAAAAAAGAGCGCGACCAGATAGACTAAAATGGCGACAATAAAGCCTCTGACGATGCCGCCTGTAATATAGCCTAATAATAACAAACCATTATTCATGGGGCTTACCAATAACTCATCAATACTTTTTTGAAATCGCATGCTAAATAATGAGCTTGAGACATTACCATAAGCATTAGTGATGACCGACATCATAATAAGCCCAGGTGCGATAAAGGCGATATAAGGCACGGCATCAATAGTGCCTATTCTTGGCCCAATTAAACTTCCAAAAATTAAAAAATACAGCGTTGTTGTAATAACAGGCGGTAAAAAAACTTGGCTTGATATGCGCAGCATGCGCATGATTTCTCGTCTGACCAAGGTATATAAAGCGATGAGTTGTTGTTTAATGGGCATGATTGATTAAATCCATAAAAAGTTCTTCAAGACGGTTTGTTTTGTTGCGTAAACTATGTATGGCGATGTCTTTTTCAGATAATAAAGCAAACACGTCATTTAAGCTAACGCGGTTATCCACACGCAATTC
>Ga0075163_10011318_pt1 | contig 11634 bp, 9 predicted proteins | sample JI1023141ADNA_FD_71478 | JGI IMG/M metagenome (GOLD analysis project Ga0075163, IMG submission 71478) | Wastewater effluent complex algal communities from Wisconsin, to seasonally profile nutrient transformation and Carbon sequestration -... | ecosystem: Engineered > WWTP > Effluent > Algae... | reverse complement strand
AGTCGAACGGGGCGCCCACGGACTTCTTCCGACTGTACGAGCTCGTCCCCTGACGACCGGGACGTGTGGTTTCCCGAGCTCGGATCCGTCGAGCGGCCTGGCGAACGCCCTCGCCGTCCCGGGCGACGCGGACCTCCAGGTGGAAGGGTTTTCGGTCGACAGGACCGACATGCGTCGCCCTCCCACCGCCCTGCTCCTGGTCCTCCCGACGATCTTGATCGTCGCGTTCGTCGCGTTGCCCTCCGTGAACCGCAAGCCGGTCATGCCCGCGGGGCCGGACGTCGGCGCGCTCGGCACCGTCTCGTCGGGGAGCGTGACGACGGGCGGCGTCGCGACGGCGCGCACGTGGCCGTCGCAGATCGTGTCCGTGCTCGACTACCTGCCGCGCACTCCGGTCACGGACGGATCGGTCGACTACACGGCGCCGTTGCAGACGGCGATCGACGACGCGGCGGGGCGCACGCTCCTGTTGCCCGATTTCCCGCTGCTCGTGAAGGCGCCGGCGGGCAAGTCGCACTGCCTGCTCGTGACGCGTCCGATCCGCATCGTGGGCATGCCCGGTTCCGTGATCCGCGAGAAACAGGGGCGCGTGCAGATCCTGCGCGTCGACTCGACGAACGACGTCGTGCTCGAGAACTTCACCGTGCAAGGCAAGGGCGGCGTCGGCCAAGGTCTCGCGCACGGCATCGTGCAGGTCTGGCGCGGCAACAACGTCACGATCCGCGGCGTCACGGCGCTCGACAGCGACGCGGACGGGCTCGTGATCGCCAGCGTGACGTCGGCGCGCGTCGTGGATTGCCGCGTGGTGCGCGCGTCCAAGTCGGGCATCTACTTGAGCCAGTGCCAGGGTGCCGTCGTCCAAGGTTGCACCGTCGAAGACGGTCGGGGTCACCGCACGGCCGAGGGCAACTTGGTCGGCAGCGCCATTCAACTCTCGTCGAACAGCGCCTTGACGTGCGTGGGCAACGTCGTCCGCGGAGGCGTTGGAATCGGGATCCTGTGCGACGCCAACGATCCGGCGCTGCCGCCTCAGGGCAACGTGATCAGCTCGAACCGCGTCGAGGGCGTGCGCAACGCGGAGAACATGGACGTCTCGTGCGGCATCCGCCTGCAGAACCTAGCGACCGTGACGGACACGCAGACGCAGGTCGTGGGCAACTCGGTCGACCGCTGCGGCGCGTTCGGCATCTACGTCGAGAACCACGGCAAGAGCTCGGTCGTGGGCAACACCATCCGCTCGAGCGAACGTTCGGGCCTCGTCGTGGGCACCTTGACGGGTTTGTTCGTGACGGGGAACACCATCCTCGACTGCGACACGGGCCGGTACGGCAACTGCGCCTCGATCTACCTCGTCAACCAACCGCGCGACGTGGACGTGCGTGCGAACCTCCTGCGCAACGATCCGGTCGTGTCGAGCGCGTGCGCCTGCGCCTACGTCCAGAACCCGCACGACTCGATCTCGATCGAACCCGTCGTGCGCTACGGATCGCGCGCTCCGATGGCCGGTTCGGCGAATCGAGGCGACGTCGTGTGGAACAACCAGCCGGCCCGTGGCTCGCCGACCGGCTGGGTGTGCACCGCCGCGGGCACGCCAGGGACCTGGGCACCGCTCGATTCGGTGCCCTGAGGGGCGCGCGGGCCTCCGACCGAGTGCGGGGCGGGGTCAGTTCACGCGGGTCGGACGCATCGGATGCACGGGCGCGGGCGAATCCGAAATGAGCGCCTATCTGCGCCGCCGATCGTCCCCTAGGATCGGAGTTCGAATCCACTTCGTCCCGTCGGATCCCCGCACATGAACCTGATGAACCGCGTCGTTTGGGCCGCCCTTTCCGTGGCCGCCCTGTCGTTCCCCGCCTCCGCCAACTCCGTGACGTTGGGCGCGCAGCTCGACAACACGCTGTTCGAGGAGAGCAACAGCGAGAGCAACGGCCTCGGAGACGGCATCTTCGCCGGCGTCAACGGTCTGGGTCAGATCCGTCGCGGCTTGATCCAGTTCAACGTGGCGGGTTCGATCCCGGCCGGCTCGACGATCACGAACGCGCGGCTCGTGCTGTTCATGTCGAAGTCCAACGCGGGTCCGCTGAACGTCGACTTGCACCGCTGCTTGGCCCAGTGGGGCGAGGGCACGTCGAACGCGCCCAGCGGCGAAGGCGGCGGCCAGACCGCGACGAACGGCGACGCGACGTGGGGCCTGCGCGTGTTCCCGAGCCTCTCGTGGACGACGGCGGGCGGCGATTTCTCGCCCACGATCAGCTCGACGCAGTTGGTGGGCGGGGTCGGCTCGTACACGTGGCCGTCGACGCCCGCGCTGGTCGCGGACGTGCAATCGTTCCTCGATTCGCCCTCCACGAACTTCGGTTGGGTGCTGGTCAATTCGGACGAGTTGTCCGCGCCCACCGCCAAGCGGTTCTGGTCGCGCAACTACGTGACGGCCGGCGTGCGCCCCGCGCTGATCGTCGACTACACGCCGCCGGGACAGCCCACGGCGTTCTGCTTCGGCGACGGCACGGGCACCGCATGCCCGTGCGCGAACTCGGGCGCGACCGGTCGCGGGTGCGCGAACTCGGTGGACCCCAACGGCGGGTTCCTGACGGCGACGGGCACGGCCAGCGTCTCGCTCGACACGTTCGTGCTGCAGGGTTCCGGGATGCCGAACGGCTCCGCGCTGTACTTCCAAGGCACGAACGCGGTGAACGGCGGATCGGGCGTGATCTTCGGCGACGGCCTGCGGTGCGCGGGAGGCACGGTCGTGCGCTTGGCCGTCAAGACGAACCTGTCGGGCGCATCGGCTTACCCGAGCCTCGTCGACTTCCCGATCAGCGTGAAGGCGGGCACCGTGGCGGGTCAGGTCGCGCGCTATCAGTGCTGGTACCGCGACTCGGCCACGTTCTGCAGCGCGTCGCTCTTCAACCTGACGAACGGCGTCCAGGTGACTTGGATCCCGTGACGCTCCGTCCTTGATCGGCGCGGTCGTCGTTCGACCGCGCTCCGAAACGAACACGAGGCGCACCCGCGGGTGCGCCTCGTGTGTTTCGAACCGGCTCGTGTATCTCGAACCGGTACGTGCTCGACGTCAGCCGGCGGTCGTCTCGGTCATCGAGTCGGCGCTCTTGCTCGCCGCGTTGCCGCTGGTACCGGTCTTGTGTCCCGGATCCACCCAGGAACGCGAGACCTCCTCGCGCGGGAAGAGCTTCTTCTCGATGCGATTGAACACGTCGAAGGCGCGCGCCTCGAGGAGACCGCTCGGGAAACCGCTGGTCAGCTGACCCTTTTCGAGTCGACGACGCGCACGCTTCTCCCACCAGCCGATCTTGCCGCGCGCGAGACCGTAATCGAGCGTGACGTAGTGCTGGTACATCTTGCGCGCCAGCGCGACGTCGGGCGGGATCTTGCCCGGCCACGTCTCTTCCAAGTGGTACTCGCCGATCGAGCCCCACTCTTCCAGCTTCTGCGGCGGCTTGTAGCCCAGCGCGATCGCCTGATCCCACATCGCGGTGCCCGGGATCGGACGGTACGGCCACACGGTCGGACGCGCGAGCGGCGCGGCCACGTGCAGTCGACGGCACTGGTCGATCGTCGCCAGCATCGATTCGCGCTCCTCGCCGGGGTAGCCGATGATGTACGTGACGGACGCGCAGATCCCGCGCTTGTCCATCTCGACGGCGGCGTCGACGTTGTCGTTGCCGGCGATCGGCTTGCCGATCTTCTTCATCATCTCGTCCGAACCGGCTTCGGCGCCGATCTCGGCGATGTACATGCCCGACTGCGCGAGCAGGTCGAGCGTCTCGGGATCCTTCTTCTTGCACTCGAGGATCGTGTGCGTCTCGATGAAGGCGTTCCAGTGGAACGGGAGCTTGCGCTCGAGCTTGCCGGTCGCGAAGTCCTTCATGCGCTTGCGCATGACGCCCCAGTTCGCGTCGTGGAAGCGCACGACGTCGAAGCCCCAGCGCTCGTGCAGCTGTTGCAGGTCGTCGAGCATGCGATCGGCCGGCATGGCCTTCCAACGACGGTCGGTCACGATCGGCGAGCAGCAGAACGTGCACGGCTCGGGGCACCCGTACGACGAGAAGTACGTGATGCCGAAGTACGGCTTGCGGTCGCCGATCGCGGGCGGCGTCGGCATGCGCAGCACGTCCTTGTGCGAGCGCGCGCGCATCTGCGCCGTCTTGTAGGGCTCGATGTCGAGGATGTGCCAGGGAACGTTGAGGCACGTGTCCCAACCGGCGACCTCGCGCTTCTCCGTCTTCACGACCTGTCCGTCGCGCCACAGCGCGAGACCCTTGATCGTGTCGAGCTTCTCGCCCGCGTCGACGGCCTTCACCAGCTCGCGGAACGTGACCTCGCCTTGTCCCAGGACCACGGCGTCGTACAGACCGGTGCCGAGTTGCAGGTCGGGCCGCACGCTCGCGAACCAACCACCCAGGAACATGGGCAGGTCGGGGAAGCGCGCCTTGACCTTCTTCGAGCAGGCCAGGCCGTCGGTGACCATGTAGCCCAGGATGCCGGTGGTCGCGTACAGCAACGCGCCCTCGCACGCTTCCACGACGCGACGGTGCGCTTCCTCCGGCTTGTACAAGCTCCCGTCGACGATCACGACCTCGTAGCCGTCCTGCAGAGGCCAAGCGGAGATCGTCAACATCTCCAGCGGCAGCATGTCCTTGCTGGAGGGGAGACCCAAGGATTCGTCGACCTGCGCGGGCTGGTACAGGACGAGCTTCTTCTTGCGGCCGATCATGCGTTCGGTGCCTCGAGCACGAGTCAGGAGTCCGGGGGTTGCGAGGCGAGCGCGATCCGGGAGGGATCAGCCTCGAAGTCTACCAGCAAGGATGTCGCACCGGGCCCACCCCGCCCCATCGGCCGTACGAGGCGCCCCACGCGGGCCGCGGAGGCGACTTTCGAGCCGAATTCGACGGTCAGGGGGTCGCGCGACGCACCCGCCACGTCGTTTCGACGTTCGGGGCTCCGAAACCGTAGTCAGCGCGGCCGCGCCCAAGCCACGGCGCGATGCAAGGCTCCGATCAAGTTCGACGGATCCGCCTTGCCGCGGCCCGCGATGTCGAAAGCCGTTCCGTGCACGGGGCTGACGCGCAGGTAGGGCAGGCCCGCGATCACGGTGACGCCGCCGTCGGCCGCGAGCAGCTTGATCGGGATGAACGCCTGGTCGTGGTAGAGCGCCAACACCCCGTCGTACGCACCGCGCGACGCGGCGAGGAACACCGTGTCGGGCGAGAGCGGTCCGTGGACGTCGAGCCCCTTCGCGCGCGCCGCCTCGACCGCCGGCAGCAGGAGTTCGTCGTCCTCCGTGCCGAGGATCCCGTGCTCGCCCGCGTGCGGGTTCAAGCCCGCGAGCGCGAGGCGCGGACGTGCGCGACCGAAACGACGCAAGCTCTCGTCGAACAACTCGAGTCGGTCGAGGACCCGCGCGGTGGTGATCGAATCGATCGCGCGCCGCAGCGGCATGTGGCGCGTCAACAGCATCACGCACAACGAACCGGCGAGGGCCATCATCTCGAAGCGTTCGACGCCGCACCACCGACCGAGCAACTCCGTCTGCCCTTCGACCTTCTCGCCCGCGAGGTGCAGCGCTTCCTTGCTGACCGGCGCCGTCACGAGCGCGTCGACGCGTCGCGCGAGCGCCAGCTCGTGTCCCGTCCGCAACGAAGCCAGGGCCGAGCGACCGGCGGACAGTTGCACGCTCCCGAGCGTCCAGCCACCGTGTTCTCCCGTGTCGATCCACGCCGCGCGGTCGACGCGAGCGAGATCCGTGGTCGGAGCGACCAGCGGCACGGAAGCGGGTCGCAGCGACGCGGGTCCCGACACGACGAGCCGCATCGCACGCGCGACGGATTCGTCCGCGAGCGCCGCGAGCACGATCTCGGGACCGATGCCCGCGGGATCACCGGCGGTCAACGCCAACAGCGGTCGTGCGGAGTTCGTCATGATCGCGCGCGCCGTCGCGTCATCCGTTCGTGTGCGCGCGCGGGAACGAGGCGCGCGTGTCGGCTTCGGAGCGCAGCCCGGTCGCGATCTCGGTCCAACACGCGACCCGTGCGCGCAACATGCCGCGCGCGCCCCGCGCGGCCTCCTCGAACGCACGCTCGTCGTCCGCGCAAGCGGCGTCCAGCAACCGCGAGGCCCGCGGTCCGGCGCGCTCGCGCTCCAGCACGGCGTGTCGATCGAGGTACTCGTTCAACGCGTCGAAGCCCGCGCCTTCGGACAACTGGAGACGCGTCACGACGGCACGCAGCGCGTCGGGAGCGAACACGTCGTGTCCCAGGGTGAACGCACCGACGATCCGCGCCAGCGAGCGCGACTCGATCGTCTCGAACGCGTGCAGGACGCAGCGACGCGCGCTGGACGGCACGTCGGCCAACGCCAGCGCGCTCGACACGGACTCGCCACGACGGATGCGCGCCACGAACGCGTCGAGTCGCGAACCGTCCGCGCCGCATTCGTCCATGGCCGCGCGGTAGATCTCGAAGCGACTCGCGTACCCACCGCCGTGGAGCGAATCCGATTCCTCGATCAACACGAGTTCGTTCACGAGGCGGCGTGCCAACGCGTCGCCGCGCGGCACCCACGGAACGTCGAGACACGTGAGCTCGCGTTGCAAGCTCTTCAGCAACGAGGTGTCGCACCACACCTCGAACGCGTGGTGCTCGACGAACACCCGCGTTTCGCGGGCGCCCTCGAGGAGCGCGAACAGCGGATGCTCGCGCGCCGCCTCGCGTTCCGCGGCCAGATCCGCGCGCAGCGCGGCCGACGTGCGCGGGACGGCGCCGGTCTCCATCGTCGCGGGCAATCGCATGGGCGTCATGGCGCGATGCTGGAACACGGCGCGACCCGAATCCAGGGGCTTGTCAGCCGTCCGGCGTCGGCGCGACGGGCGCACGCTCGCGATTCAGGTCGTGCAGGTAGGCCAAGACCTGCGCCACCGCCGCGTACAACTCCACCGGGATCTCCTCGAGCAACTCGCACGCGGCGAGCAACTCGACCAGGTCGCGGTCCTCGCGCACGGGCACGCCGTGAGCTCGCGCGGCCGCCAGGATCGCGTCGGCCACGGCGCCCTTGCCCTTGGCGGTCACGCGCGGCGCGCCCCCCGAGTCCGGGTCGTAGCGCAGAGCCACGGCGTGGCGCGGGACGTCTCGGTGCTCGGCGCTCATCCGGTCATGTCCAAGACGAGGTGATCGCGCAGGAACCGCACGTCCTCGACGCCGGATTCCGAGCTCATCGCGTCGTCCCGCCCGTGGACGACGCACAGGTGGGGCGCGAGTCCCCCGGTCGCGAGTTGGGCGGTCAATCGATCCCGGTCGGCCGCCACGCGCGCGGCGACGTCGGGGTTCGTCACGACGAAGCGCACTCCCAAGCTCTGTCCGTCGAGGCGGAACTCGGCGCGCACGGCACCCAGGTTCGTGAAGTTCACGGCCAGGTCGACGGCCCGCGTCGTGGACGTCGGCGCCTCGGGATCCTCCGACTCGCGCCGGGCATCCGGATGCACGAGGAGGTGCGCGCTGGCGAGTTGCGCTCCGTCGGGAACGGCCACGGTCAAGTTGCGCGGATCTCCCGACTGGGCGCGGGCGACGTCGAGCAGTTGCTCGGCTTCGAGCCCGGCCAGCGCGTGGCCGATCGCCTCGCGTTCGGGAGACTCGGCGGCGCCGTTCGCGGTCGACGTCGAGGCGTCGCCGGCTTCGGCGTGCGCCGCGAGCAGGAGGCTCTTCAAGTCCGCGAGCGCCGTGCGGACGGCTTCGTCGTCCCCCAGCAACAAAGCCTCGTGGAACAGACCGGAGTGGATCAGCGCCTGAGTCAACGTGCGACCGTCGCCGTCGGGCACCATCACGAAGCGCTGGAGGTTCCGGACCAACGCTTCGATCCGCGCGCGCTCGACGGGCGCCGCGCGATCGAGTTGCGCGCGCAGGTCCCCCACGAGTCGCGAGATCAACGCGCCCGCGGGCCGATCCTCGGCCAGCACGCCGCGCAGCGCGTCGACCAACGTGCGCTCGGGTTCCGGAGCTTCGGACAGGATGCGCAGGACCAGGGAGTCGCCTTGATGCTGCACACGGGCGACGAAACGCTCGCCGGCGCGCAGTTGCACCGCGGTCTCGGCCGGCACGCGCCGCCCACCCAGGGAGAGGTAGGCGGTGTTGTTCGTCGACTCGAGGACCTCGCCGGAGACGATCATCCCGTCCTGCAACAGGATCGAGAGGTTGGTGTTGCTCCCCTGCAGCGAGGGCAGCTTCAACGCCAAGGCGATCGGGTTCGACAACGGTTCCACGCATTCGGTATCGGCGGAACGCCGCATGACATGCGCAGAACCCGGCGTCGAACCGCGCGTGGGCGTGATTCAACGCGAACTCACGGTCGAAACGGCCCCTCGACCGGGGGTGACCCGGCCCGATTCGTGTCGGGACCGAAGGTCCGAACGCGGCCGGTCGGAACTTCGTTCCGGGTGACCGCGCGAAGCGGTCGGGGCCCGAGGACCCCGGCCGAAACGACCGGAGCCGGCGAGCGTCGCTCGTCGGCTCCGTCGGGGTCGCGCGCTCCTCGTCCAAGGTCGCGCCGCATCGCTCGTCGGCGCGCCAGGGCGGTGACGAGGTGCCCGCTGCGGGGATCAGTGTCGCTGGCGCACGACCAAGAGGTCCGGCGTCGACGCCGCTTGGAAGCTCGTCGACTGGATCACGCCCGGAGCCGTCACGCTCAGCGGAGCCACTTCGAGCGCGCCGAGCGCCGACATCTGCGTCACCGGCAACTGGAGGATCGAGGCTTGCGGCACGAGCCCGAAGGAGCGGTCCGCCCAGACACCGATCGGGTAGGCGTAGGTCGCCGGGTCGGGCACGACCAAGCCGAACTCGAGCCCACAGCTCTCGACCATGATGCGGTCCAGCGCGATCGCGACGCGACCGGGGAACACCAAGCGCACGCGTCCGGTCGCCGGGTCGAGCGGCACCACCTTGGCCACCGCGTCGCCTTGCGTCATCAGCATCGCGTTGCGCACGTCGTTCACGTTGCCTTCGATGAAGAAGCTCGGGACCTGGATCTCGAGGTCCCGGCGCAACACGAGGGCCGATCCGCCCTGCATCACCGGCAGCGTGCCGACCGTCTCGTCGCCCACGGCCACCGGTTGCATCGGAGGTTGATCGGGATCGTTTCCGTTCGAGGGAACGAAGGACTTTCCGCGAGCCTGAGTCGTGTTCTCCTCGTAGGCCAAGACCGGCCCGAGCAAGAACCCGACGCAGCCCAGGACGAGGGCCGACCAGGCCAGCCCGCCGGAACGGCGCGCGCCGTCGCGAGAGGTGTGTCGTTGGAAGTTCATCAGTGGTTCTCCTCGGCGTTCGCTTCGGAATCGTCCGCGGAAGTGCCGTCGTCGTTCGTTGCGGGCATCACGAAGAGCTCGGGGCAGGTCGCCAGGAGCGCCTCGGGGAACCCGGGGGTGGTGTCGATCGTCTCGCGCAGCTTGGGCGAGCGCGCGAAGAGTTCCGCGACCTCGCCCGTCCGGCGCGGATGCCGATCGAGCAGCTGTCGGAAGTAACCGAGGGAACGCGGTTGGTTTCCCCACAATGCGTAGACCATGCCCAAGTTGAACCTGGCGACGAAGAAGCGGTCGTCGAGGTCGGCTAGGCCGCTGATCGTCAGCCAGCGCCAGCAGGCGATGGCCTTCTTGTAGTTCTTCTCCGAGGCGTGCAGGCGTCCGAGTTGGATCGCGGCGTGACCGCGGTTCGTCTCGTGGACCGCCGTGTTGAAGATCCGGCGGTATTCCTCGGCGGCCGTCAGGCGCTTGCCTTCGTGTCCGTGGAGGAAGGCCAGGTAGAGCTGGGCTTCCTCGTGGCTCGGATCGGTGGCGATCGCTTCCTCGAGCAAGCGCCGGCCCTTCTCGAGCGGGCTCTCGATGCGTTCGAGCTTGCCGTTCAGCATCGCGCGAGCGCGTTGCCAATCGAGGCCGCCCGCGCGTTCCTTGCCGTTGAGCAGCACGCCGTCCACGAATCCGCGTCCGCGGACCTGGCTGTCCTTCAGCGGCACGGCGGTCTCGAACACCTTCTCGCGGAAGCCCGCGTCGATCGAAGCGAGCACGTACGCCTTGCCCAGTTGATAGAAGATCGTCGCCAGGCGGTGGACGAGGTCGATGCCTTCGGCCGCGCGCGAGATCTCGTCGCCGGTCAGCATGGCGATGCGCGCGAACAGGCGGTGCGGTTCCGCCATGTCACGGTGCAGCTTCACCTGGGTGCGCGTGTCCTCGAAGAACCCGCGACAGCACTCGCAGGCCTCCATGTGCAGGACCGCGCGACCGGCCGCGCTCTCGTCGAGTTCGCCGTCCACCAGGCAGGACAAGTCGACCTGGAAGTTGGCGCACACTTCCGGCACGTCCTCGAGGTGCTCTCTAGTTTCCATCTTCGACCTCCGCCAGATCGTCCGAGCCTTCGTCGAGCAAGCCCGGTCCGACGTCCTCACCCGCCAAGGAACGCGGTTCGCGCGCCGGACGGCAATCGGGCGACATGCCGTCGAACACGCGCCGCATGGCGCGGTGGATCTTCCGGCGTGCCCGGAAGATGACCATCTTCAGGTTCTCGAGCTTGATGCCGAGCTCGTCCGCGGCTTGTCGGTAGCTGTACTCCTGCACTTCGACCATCTGAAGGGCCGCGCGCTCCCGCTCGGAGAGCATGCGGTAGAACTTCAGATAGAGGTGCAAGTAGGTCAGGTAGACACGCGCGCACTCGTCGCGGCTCTCGCGCTCGATCGCACCCGACAGCGGGCTCGCGCCGCGCACCTCGGGTTGCTCGGACAGGTCCTCGAAGGGCACCTCGCTGCGGCCTCCACGGCCCAGGGTGCGCAGGTGCTTGAGCACCGTGTTGCGCACGATCATCGCCGACCAGACGCGGAACGCGTCCTCGCGCTCGGGGTTGAACCGGTGCGGGTAGCGGTAGATGTTGAAGAACACTTCCTGGAGCACGTCGCGCGGGTCCGCCTTGCTCGCGTACCGACGCAATCGCCCGGCGACCTGCACGAGCAGGTGTTGGGCGTTCAGCTCGTAGAGCAAGCCGAACGTCCCCCGCCCGGTGCTCTGGCGGAAGATCTCCATCAGGCGCGTCGAGAGCGCGTCGCGCAGGGCTTCCCCTTCGCGCGAGGCATCGTCGACGAGCCCGGTCAGGGTGCGCCACTCCTGGACGCCCACCTCGCTGCGCAGGTCGTCCACGCGCTGCCGCAACTGGGCGCGCGCGGTTCCCGCCGCGAGGGAGAGTCCAGAGCCGAGGGGATCGGTTACCTGCATCGGGCCGTTTGCCAGGGGTGGTCGGCAGTGCCGGAGCCGCGAACGGGGCCAGGGAGGAGAACGAGCGCTGGAACCTGGTGGGAGCAGGAACCGGCCTCAAGGGTCGATCTAGGAGGGTTGCGACGCCAAGTAACGAAACTCGAACGATTCGTCGGACGTTTCGAGCGGCGCTCGGGGCGACACGATTCCAACTCTAGCGTGACTCCGTAGTTATGGGGTGAGATTCGAGGCATGATCCGCGTCGTCTCGATGCACTTCGACACACGAATTGTCCGTACGCGCGGGTCGGTGTGGGGCGGATCCGTGCTCGCCTTCCGCGAGGACGCGTCCGAATCCGCCGCGCCCGTGGGTTCCACGCCCGGCGGCCTCGGCCA
>Ga0075163_10011317_pt1 | contig 11635 bp, 9 predicted proteins | sample JI1023141ADNA_FD_71478 | JGI IMG/M metagenome (GOLD analysis project Ga0075163, IMG submission 71478) | Wastewater effluent complex algal communities from Wisconsin, to seasonally profile nutrient transformation and Carbon sequestration -... | ecosystem: Engineered > WWTP > Effluent > Algae... | reverse complement strand
GCCAGCCGCGCGATCGCCGACGTCCCGGGCGTCCCGGTCCGCGCCGCCTTGCGCGCCGCCAGCTCGACCTCGAGCGCCGCCGCCTCGACGTTCGACAGCGGCTCGTCGTCGACGATCACCAGGGACGTCAACTGCGACAGGCCGGAGCGCGCGCTCTCCAGGATGCGGCGGGTCAGGCTCACCGGCCGCAGTGTAGCCAACCCGCGCCGCCCCCGCTACCGGCGGTCCGGCGACGGCGGCGGCGGCACCCGCCCGATGAACGGCTCGGTGCGCGCATCCTCACCCGGTTCCGGTCGGTGCTCACCCTCGACGGCCGGGAGCGAGTTCGTGCGGCGAGCGCTCAGCTCGCGCAGCACGCGGACGACGCGGGGAATCGAATCGGTCACGGTGCGAAGACGCAGCGAGCCGGCAGAAAGTCGCCGAAATTCGTTCCGGCCACCCCACAAGATTCCGTCCTCATCGAAACCGCCGGGCCCCACCTGCCGGGCCAAGCCCTCGAGATCGAACGTGAATCGACGAGACGCCAGCGCGGCGCGGCCCGCACCGCAGCTACCCGATCTCTACCCGACGACCACCCCGGAGCGGTGTCCGCGCTACGACTTCTTGCCGAGCGTGACCAGCCCCGGCGCGGGCACGGTCGCCTCGACCCGATCGAGGGCGGCGACCAGCTCGGCGCCGAACACCGCGTCGAGGGTCGGCCGCGCCACCCGGTACAGGGTCGGCGCGCCCGCGGCGTCGGCGCAGTCGTAGTCCTCGTAGTCGTCGGAGATGCAGATCGCGTCGTCCTCGTAGCTCATCGGGAACAGGCGGCAGATGTGCGGCTTGACCTGATGGAAGTCCCAGCCGCCCTCGAGCGCGGCGCGATGGATCGCGCAGCCGCGCCGGTCATGGGCGAGGAACACGCAGCCGACCTCGCCGTCGGCGCGCTGGTGGGTCGCGGTGCGGACGTGCTGGCCCGACGGGTAGTCGGGATCGATCTGGATCTCGGTCGTGAACCACGGCGCGTCCTGGGCGGCGACGTCGAGCAGCGATCGGATCTGCGCGGCGTGGGCGAGGATGTTGTCGCGCTCGGCCAGGTCGACGTCGGCGCCGTACTGACAGCAGGCCTCGAGCAGCGGCCGGGGGCGCGGCAGCGCGACGCCCTCGTCGGCGACCTGCACGCACCCGTGGCTCATGCAGTCGGCGACGACGCGGCGGACGAAGATGTTGCGATCGACCCGGCGAAACCGGGCGTGATCGAGGGGGACGAAGTCTGGCGCGGGCACGGCGCGACGCTAGCGATAGGTGGGCGAGCCGTCCACCGCGCCGAACCGCGTTCGCGCAGGTGTGCCGCGAGGTAGGGACGGCAGCCACGTCGACCTCGGCCCTACCCCGGCGGTACGATAACGGCGATGAACCGCGTCGTCTTCGTCCTCGCGGCCGCTGCCCTCGGCGCCTGTGCCTTCGACCCGCGCGGGCAATCCGTCTCGCCAGACGCCAGCGACGATCAGGACGCCGCCGACCCCGACGCGACCACCGATCCCGACGCCGGCACCGATCCCGACGCGACGCCCGATCCCGACGCCGGCGCCGGCCCCGACGCGACGCCCGATCCCGACGCCGGCACCGGCCCCGACGCCGGGCCGCTCACCGGACGGATGATGATCGACGACACCGCCGCCGACTTCGGCCGCGATGGGCCGACCTACGTCGAGACCCGCGTCGAGGCCGCGGGCGCGGTCGCCCCGCGCGCCTACTATCAGGGTTCGCTGTGCGCCGGTGGGTCGAACAGCCGGCTGTTCGACGACGGCACCACCGCGACCTGGGCCGTGATCCCGGCGACCCCGAGCAAGTACGGCCTGTCCCGCACCGTCGATCTCAACCTGCCGAGCGGCGGCTTCCCGGCCGGGGTCGGGATCACCGACGGCGGCGACTGGACCTTGTGGTGGTTCGGCGAGCTGTACCTCACCGCCGGCGCCCACAACCTCGACCTCACCGCCGACGACCACGCCTTCCTCGAGCTCGCGCCGCCGGGCAGCGACAGCTTCACCACGGTCCTCGGCACCAACGTCGGCACCGTCGACACCGCGACCTACAACGCCCCGACCACCGGCTGGTACGGCGTGCGCATGGCGCTGGCCCAGCGCGGCGGCGGGGTCGATCTGTACCCGCGCCTCGACGGCGTCACGATCTCGCGCTGGCTGACCCGGTGTCGGGTCGACGCGATCTCGGGCCTGGCCCTGACCGGCTGGGACGAGGCGCGGTGGAACGACGTCCGCGGCACGACCATCGCCAGCGCCGACGCCGCCAACGTCGACTGGGGCTTCAACCGACCGGGCGATCTCGGCATCACCGCCAACGACACCTTCGCGGTGCGCTGGGCCGGACAGTTCTTCATCGCCACCGGGGGCACCTACCGGCTGCAGGTCGAGAGCGATGACGGCTATCGCCTGTGGATCGACGGTCAGGCGATCATCAGCAACCTGGGCGACGGCATCTTCGACGTGACCACCGGCGACCTGACCCTGGCGACCGGCTGGCACGACGTCGTCTACGACACCACCGAGTCCGGCCTGGGCGCCAAGTCGCGCCTGTCGATCGCCAGCGGTCCCGACGGCGCCGGGCCCTTCCCCGCGGCGCGCCTGCGCCCGGCCGAGGGCCGCGCCGAGCGCTTCGAGTCGGCCACCGTCGGCGGCACCAACGCCGGCGGCACCGCGGTGTTCACGCTGGACACGCCGAACGGCGCGGTGGTCACCGGCGTCGACACCGGCTACCTGATCGACGTCCCGGGCGGTGGCGCCAACATCACCACGACCCTGCGCAGCATGGGCGACAACACCCAGCTCGAGTCGCGCTTCCGCTTCGACGGCGTCGAGCGGTTCGCGCCGACCGCGTTCACCGGCGACGCCCTGACCGCCACCTGGGGCCTGTCGTTCATGTCGAACAACGGCGGCTCGTTGCCCGAGTCCTGGCTGACCGTCCGGTTCCGCGACGACGACCTCGGCCCGACCCCGACCACCGCGACCTTCGTCAGCTCGGTCCGCGATCTCCTGACGACCGGCGACACCGCGGTGGCCGCGCTGACCGCGATCCAGTTCACCGTCCGGGCCGCGGCCGGCGCCAACGTCATGATCGCGGTCCGCACCTGTGACACGCCCTCGGGCTGCGACGCGGCCCCGTGGTCGGGCGAGCTGGCGTCGGGCGCCTCCCTGGCCGCGGTCCCCGCGCGCCGCTACCTGCAGTACCGCCTGACCTTCACCACCGACGGCGACCACGAGCCGGCGGTCGAGCGGGTGCAGCTCGACTACCAAACCCGCTGATTCGCCGCAGTGGTCGAAGGTAGGTCGGAGGGTGTCCGAGCCCGAGGTGATGTGACGAGCGGCATATCCGAGGGTGTCCGAGCCCGAGGTGATGTGACGAGCGGCATATCCGCGCGAGCCATTCGCACAAAGGCGCGATGCGCGTGAACACCGCGTCGTGGTCGGTCCACCAACCGCGCATGAACCGGTCGCCCGTCGCGGTGGTGATATCCCTTGTCCTGGTCGGTGCGTGTGGGGACGATGGCGCGACGCCGGCCGATGCCGGCGCCGATGCCCTGGCCGACGCCCCCCTCGTCGATGGGCCGATCCTGTGGGCCGACGGGCCCCGCCCCGACGGCCCCGCGCTCGACGCGCCGATCGAGGACGCCCCGATCGCCGACGCGCCTCCCGACGCCGCCGCGCCCCCCGACGCCGCCGCGCCCCCCGACGCCGCCGTCACGGGCGTTCGCTTCGACCCCGGCTACGGGCTGGCGTGTGGCCTCGAGGCCCGCCTGTTCGGGATCGGCGACGCGTGGGCCCACCCCGACGGCACGATCCGCTACATCCGCTACGCGGTCATCGGCAGCAACCAGTGGCCGGAGCTGTGCACCGCGACCGGCGCGGTCGTCGCATGGTCGGGCACGCCGTTCCCGATGTCGTGGTGGGTCCCCCTCGATGACGGGCGGCTGGTCGTAGCCTCGACGATGTTGGCCTCGACCCAGGTCCTCACGCCGACGTTGACCGTGGCCGCAAACCTGCCGGCCTTCCCGTCGATGTCGACCGCGGTCCGGGCCAACGGTCAACTCGATCTCGCGAGCGGCTCGAGCACCTCGGTCCTGCGCTACGACGCGTCCACCTACGTCGCCGGCGCGCCGGTGACCGCGACCTCGCCGACCCGCACCGCGTGGAGCTGCGGCCCCGGCTCGCCGTACCTGTTGACCCGCAAGGGCGACCGGCTGGTTCGGGTCACCGCCGCGACCTGGCAAGACGACCCGACGTTCGGCGTGGGCGGCCAGGTCGCGATCCCGACCGGCGCGCTGCTCGCCGTCGACGCCGCGTGTCGCTTCGCGTTCGTCGCGCCCGGCGCCACCACCACGATCACCAGCCACGACGCGAGCGGCCAGGCCGCCGCGCCGATCACCGTCGGGTTCGTCACCGGCACGGCCAGCGCCGCGCGCTATGACACCGCCGGTCGCCTGGTCGTCAGCAGCACCGACGTCGACGATGAGCTGCGCCTGGCGCGCGTCGACCTCGCGGCCGGCGGCCTCGACCCGAGCTTCGGCACCGCCGGCATCGCCCGCCTCGACATCCCCGGCCTCGCGCGGGGCGGGGCCGACAACGCCTCGGTCAACGCCGCGCTTCTCGGGGTCAACGCCGATGGCACCTACGCGATCGAGGTCGACGGCTCGCGCATCGACGCCGGTGGTCTCGGCACCGCGTTCACCCGGTTCGCCCGGGTCATCCCCTGACCGGCCACCGGATCCCGCAGCAGCGCGCTGGTCTACGCGCCCGGCTCACGCCGCGGCGACCAGGACCTCGCGCTTGTTGGTGTGATCGGGCGGGCTGACCACGCCCTGCTTCTCCATCTCCTCGACCAGACGCGCCGCGCGGTTGTAGCCGATGCGGAGCTGGCGCTGGACCCACGAGATCGACGCGTTGCGCGTCGAGCACACGACGTGGACCGCCTTGTCGTAGAGATCGTCGTCGACCTTGCCGCCGCCCGCGCCGGGGCCGCCGCCCTCGCCGGCCTCGCCGCCGTCCTCGTCGCGCGGCTTCAGGATGTCGAGGTTGTAGACCGGGCGGCCCTGGGTCTTCAGGAACCCGACCACGCGGTGGATCTCCTCCTCGTCGACGTAGCAGCCGTGGAAGCGAGCCGGCGCGGCGCCGCGATCCGAGAACAGCATGTCGCCGGCCCCGAGCAACGCCTCGGCCCCACCCTGATCGAGGATCGTTCGCGAGTCGATCTTCGAGGTGACGTGGAACGCGATCCGCGACGGGAAGTTGGCCTTGATGAGGCCGGTGATGACGTCGACCGACGGCCGCTGGGTCGCCAGGATCAGGTGGATGCCGGCGGCGCGGGCCTTCTGCGCGATGCGGGCCACCGAGGTCTCGACCTCCTTGGGCGCGCACATCATCAGGTCGGCGAACTCGTCGATCACCACGACGATGTACGGCAGGCGCTGCGGCGGCTCGGTCATCGGCGCGTGCTCGCCGGTGATCTCGACGTGCTCGATCTGCTCGTCGTCGACCGCCAGGGCGTCGCCGTTGGCCGCGGCCTCGGCCGCCGCGGCCGCGCGCCGCAGCTTGTCGGCCTCCCACTTGGCGCGCTGCTTGCCGAGCTTGTCGTTGTAGCCGGTGATGTCGCGGACCCCGGCGTGGGCCAGGAGATCGTAGCGGCGCTCCATCTCGTCGACCGCCCAGCGCAGCGCCAGGTTGGCCTTCTTCGGGTCGGTCACCACCGGCAGCAGCAGGTGCGGGATGCCCTCGTAGATCGACAGCTCGAGCATCTTCGGGTCGACCATGATGAAGCGCACGTCCTCCGGCGAGGACGAGTACAGGAGGCTCGTGATCATCGCGTTGACCGCGACCGACTTGCCCGAGCCGGTGGTGCCGGCGACCAGGAGGTGCGGCATGCGGGCCAGGTCGACCACCGCCGGGCCACCCTCGATGTCCTTGCCGATCGCCATCGGCAACTTGGCCTTGGTCCGCCGGAAGGTATCGTCAGCGACGATCTCCTTCATGAAGACCTTCTCGCGGGTCTTGTTGGGCACCTCGATGCCGACCGCGGCCTTGCCCGGGATCGGCGCGACGATGCGGACCCGTAGGGCCTCGAGCGCCATCGCCAGGTCGTCGGACAGGTTGGCGATCTTCGACACCCGGATGCCCGGGGCCGGCGCGAACTCGTACATCGTGACCACCGGGCCGGGCCGGATCGCGACCACGTCGCCCTTGACCCCGTAGTTCTCGAGGGTCTTGGTCAGGCGGGCCGACAGCTCGAGCATGAAGGTCTTGTCGAGCTGGTTCTGGCTGGCGGCGTCGTAGTTGAGCAGCCCGATCGCCGGGAGCTGGTAGGCACCGTCGCCGAGCTTGATGAAGCCGCGCTCGCTCTCGGCCGCCTTCTCCTTGGCCGCCATCTCGGCCTTGTCGGCGTGCTTGAAGCGCGGCTCGACGATGAGCGGCGCCGCCGCGCCGGGATCGGCGGCCGCGACCACCGCCGTGGCGACCACCGGTCCGGCCTCGGTCGCCGGCGGGGCGACGCTGCCTCGCGCCACCCGCGTCGGCGGCTCGGCCAGCGCCGGCTCGAGGTCCTCGACGATCTCGAGCTTCGGCTTCTTCTTGCGCTCCGGCTTGGCCGCCACCTCGGGCAACGACACCGCGTCAGCCATCGGCGGCAGGTCGACCTCGGTGGTCGCGGTCTCGCGCTTCTTCTTGCCGCGCTTGCGACCGACCTCGTCGTCGTCGGTCGCCATCACCGTGCGCTCGGTGTCGCCGGCGAAGGCCGCGGTCGGCGCCGAGCGCTCGACGATCACCGGCTCCGGCAGCTCGCCGTCGACCACCGCCATCGGGTCTTCGCGCTCGTCCTCGAGCTCGTCCTCGTAGGCGTCGCGATCGCGCTCGGGCAGGATCGCCCGGGTCACGTCGGCGACGAACCGGCCACCGCCGCGGGCGCCGGTGGCCAGCGAGCGGCCGGTGTAGCGGGCGCCCAGGCCGATCCAGCCCAGGACCTGGCGCATGCGCAGCGGGGTCGCCACGATCACGGCGATGAACAGGGCGCACACCGCCAGGAACGCGGTCCCGGCGGTCGAGATCATGGCGCGCGAGACCTCGGCCAGGTCACCACCGATCGCGCCGCCGGGCCCGATCCCGCCGATCCGGTAGCCGGGCGCGGCGAGCTGGAGCATGACCGCGACCGCGATCGCGCCCAGGGACACCCCAACCCCGATCTGCCACGGGATCAGCGGCCGCTTCTCCATGAGCGAGCGCACCGCCGCAGCGACCGCCAGGAGCACCAAGGCATAGCTACCCAACCCCGCGATCCCATAGACCAACCCAGCGACCTTCCGGCCGAAAGGCCCCATCATGAGGGCGTGGGCCTGGGACGACAGCATGGCGAGCAGGACGAACAGGCTCGCCCCGAGCGCCAGGATCCCTGCGACCTCGCGGCCGCGGGTACCATCGGAGTTGCGCTTGTTGGGCGCGGCGGGCAGCTTCTTGGGGAGCGGCTTGTTGGCCATGGTACCTCGGAGGACTTTATCCTACATGTGAGATCTGGTAGGGCAAGTTTCTGACGCAGGCCGAGGTCCCGAAGTTCACGGGGCTTTTTCTGATCTGCCAGCTCCTGCGCGTGATCCCCTCCGATCTCGGTGATATGGTTCGCCCATGCGTCGAGCCCCATTGTTGGTCGCGGTGGCCCTGGCCACCGCCGGTGCGGCGGCCTGCGGCGGCAAGCAGGTGCCCCAGCACAGCGGGTACAAGGGCAAGAAGCCGACGCCCTGGACCAAGGCCAAGCCGATCGAGCTCGATGAGGAGTTCAAGGCCAAGGTCTCGGGCGAGCTCGACTACGCCGACTTCAAGCGGGCCCGCTGGTACAGCCTGACCATGCCCGGCCCGGGCACGATCACCCTCGACTTCGAGTTCGTGCCGAGCGGTGACGAGGAGATGGACGTCGCGTTCGAGGTCCTCGACCCGAACAACAAGGTGCTGGTCCGGGCCGACGCCGACGCCGACGACGTCAACGAGCAGAAGAAGCAGCGCAAGCTGGCCGACCTCGACGAGGGCACCTACCTCATCCACGTCTACTTGCAGGGCCGCCTCGACAGCGCCGACTTCGATCTGAAGGTCGCCTTCCAGCGCGGCACCAAGGTGTGGAAGTCCGACTTCCCGAACCAGGTGGCGTTCCTCGGCGACCTCGCCGCGGTCCCGCCGGTCGACGACACGCCCGCCAAGGCGCCCCCACCGGCGCGGTGCGGCGTGCCCGGCAAGCCGAAGTGCGTCCGCCGGCCGCCGCCGCCGCCCCCCGACAAGCCGCCGCCCACCGGCGGCCCGGGCCCGCTGACCGCCACGATCACCGACGTCAAGCCGGACAACGCCGGCGCCCGCATCGTCATCGGCGCCGGCACCAGCGACGGCGCCGCCGACGGCCAGCGCGGCCGCGTGAGCGGGGTGAAGGGCGCGTCGTTCACGCTCCAGGGTTGCAACCCCGTCCGCTGCACCGCGGTCGTCAAGGTCTCGGTCGACGAGGTCCGCGGCGCCCGCGAGGTCGTCATCAACCGGTAGCGCGCCGGGCTCCGGACCGTTCAGCCCGCCGCGGACAGGACCAGGGCCTCGGCACCGCGACCGAGGTCGATCGCCCGCGCCTCCTCGACCACCTGGGCCACCGCTGCCGTCAGGCTGGCGTCGTCTGCACGACGCGACACCAGGAGCGCCTCGACCGCACCGGAGGCCGCCGACAGCGCCGGAAAGCCGAACAGCGCCGACGTCCCGCACAGGCGGTGACACAGCTCGCGCAGCGCACGTCGGTCGCGGCGACGCGCCGCGGCGTCGATCTCGACGGCCCGCGCCACCAGCTCGCGGGTGAACTCCGGCAACAGCGGTCCGATGACCTCGTCGTCGGCGAGCTCGCTCACGACCCGTCGCGCCGGCGGCGTTCCATGGACCACGCCGCACCCTCGCATGGACCTCGCCGTGATCTCCCGGCGCACCCGGGATGCGCCGGGGTATCGACGGGGCGCCGGGCGGGGAGTGGTTCGAGGCGGGGTCATCGCAACACTGCCATCGGTGGTTAGCCGCGCCGCCGTGCGCCCGGACCGCGAGCTGGGGAAGCATGCGCGCATGCGGATCCCCGGTCTGGTCCTCGCCACCTGCGCCCTCGCCTCGCCGGCCCTCGCCGGGCCGACCCAGGCCCCGATCATCGGCGGCACCAACACCACGGTCGGTCAGTTCCCGAACGTCGTCGCGCTGCAGGTCGGCGGCGGCCTGTGCACCGGCACGCTCCTGACCAAGGACTGGGTCCTCACCGCGGCTCACTGCATCGACCCCAACGTGGTCGGTCAGAGCGAGGCCCAGATCACCTCGGGCCTGCGCATCCACTTCGACACCGTCAACATCTTCCAGTCCCAGGGCACGGTGGTTCGGGCCAGCCAGATCTTCAAGCACCCGGGCTTCGACCTCAACAACCTCGGCATGCACGACATCGGGCTGGTCCGCCTGGCCACACCGGTCACGGACCGCGCTCCGGCGCGCGTCAACTTCGACCCAGCCAAGGCCCCGGTCGGGATCGCGGTCACCATGGTCGGCTACGGCGTCACCAGCCGCTCGAACCCCAACAGCGCCGGCACCCAGCGGGTGGTCGATCAGACCTCGGTGTCGTGCGCGATCGGCGGTGGCTCCGACGCCGATCTCCTGTGCTTCTCGCAGGTCGCGGGCAAGGGCAAGTGCGTCGGCGACTCGGGCGGCCCGTCGTTCGCCACGATCGACGGCCAGCAGTGGCAGGTCGGCGTGACCTCCTTCGGCGACCAGAACTGTCAGCAGTTCGGCGCCGACACCCGGACCGACGCCGAGGAGGCCTTCGTCCTCGAGCACGTGCCCGAGCTCAACCCGTGCGACGCCGACAACCCGTGCGCCGAGGGCCGGACCTGCTTCCAGGGCACCTGCATCGCCGATCCGTTCTCGCCCGGCGGCATCGGCAGCGAGTGCGCCGACGGCCCGGAGTGCGAGTCCGGCCAGTGCGCGTCGTCGTCGGAGGAGTCGCTGTGCACCTTCGCGTGCGCGACCGGCACCGACGGCGCCTGCCCCGACGGCTTCGAGTGCCGCGACACCAGCGGCGGCGCCGGCGGTGTGTGCTGGCCGACCGACGAGGGCGGTTGCTGCAGCACCGGCAACGGCGGCGTGCCGACCTCGCTCATCGGCGTGGCCGCGGTCGGGCTGTTCCTGCGCCGTCGCCGCCGCCGGTAGGCGCCGCGCGATCGCCGCGCTCACCCGACGCTCCCCGCGGTCGCCGCCGCCACCCGCGGCTCCGGCGACACGCTCGCGCCGCTGCCCCCTGGCGCCTCGACCGCGCGCAACGACGCGTAGGCCAGCCGCAGCCGAGGATCGGCCGCGCAGATCGCCGGCGCCCCGCCGGTCACCACCTCGCGCACGGTCCAGGTGCCGAGGATAGGATCCCGCCCGGCCCACCGCTCGATCCGGTGCTCGCGCAGATCGACCATCCAGTACTCCCCGACCGCGGCCCGCCCGTAGAGCTCCGCCTTGACGGTCCGGTCCTTGTCGCGCGACTGCGCGGCGACCTCGACGATCAGCCGCACGACCATGCGCCCGTCGGGGCGCGGGACGAGCACCGCGACGTCGGGCCGCGGCAGCGAGTAGGGATCGAGGGCCAGGGGCGCCTGGAGCTGGACCGTGCCCCCCGCGCGCAGCCGCGCCGCCACCCGCGCCGCCACGCCGTCGTGCTCGCCGTCCTCGCCGACCTCGGCGACCACGCCGGCCAAGAGCTCGACCTGCACGTCATCGAACGCGCCGCCCAGCCGTAGCCGATCGAAGTCGCACCGCCGCAACAGGCGCCGCTGCGCCACCTCGACCCCACATCCACCGCTCACGATCTGGATCACGGTCGCCTCCCGCCACGCGGCCGCGCCGCGCCCAGGGACCCTGAGCACGTCGCGCGCCACCGCCAACCCCGCGTTCCGCCGTCCGACCCGTCCGAAACCCGGACAAGTCGTCCGAACGTCGGCCACCTGGGCCCGGACATCGGACAGCGCGGCGCGTCCGAAACCGGACAGCGCCCCGCGCCAGACGTCGACGTGCCCCGGCGGTCAGCCGCGTCCGACCTCGATCAGGACTTACCCTCGTTCTTGACGTTCTGGACCTCGGTCCGGACCGCCTGGGCGAAGGCCTTGAGCTGCTGCATCGCCGCGCGCACGCGGGTGCCGGCCGCCTTGTTGCCGTCGTTGAAGAACTTGTTGAAGTCCGCCTCCATCGAGGCGACCAGGGCCTTGAGCTCACCGTAACGCGCGGTCCCGGGGGTCTTGGGGGCGTCGGCGGGGGTGTCGGTCTCGTCGTGGGCTTCCATGGGGCGGGAAAGTGCCTCGGAAACCACCGATCGGCAAGCCCTGCAGTGCGGAAGAGCGCCCACCGCCCCGAGCCGGCTGGACCACCCGCGTGCGCGCCCGAGCTCAGATCGCGTTGCCGCCGCGCTCGCCGGTCCGGATCCGGATGCAGTCCTCGAGCGGCACCACGAAGATCTTGCCGTCGCCGATCGCGCCGGCGCCGTTCGAGCGCGCCCCGGCCAGGATCGCGTTCACCGCCGGCTGCGCGTACTGATCGTTGACCGCGATCATGATCCGGGTCCGCGACACCAG
>Ga0075163_10011316_pt1 | contig 11635 bp, 13 predicted proteins | sample JI1023141ADNA_FD_71478 | JGI IMG/M metagenome (GOLD analysis project Ga0075163, IMG submission 71478) | Wastewater effluent complex algal communities from Wisconsin, to seasonally profile nutrient transformation and Carbon sequestration -... | ecosystem: Engineered > WWTP > Effluent > Algae... | reverse complement strand
AACGAGAAAAACGGCGAAAACGAGCCGTTTGATGCCAGAAATCACCGAAAAACCCTCAGATAGTGAAAATGACACTAGGGCGCTAGCTGCGCGCTGGATTCAGGAGTTGAAGCTCTATGAGAAAGAATTCAAAAGGTGGGAGAAGCGCGTCGATAAGGTCTCGGCGAAGTACGCAGCGGAGGCTAAAGGAAGCGGCGATGATAGCGACTTCCTTGGGGATAGCGGCTCTTCTTTTAATATTTTTTGGTCAAATATCAATGTACTTGGCCCAGCTCTTTATGCCCGCCAGCCTGTAGTTCAGATAGAGCGACGGCACAAGGACAAGGATGTACTATCCCGGCTCACCTCTCAGACATGGGAGCGGGCGACAGCTTTTGAGGCAAAAAACGAGGATTTCTCAGGCATAATGAACGAGGTGGTTTTGGACTACCTCATAGGCGCTCGGGGTACGTCTCGAATCAGGTTCGATGTTGAGCTTGCAAAGACCTTCGACGAGATGACCGGCCAGGAAGTAGAGCAGATCATCAAAGAGGGTGTGCCGACTGAGTACGTCTATCCCAAGGATTTCAGACATCAGCCCGGCAGAACATGGGAAGAGGTGGAATGGGTAGCATTCCGCTCGTATCTCAACCGTGACCAGCTAAACGAGCGCGGATTCCCAGAGGATCTACCGCTATCTCACAAGCCCAAAGGTGTAGACGAGGACAGGCCAGAACATGCCGAGAAATTCGGCAAGGCCGTAATCTGGGAAGTGTGGGACAAGGCCACAAAGCGCGTCTATTGGCTGTGCGAAGGCTACGACAAGCTATGCGATGCGAAGGATGACCCATACGGGCTATCTGGATTTTTCCCGTGTCCTAAACCCCTTTATGCGACCAGGAAGCGGGGATCGCTCATCCCTGTCCCCGACTATGATATTTGCCAGGCTCAATACAAAGAGCTCGACGGGCTATCACAGCGGATCAGACTGTTGACCTCATCACTCCGGGTTGCGGGCGTATACGATGCCTCAATGACCGAGCTAGATCGCTTGGTATCTGAATCAACAGAGAATCGCCTAATACCAGTTCAGAACTGGGCCTTCCTAATGGAGAAGGGCGGGATCGACGGCGTGATCTCTTGGCTACCTATACAGCAGATCGCGGAAGTTCTAATAAGGCTCTACGAAGCGCGAGATCGTACGCTCTCAGAGATATACGAGATCACTGGGCTCTCTGATATTGTCAGGGGCAATTCGAACGCCAATGAGACGGCGACAGCTCAGCAGATAAAAGGCAATTTTGCCACCCTCCGGCTACAGTCAAGGCAGCAGGATGTTCAGCGGTTTGCGCGGGATCTGTTGGCAATGAAAGCCGAGATCATAGCGGAGCACTTCCAGCCTGAGACAATTAGACGCATCAGCGGATTTGACCAGATAGCAGAGGTCAACCCAGAAGACCCGGCGCAGTTTGAGGCGGTGATCCAGCTTCTAAGAGATGACCCCTCACGAACCTACAAGATAGAAATCGAGACAGATTCGACTATCGCCATAGACGAGCAAGCGGCCAAAGAGAAGGCAAACGAGTATCTCGCGGCGGTAGGTGGATTCATGCAGCAGGTTCTTTCTGTTGCTCAGGTTGCACCGGAATTCATGCTGTTCATGGGTGAAACGCTCAAGTATACAGCTCGGCAATATAGAGCGGGGCGCTCACTTGAGGGGGTACTAGAGCAGTCTATCGACCAGTTTCAACAAGCTCTATTACAGCCACCACCTGAACAACCACCAGATCCCAAGATGGTAGAGGTTCAGCAAAAGGGTGAACTTGAGCAGCAGAAACTAGCTCTTGAGCAACAGAAGATCGGCGGCGATCAAGCTATGCAGATCCAGGAGCTCCAGTTCAAGCTGGCAGAGCTTCAGCTACAACTACAGATGAAGGATGCACAGATACAGGCGACAGCGGCGCAGCATCAATTTACTACGATGCAGAGCGAGGCGGCAGAGGCTCCAGAGCCAGCACCACAAGCGCAGCCTATAACGCTGAATCTAAATGTTACCCCTGGGCGTAAAAAAGTGATACTCGGACCTATCGACCCTCTCACTGGGATGCGAACAGGTGAAGTCATTGAAGAACCTAACGAAGAGCCTATGATTCCAGGGGTTATCGGTGGCTGATAGTCCAACAGTAAGTAATGCGCCCTTAACAGACTACGATGTTAAGACGACAGAGGATGCCGATGGAAAGCAGCTCCAGCACATGCTATCCGGAGCTCTTGCTCTTAAGTTTGATGAAGGCGCTACCTATACATACATCGGAGAGGCATTGCCGGGCTCTCTTGTTGGTGATGCGGTGTGGAGAGTTAAGCGATTAACCAATGCAGATACTACGATATTATGGGCAGATGGTGACAGTAGTTTCGATAATGTTTGGAATGATAGGGCTAGTTTAGTTTATAGTTAGAGGAATCTATGTCAGCAAGCAACACAACAGAAAATGATTTAGCATTGGCTATTTTTGATAGCACAGACCCGGCATGGTGGGGGAATGCTAATTTCTTTATTCGGTTACATAGCGCAGATCCAGGAGAAGCAGGAACGGCGGTTACTAACGAGATCTCTTACACTGGCTATGATGGTGTATCAATTTCAAGAACCACGGGATTTACAATCACAGGTAACGAAGCGAGCAATGCAGCGTTATTGCAATTCCCTTTATGCGCAGGCGGCTCTGCTACGGCAACGTATTTCTCAGTATGTACTACGCAGAACGGTGCCGGACAGATTATTGTAAGCGGGGCGCTAACCTCTTCCTTGTCGATATCTAACGGTATTCAGCCTCAGTTTAACATCGGCGACTTGGATGTGTTGATAGACTAATATGGGCTTTATTAACGTAGCAGAGTACGCCAACGCAGATGCCGCAGGGCAATGTTGGGTGACACAGTTTAGAAAGGCTGTGACTAGTACCGCTACGATTACAAGCAGCTATGTGGATTACTCGTACTTTGCGGGTAGTCCACTAGCTAACTTCTATGCATCTACTCCGCTAGAAGCGGCCTATGTGGATTCTACACGGGGGATTTACTTACCTGCCGTTGATCAGTGCCTTAAGAACATCACGGTAATGACATCGGCAGCCAGTGCTACCTCGACGACAAACCAACGTCAAAAGCTGATGTTGTGCGATTACTTGATGTATTACCCGTTCATCGACACAGACAGCACCGACCAACAGGACATGATTCAAACCGTAACAATACCGCGCTATACAAGTGGGTATGTTATGGCAATCGCTCAGTCGGCATCGTCTACAATAGGGCAATTTACTTTCACCTACACAAATCAAGACGGTGTGGCTGGAAGAACAAGCCCGAACATATTTACGCAAATCGTCGCGGGTGGAGGTCAATCGGTAAACGCAAACATATCTGCAAACGGGTTTAATCCGTTTCTACCACTACAGGCGGGAGATAGTAGTGTTCGGTCGATTGAATCAGTGACCTTCACAGCGGTGGGCGGCGGGCTTATGGCGCTAGTAATTGTAAAGCCTATTCAGACGTTTGTTGTAAACGCAGAGTGCAGGAGAACCACCAGCGGAAACCTTGAAAGCTACGGCGCGGCGGCTTCAGTCGATAGCGTAATACACAGGGCGGCGGCCCCTGTCATAAAGAGCGGGGCAATTCTTGGGCTTTTATCAAAAGGAATGGGCGGGTCATTAGCCTCGTCTATTCTAGTCGGATATATAGAAACTTTGTGGAGCGTGTAATTTTATGGGCTGGACAAGTCAAGACGATTTAATAAATCAGATAACAAACAACGGAAAGACCGATACAGTCGTGTTCCAAAAGACACTCCCTGCTGCGGGGACTGCGGGAGCCTGGACAGACTTGGGTAACGCTACGGGCGTACCAGTAGCAGCCACGTTCGGGGCAGCCGATTTAACCTTTACAAGTACGGACAACACCTGGTCAGAAGGAACGCTATATACTGGGGGCGATGTTGATCCAGCTACAAAGCACTTTCTAAACGCAGGTATATCGTGCGTCGCAGCAGCGGGAGCCCCGTGGTTTATCATGGCGGTAGACCATATTGGATATGTAAAACTCTCTACCACCAATGTAACCACCACAGGGACTAAGACAGTCACGATGACTGCAATCGGAAGTTCCGGCGCTAAAGTTGACAGATACGCAAACGGCGAAGGTCTTAGAATGTACATGTCAGCGCTAGGTGCTCTTGGTGCAAACGCTCCAACATGTATCGTGAACTACCTAGACACAGGCGGCGCAGCAGGAGCGACCACCACCTTTACATCAACAGCGTCGGCTACAAATGGAAGCATCATAAATACAGGAGCTGCGGCTAATAAATACAACCCGTTCCTACCGCTCGCAGCAGGTGACACGGGAGTTTCTGATATTGTGTCTGTTGTCTGGGCTGGTACTGCACACGCATCAGGGACGGTTATTTTACACCTCGTAAAACCTCTATGGACAGGACCAGTTCCGGCAACGGGGCTCTATTCCAAGATGGATTTCTGCAACGCCATCCCGTCGTTTAGACAGATTAAAGACGGAGCAAATATCATGTTCATAATGTTTCAGACGGGGGCCACAACTTCAGGCGGTACAGTATTTGTCGATTTTGACTACGGATACGGTGGATAGTGGGGATACTTAGTAATAATTATCGGGATACGCTAGGGGCTGTAAAGTTCTACGGGGCAACCACGTCGAACGGCTCCTATCCTTGGCTCGATACCCCTAGTACCACGATGCCTGGAGCGGCTAGGAATATATTTGCAACCGATGCAGGTATAAGTTCCCTGTCCTCAAAGCCACAAGGGGCAAGGCATCCGGTAGCGTGGCAAATGCCGCAAAAGTCAGGTGGTTTAGCATCTCACAATAACACGGAGATTCTATTTACTCAGACAGGTTTTGCCGTAGCCGGACTACCTGGGAGCGGTAGCACCACTATTACCTTCACTCCGACGGCAACCGGAGGTTTGATTGTGTCCGGTAGTGGAAATGCTACAATTATCTTTAGTGCAACAGGGTCAATCCTATCGGTAGCTGCTGGGAGCGGCTCAGCAACTATAACACTGTCTGGAAGTGCTCTGATTGGGGCGCTTGCCGGTCTATCGTCAAGCGGGTCAATCACCCTCAGCCCATCAGCTACTATGACAGCTATAGGGTATCTCTCAGGGTTATCCACTAACGAGACAGAGTTTTCAGCCGATGCATTAGCCAGGGCAGTTTGGGAGGCAGCAGCCTCAGACTTCAACACCGCTGGAACTATGGGCGAGAAGCTAAACGATGCGGGAGCGGCGGGAAATCCCTGGGCGGCATTACTGGTAGATAATGGAGATCCAGGCACCTTTGGCGAGAGAGTTCAAAAACTATTAACAACGGCTAAATTTCTTGGCCTAAAATGAGCTTGCTTTTATTATTCAGGTCGAGGAGTGGGGCTACAGTAGACACCCACGATGGAGGATCGAGCAAGAAATATCACCTAGAGATACTCACAGAAACAGAATGGAAGCGGCGATATAAGCCGGGCTCTTTCATTCCGGTTGAGCTTGCACCTGAAGAGGAAGACGAGATAGTAGAGACGCATATAGCACCAGCTCAAGGCGCAGCCCTTGATGATGCGCGGGCTAGATACCTCTATGCGGCTTATAGAGTAACGGCACTAAGGGAGAGTCTCGACAAGCTACGAGGCCAGATAGCCATACAGGAGATGTTGAGTTTCGAGAAAGCCCAAAAAGCTATGAACGAGCGAGCCCTATCCATTGCCATAGCCGACTTAGAAAAGAGGTACATCCAAGAGGAGCGGGCAAGGCTTAAGGCAATGCAAGTACTCGAAGAGTTAGACACTGAAGACTTTATGCTAAATCTGTTGCTCCACTGATGCAACTTGGTTGCAATAGGGAAAAACTACACCTACACTCCGGATATATGGCACAAAATACAAAAGCCTTCATATTGGCAGAAATTGAGAAAGCTGGCCTTTCTGTTGATTCGGTCATGTCTGATATTGGGATAACGGAGATCGTTGTCAAAGATGCGCAGGGGAGGAAGGCCGGAAGGTTCTCCTTCAAAGATGAAGAAGTGCTAACGGACGAATCAAAGACAAGGTACATAAATAAAATTTCCGGGCTTCGGAGATAGAGTGGCAAGAGGATTCTGGGTCTTTAGAAACGGCAAGGTAATCCCAAAAGAAGAAGCCGACGAGGTTGCGGTGCGAACTACTATTATCACGGATGACATGAATCCGACGGTGCATCCAGCATCGGGCACCTATTTTACCTCTAAAAAGAAATTTCGAGAGATGACGAGAGCAGCAGGTTGCGTAGAGGTCGGGGATCAGAAGTTTGACACCCCCAAGCCTAAAGAGATCGGGGGCGAGAGAGAAGCCTTGATCTCAACCTGGAACCAACTTAGTGAGCGAAGAAAATAGTATACGCGATGAAATAGAGGCGGCTTGGGCAGCGCATGACGGCGACGATGTACAATCGCCAGCACCCACAAACGAATCAGGGCTTGATGCTCCTGATGCTGCGGCTATTACGGCTGATGTCGATGTCACAAAAGGGCTAGAAACCAAGCCTACGGCAGAGCCGACACAAGAGAAGCGGGGACCGGGACGGCCTAAGAAATCAGAGCAGACGGCAGCCCCAGCGGTAGAGAAGCCAGCAGCGCCAACATTCGAGGCACCCAAGAGCTGGAAGCAAGCAGAGCGCGAGGCTTTCTCCTCGCTACCTCCTCACCTACAAGAAACAATATCCAAGCGCGAAAGCGAGAGGGACACGGCCACTAATAACAGGCTGATGGAGCTCTCACGAGTACAAAAGCGATACGCAGAGATCGACAGCGTGCTCGCACCCCATGAAGAGAAATGGGCAAAGGCTGGCATACAGCCCGGAGCTGTGATCAAGCAGTTCCTAGCTTGGCAAAACTATCTCGACCGAGATCCACAAACGGCAATAAACGAGCTTGCCAGTTCATACGGGCTCAACCTCGCAGAACTAGCACAGAAGCAGCCGCAAGTGGATCCGGAGATTGCACGGCTACGACAGGAACTTGCACAGGTTCAGGGAACGATGAGCGAGCGGCAGATGTATGAGCAGCAGCAATATCAGACCCAACTTGAGCAGGGGATCGAAGCGTATGCAACCGAGATAGGTACGGACGGCAAGCCAGTGCGACCGTATTTCCAAGAAATCTGGTCGGATATGTTGCCCATTGTTTCGCACTTTGCAGCGAATGAGCCGGGGCTCACCCACCGGCAGGTCTTAGACCAGGCGTATGAGCGGGCTATGTGGATGAACCCACAAGTTCGTGAGCGCCTCCTCAAGGAGCAGGAATCAAAGCGCATAGCTGAAATGCAGACGAGGACGCAAAAGGCGAAAGCCGCAGCGGTCTCTGTTCGTGGCTCACCCACATCAGGAGCAATGCCAAGTTCTGCACCGGCGAGTATCAGGGATTCATTAGAATCGGCCTGGGACTCCCTCTCTTAACTTTTATTTTTCTATAGAATTGTATGGCATCTCCAAATATTTCGGAGCTGCTCACCACGACTATCGAGAGTCGCGGGCGCAGCCTTGCCGATAACGTCACAACCAACAACGCTCTTCTCATGCGTCTCAAGGAAAAGGGGAATGTTAAGCCCGTTTCTGGCGGATCAACTATTCGGCAAGAGCTCGAATACGCAGAGAACGGAACATTCATGTACTACAGCGGGTACGAGACTCTGAATATCTCCCCTTCTGATGTAATGACTGCTGCTGAATTCTCTCTGAAACAGGCTGCTGCTGCTGTAACGATTTCTGGGCTTGAACAGCTACAGAATTCAGGCAAAGAGGCAGTAATCGACCTTCTCGAAAGCCGAGTAAAGAACGCAGAGCGCACCATGGTGAACAACATCGCCGAGGGTTGCTACTCTGACGGTACTGGATCAGGCGGGAAGCAGATTGGTGGACTTCAGCACCTCGTTGCTGATGCTCCTTCCTCTGGAACAGTAGGCGGGATCAACCGTGCTACATGGACCTTCTGGAGAAACATTGCATTCGATTCAACCACCGACGGATCGGCTGCTGCGACTGCTGCGAACATCCAAAGCTACATGAACCGAGTTTATGTACAGCTCGTTCGTGGTGTGGATGCTCCGGATCTCGTTGTTGCTGACAATGCTTACTTCCGGTTCTATCTAGAGTCATTGCAGAGCATTCAACGCATCACCTCCGACAAGATGGCCCAGGCTGGATTTACTTCTTTGAAGTACATGAACGCTGATGTTGTCTTAGATGGTGGTGTTGGCGCGGCTTGCCCAGCAAACCACATGTATTTCCTCAACACCAACTATATCCACTACCGACCACACAAGGATCGGAACATGGTTCCGCTTGGTGCTGATCGTTACGCGACAAACCAGGATGCAATCGTGAAGCTGATCGCATGGGCAGGGAATATGACCCTCTCTAATGCCTCACTTCAGGGTGTTCTGAAGGACTAACAAAACGGGGTGAGCAATCACCCCTTTTAACTTTTTTACGGATTGAATTATGGCTTTTTTCCCTCTTGAACAGGTGGTTATTCCGCAAGCGATTGCAGATACCTCCACAACGCAGCTTTTGCCTCTTGGTACTCGTATCAAGGCGGTGGACTCAACCTATGGTGTAGGTGAGTTCATTTATTTGACTGGAGTTGCCTCAACGGTGGTTGGTTCCTCTGTGACATTCAACATGGATGATCACACAACCGCTCTCCTGGCAGCTAACGCAATCGGACCGGTTGCCTTCGCTATGAGCATCAACGTGGCGAGTCAGTACGGTTGGTATCAGATCTACGGTAAGGCCGTAGGGAAGGTACTCGCAGCCTTCGCTGATAACGCTAACTGCTACGCAACAGCGACAGCAGGAAGCATGGACGATGCGGTAGTAGCTGGCGACCTTGTGAAGAATTGCAAGGGCGCATCTGCCATCGACACACCTTCGACCGGTTTGGCTGAATTAGAGATTCAGTATCCGTTCATGGATGACGGTCTGACAGCTTAATGCAGTACGGGGCGGGGGCTTGTATAGCCCTGCCCCATTTTTATTGAGGAAATGAATGTTCAACGGAAGGCAGAAGAGCGCGAGCGGGCGACGACCAGGCGACGAGAATTTGCTTATTAAACTCTATCCTGGGCATCTCGAAAATCACTCCAAGACCATAAAGGAGGGGCTTCTTCAGTGTGATGATGTTGACATGATCGAGATTAGAGCTCCCGGACAAAGAGACGCGCTTTACGAGGGCCCAGTTCGGCGAGCGGATATAGAACGATTCACTCCGGAGTGGGAAGCGTACAAAGCGAACCGAGAGCAACCATCTCACGGAATGCCCATAGAGAATTGGGGTTTTATTTCAAGAGCGCGAGCGGCAGAGCTTCAGGCCGTGGGAGTCCCGACATTGGAGGCGCTCGCTAGCGTAGATGATGAACGACTACGCAACCTCGGCATGGGAGCGCGAGATCTCAGGCAGAAAGCAATCGATTTTCTAGCAGCAGCCAAATCAACAGCACCCCTCGCGCAGATGCGAGAGGAGATCGAGAGCCTCAAGCTCTTGATGAAGCAGAAGGACGACGCGATTGAAGCTCTCAGGGCAGAGATCGGGAAGAAGAAAGAGCCTTCGCTATCAGAGGCTTTTGATACGGCGATTGAGCCAAAAACAAGAAAGAGGGGATAGAGATGAATCGCATTTTGTTCGTTGTGTTGGTGTGCTTGGTTAGTACGGCACAGGCAGATGATCGGGGGTTCTTGCGGAATGACTCGGGGGCCACTATCCAGGGGTCAAACCTTGAGCCGTCGGCGGCCTCGGTAAATTCGGTTGGGGCTCTTCAGGTCAACATAGACAGCTCATTCCAAACGGGGACCAGCTTAATCAGAACCGAAGACGCGGCCCACACATCAGGGCAGCCAGGTATCCCGGTGTTCTTTAAACGAACAGACTCTCCGACTGTATCAGGCGGCACTACAGAAGATTATTCCCTCGCTGGAATCAGCGGGAACGGTGGCCTCTGGTCAACCCTAACCCCCTCAACGACTGGCGGGTGGAGCCCTTACAAGGCATCGGCTTTGACTAACACAGCCGTAACGGTAAAGGCATCGGCGGGCAACCTCGGCGGCTATCACTGCTTTAATCCAGCGGCAGCAGCGACCTACATACAAATCTATGACACCTCCGGCGCAGTAACGGTGGGCACTACGACAGCGGTTCTGTCGTTCGGCCTTCCAGCTTCAGGCGGTGGCAACGTGGAGTTTGCAAACGGGGTCAACTTCGCTAATGCGATCAAGGTGGCAGCTACCACAACTGGGACAGGTGGCACAGCACCAGCAACAGCTGCAGAGTGCAATTTCCTCTATAAATAGGCGGCTAACTGATGAGGGTGCTTGTCTCTCTAATCTTTTCACTATTCTTCAGCTTAAACGCATGGGCGGCAGCCTGTGCGTCTAATGCTGCGGGACCGTGGAGCACGGCGGGGACTTGGACATCGTGCGGTGGTGGATCGCCAGGGATAGGGGATACAGCCTCTATCACTCATGCGGTTACGGTATCGGCAAACACCACGGTTGGAACATCTCCGGCAGGTGGCAATACCGTGGTCACTCTCAGCAGCTCGGGATCTCTCACGGTCAATTCTGGCGTGTCTCTGACGGTTCGGGGTGGGATCGAGGTATCCAGCAACATCTTCACCCTTGAAGATGGCTCGATACTTGAGTTTGACGCTAGCAACGCTACAACGCCACTAAGTCAAAAGTACGAGCTACGACTAGGGACAGGGCACAACCAAACCCCACAGCTAATTGCAAACGGCACGAGCGGATCGCACGTTACAATCCGGTCTAATTCAGGCGGCGGGAACGCTTGGATCAACGACGGGACTGGACCGTGGCTAAGGGGTGCTGGGACTCTCGACCTTAACTACGTTGACTTCCTTCGTATGGGGGACAGTAGTAACAGGGCTATCCGCACAAGCCCTAGTAACTCAGGGGATTCGGTTAAGATTCTCAACTGTACCTTCGACACGACAGGCGGTATTGGCGGGACCTACAACATGAACGCCGACCTTGGGACCTTTAGGATCGAGGATACCAACTTCACAAACACAGCAGCGACAGAGGCTTGGAGGGTTGAGAACGCTACTAGCTACGCTTCTGGTACCAGGACAGTCCTACGCAACGTCTTTGACAAGCACGTCCTTTTTTACACCCCTGGCGGCTTTACGATAGAGGATAACTACTTTCACGAGGCGCTAGCGTCTACATCCGGGGCTAATTGGGCGACATTTAAGTACAACTTCGTTCACCTCACAACTGCTTATAATGCGGTCCTGATTCGAGGTGATACCTACAGGAACTATTGGTATTGGGACGCTCCGGCAGAAGCGAACCCTAAATATGCACAGGCTGGACTTGTCACCTCGACGATGGACGGCGACATCTACGAAAGCGATCAGACTGTTGCGGGAGAGGGTGATTGTATCCTGGGAGACGTACCAGGGTCGGCGGCTACTCTGACGATTCAGAATCAGATCGCACTACCAAACGCCATTGGCGACAATTCTTGCACCCTCTCCAGCTACTCAGGGAATGCGAATCTAACTGTCATAATGAACCAC
>Ga0075163_10011315_pt1 | contig 11635 bp, 8 predicted proteins | sample JI1023141ADNA_FD_71478 | JGI IMG/M metagenome (GOLD analysis project Ga0075163, IMG submission 71478) | Wastewater effluent complex algal communities from Wisconsin, to seasonally profile nutrient transformation and Carbon sequestration -... | ecosystem: Engineered > WWTP > Effluent > Algae... | reverse complement strand
TCGGGCTCCTTCGACTCCGTGCTCGCTGACGCTCGCACGTCGCTCAGGACGAACGGTACGTCCTCACCACCACCCGCGGATTCGGGCTCGGGCTCGGGTTCGGGTTCGGTTCCGGACCTCGCCGGCTGGTCCGCCGCCATGACCGCCACCGGCTGGGGTCGTCGATGAGGGACCTCCTCTTGCTCCTGCGCTGGACGCTGGTCGTGATGCGGCGCCGGGCCTGGCTCGCGCGCCGCGATCACCGCGACGGCACCTTCCTCCTCTACTCGGCGCTCGCCGCGCTCGGCGACGCGTTCGCGATCTCGATCGCGGTCGGCCTGGTGCTGACGGTGATCGCGATCGGCGCCTGGGACGCCGCGCTGGTCATCGCGCTGGTGGCGGCGATCCTGATCGCGCCCCGGCCGCTCGCGCACGGCGTGGCGGTGCCGCGCGGCTGGTGGCGCGTCGCCTACTGGCTGGTGCAGATCGACGAGCTCGGCCGGGCCGGCAGCGACCTGACGGCGCGGCTGGCGGCGGCGCGGGCGGCGGCGCGGGTCGGCTCGCCGCCGGCGGCGTCGGCGTGGCTGGCCGATGGCCGCCGGGCCCGGCTCGACGCGACCGAGGTCGCGGTCCAGGCCATCCTCGCCCACGGCCGCGGCGAGCGCGACGACGCGCGCGGGCTGTTCCTCACCATCGCCGCGTTCGCCGAGCCGGCGCCCGAGGCCCGCGAGATCGCCGCCGAGTGGCTCGCGGTCGACGACGCCGCGCGCGGTGGGTGGGCGACGCTGGTGGCGCGCGGCGCCGAGCGGGCCCGGCCCAGCCGGGGCGCCCATCGCCGGCCGTCGGTGATCCGGGCCGGCGTCGATGCCGACGCGGTCGCCGGCGAGCCGCTGTGGCCGGCGACGTCGCTCACCTACCTGCTCGAGGGCGTCGGTGCCCGCCTGCTCGGCCACGCCGACGCGCCGTCGGCGGCCAACCTGTGGCTGCGCTGGCTGGAGGCGCCGGCGCGGCGGCACACCCGGGCGCTGGTCCAGCGCGCGATCGCCGCCCGCCCGAGCTCGGCCGCGCCCGCGGCTGCCACATCCGTCACCTCGACCACGACGAGCACGCCGGCGGCCAGCCCGCCCGCCGACACCCCCGTGGCGCGGGCCGACACCACCGCCTTGGCCGCGGCGCTGCGGGCCCACGCCCGCGCGCTGCAGGCTGGCACCGTCGAGGCGACGGCCGCCGCCGCGATCGCCTGGGACGCCACCATCGCCACGTCCGGCCTGGCGGTCGCGGTCGCTCGCCGCGCCATCGAGCTCGGCGCGCCGGTGGACGCCGGCGATCGCGCGCTGGCCGCGCTCGACGACCAGGTGGTCGGCGAGCTGGCCGCGCTGATCGAGCGCCGCGCCCTGCCCTTGCCCGCGCTCCACGCCCGCGCGCCGGGCTCGCCGCTCCTGGCCGCGGTCGCCGGCCGGGCCCGGCGCGACATGCTCGCCCGCCTCGAGCTGACCTGCGACCGGATCGGCGACCGCACCCACGCCGAGCGGTCGATCGACCCGATCGACGAGCTCCGCACCTTCGTCGCGGTCCGCCGCGCCTACGACGCCGCCGCCGCCCAGGGCGGCGTCGAGCTCGAGCGCCTCGCCTTCCCCCACGTCCACGGCGAGCTGTCGAGCTGGACGGTCTGGCTGTGGAACGAGCGCGCGCAGCACCTGCTCTCGCACCTGATCACCACCTGGCTGTTCGAGCGCGCCCTCGCGGTCGGCGACGCCGAGGCGATCGAGCTGCACGGCGCCAACGGCGCCATCCCCGTCCCCGGCGTGTGAAAGCCTGCGACGGAGTCGGCGGCGGGCTCCTCAGTCGCAGCTGATCGCGGTGGTCTCGGTGTGGCAGCGAAGGCACATGCGGCCGTTGCGAGCGGCGAGCGCCTGGCAGCGGGCGCTGCCGCGCCAGCCCGGGCCGTGCGGCGACACCCGCAGGCCGCCGGGCTCGGCGCTGTGGCAGGCCCGGCAGTCGTCCTCGCGGTGGCACGAGGTGCACTGGCGGAGGTTGCGCTGGGCCTCGCGGGCGTGGTGGTTGGGCCCGCGGCCGCCGGCGTCGGCCCAGCCGGCCGGGTGGAACCGGCCGACCTCGCCGGCGGTCCGGAAACCGGACGCGCCGCGGGCCCCGACCCCGCTGCGCTCGTGGCAGCCGACGCAGAAGCTCTGGGTGCGGTGACAGGTGCTGCAGTCGGGCTGGTTGCGCCGGGCCTCGACCGCGTGGGTGGTGACGTAGTCGCCGGCGTGGAACGCGAGCGGCTTGGCGACGCCGAGGTGGCAATCGACGCAGAACGCCTGGGCGTGGCAGCTCGCGCACGCGGCGCCGAGCCCGCGGGAGGCCTGGGCGTGCTCCTGGTCGAAGCCGGGGCCGTGGGCGGCGCCGCTGACCCCGCCGGTCGGGATCAGCGCGCCGCCCGGCAGCGCGGTCTGGACCCGGCCGGCGCGATCGGCGAGGTGGCAGGTGGTGCAGGCGCCGCTGGCGGTGACGTCGTCGTGGCAGGTCAGGCACGCGTCCATCCGCGGCAGGTGATCGCGGGTGGCGAGGTCGGCCTGGGCCACGCCCGGGTGGCAGGCGGCGCAGGCGGTGGCGGCGTGGGCGGCGTGGCTGAACTTGATCGCCGGCGGCGGGATGTCGATCCGCTCGACCGCGCGATCGGCCTGCCAGCCCGGGTGACAGGCCACGCACGCGGTCACCGGATGATCGTCGCGCGCCGGCTGGCCGCGGTCGATCGCGTGGCAGCGGCGGCACGCCGCCTCGTCGGGGGTCAGGCGATCGAGCGCCGACCGCGACGTCGCGGCCCGGGTGTGGCAGTCGGTGCACACGACGTCGCCGCGGCCGAGGTGGCGCGCGTGCGAGAAGGTCAGCGGCAAGCGCTGGAGCGGGAACACCGCCACCGCCGGCCCCGGCGGCGCCGCGTCGCCCGCGGCGCGACCGGCCACCGTCACCGCCGTGATCGCGACCAGCGCCAGGCCGATCAACGCCAGCAGCGAGCGCGCGACCGCCGACGACGCAGCCGGAGACGACGGCGCCCGGCGGCTCATCGATCGTCCTCCAGCGCGATCTCGAGCTGGACCACGACCCGGAGCTGGGCGGCCGCGCGCGGGCTCGCGCTCAGCTCGGTGGCGGCGTCGAGCGCGAGGCCGCCGTCGATCGCCCAGCGCGCGCCGAGCTGGCCGACCCCGCTGGCGCCGCCGGTCGACGCCCGCTGATCGGTGACCACGTGCAGGCCGCCGAGGCGGCCGGTCAGCGCGAGGTCGCGCCGCGCCTGCCAGCGGCCGGTGGCGGTCGCGCCCAGCCGCCGACCGCCGTAGCCGTCGTCGCCGAGCAGGTCGAGCTCGGCCCGCAGCCGCGGCGTCACCGCCAGCTCGGCGCGGACCCGGCCGCCGCCGACCCACGGCGACGTCGCCGCCGGCGCGGTCTCGGCGCCCGGGTCGGGCAGCGCGTAGCGCCGCGCCCAGGCGGTCGCGCGGGCCCGCAGCCGGCCGCGCCGGGGCGCGAGCTGGTAGCCGAGCCGCAGATCGGTGCTGGCGCCGGTGACGAACACGCTCCAGATCGAGTCGGCGTCGAGCAGCGGGCGGGCGTAGCCGACCTCGGGCTCGACCGCGTGCGGGCCGCGCTCGAGCCGCACGCCGGCGCCGGCGTCGGCGACCGCGGCGTCGATCAGCGAGTAGCGGGCCCGCGCCCACGGCGCGACCGTCACGCCGCGGGCGCCGCCCGGCCGCCAGCGGCCGTCGACGCCGACGCTGATCAGCTCCTCGTTCACGCCCCAGGCCGGCGCCTGGCCGAGCTCGTCGGGGTACAGGCCGCGGTCGGGGTGATCGAGCCGATCGACGTCGCCGATCAGGCCGGGGGTGCGCGACTGGGTCCGGCGGTACGCCAGCCGGGCGCGGGCGCCGGCGCCGGTGGCCTCGACCGCGACCCCGGCCATCGGCATCAGCGCGGTCCGCTGCGGGCAGTACGCGAGGTCGGAGCCGAGCCGGTCGTCGCCCGGCACCCGGCTGCGATCGATGATCTGCCACGTGCCCGCGCCCGGGCTCGGCCCCTCGACGTACTCGCGGCAGTCGGCGCCGGTGGTGCCATCGAGCTCGACCGCCGAGGCGCCGAGCGGCGAGCCATCGCGGACCCGCAGCCCGGCGAGGGCCTCGATCGTGACCGGCCACGGGGTCCGGATCCGCGCGCTGATCCCGTCCATGCTCCACGGGTCGACGTCGTCGAGGTGGAGCTGGCGGCCGAGCCGGAGGTCGACCCGGTGCCACAGCCCGTCGATCGCCAGCTCGCCGTACAGCAGCTCGAGGCCCAGGCTCGACGCCGCCAGCTCGGGGACCTGATCGATCGCGTCGATCGCCCGGCCGTCGACGTCGATGGCACCCATCGTCCAGTCGCCGTAGTCGTGATCGAGGCGGAGGTGGGCCGACAGCCAGATCACCGGGCCGTCATCGGGCCGACCGGGCTGGGCCCGGCGGCGATCGCGGCGGAGGTCACCCAGGTCCCACACCGTGAACGACAGGCTCTCGGTGAAGCGGCGGCGGGCCAGCCACAGCTCGCCACCGAGCAGGTGGAGGGTCGGCAGCTGGTAGCCCTGGCCGAAGGTGCGGGCCCGTACCTCGAAGTCGTAGGCCCGGGCCTCGCCGACGCCGAGCGCGCCGACGACCGCGACGCAGGCGGCCAGCGCCGGGGCCCGGGACATCGGCGCACGGTAGCACCACGCGGCTATCTCGTGACCGCGAGCGTCTCGATGGTGACCGCGCCGGCGCCGAGCGCGCCGACCCCGACCCGGCCGGCGGCGAGCCCGGCCAGATCGCAGCGGACCAGGGTGCGGCCGCCGACCACGACCTGGGCGGCGCCGCCGGTCAGCTCGACCCGGGCGACGATCGGCCCGGCGGCCGGCGTCGCCAGGCCGGTGCAGCGCACGGTGTCCTCGCCGCCCGCGACCTCGACCAGCGCGGCCGGTCGACCGGGGACCAGCTCGGCGCGGTGATGGCGCCCGGGATCGACGAAGCCGAACAGCAGCGCCGCGCCGTCGACCGGCAGCTCGCCGGTCCACTGCAGCCGGAGGTCGTCGCCGACCATGCCGCCGACGATCGCCCAGGCGCCGGCGCTGACCTGCCAGCGCGGCCCGGCCACCGTCCGCGCCGGATCGAGCGGGGTCAGCGGCGGATCGTCGGCGATCGCGGTCGGGACCACGCCGAGCGCGGCGGTGAACGGCCCGAGCAGGCGCGGCCGCACCCGCCACACCCGATCGCTGGCGGCGCCGCCCTGGTGGCCGCCGATCACCAGCACGGTGCCGTCGGCGAGCCGGGCCAGCTCGGCGCCGCCCTCGACGTCGATCGCGGCGCCGCCGGTCAGCCCGCGCCAGGCCCCGGCCGCGGGCTGGAAGCGCACCATCGGCCCGCCGCCGATCGCCAGCACCTGACCGTCCTCGAGCGTGACCAGGCGCGCGCCCGCCCGGGCCGGGGTGGCGGCGATCGGCCGGGCGGCGGTCAGCGCGGGGACGATCACCGCGCCGGCGCCCGCGGCCGGGGCGCCGTCGGGCGCGAAGGCGGTGAGGATCGCGCCGCTGTCGAGCATGGTGGCGGCGTCGCCGAGGCCGGCGATCAGATCGACCGCGCCGCTGGTCGGATCGATGCGCTGGCCGGTGGTGACCGGCAGGCCGGCGCCGTCGCGGCCGCCGATCACGACGAAGCGCCGGGCGCCGTCGCGGCCGCGCTCGACCAGCACGGTGGGATCGCTGCGCGGCTGGAGCAGCGCCGGCGCGCTGGTGACCACGCCATCATCGATCTCGATGATCGAGCTGGCCGCCACCAGGCTGCCGGGGACGCAGCCACCGTCGGCGGCGAGCGCGCTGCAGCCACCGACCACCAGCACGTGATGATCGTCGAGCGCGACCGCGGCGTGGTGGGCGCGGGCCTCGCCGGTCAGCACCGGCGGCCCGAACTCGCCGGTCGCCGGATCGAAGACCGCGAGCCCGGGCTGCGGGCCACCGACCAGCACCACCCGGCCGTCGGGCAACGCGGCCAGCGCGGCGCCGGCCAGGCCGAGCGCGCCCTGGGTCAACGACGGCGGCACCGCGATCGCGCGGCTGGTCTCGGTGTCGGGGTCGTACAGCTCGGCGGTGGCGAGCGGCCGGTCGCCGCGCCCGCCGACGATCAGCACGCCGGCCCCGGCGAGCGCCGCCGCCGGTCGATCGCGCGCCGCCTGCAGCACGCCGGCCGGGCAGACGCCGTCGGGCAGGCCCATCGCCACCGTCAGGACATCGCCGTCGGCGAGGGCGTCGAGCTCGAACGGCGCGGTCTTGCCGATCGCGTCGACCATGCCGCTGTCGCCGACCACCTCGATCGCGAGCTGGCGGGTGGCGGCCGGCAGCGCGGCCAGCGCGACCGGCGCGCCGGGCGGGATGAGCTGGCGGTCGGCGGTCAACGCGCCGAGCGGCGTCACCAGCAGCGCGTTGGCGCGGGCGACCCGGCCGCACGGCCGATCGATCGGCACCAGCCGGACCGCCGGCGCCGGCTCGCCGCAGGCCGCGAGCGCGGCCGCCGCTGCCGCCGCGAGCGTGGCGATCGTCGTCGCCGGGGCTGGCATCGACGCATGATACAGTCGGGGCCGATCGAGGGCCAGCCGCGACCCGCGCGGCGCCCCGCTCGCCCGGGAATGCAAGCGATGACCGAGCTGCCGACCACGTTCGGCAAGTACTACCTGACCGACAAGCTGGCGACCGGCGGGATGGCCGAGATCTTCCTCGGCAAGCTGATCGGTCCCGGCGGCTTCGAGAAGCAGCTGGTGATCAAGCAGATCCACCCGGCGCTGTCGGGCCAGCGCCACTTCGTCGATCTGTTCGTGGCCGAGGCCAAGACCCTGGTCAGCCTCACCCACGGCAACATCGTCCCGGTCTACGAGCTCGGCGTCGTCGACGACACCTACTTCATCGCGATGGAGTACATCGACGGGCCGACGCTGTACCAGCTCACCGAGGCCCGGCTGCGGCGCGGCGGCGCGCTGGCGCCGGCGCTGGCCGGGGCGATCACCGCCGAGATCGCGCGCGGCCTCGACTACGCCCACCGCAAGGGCGTCGGCGTGGTCCACCGCGATCTGTCGCCGCGCAACGTCATGCTGTCGCGCGAGGGCGAGGTCAAGATCGTCGACTTCGGCATCGCGGTCGGCCACGGCGCCGGCGAGGACCGTCGGCTCGACGACGACACGATGCCGACCGGCTCGTTCGCGTACATGTCGCCCGAGCAGGTGGCGCGCGGGCCGCTGACCGGCCAGAGCGACCTGTTCTCGCTCGGGGTGCTGGCGTGGGAGATGCTGGCCGGCGCCCGCCTGTTCGCGCGGCCGACCCCGGAGGAGACCCTGGCGGCGGTGCGCGCGGCGCCGATCCCGCCGCCGTCGAGCCAGCGGCCCGACGTCCCCGCCCGGCTCGACGAGCTGGTGCTGCGCGCGCTCGAGCGCGATCCGACCCGGCGCTGGGCCAGCGCCGCCGACCTGCTGGCGCCGCTGCAGCGCTACCTGTTCTCGCTCGATCACACCCCGGGCCCGCGCGAGATCGCCGCGCTGGTCGCGACCACCTGTCCGCCCGCCGGACGCCGGCTGCCGACCGCCGACGGCGACGGCGGCACCCCGCGCCGGGCCCGGCGGCCGAGCGAGGCCGGCGGGCCGGCCGGCGCCGCCGATCCGGCGGCGGCGATCGACGACAGCGCCGGGCCGTCGACCCGGCCGCTGGCGGCCCGCACCGGTCGCCGGCGATCGCCGACCATGCGCGAGGCGACGTTCGCCACCCACGTCGACCTCGAGCGCGCGCTGGGCAAGACGCCGCCCCCGCCGGCCGAGGACGAGCCGACCACCGGGGCGGTGGCCCGCGCGGCGGCGCCCGCGCCGACCACCCGCCCGGCCGAGCGGCCGGCGGCCGCGGAGCCGCCCCCGCCGGCGACGCCGCCCGCGCCGCGCCCCGAGCCGAGCGCGAGCAGCACCGCGCTCATCACCGATAGCGCCGCGATCGCGCGCGCCGGTCGGCGCCGGCGCGCGCCCCTGGTCGCCGTCGGCGCGCTCGCGCTGATCGCCGCGGCGCTGCTGCTGTGGCGGTCGTGCGCCGGCGGGGACGGCGCCGCGGTCACCGCCGGGCGCGGCGACGCCTCGATCGATGGCGCCGCCGTGATCGATGGCGCCGCCGTGATCGATGCCGCCGCCGTGATCGATGCCGCCGCCGTGATCGACGCCGCCGACATCGACGCCGCGGCCGACGCCGCCACCGCTCGCGCGACCACCGCCGACGCCGGGCCCGGCCGCGACGGCCGCCGGCCGACCGAGGACGCGCGGCGCGCCGATCCCGACGCGCGCGCGCCGGCCGCGAGCGCGCGGCTCAAGGTCGGCGCCGACCCGTGGGGCGAGGTCTACCTCGACGGCCGCCGGCTCGGCCGCGCGCCCAACGCCTGGTCGGTCCCGCCCGGCGCCCACGTCGTCGAGGTGGTGTTCCCGGCCGAGGACGGCGAGCTGCGCCGCCGCTTCCCGATCGACGTCGCCGCCGGCGGCGAGGCGCGGGTGTTCGCCGACTTCCAGGCCGCCGGCTCCGGCCGCTGACCGGCGCCGACCGCCGGCCCGCTCACAGCCCGAAGTCGCCGGGATCGATCGTCACGATCGGCGTCGGCTGGTCGTCGCCGGCCAGCACCGCCGCGGTCACGATCGCGGCCAGCGCCGCCACCCCGACGCCGGCGACGATCCACCGCCGCCGCCCGCCGTCGCCCGGGCCGGGGCCGCGCCCGCCGCGCAGCCGATCGTCGATCGGCAGGCCGACGCCGCCGCGTCGGCGGGCCGCCACCAGCCGGTCGAGCAACAGCCGCGCCGCGCCGTCGAGCCCGGCGCCGTCGGCGTAGTCGACCTCGATCACCTCGCTGCACGCCGGCCGGGCCGCGACGCAGCGCTGGCCGAGCAGCGCCGGCCGCCCGCCGTGGTGGACGCTGGCGACCAGGTACAGCGCGTCGAGCTCGGCGGCGAGCAGCACCTGATCGACCACCGCGCCGGCCCGGGCCGGGCTGGCGCCGACGGCGAGCGCCGCCGGGTCGTCGAGCACCGCGCCCGGATCGGGATCGAGCGCCAGCTCGAGGCGGACCGGCGGCTCGCCGGCGGCCGCGGCCGCGATCGACACCGCCTGGCCGCGCGGCAGCCACCCGGGCGCGCGGACGACCACCACGTGCTGGCCGACCGCGAGCGCGACCGCGACCGGGGCCCGGCCGACGTCGACGCCGTCGATCGCGATCGCCGCCCCGGTCGGCGCGATCAGCTCGACCGGGCGCTGCGGCGGCGTCGCCGCGATCGCGGCCTGGAACGCGGCCACCGCGTCGGGCGAGAACTCGCTGGCCGACGGCGCCCGCGCCGGATCGAGGGCGTGGGCCAGCCGCACCACCTCGCCGCCGTCGCCGGTCCGGCCGAGCGCGGTCAGCACCAGGCCGAGCCGGAGCGCGACGTCGGCGTACAGCTCGCGACCGCCGTCGAGCGCCAGCAGATCCTCGGCCTCGGCCCGCGCCGCCGCCAGCCGGGCGGCGGCGAACTCGCCGTCGACCGCGAGGTAGGCCCGCCAGCCCTCGGCGGCGAGCTGCGCGGCGCGGGCGAAGCCGCGCAGCCGGCCGGCCGGGACCGCGCCCCGCGCGCGCGCCGCCCGCGCCGCCGCCAGCGCGTCGATCGCCGCCGCCGCGGTCGCCGGATCGGCCGCGGCGCCGATCGCGGTCAGGCCGCGAGCCACCGCCCGCGCCGTGTCGTCGACCGTGGCGGGGGCGGCGGCGGTCGCGATCACCACCACCCCGCCCCGCTCGGCCGCGACCGGCGCCGCCGTGGCGGCGGCCAGCGCGCAGGCGATCGCGATCGGGGCGGCGCGGCGGACCATCCCGGCGACGCTACCGCGACCCGGGGCCCGGCGCGTATACTCGGCGCGTGACCTTCCCGTGGCTCCAGCCCTCCGCACCCGTGGCCGATGGTCCCGCTCACCGCCTCGCCGCCGCCCAGCGCGAGCTGCGCGAGCGCTCGGCGCTGCTCGCCCGCCTCGGCCTGTCGGTGGCCGACGCCACCGCGCGGCTGTCGGCCCGGGTCGCCTGGGACTACGATCCGGCGTCGACCGCCGCCGGCCGCCACGTCCGCCCGGCCGAGCTGTCCGACGTCGCGATCGCGAAGCTGGTCGCCGACGTCTACGCCAGCAAGCGCTACTGAGTGGCCGCGCGCCCGCCGCCCTGGCGTGTCGGCCGAGCGAGCGGCGCCGTCGTCGTCCGCGCCGCCGGCCGCGCCTTCGCCGCGGCCGGCGTCCTCGCCGCGTGCACCGCGCCATCGCCGTCACCGCCGCCGCCGGCGGCGGAGGCCCCGCTCGTCGCCCAGGCCCCGTTCGCCCAGGTCGCGGCCGCCGCCCGGGTGGTCGGCGACTGGCGCTGGGCCCACGACTCGATCGCCGACGGCGCCCGGCGGCGCGAGCGCGAGCACTGGCAGCTCGCCCGCGACGGCCTGACCCGGCTGCGCGGTAGCTACCTGCGCGAGGTCGACGTCGAGCTGATCGCCGACGACGGCGCGGTGTTCGCCTGCAACCAGCGGCGGGCCTACCGCCAGGTCGCCCGCTTCGACGTCACCGGCGTCGTCACCCCCGACGGCGTCCACCTCGACGAGGCCGGCTACCAGGCCGCGCCGTCGCCGTGCGACCCCGGCCTGCGCCAGCTCGCCGGCTACCAGGCCCGCGTCGACCACGGGCCGCACCTGGTGCTGGTCGGCGCGCACACCGTCGCCCGCCTCCACGGCGGCGACGGCTCGCCGCCGCCGCCGCTGCCGGCGCCGCCGACCACGATCGCCGGCGCCTGGACCTGGTCGGCGGTGAGCTGGACCGGCGACGGCCTGGTCCAGCGCGAGGCCGAGCGCTGGCAGCTCGAGGTCGACGGCGACGACGTCACCGGCAGCTACCAGCGGGTGGTGTCGCTCGCCCGGCCCGACGGCGTGGTGATGCCGTGCGCCGGCGCCGATCGCTACCAGTTCGTCGATCGCTACCAGCTGGTCGGCAAGGTCACCGCCGACGGCTGGCGGCTGCGCGAGGACGACGTCGACGCCGGCGTCCACCCCTGCCTGGCCGGGACCCCGACCCGCGCGCTCGACGAGGCGACCGCGGCCCTCGACGGCGACTACCTGATCCTGACCTGGCGCGGCCCGCGCAAGCAGGTGCTGGCGCGGCCGGCGCCGCTGCCCGACGATCGGCCGTGGTGAGCGCGCCCGGCCGCGCCGATCACGGCGCCCGGTACAGCCGGTCGTAGTACTCCTCGATCATCCGGTCCGACGAGAACCGCCAGGCCGCCATCGCGACGCTGGCCCGCATCATCGCCACCCAGCGCGCCCGATCGCGGTGGAACACCGGCAGCACCTCGCCGTGGAGCACGTCGTGGAGCCGGGCCCGGTCGCGGGCGTCGAGGTCGGCGGCGTGGGCCTCGTCGAGGGCGTCGTCGCCCGGCTCGGGATCGCCGATCTTCCAGCCGGTGACGCCGTGCTCGCAGCCCTCCGGCCACCAGCCGTCGAGGATGCTGAGGTTGAGCACGCCGTTCATCGCCGCCTTCATCCCCGAGGTGCCCGACGCCTCGAGCGGCCGGCGCGGGTTGTTGAGCCAGACGTCGCAGCCGCGGGT
>Ga0075163_10011314_pt1 | contig 11636 bp, 10 predicted proteins | sample JI1023141ADNA_FD_71478 | JGI IMG/M metagenome (GOLD analysis project Ga0075163, IMG submission 71478) | Wastewater effluent complex algal communities from Wisconsin, to seasonally profile nutrient transformation and Carbon sequestration -... | ecosystem: Engineered > WWTP > Effluent > Algae... | reverse complement strand
TGCCAAGCTATGTGCAGCTGGATCTGCGCGTGGATCGCGAGTGGCTGTTTCGCCGCTGGGCGCTGTCGCTGTTTGTGGAGCTTCTGAACGTCACGTATTCGCAGACCGTTCTGGCCGTGACGCAGCCCCCGAGCGAGACCACCACGGCTTGGCAGCCGCAGCTCATCGGCTTCAACTGGATCCTGCCCTCGATCGGCGTGCGCGGACGCTTTTAGCAGCTAGCGGAGCTTGCTCAGGTTTTCGACGATCTGCTCGGCGAGCTGCGCTGCGCAGGACTCCTGCGCGAGCTCCAGCACTTCGGGACGGCCGCGGAAGATCTGCACCTGCATGATGGGCACGCTGGCGGCAACGGTCTCGATCTGAAGCGTGGCAAAGCCGGGCTGACCTGCGACAAAGTAGCGCGCGTGGCAGCTCACCCAGCCGTGGTCACCGTTCTCTGGTTGCATTCCCTGGACCAGCCCACCGACGAACATTCCGGTTGGCGCTGATGGAATCTGCTGCTCATCGTGCATCAAGTAACGGCCAGTTGCGGCGAGCTTTGCGCGCAGGCTGGCTTGCAGCTGCGGGCTCTCATTGAACCCGATCGCGATGCGGTGGCGCACCAGCACATCGTGCGGCGCCTCTTCACCGGGCAGCCGCGCCGGAAGCTCATCCGTCGACGGAGAAATCGATGCGAGCAGCGGCCCCTGCTGCGACGCGCGCGCAGCCTGCAGCGGAGCCAGAGCCATGCAAAGGAGGGTGATTGTGGACAGGATCTTTTGAGTCGTCATGTTCGGATTCCGTAGTTGGTTTTGTTTCTCGATTGCAGTGCCGGCCGGATTGAAGTGCCGAAGTGGCGAACTGCGCTACGTCCAAAAGGATGTCTTGTCCCTCGCCGTCATCTCCATGCTAAAAGACCGTTACAGCGCCGTTACGGAATGGCGCCCGCCCGTCGAAAAAGGAGCCAATCGTGACAGCCGCGAGGCGATCTGACCCTCCCCCCTCGTTCCCAACCGTCCTCAGCAGCGCCAGCAGTGACGTTGCTGTAACGGTTGAGAAGATCGGCGATACGCTGCGCGAAGCGGCCGCGGCCTGCACGCGACTTGCCGAGCTGGACGATGGCCAGAGCCCGCGCTGGCACTTTGCGCTGGAGTGCGTGGGCAAGGCTCTGGCCGCGGTGAGCGGCGTCGGTCCGATGCGCGGTCCGCCCGAGTTTGGCCAGGTGCTGCGCAAGCGGCGCGAAGAGGCGGGGCTCACGCAGGCAGAGGTCGCGGAGCGCGCGGGACTCTCCGAAGTGCTCATCCGCAGCATCGAAGTGGGGCGGCGGCGCGCAACCATGAAGACCGTCAAGCGCCTGCTCACCGTCAGCGAGCTGCGGCTGGAGGTCGAGCACCTGGTGCCCGTTGCCAGCGCTGCGCCGGGTCCGCCGCGCCAGGCCATGAACTGGTTTGTGCCGCCCCACTTTGACGGCATCGCGATGCTCGAAGATCTGAAGCGCCGGCTGCTCTATGGCGGCGGCATCGAGCAGACCTACTGCTATCTCGACCATCAGAGCGCCGCGGACTGGTGCGAGCACGCGGGCGATGCGCGCTACGTTGCGACCTATCGCGCGGCGATGCCGCTCGAAGACATGGCCGCCAAGATCGTCGAGCTCGAAGGCAATCGCCCCATGGATCTCATCGCGCTCGGCCCCGGCGACGGCCTGGTCGAGACGCGCATGGCCGAGGCGCTGATCGATCGCCTGCCCGAAGATCAGCGCGACATGCGCTTCTATCTTCTGGATATCAGCCTGCCGCTGCTCAGCAAGTCGCATCGCATCGCCAAGGACAAGCTCGACAGCATGCGCGGCGTGGTCGTGATGGCCATGCAGGGCAACTTCCACTTCCTGCCCTATTTCGAGCAGCTCTTCTACTCGCCCGCGCGCCGCCGCCGCATCTTTACGATGCTCGGCTTTACGTTCGGCAACCTCGACAACGAAGAGTGGTTTGTGCGCGAGTCGCTGCGTGCCGCCACGATCGGCGACCTCTTGCTGGTCGACTTTCTCGTCTCGCTGGCCCCAAGCAGCGATCCGGCCAAGATCCGCGCCTGCGATCCGGCGCTGACCACGCAGCCGCGCGAGACGCTGGTGCGCTGGCTGAGCGGACCGTTTCGCCGCTACACCGACTATCGCGAGACCACGGTGCGCTGGGAGCTGGCCGGCACCTCGGTCGTGCCCGGCTCGTATCAATTGGAGACGGTCGTCACGCTCAATGCGGGTCTTGAGAAGCGGCGCTACACGATGTGGCGCGTCAAGCGCTACGACCCCGCGATGCTGCGCGAGTTCATGTCGGGTCTGGGCTGGGACTGCGTGAGTCAGGCGCCGTTCGGCACCAAAGAGGGCCCGACATCCTTGATGCTGCTGCGCAAGCGCGGCTAGGCGCTGAACGACATCCTCGGGTAGCAGGCCCTGACACCGATGCCCACACCGCCAGACATGAGCCTTGTTGAGCGCACTCTTCCGCGGCGACCCGCGGCGAACAGGCGCTGAACAAATCGTGCGCTCGGGTGTTGGTATCAGCATAGGTCATCCGCATTGCGCGCTCCCACCGACCCCGCATACGCCGATCTTACCGACGAGACGCTGTACCACCAGGTGCGCGCCGGCGATGTGCGCGCGTTCGACGTGCTCTATGGGCGCTATGAGGGCCGGCTGTTCGGCTTCCTCATGCGGATGGTGCGCAACCACCACGACGCAGAGGATCTGCTGCACGAGGCGTTCATCAATGTGCTGCGCAGCCGCGAGGTCGCGTTCGACCGCGCCTGCTTCTGCACCTGGCTGTACCGCATCGCGCGCAACCTGAGCCTGAACCACATCCGCTCGGCCAAGCGCAAGAGCAAGCTCCAGAACAGCATCGACGCGCCGCTGGCGGCACCGCGCGCCGAAGCGGTGCTGGAGGAGCACGAGCGGGCGGTGCTGCTGGGGCACGAGGTCACGACGCTGCCGGGGCAGCTGACCGAGATGTATCGCCTGCGCAGCTCTGGACTTTCGTACGAAGAGATGGCAGAGGTGCTCAGCATTCCGCTGGGCACCGTGAAGTCGCGGATGAACCAGCTGACCGTGCGCCTGCGGGCCCAGCTACAGGCCCGTCTGGACGAGGACGGCACAGATGGAAATAATGCCAGATCAGGGGCAGCAGCCGACGTGAGTGAAGAGGATGGGCAGAAGGAGCAACGGGTGCATGGACTGCGCGGAAACTGAAGAAGAGCTGCTCGACTACCACTTCGGAGCGGGCGCGCAGGAGAGGCGGGACGCGGTGCGAGCGCATCTTCGCGGGTGTGCGACCTGTGTGCAGCAGTTCCTCGACCTCAAGCACGATATTGACAGCGGCGCGGCCATGGGGCTGCGACCTTCGGAGCCGGCGCGGGCGCGACTGCGCGCCGATGTGGCGGCGCTGTTCCGGCCGAGCCTGTTTGGCCTGACGCAGCGGTGGCTGGCGCAGCCGACGCCGCGCTACCGGGCGGGCGTGGCGATGGTGGCGATGCTGGGCGTGCTGCTGGCGGTGGGCTCGCTCATGCCAGCGCCGCGGCGGCACAGCATGGGGCCGAGCAGCGCCGAGCTTGCACGCGGCGACCGCACCGATCGCGAAGACCGCAGCGACCGCGAAGATCGGGCGGCGTGGCAGGAGGCGAACTGCACGCAGCTGCTAAACGAGCAGCCATCGGTGGGACGGCGCGAGCGCCGGGGCAAGCTGCCGGGTCGCGACTGGTCGCCGCAGGTGCTGGATGCCTATACGATGCCTCAAGGGACCGTCGATTCTGCGCGTCCCGAAGCGAGCAGCATCTCTTATTACTAGATGACGCAGCGCAGGCTGCTGACGACTGCCCAGACGGTGCGATTTGCAGGGCGACTTGCAAATGGGCGGTCAAGGAGTCCTTGTCATGAGCTTCAATCAACCTCGCGGAGCCATCTTGATGGGCGGCTTGTGCGCGCTCCTTATGGGGGCTGTGACGTGTGAGCACCAGGCGGCAGACCCCGCCCCAGAGCCGGCTGCCGCAGCGACGCCGGCCAGCGCAGCCACGGCCGCGACCGCAGCCGCAACCCCAGCCGCGACCCCAGCTGCAACCCCCGCTGCAACGATGGAGCCGGCCCCCGGCAAGCTCGAGCCCCTGCGGCCCTCGAACGTGCCGTTTACCGGCGGCGAGAAGTCGTTTCAGGTCGTCAAGGATCTGCTGCGCACGCAGTACTACCGGGCCGGCCTCAGCGAGGACGATCTGTACAAGGCCGCGGTCGCGGGCATGCTCCAGCAGCTGGAGCCGCAGATGGGCGCCTGGAACAAGCTCCTAACGCCCGAAGAGATGAACGAGCTCCACGCCGACATGAAGGGCGAGATGGTCGGCATCGGCGTGGAGATTCGCTTCGATGAGGAGAGCGGCATCTCCGACGTGCTGTCGGTGATTCCCGGCTCGCCCGCCGAGCATGGCGGCATTCGCGCTGGCGACAAGATCCTGACGGTTGCCGGCAAGTTCTACAAAGGCAAGACGCTGCGCGATGTGGTCTTCGATCTGCGCGGTCAGGCCGGCGAGCAGGTCAAGCTCACGACGCTGCGCGGGGCCGATGTGCTGACGTTCCAGATCCGCCGCGAGCATGTGGTCTACGACTTCGTCAAGACCATGCTGCTGCCCGGCGATGTCGGCTACGTCTTCATCCGCCAGTTTGCCGACAACACGCCAGCGTCGGTGCAGAGTGCCCTCCAGGAGCTTGCCGCCAAGAGCGTCCGCGCCATCGTCATCGATCTGCGCGGCAATCAGGGGGGCCTCTTCGACAAGGCCGTGGCCACCGCCGAGCTGTTCTTGAAAAAGGGCACCCCGATCGTCAAGGTGCGCAACCGTGGCGGCGAAGAGACCCGCATCGTCAGCAACCAGAGCGGCGCGACCCCATCGCTGCCGCTGGCGCTGCTGGTCGACGGCGAGACCGCCTCCAGCGGCGAGCTCCTGGCCGGCGCCCTGCGCGAGGGAATCGGCGCGCAGATCATCGGCCAGAAGACCTTTGGCAAGGGCAGCATCCAGCGGCTCGAAGAGCTGCCCAACCACTACGGCGTCAAGTACACGGCCAGCGCGTTCTTCTTGCCCAGCGGCGCCGCCGTTGAAGGGCAGGGGCTGGTGCCCGATGTCGACGTCGCCCTGCCGGTGACCGCGCAGTCGAGCGCCGACCGCGAGCGCACGCGGGTTCAGCACATCATGAACGTGACCGAGCGCCTGCAGGCCGACGTGCAGCTGCGCGCCGCCGTCAACATCCTCCACCTCCGCCTCCGCTAACCCCCTGTAACAAACCCCGTCTCCTCTCCCGCTTGCGACGCTTGCGGGAGAGGGGGGAGCGCGCGGAATTTTGCACGAGGCGGAGGCTAGCCGTCGGAGCCGCAGTCGTCGCAGCCGGGGCGGTTGGCGCGCTTGACCGGGTCGAAGACCGCCTCGCGCGCCTCGCGGCCGTCGCCGCGGATGCCCGGGGCCGAGAGGATGCGGTTGACGCGGCCCTCGCCCCGGGTCAGGTCGCTGCGGCGCTCGGGGCGCCGGCAAAGCTCGCCGCAGACGGTGCGGACGGCGCCGACCGACTCGATCGACTCCAGTGCCGCCCCGCACTCGCACTCATATTCATAGATGGGCATGTTGAAACGAACGTAAGGCTGTGGCCGGGGCTGTCAACTTCGCATCACTTGGCTTTGCTTGCGGCTGCGGCCTGCCGCCGCTTGTCCTTGAGCGCCGCATGCGCCGCCGCCAGCCGCGCCACCGGCACGCGATAGGGCGAGCACGACACGTAATCGAGCCCGATGCGATGGCAGAAGTCGATCGTGTCGGGATCGCCGCCGTGCTCGCCGCAGATGCCGATCTCCAGGTCGGGCCGCGTCTTTCGCCCCAGCGCCACCGCGATCTCCATCAGCTTGCCCACGCCCGCTTCATCGATGGTCGCGAAGGGATTTTTCAGCAGGATGCCGCGCTGCAGGTAGTCCATGAGGAACCCCGCCTCGGCGTCATCGCGCGAGATGCCGAACGTGGTCTGCGTCAGATCGTTGGTGCCAAACGAGAAGAACTCCGCGCAGTCGGCAATCTGATCCGCGGTGAGCGCCGCGCGCGGAATCTCGATCATGGTTCCGAACTGATACGGAACCTGGATGCCCAGCGCCGCCATCACCTTGTTGGCCTCGTCCTCCAGCTCGCGCCGCTCGATCTGGAGCTCGTTGCTGTGCGCGACCAGCGGAATCATGATCTTCGGCTTGACCACCACGCCGTCTTTGACGCATGCACACGCCGCTTCAAAGATCGCGCGCACCTGCATGCGCACCAGCGCCGGCCGAAAGATTCCCAGCCGCACGCCGCGCAAGCCCAGCATCGGATTCGCCTCGCGCATGAGCTTGACCAGCGACAGGAGGCGCTGCTTTTCGCTGAGCTCTGCGGCTTGCGCCGCGGTCTCGCCGTCGTTCCACTTGTTGCGCGTCTCCATCTCCGTGACTTCGCGCAGCAGCGCATCGTGATTGGGCAGAAACTCATGCAGCGGCGGATCGATCAGGCGGATCGTCACCGGCAGGCCGTTCATCGCCCGGAACAGACCCTCGAAGTCGCTGCGCTGAAACGGCAGGAGCGCCGCCAGCGGACCGCTGCGCTCCTCGTCGGTGCGCGCCAGGATCATCGCCTGCATGAGCGCCAGCCGCTCCGGCTCGAAGAACATGTGCTCGGTGCGGCACAGGCCAATGCCCTCGGCGCCGTAGCTGCGCGCCCGCTGCGCGTCGCGCGGGTAGTCGGCGTTGGCCCACACGCCCAGGCGCCGCAGGCTGTCCGCCCAGCCGAGCAGCTTCAATAGATACGGATCGTTCACGTCGGGAATCCAGGTGCGCAGCTGCCCCGCGAACACCTCGCCGGTGGATCCATCGATCGAGACCCAGTCGCCCTCTTTGAACACCCGCCGGCCGCTGCCCTGGCCCACGCTCAGCGTGCGCTCGATGGGGTCGATGTCGAGGCCGCTGGCGCCGACCACCGCCGGCTTTCCGAACTGGCGCGCCACCAGCGCCGCGTGGCTGGTGCGGCCGCCGTAGCTCGTCAGCACGCCCTGCGCGGCCAGGATGCCGTGCACATCATCTGGCTTGGTCTCGGGCCGCGCCAGGATCACCTGCTTGCGCTCCACCTTGGTCAGGTGCTCGGCGGCATCGGCATCGAACGTGAGCTGCCCGACCGCCGCGCCCGGCGAGACATTCAGGCCGCTGCCCAGCTTGTCGCCGCGCTCCGCCGCCTCGCGCTTGGCCTCTGGATCGCACTGCGGATGCAGAAAGAACTCGATGTGCGAAGGACTTACGCGCAGCACCGCCTCTTCGCGAGAGATGAGCCCCTCGTCGGCCAGATCGCCCGCGATGCGCACCGCGGCGCGCGCCGTGCGCTTGGCGTCGCGCGTCTGCAAGAGCCACAGCTTGCCGTGCTCGATCGTGAACTCGATGTCCTGCGTGTCGCGGTAGTGCCCTTCCAGCTGCGCCGCGAGCTTCTTGAACTCGGCGAAGATCTCGGGCATGAACTGCCCCAGCGCCGCGATGCGCTCGGTCTGGCGCGTGCCGGCGACGACATCTTCGCCCTGCGCATTGACCAGATAGTCGCCCTCCAGCTCCGGCTCACCGGTGGAGACATTGCGCGTGGTGGCCACGCCGGTGCCCGAGCTCTGGCCCATGTTGCCGAACACCATGGTGACGATGCTGACCGCGGTGCCCAGATCGTGGGCGATGCCCGCCGCGTTGCGATAGTCGACGGCGCGCTTGCCGTTCCACGACTTGAAGACCGCCTCGGTCGCCAGCCGCAGCTGCTCGCGCGGATCCGCCGGCATCTCGCGCCCGGCGTGCGTGCGAACGATCTCTTTGAACTCGCCGGTGAGCGCCGCCAGATCGTCGGCCTGAAGGTCGGCGTCGTTTTCCACCCCGCGACTCTGCCGGTAGCGCTTGAGCACCGCCTCGAACGGCTCGTCGGGCAGGCCCAGCACCACGGTGCCGAACATCTGCACCAGCCGCCGGTAGGCGTCATAGACGAAGCGCCGATCGCCGGTGAGCTCGCACATGCCCTGCGCGACCTCGTCGTTCAGGCCAATGTTCAGCACCGTGTCCATCATGCCCGGCATCGAGAACTTCGCCCCCGACCGGCACGAGACCAGCAGCGGCCGCCGCGGATCGCCAAACCGCTTGCCGGTCAGCGCCTCCAGCTTCTCTTGCGCCGCCAGCACCTCGTCCCACATGCCCCCTGGAAACTGCGCGCCCGCCCCCAGATAGGCGTTGCAGGCCTCGGTGGTTACCACGTAACCAGGCGGTACCGGCACGCCCAGCCGCACCATGTCGGCCAGGTTCGCCCCCTTGCCGCCGAGCAGCCCGCGCACGCCATCCCACGATCCCGTGCGACGCTGCGCCTCGTCAACTTCGCTAAAAAGGTAGACCCACTTCTTCTGATTTGCGCTCATGTGATGCTCGATTCTAGGGGCTGAGTCCGCCTGTGTCTTGGCTATTTAGGCACTAGGTTGTTCCCGTGCCGGTCCGCTATGTGATGCCACAGTGGCCCCGCAAAATTCGGACGCTGGTACGATAGGGGCCGAAAAGGAAACAGATGATGAAGTTTCTCCGCTCCGCTTCTGCCCGCATGGTCGCCTTTGGCCTGGCCGCCCTCACCGGCCTGGCTGGTCTCACCGGCTCTGCCGCCGCCTTCTGCGGCTTCTTTGTCTCGGGGGCCGACGCCAAGCTCTACAACAACGCGTCGCAGGTGGTGCTCATGCGCAAGGGCAACCACACCGTCATGACCATGTCGAACAACTACAAGGGACCGCCCGAGGACTTCGCCATGGTGGTCCCGGTGCCGGTGGTCCTTCAGAAGGAGCAGGTCAAGACGCTGTCGCCCGACGTCTTCAAGCACATCGACGATCTGTCGGCGCCGCGCCTGGTCGAGTACTGGGAGCAGGATCCCTGCCGGCCGCGCGAGCTGGATTATCTGAAGAAGGGCGGCGCGGTGCGGCGCATGGCCGCGCCCAAGGCCGAGAAGCCCGCCGACGCCGAGGATCTGGGCGTGAAGATCGAGGCCAAGTTCGAGGTCGGCGAGTACCAGATCCTCATCCTGTCGGCCAAGGACTCGACGGGGCTCGACAAGTGGCTGCGGCAGAACAAGTACAACATCCCGGCCGGCGCCGATGCCGCCCTGGCGCCCTACATCCGCGATCAGATGAAGTTTTTTGTCGCCAAGGTCGACATCAAGAAGGTGCGCAAGGACAGCCACGGCCTGCTGGTGCTGTCGCCGCTGCGCTTCGGCTTTGACGCCGCCGAGCTGCGGCTGCCGGTGCGCCTGGGCCTGCTCAACGCCGAAAGCAAGCAGGACCTCCTTGTCTACGTGCTCTCGCCCGACAGCCGCTACGAGGTCGCCAACTACCCCAACGTGTTTGTGCCGACCAACATCGAGGTCGCTGACTCGGTGCGCCACGGCTTCGGCTCGTTCTATGCCGAGCTCTTCGACGAGACGCTGCGCCGCAACAATAACAAGGCCGTGGTCACCGAGTACTCGTGGCAGACCACCAGCTGCGATCCCTGTCCGACGCCGCCCCTGCAAGAGTCCGAGCTGCACATCCTCGGAGACGAGCAGATCTTTCCCGGCAGCGTGCTGGCTTCGCCCGAAGGCGGGCAGTCGCAGCAGCTCCAGATTGCCTCTCCAGCCGCCAGCGCCGGCGCGATGCCGCAGATGCCCGTGCGGCGGCGCCCCTTTTTCGGCGGCGGCTCGTCGTGGGTGCTGACCCGCCTGCACACGCGCTACGACCGCGAGACCCTCAAGGAGGACCTGATCTTCCGCGCCGCCCGGCCCGCAGTCGGCGGTCGCGCCAACTGGGACGGCACGGTCGGCGATCAGGCGGCCGTGGTCAGCCAGCAGGACGGCGGCGTCAACAACTTCCAGGGCCGCTACATCATCCGCCACTACTGGGAGGGCGCCGTCAGCTGCAGCGAGCCGCGCTACGGCATCTGGGGCGGACCTCCGGGCAGCGGCCGCTATGGAAAACCCCCGGCCAGCACTGCGACCGATCTGGCCAATGCTCCGCGCGGCCAGATGAAGCTCGGCGCCGTCATCCAGTCGCCGGTGCCGGCCCTGGGCATTGCCGGCAAGAAGCGCCCGCTTCGCCCCGGGGAGACGCGCTAGGATGGACGACCGCCGCTACTACACCGTCGACGAAGCCAACCAGGTGGTGCCCTGGCTGGAGAGCTGCTTTGGCCGCATCCTCCAGCTCCGCTCGCAGATGCGCAGCCTCTACGGGGCGCTTGAAGCCATGGGCGATCGTCCCGAGCCCCAGGCCGTGCTGTCCCCGGTCGGCGTCGGCGATGGAACCGAAACCGACGATCCCCGCAGCCGCGCCCGCTCCACGTTCGTGGGCCTGATGGAGCTTGTGCAGGAGGAGCTGCTGGCGATTCAGGAGCGGGGCATCGAGGTCAAGGATCTCGACACCGGCCTCTGCGACTTCTGGTCCGAGAGCGTGGTCCCCGGCCTGGAGGTCTTCCTGTGCTGGCGCTACGGCGAAAAGAGCATCACCCACTATCACGAGCCCCACGCCGGCTTTGCCGGTCGCAAGCCGCTGCCGCCACCGGCGCCCGGCTGCTGACCGCCTGCCCCCAATGGCAAAAGTGCGATAAACTGACGGGGCTGATTTCCTGCGATCACCGCCTCACCTGGCACCAAGCGAGGGTTTCAACATGCGAAAAGTCCTCCCCTACGTCCTGCTGCTGAGCCTATCTGCCTGCGGCATCCCCAAAGAGCAGTGGGAACAGAAGCTGCGCGAGAACGCCGAGCTCCAGTCCAAGGTGGGCGACCTGGAGCAGCAGAAGGCCAAGCTCAAGGCCGAGATCGAGGAGCTGACCAAGCAGCGCGACGATCTGCACCGCGCCATCGAGGGCATGAAGGGCAACCTGGGCAAGTCCGATCGCGAGAAGGCCGATCTCATCGAGCGCCTGGCCCGCATGAACAAGACCCTCGAAGATCTGCAGCGCGCCCAGGAGGCCGCCGAGAAGCGGGCGCGCGCCTTCAAGGATCTGGTCGCCAAGTTCAAGGCCATGGTCGACGCCGGCAAGCTCCAGGTCGAGGTGCGCAACGGCCTCATGATCGTGAAGCTCCCCGACAACATCCTGTTTGACCCTGGCAAGACCGACCTCAAGAAGGAGGGCCAGGAGGCCATTGTTCAGGTCACCAACATCCTGAACGGCATCCCGGACCGCAAGTTCCAGATCGCCGGCCACACCGACAACAAGCCGATCAAGTCCGGCAAGTTCCGCGACAACTGGGAGCTGTCGGCGCAGCGGGCGCTCGTCGTCAACGAGCTCATGATCAAGTCGGGCATGGACCCGAAGCGCCTGTCGGCCGCCGGCTATGCCGACGTGCTGCCCGTGGCGAACAACGAGACCGACGACGGCCGCAAGCAGAACCGCCGCATCGAGATCGTCCTCGTCCCCAACCTCGAAGATCTCCCCTCGATCAACGACAAGTAATCAGCCGGCGCTGGTCAGATCTGGAGGCGTTGCCAGATCGGCACCGTTGGACAGATCGGGCGGGCTGGTCGTGCTGAGGTCCGCCGTGTGCAGGTCCGCCGGCTGGCCGCCGTCGTAGGTCTGGCACAGCCCGTGCCGCTCATCGTCGTTGAA
>Ga0075163_10011311_pt1 | contig 11636 bp, 7 predicted proteins | sample JI1023141ADNA_FD_71478 | JGI IMG/M metagenome (GOLD analysis project Ga0075163, IMG submission 71478) | Wastewater effluent complex algal communities from Wisconsin, to seasonally profile nutrient transformation and Carbon sequestration -... | ecosystem: Engineered > WWTP > Effluent > Algae... | reverse complement strand
GACGGGCAGCGGATCGATCGCTACTGCGACCAGCAGCGGTCGAGTGTCGTGGCCCGCGTGCGGTTGTTCCTGCAGGTGTGTGCCGGCCTGTCGTACGCGCACGCGCGCCGCGTCGTGCACCGCGACATCAAGCCCTCGAACATCCTGGTCACCGCGGAGGGCCACGCGAAGGTCGTCGACTTCGGCACGGCCGCCCTGCTCGAGCCCGGTCGCGCCTCGACCGCGTCGCGCGCACCGCTCACGCCCGCCTACGCCAGCCCCGAGCAGCTCACCGGCGCACCGGTGGGGCCCGCCAGCGACCAGTACAGCCTGGGGCTCGTGCTCTACGAACTCCTCGCGGGCGCTCCGGCGTTTCCCGACCACGGGTCGCTCATCGCGTCGATGGAGCGTGCGGTGTCCGGCACGCCGCCGACGCCGCTGGTCGAGGCTGCGACCGCGGTGGCCGCCGAGGCACGGGCGACGTCGCTGCCGCTGCTGCGTCAGGCGCTTGCCGGCGATCTCGACACCATCGTCACCACCATGCTCGCCGCCGACCCGGCGACGCGGCACGAGAACGTGCAGGCCGTGGCCGACGAGCTCGGGCGCTGGCTCGACGGCACGCCCATCACCACGCGGCCGCAGTTCTGGTGGCCGCGCCTGCCACGCCGCGGCGGACGATGGACCATGCCGGCGCTGGCCGTTGGCATGGCGGCCGTCGGCCTCGTCGCCGCCGGGGCCGTGTGGGTCGCGCGGCGGCCCGCCGCGGTGCCGGGCCAGGCCGTGTCCGAGCAGCGGCGCGACGAGGCGCGACAGTTGGCCGCCACCGTGCTCTCGGACGTCTATCGCGAGGTCTCGAACGTGTCGGGCTCCGCCAGCGCCCGGCTGGTCATCGTCGAGCGTGCCCGGCGTCTGCTCGACGCGCAGCTCGCCGAGGCGCCTGACGACCCCGCGCTCAGGGCCACCATGGCACAGGCCTACATCCAGCTGGCCGAGACGCTGGGCCAGCCGTTTGCCATCAGTCTCGGCGACAGCGCCGGCGCGCTGGCCACCTTCCGCAAGGCCGAGACCCTGGTGCCCGACGACGACAGTCTCGAATCGCTGGCGTTGCTCGTGCGCGCGCGCCAGGGCATCGCCGAGCTGCTCATTCGCGCCGGCGCTTACGACGAGGCGGGCCGCACCGCTTCTGCGGCCATCGAATCAGCGCGCCGTCTGTGGGAACAGGCGCCGCCCGCCTTCCGTGTACTCGACCGTCCGGTCGGCGAAGTCTACGTGCGCGTGCACGCCGTGCTCGGCCACGCGCTGCTCCGCGCCGCCGACGTCACCCGCGACGTCGACGGCGTGAGGCGGGCGCTGGCCCACTTCGAGCAGACCATCACCATCGCCGAGGACGTGCGCCGCCGCGATCCCTCGTTGCCCGACATGGCCGGCCGCTACAGCCAGTACGTGGGGTACTCGAACGATCTGCTCGGGGACTTCACGGGCGACGCCATCTATCGAGAGCAGGCCCGCGTCGCGCACCAGCGTTCGGCCGACGCGTCACGCGCGACCTGGCAGGCGACGCCGACTGCGCAGAGCAAGCGCGATTTCGCCGACGGGCTGGTGTACCAGGGCTGGGCCGAGAGCGGGTGTGGCCGTCACGCCGAGGCGATCGCCACGGTCAGTCGGGCGCTGGCGCTCTTCGAGGAAGTGGCGGCCGAGAATCGCGACAGCCAGGAGGTGGGGCTCGACGTGGCGTCGGCGCAGTTCCGGCTGGGCGGCGTGCTGGCCGCCGCCGGGCGGCTGACCGACGCGAAGGTGCGGCTCACGCTGGCCCAGTCGATGGTGCGCCTGCCTGATCCGGTCACGCCCACCGACCGCGAGACGGTCGTGCTCATTGCCCGCATCAACGAACACCTGACCGACGTGTTGCTGCGGCTGCACGAGCCGGCGGCGGCCGTCGCCGCTGCCACGGCCGCCGTGAACGCCGTGCGCGATGGCGCCAGCGTGCCGCCATGGCGCCTGGCCGAACTCGAGGCCAAGCTGGCCGCCACGCGGGTCAGCGCGCGGCGGCGCGCGAGTACCGACTGACCCCTACGCGCGTGCCGTCAGCGCCTCCAGCGCGGCAATCGCCGTCTTCGTGTGCTCCACCGGGCCCATGGTGATGCGGAAGCAGCCGGCGCAGCCGTGTTCCTTGCTGCGATCGCGCACGTGTACGCCCTTCGCGCGCAGGCCCGCGACCAGCTCGGTCAGCCGATCGCCGGCGTTCACCAGCACGAAGTTGGCGTCGCTCTTCCAATACGACAGGCCAAGCCGGTCGAGCGCCACGTAGAGCATCGCCTTCGACTCGCGGGCCTGCTCCACGTACCAGGTCTTGTACTGCGAGTCGGCGATGGCGGCGCGCATCGCCGTCACCGCCACCACGTTCAGGTTGAAGAGCGGCATCACGTAGCGCACGGGGGCGAGCAGCGCGGGCTGCGCGATCACCGCACCGGCGCGGATGCCGGCCAGGCCGTAGGCCTTCGAGAACGTGCGGCCGATCATCACGTTCGGGCACTCGCGCACCAGGTGCAGCAGGTTCACACCGTGGAAGTCGTGGTACGCCTCGTCGACGAACACCACCGCGTGCGCGGCGGCGGTGGCGACGGCGCACACGTCGGCTTCGCTCACCGAGCGGCCGCTCGGGTTGTGCGGCGACATGATCACGACCAGCCGCGTGTTCGCGGTGATCGACGCCAGCACCTGCTCGAGCGGGAACGCGAAGTCCGGACCCGACGGCACCGCCACCGTGCGCGCGCCGAGCGCGCGGGCGTTGATGAGGTACGGCTCGAAGGTGGGCAGCACCAGAATCTGCTCGGCCTGGCCGCTCGGCGCCATCGGCAGCGCGCCCAGCGCCACCAGACCCTCGGGCGCCTTCGGCATCAGGTAGGCGATGGCCGTCAGCAGCAGGCCGTCGTCGAGGCCGTTGGTCAGCGCCAGCCAGTCGGGATCCACGCCCCAGTGGCTCGCCGACTCACGCACCGCCGCTTCGTAGTCGGGATAGACGGCGAGGTCCTCGGCGGTGAGCCGCTTGATGGCGTCGAGCACGCGCGGCGAGCAGCCGGCCGTGTTCTCGTTGAGGTGCAGGCGGAGGCCGGGCCCGAGGTTGGGCATGCCCTGGATGGTGCTCATCGCGTGGAACCCTTTCGTGCGCTGCGGCGGCCGCCGCGGGATGAAGGCGCCGGCGCGGCGTCGGCCATGCGGATGTCGATCGAGCGCGCGTGGCCTTCGAGGCCCTCGGCGCGCGCCAGGGTGGTGATGGTCGGGCCGATGGCGAGCAGTCCCTGCTTCGTGAGCCGCTGCACCGACACCAGCTTCACGAAGTCGGAGGCGTGCAGGCCGCCGCGCACGTGCGCGACGCCGGCCGTCGGCAGCGTGTGGTTCGAGCCGATGGCGTAGTCGCCGGCCACCTGCGCGGTCCACGGTCCGACGAAGATGGCGCCGGCGTTGCGGATGCGTCCGGCGCGCGCCTCGGTGTCGACGACGAGATGTTCGGAGGCCGCCTCGTTGGCCAGCGCCACGGCCTCGTCCATGGTCTTGGTGACGATGATGCCGCCGTGGTTCCACAGCGACGTCGCCGCCGGACCCGACTCGGGCATCTGCCGCGCTACCTCCTCGGCCACCTCGCGGGCGAGCGACACCTTCGAGGTGATGAACACCGCACGCGCGTCGGGGTCGTGTTCCGCCTGCGCGATGAGGTCCGCGGCGATCCACGACGCCGGCCCGCGATCCGCCACGATCAGGATCTCGGTGGGACCGGCGTAGAAGTCGATCGGGCAGTCGGACGCCACGATGGCCTTGGCCGCCGACACCCAGCGGTTGCCGGGTCCGACGATCTTGCTCACGCGCGGCACCGTCTTCGTGCCGTAGGCCATCGCCGCCACCGCGTGCGCGCCGCCGAGGCGGAACACGCGGTCGACGCCGGCCTCGACCACCGCCGCCATCACCACCGGGTCGACAGACGGACAACAGACGACGATTTCAGGCACGCCGGCGACGCGCGCGGGAATGGCCGTCATGAGCACGGTGGACGGCAGCGGATAGCGTCCGCCCGGCACGTAGCAGCCCACGCGATCGAGCGGCACCACGCGCTGTTCCACGCTGACGCCGGGCGCCACGCGCAGCTCCCATTCCTTCGGCCGCTGCGCCGTGGCCACGTCGCGAATCGCCGAGGCCGCCGCCTTCAGCGCCGCTCGCACCTTCGCCGGCGCCTTCTTCGCGCCGGCCTCGATCTGCTTCCGCGGCACCTCGATCGGCCCGCCCCAGCCATCGAGCGCCTTCGCGTACGCCCGCAGCGCCTCGTCGCCGCCGTTGCGCACGTGGTCGACGATCGTCGCCGCCTTCTTCTCCGTCTCGCGATCCCGGATCACGGACGGCTTCAGCAACGCGGCGACTTCGGTGGTGTTCCTTGCTTCGACGATTCTGATCATGGATGGAAGGCCTTGTTATCTCGTGATCGATTGATCTGGTGATCGGGTGATCGGATGCGTTCATCTGTTGATCGGGCGATCTCTCGCGCCCTCCGGGCGGCGCTCAGATCTATCGATAGATCTTCAGATCGACCGATGCACGCATCCGATCACCCGATCATCAAATCACCCGATCACGAGATGCAGGTATCTCAGAGCACTATCTTGTTGAGCGGATATTCCACGATGCCCTGCCCGCCGGCGGCCTTGAGCCGCGGGATCAGCGTGCGCACCGTCTTCTCTTCGACGATGGTGTTCACCGCCACCCAGTCCGGATCCGAGAGCGACGAGATGGTGGGGCGCTGCAGCGCGGGCAGCTGGGCGATGACGGCGTCGAGGTCGGTGCGCTTCACGTTCAGCATCAGGCCCACGCGGCCCTGGGCGGCGATGGCGGCCTTGAGCAGCAGGGCCAGCGTCTCGATCTTCTCGCGCTTCCAGGCGTCCTGCATCACCGCCGGATTGGCGACGAGGCGGGTGTTGCTCTCCATCAGCGTGTCGACGATGCGCAGGCGGTTGGCGCGCAGCGTCGATCCGGTTTCGGTGGCCTCGACGATGGCGTCGGCCAGCACCGGCGGCTTCACCTCGGTGGCGCCCCACGAGAACTCGACGTCGACCGTCGTGCCCTTCTTCTCGAACCAGTCCCTGGTGACGCGCACGAGCTCGGTGGCGATGCGCTTGCCCTGCAGATCCTCGGCCTTCTTCACCGGCGAATCTTCCGGCACCGCCAGCACCCACTTCACCTTGCCGAAGCTCTGCTTCGAGTAGACGAGGTCGCACACCGGCACGAGCGGCGGCTGTTCCGGGTGCCCGATGGCGTGTTCGTCGATCCAGTCCATGCCGGTGAGGCCGGCGTCGAGCACGCCGTCGCTCACGTAGCGCGCCATCTCCTGGGCGCGGATCAGCATGCACTCGATCTCGGGATCGTCGATGGTGGGGAAGTAGGAGCGCGAGCTGGTGCGGATCTCGTAGCCGGCGCGGCGGAAGAGGGCGATCGTCGATTCCTCGAGCGAGCCCTTGGGAATGCCCAGTTTCAGCGTGCTCATCGCGCGGCCTCCGTCCAGTCGGTCACTTCGGTGTTGAAGCAGGTGCGGGCGCCGGTGTGGCAGACGTTGCCGTCGCCCTCGCGGGCCGCCTTCACGAGCACGGTGTCGTTGTCGCAGTCGACGAGGATCTGCTTCACCGCCAGCCGGTTGCCCGACGTCTCGCCCTTGGTCCACAGGGTGTTGCGGGTGCGGCTGTAGAACGTGACGTAGCCGATGCGCCGGGTGATGGCCCAGGCCTCGTCGTTCATGAAGCCCACCATCAGCACCTCGCCGGTCTCGTGGTCCTGCACGATGGCGGGCACCAGGCCGTCCAGTTTCGAGAAGTCCAGGGTCATCGGTCGTTCCTTCGTGCGTGTCGGTCGTTCGCGAATGATTCCGTCCGGAGGCCAGCGGGCACAAATGAAAAACCCCGCCGGATGCCGGCGGGGCTGCTCAGGTTCTGGTTGGGAACGCTGACTCGTGTGTGGCTACACGTGCAGTCCGGCCGGCCCGAAGGCGGCATGGTGATGGACGTGATGCACGTGACGGCGGAGAAGCACGACTTCGCGAGGATAGCCCAAAGGCCGGCGACTGGCAATCGGCGCGCCGGCCGTGCCCGCGGCTGCACGGCCGGCGGGGGCGATGTCCGGATCCGGGGGGCGTCCTGCGTAGGAAGGGGTGAGACCCGATTCCCTGGCTGGCTACGGCCGGCCCTCTGGAGGTTCCGATGCGTTCCGCCGTCCTGCTGCTCGCCCTGTTCTTCACCGCCGCTCCCGCGCTGGCCCAGCCCTCCCTCACCGTGACGCCCTCGACCTACGTCGTGGGGCCGAATGGCACCACGACCGTGACCATCGACGGCGGCCTGCCCGGTCAGTTCTTCGCCCTGCTGGGCAGCAGTACCAACAGCGGTTTCAGCTTCGCGGGCGTGGCCCTGAACGTCGGCCCCGACGTCCGGGTGCTCGCCGCGGGCGCGTTCGGTCCGCTCGGACAGGTCACCGTGACCGTGAATCCCCCGTTCCCCCAGCTCGACCGGATGTATCTGCAGGCGGTGATGTCGCCGAGCCCGGCCTTCGCCCCGCTGGCCGTCACCTCCGCCAACGCGGTGCTCGTGAACGCGCAGGAAGCCCGCATCTTCATGCCGGTGGGCGGCGCCGTGTCGGCGGCGGGGGCGCTGCTGGCCGGCTCGCCCGGCGTCACGGTGTCGAAGTCGGGATCGACCTACACCATCTCGCACGCCGGGCAGTTCACGATTCCCGCGATCGTGCCGTCGGTGACGCTGGGCGGCAACGCCGGCGCGACGATCGTCTCGCTCGTCTCCACCGCCGACCAGACCGTGCTGACGCTCAGCGCCGACTCGGCGTTCTGGTTCACGCTGCAGCCGGTGCGGCGCTAGGGAGCCACCAGTGACTCACCGTCGCGCCCTCGCGCTCACGCTGCTCGCCCTCTCGCTCGTCGCGCGTCCCGCGGCGGCCCAGTCACTCGGCACCTTCGTGTGGCAGCTCGCGCCGTACTGCAACGTGGTCACGCTGAACACCACGCAGGACGGCGCGGTCTACACCTTCGACGGCTACGACAACCAGTGCGGGGCGTCGACGCTGGCGACCACGCGCGGCCTGGCCGTGGTGAACCCGAACGGCACGGTGGGCATCGGGCTCACCATCGTCACCTCGCCCGGCGCGCTGCCGGTGCACGTGCAGGCCACCATCGACCTCGGCTCGCTCGGCGGGCCGTGGAGCGACGATCACGGCAACACCGGCACGCTGGTGTTCGCGCCGGCCGCGCCCTCGGGATCGCCGCGTCCGGTGGCCTCGGCCGGGATTCCCACCGGTGCGGTCACCAGCGCGAAGATCGCCGACGGCACCGTGGCCGCGATCGACGTGAACGCCGCCGAGGTGCAGAAGCGCGTCAGCGGCACGTGCCCCGCGTCGCAGCTGATGACCGGCGTGAACCAGGACGGCACGGTGGTCTGCGCGGCGGTGTCGTCGTCGAGCGGCGGCGACATCACCGGCGTGCTCGCCGGCGCCGGACTGATCGGCGGTGGCACGTCGGGCGACGTGACGCTCAACGTGAACCCCAGCCTGGTGCAGGCGCGCGTCACCGGGATCTGCCCGGTGGGCGAGTCGATTCGCGCCATTGGCTCGAACGGATCGGTCACCTGCGAACCCGACGACACCGGCGGCACCGGCGACATCACCGGCGTGACCGCCGGGGCCGGGCTCACCGGCGGCGGCACGACCGGCACGGTGGCGCTGGCCGTGAACTTCGCGGGCGGCGGTGCGGCCGCCACCGCCGCGCGGTCGGATCACCAGCACCAGCGGACCGATCCGGACAACACCGGCGTCGGCGTGAGCACGCTGGCAGCACTCACCAACGGCACCGGCAACACCGCGCTCGGCGCCTCGGCGCTGGCCGCCGTGACGTCCGGCCTGCAGAACACCGGCCTCGGCATCCACGCCCTGCTGAACGCCACCACCGGCGGCAACAACGTGGCGGTGGGTGCGTTCACCGCCAGCAGCCTCACGACCGGCCTCGACAATACGGCGGTGGGCACGCTGGCGCTGCGGAACACCACGGTGGGCGCGGCGAACACCGCGGTCGGCTACGGGGCGCTGAACGTGCTCGGTAACGGCAACAGCAACGTGGCCGTGGGCGAGGGCGCCCTCGTGGCGGTGACGACCGGCGATGACAACATCGCGCTGGGCCGCGCGGCGGGGCAGTTCCTGACCAGCGGCTCCGGCAATCTCTACGTCGGCAACTGGGGCGCCGCCACCGAAAGCGCGACCACGCGCATCGGCAACGGCCAGTCGAGGACGTTCATCACCGGCATCCGCGGCGTCACCACGGGCAACAACAACGGGCTGGCGGTCGTCGTCGACAGCGCCGGTCAGCTCGGCACCGTGTCGTCGAGCGCGAAGACCAAGTTCGACATCCAGGATCTGTCGATGGACGTCGTCACCGCGCTCGGACGGCTGCGGCCGGTGTCGTTCCGCTACAAGCAGCCGTTCGCCGACGGCTCGACGCCGGTGCAGTACGGCCTCATCGCCGAGGAAGTGCAGGAGGTGCTGCCCGAGCTGGTGGCGCTCGACGACCAGGGCGAGCCGGCCAGCGTGAAGTACCACGTGCTGCCGGCGCTGCTGCTGGCCGAGGTGCAGCGGCTGCGCGCCTCACTCGCCAGCGAGTCGGCGCGCACGGCGGCGCTCGAATCCGCGGTGGCCGAACTGCGCAGCCTGCTCGTGGCTGCGCGTCAGCGCTGAGGCCTCGCGACATCGGCCGGGGTGCGTGGGCGTCCACGCCCCCGGGATGAGCGGTAGCTCTGCTATAACTGGCGGGTGTCCCGCATCGGCCAGCTGACCACCCTGCTCCAGCGCGCGGGCGAGGGCGACAGCGAGGCGGCGGATGCGGTGTTCGCGGCCAGCTACCCGGTGCTGCGCCAGCTCGCCCACGCGAGACTGCGCGGGCACGTGCGCTCGCCCACCATCGACACCGCGCTGGTCGTGCACGAGGCGTATCTGCGCTTCGTGCAGGCCGGCGACCTGCGGCTCGAGGACGAGCTGCACTTCCGCCGCTGGGCCTCGAAGGTGATGCGCTCGGTGATCGTCGACCTGGTGCGGCGCCGTCAGGCAGCACGACGCGGTGGCGACCTCGAGGCCGTGTCGATCTCGACCGACCTGCCGATCCCGGGCGGCGACAGCCGCAGCCAGCACCTCGTGCTGCGCGTGCACGACGCGCTCACCGCCTTCGCCGACATCGACGCGCGGGCGGCGCAGGTGGTCGAGATGCGCTTCTTCGCCGGCATGACCGAACCGGAAGTGGCGTCGGCGATCGGCGTCACCGAGCGCACCGTGCGGCGCGACTGGGAACGCGCCCGTCTGATGCTGGCCGACATGCTGCGATGAACGATCGCTACGATCTCGACGAACTGCGCACGCTGAACCGCCTGGTCGACGAGGCGCTGGCCCTCGATCCGGTGTCGCGGACCACCTGGCTCGATCAGCTCACGAGCGAGTACGAGGCCTTCAAGCCGCGCCTGAAGGCGATGCTCGACGCGCTCGCCTCCGACGGCTTCGACGACTTCCTGCAGTCGATGCCGGCGGTCGACCTCGGAGACGCCGACGCCGACCTCGACGCCGACGCCGACGCGGCGCCCGGGGCGCTGGTGGGCGCGTATCGGCTGGTGCGTCCGCTGGCGCGTGGTGGTCAGGGCGTCGTGTGGCTGGCCGAACGCGCCGATGGCCTGCTCGAGCGCGCCGTCGCCATCAAGCTGCCGCACGCGCACGCCCGCCTGCCGCGGCTGGCCGAGCGGCTGGCCCGCGAGCGCGAGATCCTCGGGCGGCTCGAGCATCCGAACATCGCGCGCCTCTACGACGCCGGCGTGCTGCCGTCGGGCGCGCCGTTTCTCGCGATGGAGTTCGTGGATGGCCAGCCCATCGACGCCTACGTCGCCGCGCACGGCCTCGACGTGCCCGGCATCCTCCGCCTGCTCGTGCCGGTGGCCGACGCCGTGGCCTACGCGCACGGCGCGCTGGTCATCCACCGCGATCTGAAGCCGTCGAACGTGCTGGTCGACGCCGCCGGGCAGCCGCGCCTGCTCGACTTCGGCATCGCCGCCCTCATCGACGCCGACGGCGACGCGCTGGCTGGCCTCACCGGCGACGGCGGACGCGCGCTGACCCTCGCCTACGCGTCGCCCGAGCAGGTCGAGCGCCGTCCGCTCGGCGTCGGCACCGACGTCTACTCGCTCGGCGTGCTCGCTTACGAGCTGCTCACCGGCCGCCGGCCCTACGCCCTGGAACGCGAGTCGATCGGCGCGCTCGAAGACGCCATCCTGCAGCAGGATCCGCAGCCGGCCAGCCGCGCCGCGTCCACGGCGAGCCGTCGTGCCGCGCTGGCCGGCGATCTCGACGCCATTCTCGCCAAGGCGCTGCGCAAGGCGCCCGGCGAGCGTTACGCCACGGTGACGGCACTGGCCGACGACCTGCGGCGGCACCTCGATGGCCGTCCGGTGCTGGCGCAGCCCGATCGCTGGACCTATCGCGCCGCCAAGTTCGTGCGCCGCAATCGCGTGCCGGTGGCGGCCACCGCCGCGGTGACCATCGCGCTGGCGGGTGCCGGGGCGGTGGTGTGGCGGCAGACGGCGGCGACCCGCGAGGCCAACCGGCAGGCGGCCGGCGCCGAGGCGTTCATCAGCGGGCTGCTCGATCGCGCCAACATCGATGCCTCGGGCAGCACCGCCGATCTACTGGTCGTCGATCTGCTGGAACGGGCACGTCAGGACGTGCTCGACATGCCGACGACGCCGGCGGTGCGGGTGCGGCTGCTGAACCTGGTCGCCGATGGCCTGCGCGGCTTCGGGCGCACGGCGGAGTTCGACGACACCACCCGCCGCGCGCAGGAGCTGGCCGCAGCGCTGCCGGCCGACGACCCCGAGCGCCTGAAGGCCGGCTTCCTGCGCGCCAACGCCCTCGAGGAGGCCGGCAAGGACGCCGACGCGGCGGCCGCGCTCGAGGCGGTGTACCCGGCGATCGCGGCGCACGCCGATCGTGATCCGCTCACCTTCGTGCGCGCGCTGACCCTGCGGGTCGATGTGGCCATCATCGCCGGGCGATTCGACGACGCCGTGCGGATGGCCCGCGAGCTGATCACCGCCGCCGAGCGGCACTTCGGGCCCACGCATCCCGAGACGGCCGCGGCCTACCGGGCGCTGGCGTCGGCGGTGAGCGAGACCCACGAGGTCGAGGCGTCGCTGGCGACGGCGCGTGACGCGCTCGCGCGCACGCTGCAGGCCCATGCCGCGACGCCCCATCATCCGTGGGTGATCCTGTCGCGTGAGCTGATGGCGCGGGCCCTCGCCAATGCCGGCGATCTCGACGGCGCGGTGGAGGAGATGCAGCGCGTGCTCGATCTGAAGATCGCGCAGCAGGGGCCCGACAGCCGCAGCATCGGCATCACCACCGCCAATCTGTCGGGCACGCAGTACCGGCTGAGCCGTCTGACCGAGGCCATCGCCAACAACACGCGGGCGCTCGCCATCCTCGATCGGCACCTCGACCCCGACAGCATGGACTACGTGAACGTCAGGAACGTGCGCGCCCAGCTGATGATCGCGGCGCGGCGCGGTCAGGCCGCGATCGAGGCGGCGTCGCGTGGTCTG
>Ga0075163_10011309_pt1 | contig 11637 bp, 9 predicted proteins | sample JI1023141ADNA_FD_71478 | JGI IMG/M metagenome (GOLD analysis project Ga0075163, IMG submission 71478) | Wastewater effluent complex algal communities from Wisconsin, to seasonally profile nutrient transformation and Carbon sequestration -... | ecosystem: Engineered > WWTP > Effluent > Algae... | reverse complement strand
GCCCGAGCCATCGAGCCGCTCGTGGTGCTCGGCGATGGCCGTGGCCAGCGATTTCGGGTAGTTCATCAATTGCGCCACCAGCAGGTGGCCGATGTGCGGGTGCACCACCAGCTGCTGGTAGCTCAGGAAGTCGAGCGTGCGTTCGGCATCGGCCTCGCCGTACTGCGGGTCGATGTACATCTCGCCCAGGTCGTGCAGCAGGCCGGCCAGCATGGCCACGCGCATCTCGGCCGCCGAGCCGCCGTGCGCGTCCATCAGCGCACCGCACAGGGCCATGGCCTGCACCGCGTGGTCGAAGGATTCGGGCCGCGAGGTCTGGCCCGCGGTCAGCAGCAGCTGCGCCACCGAATGCAGCGGCAGGCCGGCGACCTCCTTCATCAGCTTCGGGCCATGCGGGCGCAGCAGGCGCGACAGCGGCGTGTCCTGCTCCAGCAGCGCCTGCGTGGCCTGCGCCAGCGAGGCGGTCGACACGCCGTCCTCGGCCATCAGGCAGGTCTCGAGCGGATTGCGCAGCTGGCGGTCCAGCAGGCGGCGCTGCAGCTCGGCCGAGACCGGCCGGTCGCGCGCCCACAGCTTGATGCCCGAGATGTCGAAGATGTCGCTGGAGGCGATGATGCTCTTCGTCTCGCTGGCCTCCAGGATGATCGCCAACGCATGCGGGTTGGCCATCGAGAAAGGGGTACTGCGATCCGACGCGTTCATGGGCGTGCTCCGGTAGGCCGCTTTGCCAAGGTTTCGGCACCGCGCGCCGGCAGACGAGCCGGCAACGGTGACCGCTGGCAACGCGAGTGTCAACCTGCGTGCTGCGGCCGGTGCGCCGAGTCGAGCCGGGTTTGGGGGTCAGTTCCACTTGCGTTTGTCGGGGGTCAAGCGGGCCCGCCCGCGCCGGCCTGTCGGCGTGGTCCGCTGCTACAGTTTCCGCCCCGATTCCACCGAAGCCCGCCATGCGCATCGACGGCCAACCCACCCGCACCATCCGCCCCGCGCCAGGGCGCAATGCGGTGCTGGTCATCGACCAGCGCTGGCTGCCGCACCGCGTGACCATCGAGCGCCTGGGCGACGTGGCCGCGGTGCACCGCGCCATCCGCGACATGTGGGTGCGTGGCGCGCCGCTGATCGGCGCGACGGCCGCCTACGGCATGGCGCTGCAGGCGCGCGCCGATGCCAGCGACGCCGGGCTCGAGCGCGGTGCCGCGATCCTCGAGTCCGCGCGGCCCACCGCGGTGAACCTGGCCTGGGCGGTGCGCCGGATGCTGCACTACCTGCTGACGCTGCCGCTGGCCGATCGGGTGGCCGCCGCCTGGACCGAGGCCGGCGCCATCGCCGAGGAGGACGTGGCCGTGAACGCCGCCATCGGCGCCCATGGCGTGGCCTTGATCCGCGACATTGCCGCGGCCCGGCCCGGCCCGGTGCGCGTGCTCACGCACTGCAATGCGGGCTGGCTGGCCACCGTCGACTGGGGCACCGCCACCTCGCCGATCTACCAGGCACACGCCGCCGGCATCGACGTGAAGGTGTGGGTCGACGAGACCCGCCCGCGCAACCAGGGCGCCAGCCTCACCGCGTGGGAGCTGGGCCACGAGCGCGTGCCGCACACCGTGATCGCCGACAACGCCGGCGGCCACCTGATGCAGCGCGGCGAGGTCGACCTGGTCATCGTCGGCTGCGACCGCGTCACCGCGCGCGGCGACGCCTGCAACAAGATCGGCACCTACCTCAAGGCCCTGGCCGCGCACGACAACGGCGTGCCCTTCTACGTGGCCATGCCCACCTCCACGCTCGACCTGTCGCTGCAGGACGGACTGGCCGAGATCCCGATCGAGGAGCGCGCGCCGCGCGAGGTGACGCACCTCACCGGCCGCGCCGCCAGCGGCGACCTGGTCGAGGTGCAGCTGGTGCCCGACGCGTCGCCCGCCGCCAACCCGGCCTTCGACGTGACACCGGCCCGGCTGCTCAGCGCCTTCATCACCGAGCACGGCATCGTGCAGGCCAACGAAGCCGCGCTGCGCCGGCTGATGGCGGCCGCATGAACGGCATCACGGCGGAAGAGCGGGTGCTGCGCGAGCAGCTGGTGGCCGCGATGGAGCGGCTCGACGCGCGGGGCCTCAACCGCGGCAGCACCGGCAACCTGAGCCACCGCCTGGGCGCGGGCATGCTGATCACGCCCACGGGCATGGGCGCCGACGACCTGCGCCCGCAGGACCTGGTCTGGCTGGGCGACGATGGCACGCTCAGCGGCGACTGGCAGCCCTCGTCGGAGTGGCACTTTCACCAGGCCGTCTACCGCGCCCGGCCCGACCTGCAGGCCATCGTGCACACGCATTCGGTGCACGCTACCGCGCTGGCCTGCCTGGAGCGCCCGCTGCCGGCCTTCCACTACATGGTGGCCGTGGCCGGCGGGGACAGCGTGCCCTGCACGCCCTATCACACCTTCGGCACGGCGGAGCTGTCCGTGGCCGTGGCCGAGGCGCTGCGCGACCGCCAGGCCTGCCTGATGGCCCACCACGGCCTGGTGGCGGCCGGCACCAGCCTGGCCCAGGCGATGAAGGTCGCTATCGAGATCGAATCGCTGTGCGAGGTGTACCTGAAGGCCCTGGCGGTGGGTGAGCCCGCGGTCCTCGGCGCCGCGCAGATGGCCGAGGTGATCGCGAAGTTCCGCAGCTACGGCAAGACCGCGAGCCGGTGAGATCGACGTCGGCCGTTCCGGCCGACGTCAGCCTGCCCCGCAGCGGCGGCGAGCCGTCCGGCAGGAACGGCCACATTCGGAATCGGTTGCGGATGCTCAATCGGCGTCACCGCGTCCGGCCTATGGTTGGTCCGAAGGGGGCGGGCGCTGCGGAGGTCCGGCCCGTTCACGGGACCTCACAGCATGTCGGTGCACACGCTTCATCACGCCGCCAGATCGGTCGTCTTGCGGTGCATCGTGTGCGCGTTGGCCGTCGTCGTGGGCGGGGCGCTGGCCGCCGGGACGCCGTTGTCCAGAACGCAAGCTGCCTGGCCGGATGCCACGGCGCTGCCTCTCCCCGGGATGGACCTGGCCCTGCAGGGGCTCGTCGCGGGACTCTCGCAGAGGGAGCGGGCGCTCGACCTGGCTGCCCGGCTCGAGGCACTCGATTTCGAAGAGCTGGCGGCCTGGGAGCGGCTGTTGCCGGCCGTGCCCCTGGCGGCGCTGTCGCCAAGGGCGCGTGAGCAGGAGGCGGCGATGCGGCTGGTGGCGCTGCCGCTGTTGGCGGCGCGGCAACAGGACTATCGTCGGATCGAGCGCGATCTGGTCGCCAGCCTGTCGGCGCAGGCGCCGGACCCGTCCTCCCTGGGTGCGCGGATGGCCCGGCTGGCGGCCGTGCGCGAGTGGTCGGAGCTGGCGGACCAGGCCCAGCGTCAGACGCGTGCCTCGCTGGACATGGCGCACACCCGGACGCTGGCACGCGCCGTCAAGCTCGGCGCTGCGCTGGATGCTTCGGCGCTGGGCGCGTTGGCACGGTTGCGCGAGCGTCGCCTCGAATTCGACGCCGCGCTGGCCGCCGCCGTTGCCGCATGGGCTGCCGCCAGGGACGAGGTGCGGCGCGAGGTCGCGCGGCAGGACCTGAGCCTGGCTGCGGCGATCGCGAAGACCATGACCGACAACGAGCGCCGTGCCTTCTCTCTGCGCCAGCGCGCCGCGGCGGATGCGTCGCCGTCGCCACGGCGCGACCTGTGGCTTGCGACGGCCGGCGTGCTGCAAGCCACGGCCAAGGTCGGCAGCCGGGCGGCAGCCGAGCAGGTCGGGGCCATCGATTGGCAGGGTGATGCCTTCCTGGCCGAGCCGGCGCGCATCGATTCGGCCGACCCGGAGTTGACGTCGCTCGCAATCGAACGGCGCGGCCTGGCGCGGTCGCTGCGTCAATCGGTGGCCTTGCGTCTGTCGACGCTGGGCGCGTTGCGCACGCTGGCCGGCCAACGGCAACGTGTTCTGGCTGGCGCCACGTATCTGGCGGCGCCGGACGGACAGCGGCGTGCCCAGGCGGCACTGGAACAGGCGGCCGGTCTGGCCTGGCGACAGGCCGACGAGTGGCGGGTTGCCGCGGGCGACATCGCTGGAGCCGAAGCCGGCGAGCGCGCCGTGGCCGTGGAACGACTGGCCATGGCGCTCGAATCGCTGGTGCTCCTGGAAGATCAGTTGCACACCCTGGCCATCGGGCAATTGCTGGATCCGGCGCCGCGACCGGCCGATCCGCGCGCGGCCGCGGGCGCCTGGCGGCGCGATGTCGATGCGCTGCAGGCCATCGATGCCCAGTGGACCCAGTGGCGCATGGCCTGGGACCGGCAGGGCCAGCGCGAGGAAGCCGATCTGGCGGCCCTGCGCGGCGTGCTGAACCGGATCCACGCGCTGTGGACCTCGCGCCTGGCGAGCCTGGTTCGGGCCTGGCCACCTGGCGCGGCCGGCGACGACATCGGTCGCCTGACCGCTGGGATGGTCGGCCGGGTCGATGCCCGTGCGCGGGCACTGGTGGCGGACCATGCCCGACTGCGGCAGTGGCTGCCGGAGGCCGCGGCCGACCCGCTGGTCGGCGCGGCGCACAGGTCGTCGGCCGCGCTGCGTTGGAGCCTGGCATCGGCGGGGCTGCGCGAGTTGCCGCAGTACTTCCAGGAGGTGGCCGCCTTGCGGATGGCCGCGCCTCAGCTGGACATGGCGCTCAATGCGGCGAGGCCTGCCGTTCAGCGGCTGGCGGCCACGATGTGGCTCAGCGGCGCGCTAGGGGTGCCGTGGGTGGCATTGGGAAGTGGCCCGGACGTGCCGATCGCCGCGGAACTGGGCGGCCAGACCTACCTGCTCGACGGACTGGAGCAGGCGGTACCTCGACTTCTGTTGCAGCGCGAGCACCGGGTCGAGGGCCCGGGCGGGTTCATGACGGTGGCGCTGCACGGCGAGCTGTGGGCGCAGGCGGGTGTGCCGGTGGACCCTCACATGGGCAATCCGGCGGTCCTTGGCGTGCGGGCGGTGATGCGGGTGTTGCCGCACGTCTGGAGCGAGGTCAAGGACAACTGGTGGGTCTATGGCCTGATGCCGCCATTGGCGACCGTCGGGGGCGTCGTGGTCGGTGCGCCTGCGGGGGGGCCTCCCGGCATCGTGGCCGGCGGCACGGCCGGGTTCGGCCTGGGCATGACCGCCATGGCGGTGGCGATCGGACAGGACGCGATCGCCGGCGGCATCAAGGGCGTCATCAAGGAAGGCACGGCCGAGGTGCGCGCGGCCCTTCCGCCGTCCTACCGCGGAGGCGGGCTCGACGACTACCTGGCCCGCTTCGAACAGAACACCGTGCCGGTGGTCGACGCGGTACAGGCAGGCATGGCACTGCGCTCGGCGTTCACGCGGGTGGGCAGTGCGGTCTCGGGCGTGACACCCGAAGAGGTCACGCGCCAGCTGGGCGCCCAGGCGGAGCGTTGGCGACAGTCATCGGCGGGCATTCGCCAAGGCCTGTCGGCCGCCGAATCGGCCGTTCGCGGGGGGATGGCCCGGCTGGCGGATGGCCGCGGCCTTTCGGGCTCGGATCGATTGGCGCTCGGCCGCTTCATTCGAGAGGCCAACGCCACGCGGCTCGAGTTGCAACGGCTGCTGGGACGCTCACTGGAGATGGCCGGCAACCCGAACCTGGACAACCAGACCATCATGCGCTGGGGGGAAGGCCTGAAGGAAGCCTGGGCCACCGTGGCCGCGGAGCACCTTGCCGACCTGAACGACATCGCGGGACCGGACTGGACGTACCCCGGCCGGGCCGTGGGGATGGCCCAGGACGCATACACGATCCTGCTGTACAGGGTGAGCAACCTGGTCTCGCGATCGATGGTCGCCCTCGATCAACTGGAGGGGGTCTCCAAGCCTCCCACCACGACCGCACCCGACAGCGGCGCAACCTCCAGTGACCCGGAGGCCGACAAGGCCCTGCGCCTGAGCGGCCGGCGCGAACCACCCCGCACCGGTACCACGACGCTGGGGTCGAGCGGGACGACCGGCACGCAGGACCGCCGGTTCAGCTCCCAGCAACTGCGCCAGGACCTGGCTGCCGATCAGCTTCGCCTGCGCGAAGAGCGCGAGAAGGCCGATCTCGACGCCCTGCACCGTGCGCAGGCCCAGGCGCAGCTCAATGACAAGGACAAGGACAAGGACAAGGACAAGGACAAGAAGAAGGACCCCGGCACCGACAAGGGCGAGGTCGAGCCGCCCGTGGAACCCGAAAAGACCAAGGTGCCGGTCGTGCCGGTCGTACCCGTGCAGCCCGAGACCCCTGGCCCCGAAAAGAAGTACTGGTACGGCTACGACGCCGTCATTTCCTACAAGTTGCTGGGCGCGGCCTGCACGCAGACCCTTTCCGGCGAGGCGTTCGGCACCCGTTCCGAGGCCGAGCAGGCGATGCGCACGGCCACCGACCAGGCCTTGCGCGCCAACGTGGCCAACCGCACGGACGTGGTGCTGGTCCGCCGTGGCCTGTATGCCGGGCCTTTGCCTGCCCGGCCGACCTACACGGGCCCGACCGGCCTGAAGGCGGTGCAATGCACCGCGGCGGCACCGGCCGTGCCCGCGGGCATCTACGAGCCCAAGGGCAATGGCGCGGCCTGCCAGCAAGTGGGGGTGCAGATGGAGGCCCGCTGCAAACAGGCCGCGCAGGACTGCATCAGCCGCAACTGCTCCGGCCACTACTCGGGCTGTTCGGTCGACTGCCCGGGTTGCGCCGGCTACTTCGTTGACTACACGGCCTGGTGCACCTTGCATCCGAGCTACGAGCCGAAATTGACCGCCGGCCTGACGATGTTCTTCAGCGAGATCAAGGCCTGCATCGATCAGTTCCTCAACGACGGCAAGGCGGGCCGGCGCGAGCGCGGGGCCGAATGCCAGGGCAAGGCCCAGAAGAAGCTGGCCGAGAAGAAGGACGCCTGGGTGCAGCAGGCCTGCGAGGCCCGGTGCACGCAGGACGGACGCCGCGGCGTTGCCGTGCTGGGCGGCGCACGCCACCGTTGCGAATGCAGGTGAACACCGTGAAGACATCCCGAACCGACAACCCGGCTGCGCGCCGGCATGGCATCGACCAATGGGCGCGACGGGTGCTCGTCGGGCTGGCGCTGTGGTGGCTGGCCCTGGGCGCATGCGCGCAGGAATGGGGCCTGCACCTGAGCGACGCGCCCGATGGCCAGGCCGCCATCGTCGTGGCCGTGGCGCCCGGCAGCCCGGCCGCCGCAGCCGGCCTGCGGGCAGGCGACCGCATCAGCCAGGCGCAGAACTTCCTGGTTCGCAATGTGCAGGACTTCGTCAACATCGTGCGGCTGTCCGAGGGCCGCGGCAGCTTGCTGCTGCGGGTGTCGCGCGACGGCTGGGAGAAGGAGGTCGGCCTTGCCGCGTCGCCCGCTGGACGTGGATCGGCAGCCCCCGTCGTGCCCGTCACGCCGGCCGTCCCGCCCAGGGCCTGGGTCGGGCTGCAGGTGGCCGATGCCCTGCCGGGCGCCCCGGGTGGCGGGCCGACCGGCGTTGCGGTGACCGGTGTGGCCACCGGAGGGCCCGCTGCCCAGGCCGGCATCCGCAGCGGCGATGTGATCCTGCAGGTCGACGGTCGTGCGCTGGCCAGCGCGGCCGAACTGGCCGACCTCATCGGCAACTGGCCGATCGGCCGGGCGATGCGCCTTGCGGTGCAGCGCGAGGGCTGGGTGCGCGAGCTGGTGCTGCAGCCGGGCGTCCAGTCGCCGGGTGGCGCCAGTGCAGCGCCGCTGGACCTGCCGCAGCCGCCGGCGCGCCAGCCGGGCCTGGCGACACAGCAGCCCGGCAACAAGGCCGTGGTGACGATCGGCGACTTCCAGGTGAAGGCCGCGACAGCCAGCCAGGCCATCGGCGATGGCCTGCGCGAGATGCTCGTTACCGCACTGCACAACTCGGGCGGCTACATCGTCGTCGAGCGCATGGACCTGCAGGGACTGGCCGCCGAACAGGCGCTGTCCCGGTCGCGCATGGCGCGCCAGGGCTCGGCGGTGCCCGAGCAGCGCATGGACGTGGCCGATGTCATCGTGCACGGCGCCGTCACCGAGTTCGAGGGCGAGGCGAAAGGCTCGGCCGCGCAACTCAGCCTGCCCCGGTTGCCCTTCAGCTTCGGCCGCGATGCCAAGACGGCCCACATGGCCATCGACGTGCGGGTGGTCGACGTCGCCACGGGCCGGATCCTGGGTGCGCAACGCATCGTCGGCGACGCGCAGTCGTCCAGGACAACGCTCAGCGCGGAGCCGAGCGCGCGCGGCGTGGGCATCCCCGTGGGGCTGGGCATGTTCCAGAACACGCCGATGGAAGCCGCGATCCGCAGCTGCGTCGAGAAGGCGGTGGCCTATGTGGGCACCACCATCCCGGCGTCCTATTTCAGCCGGCGGTGATGCGCCGGGAGGAGGATCCATGAAGCCGCGTGGCTCGAATGTCTTGAATGCGTTGCTGGCGCTGGCCGCTGGGGCACTTGTCGCGGCCTGCGCCGGGCCCTATGCCATGACCAAGGCGATCGACCCCGGCCTGGCCCTGAGCCTGGGCGAAGGCGTGCGTCTGGCGGCTCGCGCGATGCAGGCCGTCGGCTACTTCCCCACGAGGCAAAGCGACGCGGAAGGCCGGGTCATCGGTGAGCGCAGCGACAAGGATGCCTTTCGCACGGATGTGTTCACGCTCTACATCGACGCGAGACTGAGTCCGTCGCCCACGGGCGGGCTTCAGATGCACACCACCTGCTCGATCTCGCAGAACATGGTCTACACCGATCAGCTCGACGACGAATGCGAGAAGTTCCAGCGGGCCTTCGACAGGCTGCTGGTCGAACGAGCGGCGGGTCGCCGCAATCCGGCGACTGGGCCCGTTCGCGCAGTTCCGGATGAACGCGCTGCGCCACCTGCGGCTGTCCCGGCGCGACCTCCCGAGCGGCCGAGGAGCTACAACCTGTGAGCGCCTCGAATCGATGTCTCGGGTGGGGTGGCGCGAGGCGCGCAGTCTGCTTTGCCTTGGTGGCCGCGCTCGGGTGGGCCGATGTGGCGTGTTCGCAGGACACGGCCGGAAGCGGACGCGCCGACGGGCTGAAGGCGGTGGCGGCTGTCGGTGGCTTCGAGGTCAAGGCGGCACGGGCAGGTCCGGCCATCGGCGACGGCCTGCGCGAGATGCTGGTCACCGCCTTGCACCAGAGCGGCTATTTCGTGGTGGTCGAACGGGGCGGGGTGCCCGGCGGGGTGCCCGGCGGGGCGCGCGCGCGGGATGCGATGTCGGCCCTCGAAGCCGCCGACGTGATGGTGTATGCCGCGGTCACTGAATTCGAACCCGAGGCCGGCGGATCGAGCTTCATGTCACCGATCATGGGGGCGCCGCTGGCCATGGGGGCCCGCATCCGGTGGTCGCAGATGGCCTTGGACGTCCGGGTGGTGGACGTGCAGAGCGGGCGCATTCTGGGTGCGCAACGCATTCCGGGGATGGCTCGATCGGCGCAGGCCACCATCGCCGGTGCGCTGCCCGTGGGCCCGGTGTCCGTGCCTGCCGGACTCAGCGTCTACCGAAACACGCCGATGGAGTGGGCGATCCGGGACTGCATCGGCAAGGCCGCTTACTTCGTCGTCAACAGCCTGGACGACGAGTACTTCAGGGTTCGCTGATCGGGCTCGCCAAGGGCAGACGGCTTTCAGGTATCGGCGGCCTCGCCGGCCTTCAGCTCGAGCGCCCGCGCATAGAGCGCATTGCGCGGCGCCCCGCTCAGCTCGGCGGCCAGTGCCACGGCTTGTTTCAGCGGCAGGGCCGGCAACAGCAGGGCCAGCGTCCGCTCGGCCAGGGCCGGCAGACCGTCGGCGGCGGCCACGCGATCGGCCGCATGCAGCACCAGCACGAATTCGCCGCGCTGGCGGTTGGGGTCGGCCGCCAGCCAGGCGGGCGCCTCGGCGGCCGGCAGCGTGACCACGGTCTCGAACTGCTTGGTGAGCTCGCGGCACAGGGTCAGCCGGCGCAGCGGGGCGGCCTCGGCCAGGGCGGCCACCAGCGCCTCGATGCGGTGCGGCGCCTCGAACAGCACCTGCGCGCCGGGCAGCCCGAGCAGCGCGGCCAGGGCGTCGCGCCGCTCCTGGCCCTTGGCGGGCAGGAAGCCGGTGAACACGAAGCCGGCGGCCGCCGCGTCCCCCGCCACGCTGAGCGCGGCCACCGCGCTGCTGGCGCCCGGGATGGGCACCACGCGGTGGCCCCGCGCCGCCACGGCCGCGACCAGCGCCGCGCCCGGGTCGGACACAGCCGGCGTGCCGGCGTCGCTGATGTAGGCCACGCTCTCGCCACGGCCCAGGCGCTCGAGCACGCGGGCCGCGCCCTCGTGCTCGTTGTGCTGGTGCAGCGCCAGCAGCGGCTTGTCCAGCCCCAGGTGGCGCAGCAGCTGGGCGCTGACGCGCGTGTCCTCGCAGGCTACGGCGTCCACCTTGGCCAGCACGTGGATGGCACGCAGCGTCATGTCCGCCAGGTTGCCGATGGGCGTGGCCACCATGTACAGGGTGGCTGCCGGATACTGCTGCCCGCCGGCGGCCTGGTCGGCGGCGCGCAGCAGCAGTGAGGTGTCGATGTTCAAGGCAGGGGTCGAATCGAAGGGGCAGAGCACCAAGTCGCGGGGCGACGCGGCCGAGGATCGGGCGCTGGCCCACTTGCTGCGCCAGGGCCTGCGGCTGGAGTGCCGCAATTATCGGCTCGCCGGCGGGCCGCGCCAGCGCGGCGCCGAGATCGACCTGATCCTGCGCGACCGCGACGGCACGCTGGTGTTCTGCGAGGTGCGCGCGCGGGCCAGCCGGGCCCACGGCGGCGCGGCCGCCAGCATCGGCGCCGTCAAGCAGCAGCGCATCGTGCGTGCGGCCACGCACTACCTGATGCGCTTTGCCGCGCTGCCGCCCTGCCGCTTCGACGTGGTGGCGATCGACGGCGACGAGCTCAGCTGGCTGCGCGGTGCCTTCGAGGCCTGAATCCAGACCTGGTAGCCCGGCCCGAGGCCGCGTACCGATGCAAACAACCGCGGGCAGCGCGCGGACTATCATCAGCCCATGCTCGAACAGCGCATCCAACAGCATTTCTTCGAGAGTGCCGACCTGCAGTACCAGGCCGCCGATCTGATGGGCCGCCCCATCGCCGAAGCAGCCCAGGCGGTGGTGGCCGGGCTGACCTCGGGCGGGCGCCTCTACGTGGCCGGTTTCGGGCCCGCGGCCGGGCTGGCGCAGCTGATGGCCAGCCAGATGCTGGGCCGCTTCGAGCGCGATCGGCCGGGTCTGGCGACCCTGGCCCTGGGCACCGACGGCGCCACGCTGGCCGCCCTGGCCCCGGCCGGCGACCTGGATGCCGTGCTGGCGCGCCAGGTGGAGACGCTGGGCCAGCCCGGCGACCTGCTGCTGCTGATCGATCCCGACGGCGATCGCCTGGGCCTGCATGCGGTGGCGCAGGCGGCGCAGGGCAAGGAGATGACGGTGATCGCGCTCACCGGCCGCCAGGGCAGCATGCTGCGCGAGGCCCTGGGCGAAACCGACGTGGTGATCTCGGTGCCGCACGACCGGCGCGCCCGGGTGCTCGAAATCCAACTGCTGGTGCTGCACTGCCTGTGCGACGCCATCGATCTGCAACTGCTCGGCGAAATGGACCCCGCATGA
>Ga0075163_10011307_pt1 | contig 11639 bp, 10 predicted proteins | sample JI1023141ADNA_FD_71478 | JGI IMG/M metagenome (GOLD analysis project Ga0075163, IMG submission 71478) | Wastewater effluent complex algal communities from Wisconsin, to seasonally profile nutrient transformation and Carbon sequestration -... | ecosystem: Engineered > WWTP > Effluent > Algae... | reverse complement strand
AATTTTTCGAAATAGCCTTGAGGGTAATCGTGTAATGAAATCAAATCGGAACTTACTGCGTCTGTAATCTCATGACGCAAGGGCATGAACTTTTGCCATACAACTTGCGGTGAACCACTGATACGACTCATGCGCAGGTTCGAACCCACGAGTTTTTTTTCCGTGACATGTTCTATTCTCAAAAAACGATCGGCGTAGTTCATGCTTTTTTATCGGTTCATTTCTTCTTTAAGGAATTTACCCGTCCAGGAGTTTTTGATTTTCATCACTTCCTCAGGTGTTCCTTGCGCGATGATTTGTCCACCACCAGTGCCGCCTTCTGGTCCCATATCTATCAGATGATCCGCCACTTTGATGATGTCCATGTTGTGTTCAATGACAAGCACTGTATTGCCGCGATCAGCCAACCTGTTCAATACATTGATAAGCATCTGCACATCTTGAAAGTGTAATCCTGTTGTTGGCTCATCCAATATGTAGATTGTATTGCCTGTGTCTCTTTTACCCAACTCAGTGCTGAGCTTCACGCGCTGTGCTTCACCGCCACTGAGTGTGGTGCTGTGTTGTCCGAGGGTGATATAGCCGAGTCCAACGTCCTGCAGTGTCTTGACAACATTTTTGATTTTTGGGAAATTATCAAAAAACTCAACGGCCTGATCTACGGTCATATCCAACACATCAGCTATGCTTTTTCCTTTATAACGAATTTCTAATGTCTCACGGTTGTAGCGCTTGCCATTGCATGTCTCGCATTGTACCATCACATCGGGAAGGAAATTCATCTCGATGGTTTTTACACCGGCGCCGCGACAAGTCTCGCATCTTCCGCCACTAACGTTGAATGAAAATCTTCCGGGTTGATAACCGCGAATTTTGGCTTCAGGCGAACTTGAAAAAAGCGCTCTGATATCAGTGAATATGCCGGTATAAGTACTCGGATTGCTGCGCGGTGTGCGTCCGATCGGACTCTGATCTATCTCAATCACTTTGTCGAGATATTCCAGTCCTTTGATTTTTTTGTACTCCAGCGGTTTTCTTACTGCATCATAAAAGTGATTGTTCAGAATAGGATAGAGGGTGTGCTCAATCAATGAGGATTTACCGCTGCCGCTTACGCCTGTGATACAAACAAATTTCCCGAGCGGTATGGTGAGGTTCACATTCTGAAGATTGTGTCCGTTGGCACCTTCCAATATAAGATTCGTTTTGTTGCCTTTTCTGCGTTCTTTGGGAACTTCAATGCGCGCATCACCTCGTAAATAGCGGGCAGTGATGCTGTCACCTTTCAATAACTTTTTGGGATCACCTTGGGTGATGATTTTGCCGCCATGTATGCCCGCACCGGGCCCAATGTCGATGAGGTGATCACTCTCAATCATCATATCGCGATCATGTTCAACCACAATAACACTGTTGCCGCCATCACGCAGGTTTTTCAACGAACTGATAAGCTTGTGATTGTCGCGTTGATGCAAACCAATACTTGGCTCATCAAGTATGTACAATACGCCGACGAGCTGAGAGCCGATCTGCGTTGCAAGTCGAATTCGCTGTGCTTCACCGCCGCTCAAAGTTCTAGCACTTCTGTTGAGGGTGAGGTAGTCGAGCCCGACATCCACCAGAAACTTCAATCGGCTTCTGATCTCTTTCAATGGTTCTGTGGCAATGGCAACCTGACGCTGACTCATCTTGTATTCAACGCCGTTGAACCAAGCTATCAGGTCATTTAACCCTGTAGATGAAAGTTCGTAAATGTTTTTATTTCCAATTTTGAAGAACAAAGCTTCCTTTTTAAGCCTAGAGCCACCACATTCAGGACAAGGCATTTTATTCATAAAACTTTCAGCCCATCTTCTCAGTCCGGGTGAAGTTTCTTCATCTATCTGCTTTTCAATTTGTGCGATGATGCCTTCATACTTCATCCTATATGTGTAGTTCGTGCTGGTAGTCACTTCTACGAGTTCTTCCGAACCATAGAGCAAAGCATTCACAACATCTTCATCAATGTCTTCAATCGGCGTATTCAGATCATAGCCATGATGTTTCAATACAGCTTCAACCTGGGTAAATGACCAACTGCTTTTCGATTCGCCGAGTGGCGCAATACCGGCTTTCTTGACGCTCTTTTTCGGATCAGGGATGATCTTCGACATGTCGATCTCCGCCACTTCACCAAGACCGCTGCAATGCGGACAAGCACCGTATGGCGAGTTGAAAGAAAACAAATTCGGTTCAGGCTCACTATATGAAATGCCGGAGCTAGGACACATCAAATGACGGCTGAAATGTTTGACTTCAGTTTTGTTGCCGCCTTTGGCTGCTTTTTTCTTGCCTTTTTCCTCCTCAGCCTCAAACTTCTGAATCATGAGACTGCCTTTGCCGATGCGCAATGCTGTATTTACAGTTTGCCTCACACGCAGCAGTTCGCCCGACTCTTCAGATTTAGCAGCAGCCTTTTTGGGCGCTGATTTTTTCGCGGTTGCCGGAGCATCTTGCCCGATGGCCAATCGATCAACAACAACTTCAATATCGTGAATCTTATATCTATCGACCTTATATCCTTTTGTCAGTTCTACTATTTCCCCATCAACGCGTGCTCTCAGATAACCTTGTTTCATGATGGATTCGAAGAGTTCGCGGTAATGTCCTTTGCGACCCTTCACCAATGGGGCCAGTACGATGATTTTTTGATTCTTATATTCTTCGAGGATCAGACTGACTATTTGATCGTCGGTATAACGAACCATCTTTTCGCCTGTCACATATGAATATGCATCAGCAGCGCGCGCATAGAGAAGACGAAGAAAGTCATAGATTTCGGTGATGGTGCCAACGGTAGAGCGCGGATTGCGACTCACCGTTTTTTGTTCGATGGAAATTACCGGAGAGAGACCATTGATTTTGTCGACATCAGGGCGTTCCATTTCACCGATGAATTGACGGGCATAAGCACCGAATGTCTCGATATATCTGCGCTGTCCTTCGGCATAGATGGTATCAAAAGCTAAAGAGGATTTTCCACTGCCACTTAAACCGGTAATGGTGACCAGTTTATTGCGTGGAATTGTGACATCGATATTCTTGAGGTTGTGCTCCCTGGCACCAATCACTTCTATTACTTCTTCTTCTTGCATGCGATGGCAAAGATGGTTGCGAAGACAACAAATTCAAAGAGTAGTTGTTCACACAGTTTTTACTGACATGAAAGGCGTTTACAAGATTTCAACAACCAAATTTTATATGTCGGTCATCAGAACTTGTGGGTATTTTTAGATCATCCCAGATCATAGTAAATTTGCCACATGTCGGAAACACAAGGCATTCGCATCAACAAGTACCTCAGTGAAGTTGGGTTCTGCTCGCGAAGAGCGGCAGATATTCTTATAGAAGAACGGCGTGTCACGATCAATGGCAAGGTGCCTGAAATGGGCACCAAGGTTCAACCCGGTGATGTGGTGAAAGTGGATGGTAAACCGCTGAAGCCAACAGGAGAGAAGCCTGTCTACATTGCGTTTCACAAGCCTATTGGCATTGTTTGCACTACCGACACCAGAGGCGAGAAGGACAATATCATCGATTACATCAAACATCCTCGTCGGATTTTTCCGGTAGGACGTTTGGATAAAGCCAGTGAAGGACTGATACTCCTCACGAGCGATGGCGATATCGTCAACAAAATTCTCAGGGCACGTAACAACCACGAGAAGGAGTATATCGTCACTGTTGACAAACCGATCACCGCTGATTTTGTGAAGAGAATGGGGAATGGCATTCCGATATTGGATACCATTACACGCAAATGTTTTGTAGAACAAATCGACAGATTCTCATTTCGCATCATACTCACACAAGGACTAAATCGTCAGATACGCAGGATGTGTGAGTTCCTCGGTTATGAAGTGAAAAAGTTGAGACGCATTCGCATCATGAATATCGTGCTGGATTTGCCGCGTGGTAAGTGGCGTGACCTTACGGACCAAGAGCTAAATGAAATCAATCAACTCATTGCTGGTTCGTCGAAAACATACGAACCTGATTTAGATGAGGCATAAATTAACCGAAGCGCACGCTCGTCATTGTCAATGAACCCGCCACAGCTTTATCATTGAAGTATTGCGCTTCATCTTTATCGGTAGTGAGTCCTAGTGTGTATAGAAGCGGATAATAGTGATCAGGCGTTGGAATTGCCAGCTTCGCTGCTTTGTTCAGATTCATATAATCAATAAGCGCGGCATGATCTCGGTCAGTGATTTTTTCTTTGAAAATGGTATTCATTTCAATTGCCCAGTCGAAGCCGAAGCCATCGTCATTGAGTCTTTTGAAATCCACCATGCGTAGGTTGTGCACCATGTTGCCACTGCCCATGATGAGTACTCCTTTTTTGCGCAACTCCATAAGTTCTTTCGCGAGGTCGTAATGGAATTGCCCCGGTTTTTCATAGTCGATGCTCAATTGCAATACAGGAATATTGGCATCAGGATACATGTGTTTGAGGATGGTCCAGGTACCGTGATCGAGACCCCATTCGTGGTCCAATCCAACCGGAACACTTTTGATGATGTCTTTGGTCGTGTTGGCCATTGCAGGATCTCCGGGCGCAGGATATTGAGCATCGAACAAGGCTTGAGGGAATCCTCCAAAATCATGAATGGTAGGAGGAGAGTCCATGGCCGTAACAAATGTTCCTTTGGTGAGCCAATGTGCAGAGATACAAATCACTGCCTTGGGCACTGGAATTTCTGTTGCTAGCTTTTTCCAATAATTTGAAAATGCATTGTCTTCAATACCATTCATTGGAGAACCGTGTCCTACAAAAAGAACAGGCATCAAATGGTCATCTTCTTTGAGTAATTCTTTCAACGCACTGATCGATCCCATAGCTGCTAAACCGGCACCACCGGCCATTATCGTTAAGAATGTTTTCCTTTTCATCAAAAAATGAATGAGGTATCAAAGATCATCCAGAAATATAGAATATTCCAATGATCGAGGATAAGAAAACATAAGATAGCAAACGTGACAACCTAGTAGAAGTTTTTGGATGTGTCATTTACTTCACTTCCTCAAGCGCCTCATCTATCGCTTGAAATACTTCGCTGCCTGGTTCTAATATAATAGTGAAATGTTCTTTGGATGCTATCAAGTTTTTCTTTGCAGCCTTTTTATCCGTTTCTTTCTGAAGACTCGCCATGAAATAATGTAATAGACCTGCCACACCATGATCTTCCTTGTATTCTTTTAATCTGTCTTCATAAAAGGAAATCAATTCTTTTTGTTTGTTGTGCAGGCTATATAAATCGTTCAATTGGAAATACATTTCTGTATCGTCTGGTTCAACAAAAAATAACTCCTGTGTTTTGGCTTTGTATAATGTGTTGCTCGCATCTAAATATGCTTCTACCAACATGCCTAGGTTGTAAACGTTACCTGGGTCTATCATGTCGGCCTTTTCAAGATATTCTATAGCGAGTTTTGTGTTTTTTGTGTCGAGATATACTCCAGCTACCATGCGAGCGGCGTCGGACTTATAAGTATTGTCATCGTACTTTTCATAAGCCTCTTTTCCATACTTGATGGTATTGTCGTTATCGCCTTGTATCATGAAGATATAGGCGAGATTGTATTGCGCACTTGGATACATGTTGTTCATCTCAATCGAACTGATGAAATGTTTTTTCGCATTTTCATAATCTTCATGAATCACATAATCGTAGCCGCGGATGTAATGTGTGAGAAAATCAGCACACTTGCCGTCAATAGCTGATTGTGCGTTCTGCGCCATCAGGCTGAATATGTCCTGTTCACCCGGATATTCTCCGTATTTCAAATGAACTTCAAAATATAAGTAGGCGAGTCCTTTATAAATGCGGCAGTCTTTAACTCCACTTTTTTCCAAATTCATCAATGCTTCTTCAGGTGAAAACATGATCATGTCAGAAGTTGATTCCTGACCACGAAAATCCATGATGTTCTCGTCCTTTCCGATGTCCATCAACGAAAACATCTGATGTGAAATACTCATGACAAAATACTCCAGCACAATCTCCTCTTTCAACAATACCGTTTCCACATCTTGATTCTCGGGATCCGATTTTGCCAACTCGCTAAATGCAGAATTGTACTTGTGTTCAGCAATAAGACTTTTTGCTTTTTCAATAGAAGCTTTTTTGTCCTGCGAAAAACCAAACAACCCAATGAGCAGGGCAGCAGACAAGAGCATGCTTTTTTTCATTTGAATATTTTATTGTGGTAAAAATACTCGAAGAGCACGGCTTCACCTGAGGGCACTTCCAAAAACCTCTTTCATGAATCGACAAAAAGAACTTTCGGCTGAAATATTTGAAACTAAATCGATGTTGCTTTTGCCGAATACTTCGTCTCTCGGCTGAGCCGAGACAGTTCCATAGCTATAGCTATGCAACATCGATTTTCCTCGTCTTCGACAAAATCAACTATCGCGCTTCATAAAACAGGTTATTGGAAGTGCCCTTGAATATACTTCGCTAGGATCTCCGAGAATAAATTATACTCTCTTGAGCCTAGGATTTTGAAGGACCTGAATTTTCTGCAAACGCGATAACAAATCCAGACTTTTTCGCTGAGCATCATGAGAAATTCCCTCATAGTGTTTGATCAATTCCGGACTTTCGGGTTTGTGGGAGTGCGAGTCAACCTTGAGCAATTGATAATTCAGCTCTTCGGTGGCATCTTTAATTATTCGGTTGAGTTCATCGCTCTGCTGAGGATGGTGTATAAGATGATGAAATCCTTGCTCAATCACATCGTTCATCATTTCCTGCACTACCAAACGTATGGAATCTCTCGATTGTACCATGTCGGAGTCAATTAAGGTTAAACTGAAAATACAGTAGTCGTTTTCGAAAAGGTATTAACCGGCTTTCCTTCGGTTAAGTACGTGCAATGTAAACAAAAAAACTTCTCATTTTAAGAATGTTGAAATTTTGAATGGCGCATTTTGATAGAAATCCCGCGAAATAGGCCTTCTTTTGGCGTTTCAATACTGGAAATTATGTATCCTACCATTTACCACGCGCTTTTAGATATGTTCGGCCTCGATTGGGCGTGGACGCGTTTGCTCAACAGCTTCGGATTTTTTGTCGCTCTGGCTTTTGTTGCAGCAAGTTATACGTTACAACTTGAGCTCAAAAGAAAGGCTAAACAAGGCATTTTTACCGGCGTTAAAAAGACGATGGTAGTGGGTGGTCCGCCGGATTGGGCTGATATCATTACAAGTGGTGTCATGGGATTTATCATCGGTTGGAAGATGATTTACCTTTTCTCCAATGGTGCCGACTTATTTGCCGGTGGTGGTAATCCGCAGCAACAGATTTTCTCGACGGATGGCTACCTCTGGCTTGGAATATTGCTGGCCTTAGGTTTTGCCGGCTGGCGTTATTACGATTACCATAAACAACGTCTGCCCGAGCCTAAGGAAACAATCGTGGATGTATTTCCCCACCACATGACTGGGAATATCACTTTTGCTGCGGCGATCTTCGGTATTGCCGGTGCGAAAATTTTTCACCTGTTGGAAAATCCTGCCGAGTTCCGAGAGTTCTTGGCTCATCCTTCATTCAACAGTTTTGTGAGCGGACTTACAGTGTATGGCGGACTCATCATCGGCGCGACGGGTGTGCTTATATATGCTCACCGTAAAGGCATCAATGGATGGCACTTGTCGGATGCCGCTGCTCCGGGTCTTATCCTAGCTTATGGCATTGGGCGAATAGGCTGTCAGGTGAGTGGCGATGGCGACTGGGGAATTGCCAACACAGCGCCAAAACCGGGATGGTTGTCGTGGCTACCCGACTGGCTTTGGGCTTACGACTACCCAAACAATGTCAACTACGACGCTGCATATCCAAATCACCTTGGCGAGCTAAATGACACTTTTGTAGTACCCATAACAGACCCTACACTGCCTTGCTTCGAAGGATATTGCACGCACCTGTCGCCTGCTGTATTTCCAACTCCTGTTTATGAAACAACAATGGCTGTCTTGATCTTCATTTTGTTGTGGTCTTTCAGAAAGAAATTCACAATACCGGGGATTATGTTCGCTACCTATTTGATATTTAATGGCATAGAGCGTTTTTTTATCGAAAAGATTCGCGTGAACAACAAATTCGAACTTATTGGTATTCAGATGACTCAGGCCGAGTTGATATCGGTTTTGTTCATTGTCACTGGTATTGGCATAATCCTCTATCAACGAAATAGATACAAGAAAAAAACCGAAACTTCAACCGTCGTTTGAGGAAAAAATTTGAGAACTGCTATGACAAAATGCAGTTACATTTGCAGCCTTATTTTTCATGCAACAGACTCTTTGGCAGAAAAATGCAATTGGTCCGTTGATTGAGATAGACGAAAAAAAAAGTATTTCACTTAATAATTCAAATAAAATGGCAGTAGAAATCACTGATTCAAATTTTGCCGAACTCGTGCAGAATAGCGACAAACCTGTGATGATTGACTTTTGGGCAGAGTGGTGTGGACCTTGCCGCATGGTAGGACCAATTGTTGAAGAAATGGCACACGATTATGACGGTAAAGCAGTTATTGGCAAGGTGAACGTGGATGAAAATCCTGATGTGAGCGCTAAATACGGTATCCGTAATATCCCAACTATCATCTTCGTAAAAGGTGGTCAGGTTGTGGACAAAAGCGTTGGCGCAGTTCCAAAAAATGTATTGACTGAAAAAATGGATGCTCTTCTCTGATGAGATAAACATCTTCAAAAATTTAAGTGGCTGTCCTTCCGGGCAGCCATTTTTGTTTGATATAAGTATTGCGGATTAACGTGATAAACAACATCTGCAGATTTACCCCCATCGTGCCGAAAGACTTTATATCGTATTGAACATTCTTTTAACCACAAAGGTATTTTCTGGAGATTTCCTCGAAGCGATTTCGTTGATTCTGCAGACCGTGAGTGCGGCAAAGTTTTCTTCAAGAGCCTGCGGCTTACAAAGGTCACAAAGCGCTGACTTCATTTTTCATCAGTGGAAATTTGGCTTTTGTCAGCAGCAGCAAGAAAAGGGGTCTTAAGACGTTAAATCGAAAAAATTAAGCAACAGTTATATTCTATTGCATCGAAGAAGCGATCAGTCGCGGCGAGTTCTATTGTTTTTCCTTCTTGTAGTAATATCGTTTTTCATCAAAAGCGACATCATTCTTTAAGGTGATTTTTTGCCAACTATTGTTCGGGGTTATCCTGATCTTTTTATCGCCATCATAAATATCCACGGGCATTGCGAATTCTTTTACAGGTGTCTCCCAGCGATACTTCATCGTGTATTTACTCCCCTTTTTATTTATGCAGTATTGAAGTCTTGGCAGCCCCGCATTTTTCACATATTGTTCAAAGAGCGGGGAGAGGTTCATGCCTGTTTTTTGATTAAAAAAACTGACAACCTCATCGTAATCAGTAATGCGATATTTGAATGTGGTATCGCTCATGTTTTTGATCATTGGCCACCAGATTTCATCATTGTCTATAACGTGGCGCAGTGTGTTCAGGAACAACATGCCTTTCACATACATATCTGAATGGCCTTCTCTGTTGAGTCCGTATGTGCCAACGATGGGCGTTTTGTTCGAGACTGTGCTCCGCATAGCGTTCACATAGGACATGGCTGTGTCGTAACCATACATGCACTCAGCATAGATAGCCTCACTATATGTGCAGAAACTTTCATGTATCCACATATCGGCGATGTCAGCAGCAGTGACACTATTTCCCCACCACTCATGTCCCGTTTCATGAATAATAATATAATCGAAAGGCAACTTTAGACCAGATCTGTCCATGCCATCATATCCTTGTTTGAACTTGTTGCCATAGGCAATTGCCCCTTGGTGTTCCATTCCCAAGAATGGCGTTTCTACCAAAGCATAACCATCACGCCAGAAAGGATACTTTCCCAAGTACTTTTCATAGCATGCAAGCATTGGTTTTACTTGTTCAAAGTGTTTTTTTGACCTGTTTAAATTATCTCTCAGAATATAATAATCGAGTGATAATGTGTCACCGTCGGGTGATTGGTAAACGTCATGCCAATGCACATAATCACCAATGTTTACTGAAACGTTGTAGTTGTTGATCGGATAGCTCACCGTCCATTCATAACGGGTAAAATCGCCCAGTTTTTCCACTGCAGTTTCCCGACCGTTCGACACACAACGCAGATCTCCGGGAACGATACAAGATATGGTCATGGTTTCAGGTTCGTCGCTTTGATGGTCTTTATTCGGCCACCAAAGACTGGCGCCGATGCCTTGACAGGAAACACTGATCCACGGTTTTCCTCGCTGGTCTTTGGTCCATGTGAATCCTCCATCCCACGGTGGGTTTTTCGCAATGATAGGTTTACCGCTGTAGAAGACTTCAATGAACGCATCTGTATTTTGAGTAATGATCTTGTCAAGATCAATGAATACAGCATCAAAGTCACGGGTAAACTTTTGCTCTGCGCCATTGAATAGGATTTTATCCACCTTCATATTGGCAAAAAGATCAACTTGTAATCTGCTGAAGTCTCGCAGTGCATGGAAAGTAATTTTATTGCTGCCCTCGATAGACTTCGTGGAAGTATCGACCTTAATGGTGAGGTCATAACGTGTGACGTCATAACAATCTCTTTCAGGACGTATAGCGCCGCGAAGTACCTCAGCTCTGGTGCCTGGCTGGGCGTATGCATCTGCACTAATCAAAACTATGAGTAGGTTGATCAAGGCAAACAAAAACCAACGTGATGAAAAGTATTTCATGCGCCTAATTTGCGAAATGAATGAAGAATTTCAAATTCTAAAATGATCAACGGTGCGTAGAAATTTTGAATTGCCTTCGAATAGAGGCATTGGATTTTTGAAGAGTGCAATGACTTTAAATTTAGCAAAGAACTTCCTAACCATGACGCTGAAATTTGATTTCTATTTGAATCCCATACACCTTGGCCTCTTTGTGATGGAATTTTGTTCTGTAAACGGGTTTTTAAGATTTGAACATAACATCTTTCCCAGTATGCTCGTTTCAATCAAAATTGGTTCTACTTTCAACATTGAAGTAATTCCATTATCTTTGAACCATGAGCAAGGAAGATGAAATTTTCCAATCATTGATTGCAGGAGGTCTTATTGGTGCCGGTTTAGGTGCTTTGCTTACCGGCAAAAAGGATCACGCTTTACTTGGAGCAATTGCCGGCGCAGCTATCATGGCTACTTACAAGGCTAGTGAAGAAGCCGAAGATCGCAATTTTCCTGTTTTTATCGTGGAAGATGGTAAGTTGTTCGAACAAAAACCTGATGGCAACAAAATTTATGTTCGCGACATTAGAAAGTCAGGAAAAAAATTTAGTTCAAATTACAAATTGAAGTGAGTTACAAAAGCGAATGAGGGTTTTCGCCGGCCCTAACGGCTCCGGAAAGTCCACAATTGTACCTATGGTTGTCAGTGTAATTGAGGAAAAGCGTTTGGGTATTTATGTTAACGCTGATAACATTGAAAAGGAACTAAATGATCAGGGTTTTTTAAATTTTTCTGACTTCCAACTTGAAATTTCCGAAGATTCAACAAAGGATTTTTTTCGCCAGAGCAGTTTTTCGCCGGTATATAG
>Ga0075163_10011306_pt1 | contig 11639 bp, 5 predicted proteins | sample JI1023141ADNA_FD_71478 | JGI IMG/M metagenome (GOLD analysis project Ga0075163, IMG submission 71478) | Wastewater effluent complex algal communities from Wisconsin, to seasonally profile nutrient transformation and Carbon sequestration -... | ecosystem: Engineered > WWTP > Effluent > Algae... | reverse complement strand
GGCCGCGGTCGCGCTCGCCTTCTCGTCGCGCGGCCTGCCGACCTCCGCCCTCGACGACTTCCGCACCCGCGCCGGCTGGGGCACCTCGCGCGGCGGCGCCCGCAAGTGGCGCACGCTCCGCGCCGCCCACCCGCCCGTCGACGACCTCGCCACCACCGTCGCCCGCGTCCGCGCCGCCATCACCGCCGTCCTCGGCCCGCCCACGCCGCCGTGACGCGGCGGTCGCTCAGGGCCGTGCGGGTGGGTGGCCCGATGTCGCGGCCGCCGCATCGAGCATCGACTGCAGCGCAGGTCCGGGTATCACCGTGCGATCCACCATCAAGCCCGTACATCGCGCCGACGACGCTCGATCGATCAGGTCGAGCGGGAAGATCCGGTCGATGGGCTCGGCGATGACGTCGAGGTCTCCCGCGACGGTCTTTGACGACCGCACCGCACCGCGCGGCGAGCAGCGCCTTGATCCGCTGCTCCGTGCCCGGCAGGAAGCGCTCGCCGTCCGGATAGACGCCGCGAACGAGCAGCAGCCGCTCACGCAGCGTGAGCATGAGCGCATCCTCGATCAACACATCGGCCCGCGCCGCATACAGGCCGACGCGGTCGGCCAGCGTACGGGGGCGGCCGGTGGCCAGTTCGTAGGGGTCGGCGTCGACGCCGCCGTCCCTCGCGCCGTCGGCGGGGATGGTCCCGGCTGACTCGGGCGCCAACGCGTCGGCGGCCGATGCGTCGTTCGCCAACGGAGCGACGCCGGCGTCGTGCCGCCCGGCCGCGCCGTCGTCGTGTCGCCGGTCGGTTCGCCCCCTGCAACCGACGGCGCCGAGCGCGGCGAGCAGGGCAAGGCTGCGGCCGGCCGTCATGGCGGCCCCGCGCTCACGGGCTGGTCGGCGCTGGATGCGGCATGCGGTCGAGGACGCGGGCGGCGGCGTCACGGTCGGTGGCTCCGGCGACGTCGAGCGCGAGCGCCCGCAACAGGTCGAGGTCGGTGCAGGCGCCGATCCGCTCGCGCACGTCATCGTCGACCGCGCCGTGACGACCGGCCAGCGACAGGAGCAGCGCGCGCACCTCCTCGAGTCGGCCCTCGGCGACGTAGCGGCGGGCGAACTCGCTCTTGTACTCGTACGTGCCTGACTGATTGTGCATGGCTTGATCCAGGGCGCGACGGGCAGACTGACTCAGCGAACCAGTGATCAGATCGTAGCAGGGATTGGCCTGCCGCTCGGGGAGGTCGGCGAGGGCGGCCAGCGCCGCCAGGCTGGCGGCGGTACCGTCGGGGCGGTTGCCGTGGACCAGCGCGGACAGGACGGCGAGCCAGGGATCACGATGGGCGCGGTCGAGGGACACGCGCGGGACGTCGCCGGCGCCGAGCACGAGCGGCGCGAACGGCCAGCCGGGCTGGAAGGTCAGGATCGGCGCCGCGGCCCAGCGGGCGACGGCGTCGTCGGTGGCGACGACGACCAGGCAGGTGGGGCAGCGCATCCGGTCGTGGAGCGCGGCGAGGTACAGCGGCCACGACCGGCGCTTGGCCTCGTCGCGGTGGCGCTGGACCTCGACGACGATGCCCATCGACGGCGCCCGCTCGGGCGGGGCGCCGCGGAGGATGAGGACCAGGTCGGCGCGCCGCTCGACGGGGGCTGCCTGGTTGAAGGTGGCGTCGGCGACCGCGACGTCGACGAACGCCGGCAAGGTGAGGCCGAACGCCGCCGGCAACAGGCCGGGCAGCAACCCGGGCGCCTCGCGGAGCACGGCCAGCGGCGCCTCGTGATCGAGCGTCGGCACGACCGCGGCAACAGCAAGGCGCGTGCCCGGTGCAACCCCGCGAGCCCCCGTCCACCGCGTCCGGCCACCGGCCACGTCGTCCGGCTGCCGGACACGACTGTCCGGCGACCGGCCACCGGCTGACTCGATGGCCACGTCGCGCTCCGGCGCTGGGGCCGTCACGGTGCGGCGCGGGTGGCCCGGGCGGCCATGGAGCGGAGGAGCGGACCGGGGAGAACCTCGCCGTCGACGACCAGGCCGGTGCAGTCGGCGGAGGTGGCGCGGTCGAGCTGCTCGAGGGGGAAGAGCTGATCGGCCGACGCGGCCGCGACGTGGAGCGTGCCGGCGGCGGTGGCGACGGTGTCGCCGCAGAGCGCGACGACGAGGTGGCCGAGCCGGCCATCGACCTGCCGCACGCGCGTGGCGGTGTCGCGCGCGTGCCGCGCGAGCAGCTCGGCCCGCTCGCGCAACGTGAGCAGGACGACCTGGCGCAGTCGGGCCTGGACCTCGACGGCGAGCTGGCGGCTGCGGGCGTTGTCCGGATCGTCGTCGGCCATGGTGGTGCGCGGCGGGTCGAGCGCCGCGCCGGTGTCGGTCCACGCCGGGCCGGGCGCGTAGGCGTCGCCGACGCGCAGCCCGCCGCAGTACGCGGCGGTCGCGCGGGGGACGAGGGCGACGGGGAAGAGCTGGTCGACCGGGGTGGCGGCCACGCGGACGGTCCGCGACCGCTCGGTGACCTCGTCGCCGCACTGCGCGGCGACGAGGCGCTGGAGCTGGACATCGAGGGGACCCAGCCAGCCGACCGTCGTCGGATCGGCACGCGACAGCAGCGCCCGCCGCAGCCTGAGCCCGGCCATGGTCGCGTAGGCCAGGCGGGTCTCCAGCGCCTGGCGCTGGACGATGAGCCAGTCCGGAGTCCGCCGGGCAACGCCTCGGCTTCGTGCTCACCCGCGGCGGATGGTCCCTGGCTCCGGCAGCCGCCCAGCTGCAGCGCCAGCGCGAGCGCGGCCGCGACCGGGCGGCCGGCGATGGTTCGCCGCGAAGGAGCGATGGGCATCGTGGCCTCCACCGACGTGGACATCGGCGGCGCGACGCGCGTTCCCGGCTTCGCGTCGCGCGCTGCCGGCGCCCGCGCCGCGCGGGCGCCGAAAGCGCCACCGGCCAGGCGGGTCAGGCCTGGCCGGTGGAAGGGACGACGACGCGGCGCGCGGGCGGGCCCGCGGCGGCGCTAGCGGATGGTGACCTGGAGCCGGTAGACGAAGGACTTGTCGGTGCTCGACGAGGCCTTGACGCCCAGGTAGTAGGTCTGCGGCACCGCGGTCGCGTTCTTGGCCAGCGAGTCGAGCGGCGTGGTGCCGGTGCCGTCGAGCATCGAGCAGAAGCCGCGGCCGTCGTCGTCGTCGCTGGTGATCAGCGCGCCGGTCTGGTCGCGGAGCTCGATGATGCTGTCGATGCCGTTACCCTCGCAGGTCTCGGCCGGCAGCACCGTGCCGCGGTTGCCCTCGACCAGCTCGGCCCGGATCCGCTTACCGGCCGGGACGGTGATCGAGTAGACGTCGATGTCGGTGCCCAGGGTGTGGTCGCCGAACACGTAGACGTTGCTGCTGGCCAGCAGCTGGTTCTCGGCCGACGAGAACAGGTCGTTGCCGCCCGAGGTGTTGGCGGCCTCGGCCTCCATGCCCTTGTCGGTCTGGAAGTCGGCCTCGAGGAAGTACTTGGCGATGAGCGCGTTGGTCCCGGTCTCCTCGACCTGGATGTAGTACGTGCCGGCGGCCAGCGGCATCACGATCGCGCTGCACGACGCGATGCCGTCGGCGGTGCTGGTGGCGATGGACACGCCGGCGCTGTCGAACAGGCGCAGGGTCGTGGTCGTGCTGTCGCAGTCGCCCGGCAGCGGCGCGAAGGTCTCGAACCGGACCACGGTCTGGGCCGCGACCGTGACCTTGTACCGGTCGAGGTCGGTGGCCGGGCCGATCGAGCCGCGGATCACGCGGTCGCCGGCGATCTGCAGGGCCGACGCGTCGGCCTCGGCGCTGGTGCCGTTGGGCTCGGCCTCGGTCGGGACCTCGAGCTGGCAGGTCGCGCTGCAGCCGTCGTTGTTGGCGACGTTGCCGTCGTCGCACTCCTCGGCGAAGCCGATGGCGCTGTTGCCGCACACCACCGGCGCGCCGGTGGCGACCAGGGCGTACTTGGCGATCGCGGCGTTGTCGCCGTACTCCAGCACCTGGATGTAGCGGGTCTGGCCCGGCAGCAGCCCGAACACCGCCCGCGAGCAGGCGTCGGTCGTGACCACCCGGTCGTCGGTCTGGGTGCCGGCGGCCTGGATGACGCCGGCCGCGTCCTTCACGTTGATCGCGGTGTCGGTGATCGCGCCCAGGCACGGCTTGCCGAGGCCGAGGTTGAGGTCGTAGATGTCGGCCGTCACCGTGATCGGCGCCAGGCCGCCGTTGGTGACCGCGAACACGTCCTCGTCGCCGAGCGGGTTGATCGCCGCCCGCCAGGTCCGGTTGCCGGCGGCGAGGTTGGCGATGCCCTGGGCGTTCGCGTTCATGACCGCGATGCCGCCGGCGGCGTCGAAGTCGTTGCCGGTGGTGCCCGACGCGCCCGAGGCGACCACGCCGTCGTCGTTGGGCTCGGTCTCGGTCACGCCCTCGACCGTGCAGGTCATGCTGCAGCCGTCGTTGTTGGCCAGGTTGCCGTCGTCGCACTCCTCGGCGCCCGGGGTCTGGATGCTGTTGCCGCACACCACCGCGCGGGTGGTGACCTGGGTGACGTAGCGGGTGACGATCGCGTTGTCGCCCTGCTCGGTGACGTGGACGTAGCGGGTCTGGCCCGGGGCCATGATGAAGGTGACCCGCGAGCAGGTGTCGCCGGTCGCGAGCCGGTTGTCGTTGCTGGTCAGGACCACGCCGGCGGCGTCGCGGACGTTGATGCCGGTGTCGGTCAGGGTCGAGATGCAGCCGACGCCGACGCCGGTCTGGGTGTCCCAGGTGTCGACCTGGATCTCGTAGGTCGACGGGCCGGGGTTGGTGAGGGCGAAGACGTCCTCGTCGCCGGCCGGGGTCAGGGCCGCGATCCAGTTGCGGCGCGGGTTGGTGACGGTGAACACGCCCTGGGCGGTGGCGTTGTTGACCGCCAGCATGCCGCCGATGTCGAAGTCGTTGCCGACGATGCCGGTGCCGCCGACCGCGACCACGCCGTCCTCGTTGGGCTCGGTCTCGTTGGTGCCCTCGACCGCGCAGGCGGCGCTGCAGCCGTCGCCGATCGCGGTGTTGCCGTCGTCGCACTCCTCGATGCCCGAGACGATGCGGTTGTCACCGCACACGATCGGGGTGAACACCACCTGGAAGCCGTAGCCGGGGGTGTTGATGACCGCGTTGTCGCCGCGCTCGATGACCTGGGCGTAGACCGTGGTCATCGCCGGCAGGGCGAAGCCGAGGCCCGAGCACCAGTCGTTGGTCGAGTTGCGGTCGTCGCTGGTCAAGAGCACCGTGCCGGCCGCGTTGCGGATGTTGAGCACGGTGTCGACGCCGGTGCCGCACGGCACGTTGACGCCGAAGCCGGCCGAGCGCAGCCAGAGGTCGAGGCGGACCTCGATCGGCGCCGCCAGGTCGTTGCGGATGGCGTAGACGTCCTCGTCGCCGATCGGGTCGATCTTCGACAGGCGGGCGGTGCTGCCGCCGCTGGCCAGGACCAGCGCGTTCATGGTGGCGTTGTTGATCGCCAGCATGCCGCCGACGTCGAAGTCGTTGCCGGTGGTGGTGCCGCCGCCCGAGGCGACCGCGCCGTCCTCGTTGGGCTCGACCTCGTTCGGCTCGAGCTTGCAGGTGGCGCTGCAGCCGTCGACCGGGGTGGTGTTGCCGTCGTCGCACTGCTCCATGCCCTGCATCACGCCGTTGCCGCACTCGAGGGTGCAGGTGGCGCTGCAGCCGTCGTTGGCCATCAGGTTGCCGTCGTCGCAGACCTCGACCCCGGTGCGGATGCCGTTGCCGCACGCGGTCGTGGTGCAGTTGTTGTCGCAGCCGTCGCCGTTGACCACGTTGGCGTCGTCGCACTGCTCGGTGCCGCCGACCACGCCGTTGCCGCAGCCCGAGATGATGCAGGTGTTGTCGCAGCCGTCGCCGTTGATCATGTTGCCGTCGTCGCAGGCCTCCATGCCCTGGACGAAGCCGTCGCCGCAGCGGGCCAGCGTGCAGACGTTGGTGCAGGTGTCGGTGTTGACCATGTTGCCGTCGTCGCACTGCTCGACGCCGCCGCGGACGACCGAGTCGCCGCAGACCGCGTTCTGGCAGCTGTTGCGACAGGCGTCGGTGTCGACGTTGTTGGCGTCGTCGCACTGCTCGACGCCGGCCCGGACCACGCCGTCGCCGCAGTTGGCCGACATGCAGGTGTTGAGGCAGCCGTCGGTGTTCACCATGTTGCCGTCGTCGCACTGCTCGGCGGCCTGGAGGATGCCGTCGCCGCAGCTCGGCAGCGCGCACATGTTGGTGCAGCCGTCGGTGTTGATCATGTTGCCGTCGTCGCAGGCCTCGCCCGGCTGGGCGAAGCCGTCACCGCACCGCATGTTCTGGCAGGTGTTGGTGCAGGCGTCGGTGTTGACCATGTTGCCGTCGTCGCACATCTCGTTCGGCCCGGTGATCGAGTCGCCGCAGCGCGCCGTGGTGCAGGCGTTGGTGCAGGCGTCGGTGTTCACCTGGTTGCCGTCGTCGCACATCTCGCCGGGGCCGACGATCGAGTCGCCGCAGCGGGCGTTCTGGCAGCTGTTCGGGCAGGCGTCGGTGTTGACCTGGTTGCCGTCGTCGCACATCTCGCCCGGGCCGACGATGCCGTCGCCGCAGCGGGCGGTGGTGCAGTCGTTGGTGCAGGCGTCGGTGTCGACGGTGTTGGCGTCGTCGCACTGCTCGACGCCGGCCTGGCTGATGCCGTCGCCGCAGCGGGCGCGGTTGCAGGTGTTGGTGCAGGCGTCGGTGTCGATCATGTTGCCGTCGTCGCAGCCCTCGCCGATGTTCTGGACACCGTTGGGGCACTGCGGCAGACACGCCGGATCGGCCGCGCAGTCGGTGTCGTCGCAGTCGGTGTCGCCGTCGCCGTCCTCGTCGGCGCCGGTGCTACACAGCTCGTCGCCGAGGGTGACGCACTCGTCACCGACGCAGTCCTTGTTGTCGCCGCAGCCGGCGAGGCCGGCGAGCATGGCGATCGCCAGCGCGGTGGCCAGCGAGGGGAGAAGACGCAACCGGATCGACTTCATCATGAACACCTCGACGCGAGTGGAACGCTGCCGGGCGCGCGCATGATCTGCGCCGCCCAGCCCCCTGCAGGCTACGCGTTCACGCTATCACGACCGCTTCGGTGACAGTCAGGTGACTTCGACGGCGCCGATCACGGCCACAGCCAGATCTCGTCGACGTCGAGGTGACCCCAGGGGGCGGTCGAGCCGTCGACGAGCGCAAGCGTTGCGGTCCGACCGCGCAGCTCGCGGACGTCCCAGCTGATCTCGGTCATCCGCTCCGACGGCGGCGACGGCGGGCCGGCCGACCGGACCGCGACCCCGTCGACCCGCAGCTCGACCCGCAGCCCGGGGTCGGCGTCGCCGCCGGCCAGCCGCATCGTCAGCCTGGCGCCGTCGAGGACGATGGGCGGCGAGATCAGCGTGCCGGTGGCGGCGTCGCCGCCGTGCATCGAGGTCGCGAACCGCCGGCCGCCGAATCGACGGACCACGGCCTGGCCGGGCACCGGGTCGCTGACCGGGCCGCCGTCCCAGGCGCCGCCCATGACCGTCCACTGGCCGTAGCCGCCGTCCTCGAAGTCGAACAGGACCCGGACGCCCGGCGGGGGCACCGCTCGGCCGGCCGGCACCCAGATCGCGTCGGGCACCACGGTGGCGCCGCTGAACAGCCGCGGCCGCGCCGACGCCGGGATCAGGTCGTCGATCCGGTAGTGGAGGCCGACCGCGCCGACCTCGAGGTGGACATCGCGGTTGTCGAGCACGATCGCGTCCCACTGCCGGCGCCGCAGCGCCGCGGCCAGCGCCACGCCGTCGAACTTGTAGCCGCGGATCAGCCGGTCGTAGACCGTGCCCGGCTTGGTCCACAGGGTGGTGACGTCCTTGATCCCCATCCGGTGGACGTACATGCGCTTGCCGGCCAGGTGGGCGTACCAGGGGTGCGACGGCACCCAGACCTCGCCCGGCAGGTCGCGGATCAGCGCGATCAGCTCGTCGCCGGCGGCGCGGTCGCGGTTGGTCGGCATGAACGGCCGCGGGTTCCAGCGCGCGGCGTAGAGCTGGACGCCGAGCACGGCGGCGACCGCGACCGCGCACAGGGTCGCGGTCGGATCGCGCCGCACCGGCCGGCCGCCGGCGAGCAGGAGCTCGGCGCAGGCCAGCACCGCCGGCACGGTCAGGCCGACCGCGATCGCGCCGTGCAGGAGCGCCGGCATGTAGGCGTTGTAGTGGGCGTACTGGGTGCCCCAGCCGATCGCGCCGACCAGGGTCGAGACCGCGTAGAGGTAGGTCCAGGCCAGGAGCGCGCGGGCCGCGGGCGGGACCTGGCGCCGCAGCACCGCGCACAGCGCGACCACGCCGAGGCCCAGCGCGAGCACGACGGTGGCGCCGCGGAAGTGGAGGAGGATGAGGTCGAACGAGCGCCAGAACCGATCGATGTTCCAGTCGTGGGCCTGGTGGAGATCGCGGATGTAGAACCAGAACCAGCCGCCGGTGGCGCGCTGCATCAGCCACGAGCCGCCCAGGCCGATCACGCCGGCGGTGCCGATGAAGGTCGGCGCCCGCCGCCAGTCGAGGACGAGGATGATCGGCACCGCGGCGGCGACGTAGATGACGCCGGTCTGCTTGGCGAAGAACGACAGCGCGAGCAGCGCGGCGGCCAGCGCGACCCGGGCGTGGGCCCACGGCCCGCTGCCGGCCCGGCCCCAGCGCATCAGGCCGTAGAGGCCGCCGGTGATGAGCAGGAGGGCGAGGGTGTCGGCGCGGACCAGATCGTACCAGCCGCCGGTGAACGGGTAGGCGGCGGCGAACAGGCCGAGGCCGAGCAGCGCCCCGGTCAGGCCGGCGGCGGGGCGGCCGGGCAGGGCGGCCCGGCCCTGGGCGAGCACCACCATGCCGATGCCGAGCAGCGACGCGATCGAGACCGCGCGCCCGAGCTGGTACGACAGCTCGGTGACCGAGCTCATCGCCGCCAGCAGGCCGGGGTAGAGCGGCGTGTACAGGAAGGGGACGTAGTCGACCGACGGCGGCGGGTAGAGGCCGTCGCCGCTGGCGACCCGCTGGGCGCCGTGGAGCACGCCGCCCTCCATCCACTCGAGGTCGTAGGGGTAGGGATAGCGGTGGGCGATGGTCCAGACCAGCAGGCCGAGCTGGTAGAGCGCGGGCACCGCCAGCGCCAGCCACATGCCGATCACCAGCAGGCGGGTGGTGTCGTCGCGCCAGGGATGCGCCTTCACCGGCGCACGACCTTGAGGGTCGCGACCTTGACCCGGTTGTCGACCACCTCGACGCCGGGCGGCGCGGTCACCGGTCGGCGGTGCTGCTTGCGCCACAGGCCGGTCCAGAGGGCGTAATCGCCGGGCGGGGCGGTGGCGGGCACGGTGGCGGTGATCGTGTAGCGCACGAACTGGCCCGGGCGCCACCAGGCAAACGGCCGCGCCGGCGGGTGATCGGCGGTGAACCGGCCGTGGGCGGCCTCGAAGTGGACGAACACCTGCCAGCCGTCGGCGAGGCGGCCGCGGGCGGCGAAGGTCCAGGTGATGTCGAAGGCGTCGCCGGGGTGGACCTCGGCCGGCAGGTCGACGGCGAGCAGGCGGACCTCGGGGCCGAGGTCGATGTCGAGCGGGTGGGCGATGACCGGCGGGGTGGCGAGCAGCGCGTCGGCGGCGCCGGCCGGGATCTGGGCGCTGTCGAACCAGCGCTCGAAGGTCTTGCGGGCGGCGGCGCAGCGGCCGGGCGCCCCGGTGATGTCGCGGGTCTCGCCCGGGTCGCGCGCGTCGTCGTAGATCTGCCAGCCGGTGTGGGGCGTGATGTCGTAGAGGACGTGGCAGTGGGCGGTGGCGGCGCCGCGCTTGTCGTGGTTGCCCTCGTACTGGACCTGCTGGAAGACCGCGCGCTGATCGTCCTCGGGCCGGGTGCCGGCGATCCAGCCGAGCAGCGAGCCGCCCATCATCTGGGTCGTGGCGGGGGCGCCGGCCAGGTTGGCCAGCGTCGGCAAGATGTCGACGTGGCCGGCGGCGGTGGTGACGACGCGGGGCGGCAGGCCGGGGACGCGGATGATCAGCGGGACCTTGGTCTGGGCGGCGTAGAGGTCGTAGCCGTGGAAGTCGATGGCGTGCTCGCCGAAGCCCTCGCCGTGATCGCCGGTGACGACGATGACGGTCTTGTCCCACAGGCCGCGGGCCTTGAGGTCGTCGAACAGGCGACCGACGTGGAGATCGGTGTAGCGGATCTCGCCGTCGTAGCGGGCCATCGGGTCGGCGCCGAACGCCGGCACCTCGGGGTGGAGCTCGTACTCGTGGTGGGGATCGTAGTAGTGGACCCAGAGGAAGAAGCGCTGGTCGGCGTGGTCGGCGACGAAGGCCAGCGCCTTGTCGGTCTGCTCGCGCGACGAGGTGCCGTGGCTGTGGGCCGGATCGGCGCCCTGGTGGAGGCGGGCGTTGTCGTTGTCGTAGATGGCGAAGCCCTGGTTCATCCGGCGGACCGGATCGAAGTACCAGTAGTTGGTGAAGGCGGCGGTGGTGAACCCGCGCGCGGCCAGGACCTCGGCGATGGTGGTGGCGCGGGGCAGGAGGCCGGGCCAGCCGCCGATGCTGGTGTCGTAGTCGACCTGCAGCGGCAGGCGGCCGGTGAGGATGGCCGGCATCGAGTAGCGGGTCGACGGCGCGTGGGCCCAGCCGGCGGCGAAGCGGGCGCCGGCGGCGGCGAGGGCGTCGAGGTTGGGCGAGGTGTCACGGGCGTAGCCGTAGGCGCCGAGGTGATCGGCGCGCAGGGTGTCGATGGTGAGGAGGACCACGTTGGCGTCGGCGGGCACGCCGGGCGGCAGCGGGATCATGCCGACGTCGTCGGCGGTGCGGGCGATGGTGGCGTCGCCGGCGACGCAGTTCTGATCGACGCCGTCGTCGGGCAGGTCGAGGGCGCCGGGGTGGACGCTGGCGTCGAGGTCGTCGCAGTCGTCGCCGCCGAACAGCGGCGAGTGGCCGTCGCGATCGAGGTCGAAGACCCGGGTCAGGCCGCGGGTGATGGCGTCGCCGCCGCCGCTGTAGGCGACCGCGCCCTTGACCACGGCGGCCTGGTCGCCGGCGACGGCGGCGAGGACGAGCAGGGCGAGCGGCAGCAGGGCGGCGACCGCGCGGCGCGGCCAGGGGCGGAGCGCGGCGAGCGGGCGACCGACGCGGCGGGCGAGCGGCCAGGCCGGGCCGACCAGCGCGGCGGCCAGCAGCGCGACGTAGATCGGGCGAGCGTGGATGAGGGCGAGGGTGGGGCGGGCGTAGACGACGAGCGCGAGGGCGACGAGGATGGCGAGCAGCCAGGCGGCGACGCCGGGCGCGGCCGGGCCGGCGAGGGCGGGCAGCGTGCGGCGCGCGAGGCGGGCGAGGGCGGGGCGGAGCAGATGAGCGAGGAGGCCAGCGAGCACGAGGGCGGCGGCGAGCGCGACCATGGTGGCGGTCATGGCCGCGGTGACCATGGCGGGCGGGCGGTGGCGCGGGGTGAGCGCGGCGAGGACGTGGGCGTGGGAGAGGTAGAGGGCGAGGCCGAGGAGCGGGAGGAAGGTGAGGACGCGAGCGAGGGCGGTGACCGACTCCGAGCCCGAATCCGAACCCGAACCCGACTCCGAACCCGACTCCGAACCCGACTCCGAACCCGAACCCGAACCCGAACCCGA
>Ga0075163_10011304_pt1 | contig 11640 bp, 13 predicted proteins | sample JI1023141ADNA_FD_71478 | JGI IMG/M metagenome (GOLD analysis project Ga0075163, IMG submission 71478) | Wastewater effluent complex algal communities from Wisconsin, to seasonally profile nutrient transformation and Carbon sequestration -... | ecosystem: Engineered > WWTP > Effluent > Algae... | reverse complement strand
AGGTGGCGCGGAAGATTCCGCCCGGCGCGACGCTCTCCTACGGCGAGGTGGCGAGTCGCGTGGGCTCGCCCGGCGCGGCACGGGCAGTGGGCCAGGCGCTCGGGCGTAACCCTTTCGCCATCGTGGTGCCCTGTCATCGGGTGCTCGCGGCGGGGGGCAAGGCCGGCGGCTTCTCGGCGAACGGCGGAATCACCACCAAGAAGCGGCTCCTGCGGATGGAGCAACCGGCCGCGCTGGGACCGCTGTTCGACGGCGCCTTCGCGTTCGATCCGGCGGCGGCGGTGGCCCACCTGCGCGGTGCCGACCCCAAGCTCGCGCGCCTCATGGATCGCGTGGGACCGTTTCGCATGGAGGTGAAGACCTCGAGCTCGCTCTTCGAGGTGCTCGCGGAGTCCATCGTGTACCAGCAGCTCCACGGCAAGGCCGCCGCCACAATTCACGGGCGCCTCTGCGGGCTCTTTCCCGGCGGCGTGCCGACCCCGGAGGGCATTCTTTCGCGCAAGGAGGAGACCCTGCGCGGGGTCGGGCTCTCTGCGGCCAAGCTGCGCGCGCTGCAAGATCTGTCGGCGAAGGCGGCGACGCTTCCCACTCTGGCCGAGGCGCGCGTGCTCGGTGACGAGGCGCTGATCGAGCGGCTCACGGCGGTACGTGGCATCGGCCGCTGGACCGTGGAGATGGTGCTCATGTTCCGGCTGGGACGGCCGGACGTGCTCCCGGTGGGCGACTTCGGCGTCCGCAAGGGCTTCGGCGTGACCTTCACGAGGGGCGCGATGCCGGAGCCGGAGGAGGTGGCCAAGCGGGGCGCGCGCTGGGCGCCGTATCGGACCGTGGCCAGCTGGTACCTCTGGAGGGCGGCGGAGCTGGCGCCGAAGGCGGCCGACGCGTGAAGGTTCGCGCGCTGCATCGCGGTGCCGTGCTGCAGGCGGCCGAGTACTGCTGCACTGCCGGTCCGGGCGACGCGGGAGAGGTCGAGGTCCACGCGGGCTTCTCGCTGTCGTACGTACGTCGCGGCACCTTCAGCGTCGTCGCGCGCGGCCAGACCCACGAGCTGGTGCCGGGGGCGGTGTTCGTGGGCAACGCCGGCGACGAGTACCGCTGCCTGCACGCCCATGCGCAGGGCGGCGACGAGTGCCTCTCGTTTCATCTGGCGCCGGAGCTGGCCTACGAGCTGAGCGGGGGGGCGCCGGCCGGCGCGCTGTGGCACGCGGTGGCCCTCGCGCCGCGACCCGAGCTGATGGTGCTCGGGGAGCTCGCGCAGGCGGCTGCCGACGCGCGAAGCCCCGTGGGGATCGACGAGGCCGGCTTGCTCTTTGCCGCGCGGGTCGCGGCGACCGTCGGCCGCGGCCCGCCCCTGGCCCGTTCGGTGTCGGCGCGCGATCGGCGCCGCGCCGTCGAGGCCGCGCTGTTCATCGAAGAGCAGGCGCACCAGCCGCTCGATCTCGAGCGCATCGCGGCGCAGGTGGACCTCAGCGCGTTCCACTTCTTACGCCTGTTCGGACGGGTCGTGGGGGCAACGCCGCACCAGTATCTGCTCCGCTGCCGGCTGGGTCGGGCGGCACGCCAGCTCGCCCGGAGTGACGAGCCGGTGACCGACATTGCGCTCGACGTGGGCTTCGCCGACCTCTCGAACTTCGTCCGGACCTTCCACCGGGCGGCGGGCGTGTCGCCCCGGGTCTTCCGGCGTTTGGCCCAGCAGAGTCCCGCTGCCACGCAAATGTTGCCCGCAGTTTCGCACAGTTAGCGAGGGTGTGCGGAAGCCTCGCGAAAGGTATAACACGTTGCGTCATCGTTGACGCGGTCAGCCCGGAGGCGCCGTGCGTCCCTTGTGACGCGATGTGTTAACGTGCCGCGTAAAAGTGCATGACGCGATACGGCATGACTCCTGCTCCTGCCCCCAACGCGCCCCTCGCGGCGCTCATGGAGGTTGGTCATGTCGAAAGAACGAAGCTTCGGTGGAGCGGTTCGGGTGTGGGGCCTTGCGGCGCTGGTGATGGCAGCCGCATGTGGCGGGGGCGCAGAGGACGACACCGGCGCCGTCTCGCAGTCGCTGACCGCGGTGGCGAGCTTCGGCTCGAACCCGGGGCGGCTCTCGATGTACGAGTACGCGCCGGCGGGCGTTCCGGCGAACGCACCGCTGGTGGTGGCGCTGCACGGCTGCACGCAGTCGGCCGACGCCTACGTGGGAGCCGGTTGGAACCAGCTGGCCGACACCTGGAAGTTCTACGTGGTGTACCCGCAGCAGAGCTCCAGCAACAACTCCAACAAGTGCTTCCAGTGGTGGGACGCTGCGAGCACCGCGCGCGACTCCGGCGAGGCGCTCTCCATCAAGCAGATGGTGGACTCGATGAAGGCTCGCCACTCCATCGACCCGAGCCGAGTGTTCGTCACCGGGCTCTCGGCCGGCGCCGCCATGACCTCGGTCATGCTCGCGACGTACCCGGACGTGTTCTCCGCCGGCGCCATCATGGCCGGACTTCCGTTCCGCTGCGCCTCTTCGACGAGCGACGCGTACACCTGCATGGGCGGGAGCGTCGACAAGACCCCTGCGCAGTGGGGCGCGCTGGTGCGGGGGGCCACCAAGGTCACCGCCGCGCCGCCGCGCGTTTCCATCTGGCAAGGAACCGGCGACTACACGGTGCGGCCGGCGAACGCCACGGAGCTCGTGGACCAGTGGACCGACGTGAACGGCGTGGACACCACCGCCGACCTGACCGAGACGGTGAAGGGCGCGACCCATACCGTCTACCAGGACGGCAGCGGCGGGGCGCGGGTGGAGCGCTGGCTCATTCCGAACATGGGTCATGGTACGGCCATCGAGCCCGGCTTGGCAGCGGCTGCCGGATGCGGCACTGCCGGCGCATACATCCTCTCGGCGGGCATCTGCTCCACGTACTACGCGGGGCTCTTCTTCGGCCTCGGTACGCCGCCAGCCGCGAGCGACGCGGGCACGCCCGATGCGCGGTCGACGGTCGACGCCGGCGCACCGAGCGACGCGGGACGTGACGCTGCGGGGTTCGCCTGCAAGACCTGGAACGCCACCGTGTACGCGCACGTGGTGGCCGGACGCGCGGTCCGTTGCGGGCTCGCGAACAGCTACGCCTGCGCCGTGGGCTCCGGCGAGCAGATCGGCCTCTGGAACCTGCTGCCGGGGACGCTGCGTGAGACCCGCGCCGGCTACTACGAGGTGGGCGCCTGCCCCTGAGCGACCTTTCGATGTGCCGCAGCCGCACCCGCTTCATTGCAGGGATGGCTGCGGTGCGCGTCGAGCCCCGATAGCATGTTCGGGGTCGTCAGCAGCTTCGCGGAGGCGGTTCCGAGGAACGCGATGGCCGCAAAGAGCTCGAAGAGCCAGAGCACGAAGGAGGCGGCGCGAACCCGCGAGCCGGTGCAGGGCGTCGGGGTGGCGTTCGTGGTGAGCGGGCGAGCGACGGAGGGCAGAGCAGCGGCCATGGTGACTTGACCTTCCGATGTCGGGCCCCCAGAGGACGTCGCGCGGCGCGGCGCATTTCTGGCGCCGACAGGTTCTCGGGAGGCCTCATGGAGCTCGTGCAAGTGCGTTTGATCGTCTCGGACTTCCCCCGCATGTTTCGTTTCTACCGGGATGTGCTCGGCTTCACCCCGCAGGTGGACGACGAGCGCGGTCCCTACGGCAAGCTGACGCCGCCGGAAGGGAAGGCCGCGGTCGCACTCCACGCGCGAAGCGATCTGCAGGCGCACGTACCCCTCGCGCCGCGCGGCGAAGCCGGGTCGGATGCGGCGCTCCTGGTCTTCAAGGTGAGCGACGTCGAAGCGCGAGCCGCTGCCTTGGTGGCGGCCGGCGTCGTGCTCCTTGCGGGCCCGAAGGATGCTTGGGGCCGGCTCCGCGTGGCCTACCTTCGGGATCCCGAAGGCAACCTCATCGAGCTCCAGGAGTGGCGCAGGTAGTTGCAAATGGGTTGCAGAACCAGGTTCGCATGCCTAGGTTGCTCGCATGCGCGATCTCATCCAGCTCGTTTCAACTGCCGGCACCGGCTACGCGTACGTCACCACCAAGAACAAGCGAACCATGGCGGGGAAGCTCGAAGTGAAGAAGTTCGATCCCGTCGCCCGCAAGCACGTCGTCTTCGTCGAGAAGAAGATCTCTCGCGGCTGACGTCGACCCTGGCGGTGGCGCAGGCGCACCGCTAGCGCTCGCGGTGCGCGAGGCGCACCACGAGGCGTAGGCCCGACCAGGTCTCGTCGACGGCACATACCTTGTTGTCGACGAGGCCGGTGGGCAGTGCCACGGAGCGGATCACGTCCTCGGTGACGTCGGTCTCCACCTTCGATGCCTTCTTGGGCCAGGCGATCCAGAGGCCGCCCGCAGGGGTGAGCCGGGCGCGCGTGGCGTCGAGGCGCTCGACCAAGATGGCGCGCCGGAGCACGAACCATACGATGACGTCGAAGGGCTTCTTGCCGGCGAGCGACGTCGCGAGCGCGGTCTCCTCTGGCAAGTCGCCGAGGGTGGTGGCGAAAGTTGCCGGTGCGTTCACCGTCGCGACGCGTGCCCCGGGCTTGATGCCGAGCTTCTTGACGAGGGGTGTTCCGGAGTAGCCCGCCATCGACGCAGGATACACGCTCTCCTCCGGTCCCTCGATGGTAGCCTGGAAAAATGGCCGCCCCGTCGCCACGCCCAGCGTCTGCAGCGTCTGCCGGTGACAACCCCGGCGTGGGGGCCCTTCGGGTGGAGCGCGTGGGCCTGCGCACGGTCGTGCACACGGCGCGCGCGCACAGCCCACTCAAGCTGGTGCTCCCGAAGAACCACGGTGACGCCGCCTGGTGCTTCGTCACCAGCTTCGGCGGGGGGCTGGTCGACGGCGACGCGCTCGACTTGGACGCCCGGGTGGGGCCGAACGCCAAATTGCTCCTGGCGACGCAAGCGTCCACCAAGGTGTACCGCGCGACCGGGCGCGGGGCGAGCCAACGCTTCTCCGTCGACGTGGGAGCGGGCGGGCTCCTGGTGGTGCTCTCGGACCCGGTGGTCTGTTATGAAGATGCGCAATACACGCAACTGTGGGACGTGACGCTGGCGGCCGACGCGACCTTGGTGGTGCTGGATAGTCTGAGCGCCGGGCGTGTGGCGCGGGGCGAACGCTGGGCCTTCGCGCACTATGCGTCCAGCTGGCGCATCGCCCGAGCGGGGGTGCCGGTGCTCCACGACGCGCAGCGCCTCGATCGCGCGGACGGTCCTCTCGGGCCCCGGCTGGAGCCCTTCGATGCGCTGGCCACGGTGATGGCCACCGGGCCCCTGGCGGCGGAAGTCGTGGGGCGCATCGTCGCCCTGGGCAACGCCGCGCCGAACCGCGATTGCGTCTGCTCGTGGGCGCCGTTCGCCGATGCGGAGGTGAGCGCACCCACCGGCGCCGTAGGCCGCATCGCCGCGCGGAGGCTCGAGGACGCCCTGGCCTTGGCGCGGGGCCTCCTGGAGCCGGTCTCGTCGGCTCCCTTGCTCGGCGACTCGCCCTTCGCTCGCAAGTGGTGACGCGCACCCGTCGCGCCACGACTGGCGCGCACGGTCCGAACGATTGCGTGATGGATCCACGGAAGGCGCGCCAATACGGGAGACGGTCGGGTGCTCGGAGCCCCGCCGCAACGCCCCGGAGCCCCCCATGTCGTCCACGTTTCGTCCTCGCGTTTCGTTCGTCTGCCTCGCCGTGATGCTCGCCGGTTGCGCGCAGCTCCAGAGCCTCACCGGCAAGCCCGCCGAGAGCACACCCAGCAGCACCGCCAGCACGACCGCGGGAACGCGTCCATCTGCCGAAGCCAACGCCGACGCCGCAGGCGACGATCAGCCGGATCGCTACGCGAAAGAGAGCTTCGACAAGTGCGCCACTGCGTTCGACGCCGCGTACGCCCGCTGGAAGCCCACCGACGAGAAGGCCAAGAAGGCCATCACCGCCAGCGCCAGCGACACCTTCTACGCGGGCTACGGCAAGCTCGTGGGGCAGTTCTCCGAGACGTGCAAGAACGCGCGGCTCCTCTCGCGCGATTCCTCGGCCGAGGACCAGCGCGCCTTCGAGGTGTTCGCCAAGGTCGACGGTCGCGGCACCGCTTTGGAGCTCGGGCTGGCGGCGGTGCGACTCCAGATCCGCAACAAGGTGTTTCTGAGCACGCCCATCGCCGACGGCAACTACGAGCACATCTGGGAGGTGGCGAAGAAGCTGCCGTTCACCGGCGACGCATCCTTCGATCGCAACGAGTACTGCGGCGGCGGTGAGTACAACGCGCGGCTCGGCTGGCTGCCCAAGGCCGAGCGCGTGGCCTTTCTCGCCAAGCGCAAGGGCCTCGTCGCGCAGCAAGAGGCGCTCATGAAGCAGCTCGCCGAAGGGCTCGAGACGGTTCGCCTCAAGGCCCGCTCCGATCGCGGTCGCGTGAAGGCCGTGAAGAAGCTCCCCGATGGCTCCCTCGAGGTATCCGTGAAGAACCTCTACGGCGGCTCGGTGTGCAACCACACCGGCAACTACACCTTCAACGGCACGTTCTGGAGCGACTGCAGCTACAGCGGCGCCGTGGAGAAGGAGATCTATCCGTTCAGCGCGCGGTTTCCCGCGGGCAACCTGCCGCCCACCGGCGTCAACGTGGGCGACGTGGTGTCGCTCACGGGGGTGCGGACGCCCGGCACCAACGAGCGCGATGCCGCCGACGGTGCGCGCTACGACGAGCCGTACGTCTCGAGCGTCGAGCGCGGGGGCAAGATGGTCTGGGACGCGCCGCTGTCCCGGATGCGCTGCAACTGAGGAAGCCTCCGTAAACGGGAAATAACGCGGAAACGCGTGACAGGAATGACGCGATGCGGCAAGCTTTGCTGCGATGCATCTGGCTCCCCGCGAGATCGACAAGCTTCTCCTTCACGGCGCCGGGGTGCTCGCGCAGAAGCGCCTCGCCCGCGGGCTTCGGCTCAACTACCCGGAGGCGGTGGCGCTCATCGCCACCCAGCTCCTCGAGCTCATTCGCGATGGCAAGCGCGTCGCGGAGCTGATGGACCTGGGCCGGCGCATTCTCGGGCGCGCCAACGTGCAACCGGGGGTGCCCGAGCTGGTGGCCGAGGTGCAGGTGGAGGGAACCTTCCCCGACGGCACCAAGCTCGTGACGGTGCACCATCCGATCGCGCTTCCGCACGGCGACTTGACGCTGGCCCTCTATGGAAGCTTTCTGCCGGTGCCTCCGCCGTTCGAGGATTGTTCCGGCGAAGTGGCGGTGGTCGCCGGCGAGATCTTCTACGCCGAAGGCGACATCGCGATTCATCCGGGGCGGCCTCGCTGCGACGTGGCGGTGGAGAACCGGGGCGATCGACCCATTCAGGTCGGAAGCCACTACCCGTTCGACGAAGCCAACACCGCGCTGGTCTTCGATCGCGCCCTGGCCCGGGGCAAGCACCTGGACATTCCGGCTGGCACCGCGGTGCGCTTCGAGCCGGGCGACACCAAGACCGTGCGGCTGGTGGCGGTGAAGGGAGAGCTCCCGTGAGCCAGTCCCATCGCTCCGGAGGCGCGGGCCTCGTCATCCAGCGCCGGCACTACGTCGACATGTACGGACCGACCACGGGCGATCGCGTTCGCCTCGGCGACTCCTCCCTCATCGCCCAGGTGGAGCGGGATCTCACGGCCTACGGCGACGAGTGCAAGTTCGGCGGCGGCAAGGTGCTGCGCGACGGGCAGGGGCAGGCCGCCGGAATCGCCGACGCGGACGCCCTCGACGTGGTGATCACCAACGCGCTCATCGTGGACTTCACCGGCATCTACAAGGCCGACATCGGCATCAAGTACGGACGCATCGTGGGCATCGGCAAGGCCGGCAACCCGGCGGTCATGGCCGGCGTCACGCCGGGCATGGTGGTGGGCGTGGGCACCGAGGCCATCGCCGCCGAAGGGCTCATCGTCACCGCCGGCGCCGTCGACACCCACGTGCACTTCATTTGCCCCCAGCAGGCCTACGAGGCCATCGCGGCCGGCATCACCACGCTCGTGGGGGGAGGCACCGGGCCCGCCACCGGCACCAACGCCACCACGTGCACGCCGGGCGCCCACCAGATGGCGCTCATGCTCCAGAGCACCGACGCGCTCCCGGTGAACATCGGCCTCACCGGCAAGGGCAACACCTCGCGACCCGAGGGGCTGCTGGAGCAGATCCGCGCCGGCGCCATCGGTCTCAAGCTCCACGAGGATTGGGGAACGACGCCGAAGACCATCGACTGCTGTCTGGGCTTCGCCGAAGCCGAGGATATCCAGGTGACGGTGCACACCGACACCCTCAACGAGTCGGGCTACGTCGACGACTCCATCGCTGCGTTTCGTGGGCGCACCATCCACACGTATCACTCGGAGGGCGCGGGCGGCGGCCACGCGCCGGACATCCTGCGCGTGTGCGGTGAGCCCAACGTGCTCCCCAGCTCCACCAATCCCACGCGTCCCTTCACCGTGAACACCCTCGACGAGCACCTCGACATGCTCATGGTGTGCCACCACCTCGACAAGAACATGCCCGAGGACGTGGCTTTCGCCGAGAGCCGCATTCGCGGGGAGACCATCGCCGCCGAGGACATCCTCCACGACATGGGCGCCATCAGCATGATGGCCAGCGACAGTCAGGCCATGGGGCGCATCGGCGAGACGGTGACGCGTTGCTTTCAGACGGCGCACAAGATGAAGGAGCAGCGGGGCCGGTTGACGGAGGAGGCGGGCGAGAACGACAACCTGCGCATCCGACGCTACGTGGCCAAGCTCACCATCAACCCTGCCATCGCCCACGGGCTCTCCGCCGAGGTGGGCTCGGTCGAGGTGGGCAAGCTCGCCGATCTCGTGCTCTGGCGGCCGTCGTTCTTCGGGACGCGTCCGGAGCTGGTGCTCAAGGGCGGACTCATCGCCTGGGGGCAGATGGGCGATCCCAACGCTTCGATTCCTACACCGCAGCCCAGCTACATGCGCCCGATGTTCGGCGCGCTGGGGGGCGCCATCGGTGCCACGTCGCTGGTGTTCGTCTCCCGTCGCGCGCACGCGGAGGGGAACCTCGAGCAGCTGGGGCTCCGCAAGCGGGTCGCCCCCATCTCCGGGGTCCGGCATCTCGGCAAGCGCCACATGCAGCTCAACGACGCGCTACCGCACATCACCGTCGACGCGGAGACCTACCAGGTGCACGCGGATGGCGACCTCCTGCGCTGCGAGCCAGCGGTGACCTTGCCGCTCGCCGCGCGCTTCTCCCTCTTCTGACCATGCAGAACCTTTCCCACCCCTCCGGAGGCGCGAGCCTCCTCCTCCAGTTGGCCGACTCGGCGTTTCCCACCGGTGGATTCGCCCACTCGCAGGGGCTCGAGGCGTGGGCGCAGCTGTCGGGCATCTCCGGCCGCCCTGCGCTCGGACGCTTCCTCGACGAGGCGGTGGTGCAGGCCGCGCACGGCGGGCTGCCGTTCGTGTATGCGGCGCACGATGATGCCGGCGAGGTGCGCGCCATCGACCGTGCCGCCGAGCTCTTTCTCCGGGCGCCGGTGGCCAATCGCGCCAGCCGCGCGCAGGGCCGGGCCTTCGTGGGCACCGCGGCCGAAGTGTTCGAGCTGCCCGAAGTGCAGCGAGTCGCCGCGGCGGTGCGCGCCCGAGAGACCCCGGGACACCACGCGCCGCACTTCGGCGCCGTGTGCGCCATGGTGGGGCTAGCGCGCGCGGACACCGGCCGGGCGTTCCTCCACCTGGCGCTTCGCGGCGTCGCGTCGGCGGCGGTGCGGCTCGGCCTGTTCGGACCCCTGGAAGCCCAGCGCGCCCAGCTCGCGCGCGGACCGCTGGTGTCGGACCTGCTCGTGCGCTGCGACGCACTGGGCGTGTCGGACGCGGTGCAGACGGCGCCGCTGCTCGAGATGTTCGGAGCGCACCACGATCGCCTCTACTCCCGCCTCTTCCAATCGTGAGGATTCACCATGAGCCACGCCCACCCGCACGACCATCACGCGCACGACCGCCACGATCACGATCACGGTCACGGTCACGGGCACCCGCATGCGCACGCCACCAGCCCGGGGCTCTTTCATCAGCGGGAGCTGGGACGGCCGCGCGACTACCGCGCCCGCGCCTTCACGGTGGGCATCGGCGGCCCGGTGGGCAGCGGTAAGACCGCGCTCCTCCTCGCGCTTTGCCGCAAGCTGCGGGACCGCATCGCCCTCGGCGTGGTGACCAACGACATCTTCACCCGGGAGGACGCCGAGTTCCTGCAGCGCAACCAGGCGCTCGATACGCCGCGCATTCGCGCGGTGGAGACCGGCGGGTGCCCGCACGCGGCGATTCGCGAGGACATCAGCCACAACCTGCTCGCTCTCGAGGAGCTCATGGACGCGGTGGCGCCGGAGCTGCTGTTTCTCGAGAGCGGCGGCGACAACCTGGCGGCGCAGTTCAGCCGTGAGCTGGTGGACTACACCGTGTACGTCATCGACGTCGCGGGCGGCGACAAGGTGCCGCGCAAGGGGGGGCCGGGGATCACCCAGAGCGATCTGCTGGTCATCAACAAGACCGACCTCGCCCCGCACGTGGGGGCCGACCTCGGGGTCATGGATCGCGATGCGCGCGCGATGCGCGGGGAGGGGCCCACGGTCTTCGCCCAAGCGACCCGGGACGTCGGGGTGGACGCCGTAGTCGAGCACATTCTCGCGACCCGAGCCGCCGCGGTGGGCGCCGCCGACGCCCCCTGAGGTGCGCCAAATGCGCGGAAGTTCCCGGCCACGGCCGGGCGCGCGGAAAATGGCGCGCAAAGTGAGCCGCGGCATTGAAGGCATGGGGCGAATCAACGTCCATCCCTTCCCATGGCACTTCTTCCTTCTTCACCCTCTCTCGGCGGCTCCCTCTTCCGGAGGCGCTCATGACGAAGGAGCCGCTGGCGGGCGAGGCGCCGCAGGACGGCGAGCGCCTGGACGTGGACGTGGACGTGAACGCAGCGACGGCGCCGGCATTCCGCCTGAGCGACGCGCATGCGGCCATCACCGTGGCGCTCGCCGATCTCGACGCTCGCGCGGAGCCCGAGGAGCTGGCGGAGGCGCTGCGCCAGCTCGATCCGGCGGGGTTCGATCTCGACCTTCACGGAGAGCGGATGCTCGCGCTCCTCGAGAGCCACCGCTCGGTCCACGGCGTGACGGTGGTGCACCGTGTGGCCCACGAGATCCTGCAGGTGCACTTTCGGCAGAAGGATCAGCAGGCGCCGGACAACTGACTCAGGCCGCCCGGAAGGCGCGTCGGTAGGCGTTCGCCGGGATCCCCACGATGCGCCGGAAATGGAGTCGCAGCGCGCCGGTGGAGCCGAAGCCGACCCGCGCTGCGATGGTGTCGACGCTCCAGGCGGTGCTCTCGAGGAGGCGCTGGGCGCGGCGAACCCGCGCCTGGAGCAACCACTGAAGCGGCGTGGTGCCGGTTTGCGCGCGAAAGCGCCGGCTGAACGTCCGCACGCTGGCGCCGGCTCGGCGGGCGAGCGCATCGAGCGTGAGCGCCGATGCCGAGCGCTCCTCCATCCATCGAAGGACGGGCTCGAGCGAGCCGCCGTCGTCGACCGGCGCCTCGTGCACGATGAACTGCGCCTGCCCTCCGGCGCGCTCCAGCGGCATCACCGCCATGCGCGCAGCGCTCGCGGCCACTTGGGCCCCATGGTCGCGGC
>Ga0075163_10011303_pt1 | contig 11641 bp, 9 predicted proteins | sample JI1023141ADNA_FD_71478 | JGI IMG/M metagenome (GOLD analysis project Ga0075163, IMG submission 71478) | Wastewater effluent complex algal communities from Wisconsin, to seasonally profile nutrient transformation and Carbon sequestration -... | ecosystem: Engineered > WWTP > Effluent > Algae... | reverse complement strand
TCTGCGGAACATAATAACCACGCGACAGTACCGTCGCGCTCGTGCAACATATCGCTGATGACTCGGTAGCGCGAAGCCTTCGGGGCATCGGGTTTGGTTGAGAACACCACGTAGGAGTACTTCAGCGTACCGCTCAGGTGGTCCAACGACGTTTCGAACTTTTTCCTTAGCGGCGGCGGCGTCCAATACGCGTCAAAGTGACACCAGTCCCGAGGCTCTTTGTTCAAGGGACACGGTCCGCCATGCCCACACGGTGCCGGAGCCTGACACTTTTGAAGCTCCAAAATTTTGTCCCGCAACGAAGTAAGGTTTCGCGACGTCGTACTCAGAGCCGGTTCAATGATGACAATTTGCCCGTTAGGATTGAGCAGGTTGAACAGAGATCGAACCACGCTCAGCGACTTCGCTTCGGACACTTCCGTCAATTCGTTGATGACATTGGAACAAACGATGAGATCGAACTTCGAAAGTTGCGCCATTTGTTTGGGCGTTCGGGGGTCGAAAAAATCGAAGATCTTGGTCTGCAACGACATCGGCGGGATTTTCTCTTTTTCCGAGAACGTGCGAAACAGGTCCAGCATGTCTTGCAACGCTTTTTTCGAACGATCGCAGGCCACGATCTCCATGGGTTCGCTAGCGTCGTCTTTCATCGCTAGCGCCAACGCCCACACCGCGGAACCAAGGCCGGTACCCAGGTCCAACACTCTTTTAGGCCGTACCTCGAAGAGCCCGCGCTTTTTCATTTCGTCGAACACCGCGATATTCCGCGTGACATTCGCGAGGTGGAAATAAAGCAAATAGGCGAAGCGACCCTCCTTGGTATCGAGGTAATTCGATTTTAAGTCTCTACGCTCGCTGGTGAACCGATCGGAAACCAGCTCGACATTGGTCAAAAACGATCGATAAATATGCTTGGGAAGTTCGTTGCCACGCCATTCTTCCTGCCATATCTTTTGGTACACGAACTTGATCAGGTCGTTCTCGTGGGGATGCCAGTTAATCAAATTTTTTTCCTTTGCTTGCTAACAACGATTTGGCCAGTCGGTTCACGGCTTCGCGCACGCTTTCGCTTTTGGCCAGCATGAGAAGATCGTTGTCGTTCACCTGTTGCATGTGTTTCTTGACCACGGTCATCGGGGTCCGGGGGTTCTTTATCACGGACAGACGGATACTGCCCTGTTTCATCCAATCGGCGTTATTGGAAATATCGATCAACATTTCGGTATTGATATTCATCGACTTGCTCATGCGCGCCACTTCATCGGAGGAAATACGCGGATTTTTCAATAAATAAATATGAACCTGATGGTGTTGATCTTTCATCAGGATCTGCCGCTCCTGTTTTCCCGCACGTACAGCCAACTGAACTTTTTCCGTCATGGTCATTTTTTGGATCGCATGGTACAAACTTTCAGAGTCTTTGCCCCAAGGCTCCTGATCGACGTCGACCTTCTTCACCGTCTCCTTCGCCCAGGCGGCGAGTTGCTCTTTCCAATCGCCTAATAGGGAAAGCCCCACTTGCGTCGCATCGCCGCTAGCGACTAAATACACCACTTCCGCTTTGATGGGCCCATTCTGTTGTCCGGCGTAATGGAATTTCACCTCGACATGTTCGCGATTCGTTAGCTTTTCCGTCGTCGATAGCAGCACCGCCCCGTTATTCAGGCTTTGCTCGCAATCTTCTCGAAAGGCTTCCAAGGATGCATACTCTTTGATAAGAACCTTCATGAATGAATCCCGATTGTAACCTAAGGAGCCCGGCGTGAAACTTTTTTTGATCGACGGTTCGGCGCTCGCTTACCGCAGCCACTTCGCCTTCATCACCAATCCGCTGAAAACGTCTTCCGGCATGGAAACCAGCGCGATCTTCGGCTTTACCTCCACCGTATTTCGATTGATCGAAAAGGAAAACCCGGACCTTCTGGCCGTCATCACGGACTCCCGCGAAAAAACGTTCCGGCACGATCGCTACGAGTCCTACAAAGCCACCCGCGAGAAAATGCCCGATGAACTCGCGAACCAGTTGACCCATATTGAAACGATGATGGCCGCGCTCAACATCCCGTACTTCGGTTTCCCGAAATACGAAGCGGACGACGTGATCGGCACCATCGCCAAGCAGGCATCCGCAGAAAATATCGAGGTCTTCATCGTCACCGGCGACAAAGACTTCATGCAATTGTTGGATAAGCGTACCAAGATCTATTCGATCAAAAAAGGCGAGACGGAAATCTTGGATGAAACCGCTTCGGAAACGAAATGGGGGGTTAAACGTCATCAAGTCATCGACTTCATGGCGCTCATGGGCGATGCCTCGGATAACGTACCGGGGGTACCGGGCGTCGGGGAAAAAACCGCCTTGAAGCTAATTTCGCAATTCGGTTCGTTGGATGCCATTTATGCCGATATCGGCAAGGTCGCGCCAAAAAAACTTCAAGACGCGCTGATCACGCACAAAGAACAAGCCTATATGTGTCGCGATTTGGTCACCATCCATACCGACGTGCCGATTACGGTCACCCTTCAAGACATGGCGCGCAAAGCTCCGAACGCGGAGGCCGCGAAGAAATTATTCGCCCTGTTCGAGCTCAACTCATTATCCGAGATGCTCAAAAAGCAAATGGCGCGCTCCACCCCCAAAGCCGATCCCGATGCCCCCGCACTTGCGGAAATTCAATCCAGCACTGAAAACAACCAACTGACGATCTGCTCCACGCCTTCCGATATTGCCAATCTTGAGAAGACGCTTCGTAACGCTGGAAGCGTTTCCTTTTACCTGAGCGAAAAAGACGGCATCGCTTTTTCCGTCAAGCGGAACGAAGCCACGGCCGTCGGCGTAGAAAATCTCCATTTACTGAAAGCTCTTTTGGAAGACCCGACGGTCTCCAAGGGTACCTTCGACGCCAAAGCGGCGTTCGGCACCTTGGGAAAATTCAACATTCGCCTCGAAGGCATCGCGTTCGACCCGATGATCGCCGCTTATCTCCTCGACCCCGAGTCGCGACAAAACAAACTCGAAGGCTTGTTGCAAAAGTACCTGCAGAAAACGAAACACCAACTCTTCGGGCTAGAATCGTTGGGCGAAAATGCCGAGCATATTTTCCAGCTTCAAGCGTTACTGCAGTCGCAGTTGGAACATCAAGAACTTGAAAAACTCTACCGAGAAATCGAACTACCCCTCGCCACTACGCTAGCCGAGATGGAAATACATGGGATCGCACTGGATAAAGATCACCTGGCAAAAATGGGCGATAGCGTACAACTGCGCCTCAACGCACTGACCAAAGAAATTCACGCCTTGGCGGGCACTGAATTTAACCTCAATTCCCCCAAGCAGATGGGTCCGATTCTTTTTGAGAAGTTGCAGGTACAAAACGTCGCCACGTCCAAGAAGATCAAGAAAACCAAGACCGGTTACTCCACCGATCAGGAAACGCTCGAGTATTACATCGACCACCCCGTTATTAAGTCGATCTTGGAGTATCGCAATCTATCTAAGCTGCAGTCGACTTACATTCTATCTCTCCCACAATTGATGGACCCTTTCACCCACCGCATTCATACCTCCTTCAACCAAACCGTCGCCGCGACCGGGCGTCTCTCCAGTTCGGACCCGAACCTGCAGAACATTCCGATCCGTACGGACCTCGGCCGGCAGATCCGCAAAGCGTTCGTTCCGGGTACCAAGGGCTGGAAATTGATGTCTGCCGATTATTCGCAGATCGAACTGCGTCTACTCGCTCACCTTTCTCAGGATCCGACGTTAATCGACACGTTCCAAAAGAACGAGGACGTACACACGCGTACCGCTTCATTAATCTTCAACGTGCCCATCGACCAGGTTACCAGCCAAATCCGCGGACAAGCCAAGTCCATTAATTTCGGTATCGTCTACGGAATGGGTTCCCAGCGACTCGCCAAAGAGACCGGCATTTCGGTTGCCGAAGCGAAAGCCTTCATCGCCGCCTACTTCGAAAAATACTCGAGCATTCGAAAATACCTCGACTCCCAAGTAGAATTCGCCAAGGAGCACGGGTTCGTCCGAACGTTGCTGGGTCGTAAGCGGTTACTACCGGACATTCGCAGCAAGAACCCCATGCTTTATTCCAACGCCGAGCGCATGGCCACCAACACGCCGATTCAAGGCAGCGCCGCCGATATGATCAAGGTCGCCATGGTGCGCATCGCCCACGAATTAAAAAAAGAGAAACTACAGTCGAAGATGTTGTTGCAGGTACACGACGAATTGGTCTTCGAAGTCGAACCCTCGGAGATCGAAAACCTCACCGCGATCGTAAAAAAACAAATGAGCGGCGCCATGCAACTCGACATTCCGCTGACGGTAGGTGTGGGCGTGGGAAATAACTGGGATGAAGCGCACTAGGCGCGGGGGCCTTCGGGGAAAAATGGCTCCTCCCTCGGCCTACCGGCCTCGGACTGTACGCTTTATTTTTTCCCCGAAGGCCCCCGCGCCCAGTGTACCTCACCATTGATGTCGCGAAACTCAAAACTCCGACAACTACCTTTGTCATTACGGATATTTATACTTCCTTTCGTGGGCATGTTAGTTGCTAAATCAACAGTATGAATGGCTCGAATTGCTTCTCGTTTGTCCTAATGGCATTTCTCATGCTTACCGGTCCGGTATTTGGTCAAAATGATGATGTGTATCAACAGCTGGCGATTGCCGGAAGTAATGCGCATCAGTCGATCCTCTATGAAAAAGTGTTTAGAAAACACCCGAACGTACTTTCGAATTGGAACTTGGTCTATGCCTGCTACACACCCGTCATAAAATGGAATCCGTCCTTTCCAAAAATTAGCGAATGCACCAGGTTTGCATCCTATCCAGAGTGGACGATGACATTTGAGCCCGACCAAAAATGGTTGCCTGGCGAGGAAAGAAGCTTCGCACCCTTTTTCCTGAAATACGAAACGAATGACCCTACGAGAAACTTCGAGGGAGAAGAGTTCATGTATAAATGGGTGAACGAAGGATGGAACGACACCATCAGACTTTTCACCATAAATAGGGGTTTTGATATTCGGGTCGACTTTACCAAGATTGCTGGCTTAGAGGAAGGAGACGGCAGCTTTGAATGGCGATGTAGGGTACCTCATGCGCATCCGCATCTATTGGTTTGCACCACCTCCACTTTTAATCTCGAAGAGACATCGGACCCGGCGAACGACTTAGCGAGGCGATATATTACCGTCGTGTTCGATAGCGCCCCTACCGGCTGACGCCCTCCTAAAGTGTCAAAGGTATCTGTTTTTTAGGTGATCGATAAAATATTTCGGGTTCAAGGTTTCGCCCGTGGCACTTTTGCATAGTTCGTCGTAGTTTTCGAAATAACTGGCCTGGGACCAAACTTTTCTCTCTAACCAAGAACGAATTTGCGTGAAATCGCCTTGTTTTAGCATAGCCGGAACATCCACCAGATCTTGATCCATCGATTTTCGCAATTGCGCTGCGATCATCGCTCCCAAGGAATAGGATGGAAAATACCCGAAGGTCCCCGACGGCCAATGGATATCCTGCAAGCACCCGTTCTTAAAATCACCTTCGGTATTCAAACCGAGGTATGCCTTCATTTTTTCATTCCAAAGCGCGGGAATATCTTCAACTTCGATATCCCCTTCGATCAACGGCCGTTCGATCTCGTAGCGAAGCATAACGTGCAACGGATACGTCACCTCGTCAGCGTCCACGCGGATGAATCCGGGTTTCACTTCGCGAAAATAATCGCAGAAATTTTCGACGTTATACTGAGGATGCTCGGACAGTGCGGGGAAATTCTCGCGCAGGATCGGATCCACATGTTCCAAAAATTCCTTCGAGCGCCCCAATTGCATTTCCATGAACAGGCTCTGGCTCTCGTGCGCCGCCATACCACGCGCCGAACCCACCGGCTGGGCAACGTACGCCTTAGGCAAATGTTGCTCATACAGCGCATGCCCGGTTTCGTGAACTACGCCCATCAGGCTCTGCGTGAAGTCCGTCGTAGCGTAGCGCGTGGTGATACGAACATCGTCCGGTACCCCGCCGCAGAAAGGATGTACGCTGACGTCTAAACGACCGTGCGTAAAATCGAAACCCAGTGTCTTCATCAGCCGCAGGCCCACGGCTTTTTGTATTTCGATCGGATAGCTTCCGGAAAAATCGGGAATGGTTTTTATTTTTTGTTTTTCCAATACGATAGGAATTAACTCCAATAAAATCTTCTTTAACGGATCGAAGATCGCGTCGAGCTTCGCTACCGACATCCCCGGTTCGTACAAATCCAACATCGCGTCGTAAACGCTTCGGTGCCGCTCCGTTTTGCGCTGTTTGGCCTCTTCGCGAACCAATGCCACCAGCTCCTTGAATTGCGGAACGAAACCGGACCAATTGTTCTCAGCACGACACTTACGCCAGGCATGCTCGGCCATCACTTCGAGTTTGGATTTTTTCTCCATCAACAACGGATCTACCGACAACTGGTTCCGAAGAAAATTATCCGCCTCACGCACGTTGGCCTGCTGCCAGTCGTTCAACTGCGCCAGCTCTTGCCGCGATCCTTCTACGGCTTCTTTCATGGTATGGGAGCGAACGATATCGGAAATCAGCATCGTAGCCTCCGATAAGGCGTTCGCTCGAGCCTCCACCGCGGCTTCGGGCATATGCACGGCTTGGTCCCACGAAGCGATATCTCGCAGATGTCTAATGTTGAAGATGCGTGAGAATTGTTTTTCTAAAATCGCGTAGTGCTTGGGCGTACTCATGCCCAGGTTTTATCAGAAATGCCAGGATCCCCCAACATGAATTAGCTCGAACCAAAGTTGTTGCGGCGTATCGAAGACGAACGAAGCCCCAGACTCTACGAAGAACCTGAGATTATCCATGTTGGAGATTGGGCGCGCGTTCCATTCGGCACCGACGGTGGTTCTCCATCCGAATTTATTGGCATCGCTGAGCTTGTATAGGAACTTCGCCGTCAGGTACGGATCGATGCGGTTCGAATCGTTCAAGTACCACTGAAGGCCCGCGGTAAAACCCATCCGGTGGGAATCGGTGACACCCAGATCCCACCCGAAGACACTGGCGAACGTGTTCTCGAAAAATACCGCGAACTGCACGGACTGGGTGATATCCGTGTACTGATGCTCGGGTTTCAGTTCGTATGGAAACATGGTCGAAACCGAAACGTACGAAATACGATCGACCGCCCCGGCCGAAAAGGTAAACGCGAGCAAAATCACCGATAAACTTTTTACCGTGGACTTTGACAGACGACGGTTGAATCCGTAAAAACCCGACATGATGCCAAACATCCTATCGTCGTACATTCGCCTGATTTGCCTCGTCATTCTCACCTTATCCACCTACGCTTTTTCCACCGAATCGATACCTAACTTGCAGACAGGATACCACGATGGATTCTACATGAAAACGGAAGACGATCGTTTCAAATTGAAGGTCGGAGGACGCCTCAACTTCGGTTACACCCACGGCTTTCTGGATAGCACCGCAGATTACAGCTCATTCGATATCTTACGCGCCAAGCTTTTTTTCGGAGGCAATGTGTTTTCGCCGGACGTTCAATTCTACGTTCAGACGGCATCGGCCTCGAACAGCCGACCCGCCGTTTACTACACGCCTTCTGAGGCCACCGACGGACGTTTCACCCTCGAGGATTTTTACGTTCGCCTGACCCACGACCATTGGAACGTAAAACTGGGGCAGTTCAAAGTCCCATTCGCCCGACAATGGATGATCTATTCGGGTAATTTGCAATTTACCGATCGAAGTTTACCCACGAAGTATTTCCTGCTTGGTCGAGATCGCGGCGTTTTGATCGGTCATGACCGTGATTTTTTCTCCGCAAGCGCGGGCGTATTCAACGGCGCCGGCCCCCAAGGGCTCAACGCCATTCCGCAGCCCAACGTATCCAACGACTCCTCTTCAGGCCGCGGGCACCTATACGTAGGCCGCGTTTCGATCCGCCCTTTCGGGGAGATGAACTATTCCGAAGGAGACGTAGAGAATAGTGAAGGGCAACGATTAGAATGGGGCGCATCCATGGGGTTCGACCACGATCGCGACGTCGACGTCAATGGCGATACCCTGGTCGACGACCCCAAGGCCGAGGCGTACCACGCGGCAACCGATCTCACCTGGAAGGTCTCCGGGTTTTCGGCATCCGGCGAAGGGTTTTACCGCTCGATCCGAAGCAACGTTACCGGCAATATCAACGCTTACGGATTCTACGGGCAAACCGGCTATATGATTTTACCGAGTACCTTGGAGTTGGCGGGACGATTTGCTTGGCTCGACTTAAGCACGGCGAACGCCAACGATGTCACCAAAGAAACTTCAGCGGTGATGAATCTTTACATGTTTTCCGATCATCGATACAAAATTCAAACCCAATACACGTGGCGAAGCACGCAGCTGGCCACGGGAACGACGAGGAACGACCATTTCGCGGACCTGATGTTTCAATTGACGATCTAGCGAACGAAAGGAAAACATGAAACTAAAGAACAGAACCGCCATCATTACCGGAGCCGCCCGAGGAATCGGCAAAGCCATCGCTACACGCTTCGCGCAAGAAGGCTGCAATCTCCACCTCATCGACGTTAACATCGAAGGCACCGAAGCATTGGCGGCAGAGTTGGCACGAACGTTCTCCGTCACCACGCTCGCCAGCAAAGTGGATATTTCCAAGCACGCCGAAGTATCGACCATGGTGGAGAACACCGTTACCAAGTTTCCATCCCTAGATATTCTCATCAACAACGCCGGTATTCTGAGAGACTCTACCCTTCTGAAAATGACCGAAGACCAATTCGACCAAGTGGTTGCGGTAAATCTTCGCGGCGTCTTCCTTTGCGGCCAGGCATGCGCCAAGGTCATGGCGGAGAAAAAGCACGGTCGCATCGTGAATATCTCTTCCGTGGCCGCGCGTGGTAATTTTGGCCAGACGAATTACAGCGCGACCAAAGCAGGCGTTATCGGTATGACCAAAACATGGGCGTTGGAACTTTCTAAGTACAATATCAACGTGAACGCCATCGCTCCGGGGCTGATTGCTACCGAGATGACCCAAACCATTCCTCAGGAAATTCGCGACAAGATGACCGCCATGGTTCCTTTGAAACGAATGGGTTTACCCGAGGAAATCGCCGACCTGGCCTGTTTCCTATCTGCCCAGGATTCTTCCTATATTCAAGGTGAAGTGATAAATATCAACGGCGGTTTTTTAATGTAACGTATGAACCACCAGTAACCGGGAGAAAGACATGAATTACAAAGTAAAAGATATTAACCTAGCCAAAGATGGTCTGAAAAAAATCGCGTGGGCCGAAAGCCGCATGCCCGTACTCATGTCATTGCGCAAAAAATACTCGGAATCAAAACCGCTTTCCGGTTTCAAAATCGCGGGCTGCCTACACGTGACCAAGGAAACCGCCGTTCTCATCGACACCCTTAAGGCCGCGGGAGCCGAATTATCTTGGTCTGGTTGCAACCCGTTGTCGACCCAAGACGACGTGGCCGCGGCCATCGCCTCCAAAGGTATCTCTATTTTTGCCTGGTACGGCATGGGAAAAGAAGACTTCTATGCGTGCATCGACGAAACGCTGAAAATGAAACCCAATCTGACATTGGACGATGGCGCCGACCTCATATACTCGGTACACTCCAAACATACCGACCTCATCAAGGACATGGTCGGTGGAACCGAAGAAACTACGACCGGCGTACATCGCCTGCGCGCCATGGCTGGCGACGGCGCTTTGAAATACCCAGTTATCGCGGTCAATGACTCCGAAACCAAATGGGATTTTGATAACGTCTACGGAACAGGCCAATCCTCTTTGGACGGCATTTTGCGCGCCACTAGCGTGCTTATCGCCGGCAAAACATTTGTTACCGCTGGTTACGGCCATTGCGGCCGTGGCGTCGCCATGCGCGCCAAAGGCATGGGCGCCAATACGATCATCACCGAAATCGACCCTGTTGCTGCCCTACGCGCAACACTAGAGGGCCATAAAGTCATGACCATGGACGAAGCCGCCGAACACGGCGACATCTTCATTACCGCTACGGGCATGAAAGACATCATCGTCAAGCGTCATTTCGAAAAAATGAAAGAAGGCGCTATCGTTTGCAACACCGGTCACTACGACTGCGAATTGAACCTGGAAGACCTAAAATCTATCTCCACGTCGGTCGAAGAAATTCGCCCGAATAATGAAGAGTACAAACTCAAGAATGGACGCAGCGTCTACGTCCTCGGCCAGGGCCGTCTGGTTAACTTGGTCGCGGCCGAAGGCCATCCTTCGGAAGTGATGGACATGTCCTTCGCTAACCAATTCCTAGCCATGGTCCACTTGGCCAAGGAAGGCAAGAACCTAGAAAACAAAGTCTACGTTCTCGACCAAGCTCAAGACAAAGAGATCGCCCGCGTCAAGCTAGAGACCATGGGCATCTCTATCGACAAACTGACCAAGGAACAGGTCGTCTATGCCACAGACTATTCTGCGGGCACTTGATCTCGTAGCCGACTGCTAATGCTTTGAGTTTATAGCATTTTTTGACGGCAATCTCTGACTTAAGAGAATCTGCGGATAAACTTCAAAGAATGTTAGAATGTGAAGATGAACTTATATCTCCGTATGTCTTTGAAAGCGCTGTTTGTATTATGTTTATTCGTTACGTCCCACTCCGTGGCCCAGGACGTGTGTTGCATTCTCGCGCAAAAAAATCAAGATCAGGTGGTTACGACGTCCACTCCTGCCTCGGTAGCCAATTGTAAAAAAGGAGCGTCCCTCGTTCAAGGATATGCCGTATGTACCGGCATGCCTGACCCTTCCAATAAATGCGCAGAATTCAGCGCAGAAGAAAAATGCAAAGCGTGCGGTTATTTCTGGAATGGCGCTTGCTTAACCGAAGATCCGGTTGCCAAGGCAAAGGAAGAATTGAAAAAAGAAGAAGAGAAGAAAAAGAAGGCCGCGGAAAAAAGCGAGTAGGCTTATAAGCCGAGTTCTGTTCCCAAAGGCGACAATCATTCATCTTAGCGGCCTACCCGGAAACTTGGGGTGGGTCACCCTCGTAACGTTCCCCTATTTGGCCTTGCTCCGGAAGGGGTTTACCGCATACCTACTCTCGTAGGCCATGAGGGAGCTCTTACCTCCCTGTTTCACCCTTGCCTGTGCTTTACGCCATCGGCGGTTTACTTTCTGTTGCACTTTCCGACGATTGCTCGTCCTGGACGTTATCCAGCTTCCTACCCGACGGAGCTCGGACTTTCCTCCACGATTAAATGAATAACCGCAGCGATTGTCTAAGCCTACTCGAGCGCAGTCTTAGCACATCTTTCCCCAATAACTACACCAAAATAACACACCCGTGCTGGGGACGGGTCGGGTCGAAAAATGGCTCCGTCTGCTATTATATTTTTCTGAAGGTGGTCCGCTTTATTTTTTCGACCCGACCCATCCCCAGCACTATTGTCTTACTTTGGTGGATCTATTTTGGGTAATGTTAAGCTACGATCATTAACGACTTCAACATAGAAACGCAAAAACCGATTTCGACCGGAAAAATAGAAATAAAAGGGCAAATAAAGCGGACCACATCCAGTAAAAAATATAA